>ERZ808051.34-NODE-34-length-188839-cov-27.373926_pt1 | contig 188839 bp, 165 predicted proteins | sample MGYA00380199_ERZ808051 | MGnify/ENA primary metagenome ERZ808051 (study PRJEB31490, sample SAMN06133391) | mouse gut metagenome | isolation source: J11 | host: mice | place: China: Chengdu | collected 2015-05 ... | reverse complement strand
TTGTCGATGGAAAAAATGGAAACAAGAGAAGCTATTTTTTTGGCATAGCAGCCATTGTGGTAGGAATCATCATGTTCGTAACCGTGTTTTTTCAGGTTCTGTAAAGTGGAACATAGATTCAGAAAATTCTGATTTTTGTTATCATTAGAGAGGAGAATGGCAATGAGTAAATACAATGCTTTGTGGGAATATGTGCAGAAAAGTGGAAAAGAATCCAGGAATCTCATGGGGGCTTGTTCTATGTTAAAGAAGCTGGACGGAATTTTGAATATATTGATCAGCTCATTGATGGGAGCCTTTGTAGGGCATGCAATATATGTATATCTGGATTACAGGACATATCCTGGGTTATATGATATGCAATCGGCACCATGGTACACAGGCATTTTGTATTATGGTATATTTACGATTGTTCCTCTGATAATTGCCGTTATCATAAAGCTGTTTCTTTGAAGAAAGTTGAAGCAGAAAAAGGAAGAGGAATGAAAAGAGGTAACTGTATGGGAAGAAACATAAGATGCAGATCAGATCATTTGTGCATTGCAATATTCACGCTTTGTTTGTCCGTGAGGTTTGTAGAATATTTTCTGATTGAAACAGATAAAACGGCTATTGGAGAAAATGTACTCCATAAAGTAGTTGGAATTATCATACTGGCTTTGGTATTGAAAAGGGTAAATCTTTCATGGGGCGATATTGGATTTCATAGAAACGGTTTTGTGAGCGGTATTTTGAAAGGCTTATTATTAGGAAGCGTTTGCTTTGCTATTTCATATGGTCTGGAATTGGCGGTTTTTATCCTGCAAGGCAATCCTGCACATTTAGAACTGTATATCAGCAGTTTTTCGTTAACCGGCTCTCAAATAAATCATACGGATTTCGTTTTCTTTCTGTTATGCGTACTATTCAATGTTATTAATGTATGGATGGAGGAGGGGGTTTTTCGCGGTTTGTTTCTGAAAACGATCTCTGAAACAAAGCCATTTATGCAAGCAAATTATATTGCCGCATTTCTATTTGGTGTTTGGCACATTGTAATGCCAATCAGAAGCTATATAAATGGCGAAATGTCATTTGCGGCAATGCTTCTAATGGGTATCGGTTATATGATTCTTGCCGGGATTATGGGAATCAAATGGGGGCTTCTTTACCGTATAACAGGAAATCTATGGGCAGGGCTTGGCGACCATTTATTCAATAATACCGTTGCTACAAACATGCTGCATGTCGTTTCGCTAAATGGCGCAGACGAATTACAAATTGTCCGGATCATGGCTGCACAAATTATTTCCTTTGCATTTGTGTTGGTGATTTATTATTACAAAAACAAAAAAGGAAATAGATAGAAGTCTGGAGGGAGTGCTTTGAAAAAGCGAGAGTTTATTTATATAGCAGTTTTGGCTTTGATCATTGCGTTTATGGATATAACAGGTATTCCAAGTGTATTTTTTATCAATGTTTGCGTTTTGCCCTATTGCTTTTCAAGTATAAACGGATATGCTGATTTAACATTATATATTGTTGTGCCTGTGTATATCATTTTGGGAATATACAGTTTTATAGAGTTAAAAAAAGCGTGAAATTCCCGTTGTGGGACAAAGGAGGAAAGGTTCATTGAACGATTTAAAAGAGTTAGGGAAACTGATGAAAGAACGTCCTATCATTATTGTTGTAACATTGGCGGCGATGGTCGTAGGCGCAATTTTGGGAGCGGTTGCGTTTTATCAGGGGTGGTTAGGATGATTTTTTATTTACATAAATGCAGATTGAACGATAAGGAGGCAATAGAATATGGAACTTGTAAAACTGGCACGCGAAAATATTGATAAAGAACACATCTGCTGTGCAATCTCCAATAACAAGGATATTCAGGTCATGTCCAAAAAGAACTGACTGAAAGACAGAATGGACGAAGAGCTTGTATTTTAAAAGGCGATGTCCGGGGGAAATGCTTCATTGAGTATATCCCTGCGGAATACGCATGTGTACATCGACTGCCTGTGGGTATCCGGGCAGTTCGTGACCCATGAAATCTTGTCGGAGAAGAAAGTTGATAAAATTTTAGCGGATAAAGAAGTGTGAAAAATGATTTACTTAGTCAGCCCAACAGAAAAACGGAAAGAACAGGCAATCGAATTCAGACAGGAATTTTTTGATCATGGGGAATTCGTCATTAACGGAAGTGAATTATTTGATAAAGAAGAAAAGGCTTTGCTGCGGAAATGCTGCGGTCGATGTTCAGCATGTCGGAAGCACTGCGATTGCTTCCATTTATGCAAAACCAATTATTGACATTGTGATTGTAATAACTATATACGTAATCTAACATACTCTTATTGAATTCGATAAATTTGTATTGTTCTAATCGAATTCCTTTGCGAATGTTGCCTCTGGCTCCTTTTCGCATTCTTCTTCAAACTGTCTGATCCAGTTCCGAACAGTTCCTTCACCTAAGTTATACTCCTTTAAAAAGACTTGTTGATGAAATAGAATCATAATCCTCTGCGCAGACTAAACCTAATACTGCCTCTGTTGTATTTTTAAGCAGCGGGGGCAGTATCACTATATCTTGTTTCTCCAGTGGCTTTCAAGGGAGAAACTTCCGGGTGGCTCCCAAGGAGGATAATATTTATGGGAAAATAAAATATGATATTGTTTAGGAAATAGGAAAATTTATAGAAAATTCAAGAACAAGTGTTCTGTTTTGCTTCACATTTGGAGAAGTTTGTGATAGAATCAGGGGGAAAGGGGTGAAAACCTCATTTTTTCTAATTTGTTTTCAGTATTATGTAATGAGGTGATAAAGGTTGGAAATGCAATTATTAAGGAAATAAATGAAGCATCAGATGGAGAGATCAAAATTCTATATGGCAGTGAAGATAGCAGACCAATGTATATATCTTATATGGGGTTTAAGACAGAGGAAGAGGCGAAAGAAGAAATGAAAGAAATTATGAATCATAAAGCTGATTATTTGAATGCGCTGACTGTTTTGGGATATATAAATAAAAGGAAATTCAAAGAAAATGATTATATAAATAATAAATTAGAGGAATTCGCTACACGCGTGTAGTGAATCTGCGGAGGAATGATGGAGAAAAAGAGCGAACTGTCAAAACAAGAATCTTCAGAAATTTTAATAGCAAATGAACAACAATTTTACGAAGATGTGCGTTTGATATTACAACGGGCAAGAGAAGAAGCATATAATAGCGTTAATGGTATCATGACATATGCTTATTGGAATGTGGGAAGACGAATTGTCGAGCAGGAACAATATGGTGAGACGAAAGCAAGATATGGTTCTTATTTAATAAAAAATTTATCAGAGCAGTTATCAGATGAATTTGGAACAGGATTTTCTGTAGCAAATTTGAGAAACTGCCGTCAGTTTTATTTGGTATTTCTAGAAGATTCATATGGATTTTCAATGGCTGGTAAAATTCCGTGGTCTCATCTAAGAAGTATAATGCGTATCTCCGATGAAGAGGAAAGAAACTTTTATTTAAAGGAAGCTTTGACAGAAAATTGGTCCGTAAGAGTTTTGGAGCGCAATATTAAGAGTGGATATTACAAAAGAATGTTATCCACACAGTTACCTGATAAAGAAAATAAAGCATTGGCATTTGTAAAAGACCCATTTGTATTAGAATTCATGGGAGCCACTCCCAATATTAGTCAGTTAGAAAGTGATTTGGAGGCAACCATTATAAATAATCTTCAGAAGTTCTTGCTGGAAATGGGCAAAGGGTTTTCATTTGTGGGAAGGCAGATGAGGATATGTACAGAAACAACGGAATTCTATATAGATCTGGTTTTTTATAATTATATTCTGAAATGTTTTGTCGTTATTGATTTAAAAACAAAGAAATTGACACATCAAGATATAGGACAAATGGATATGTATGTCAGAATGTTTGATGACTTAAAAAGAAGAGAGGATGATAATCCGACAATAGGGATTATCTTTTGTACAGATAAAGATGAAACGATTGTGAAATATTCGGTACTCCATGAAAGTCAACAGATATTTGCTTCAAAGTATATGACTGTTTTACCGACAGTGGAAGAATTACAGAAGGAATTAGAGAGAAATCAGTTGATTTATGATAGCAGAAAATAAAGATATTTCTAATTTAAATGATATAGAATACGAAACAGACTACTTTGTGAACAGTTATGATTACAAATTTGTGACTTTCATTCGTGTAATGATAAAAGTTTGCCTATAGGCTAAGCTTAAAATGAAAATCTACACGAAACTATTTCTAAATTATACGAATTTTATGGCTCATAGTAGTTGAAGTAATTCCGTGAAAGAGAGGTTTTTATATGTCAAAATTTAAACTTCAAGCCCCCTACAAGCCCACAGGCGACCAGCCCCAGGCCATCGCCGAGCTGGTCAAAGGCTTCAAGGAGGGCAACCAATTCCAGACTTTACTAGGGGTTACGGGTTCCGGCAAGACATTTACGATGGCGAATGTCATTCAGGAGTTGCAGAAGCCAACGCTGGTCATCGCCCATAACAAGACGCTTACGGCGCAGCTATACGGAGAATTCAAGGAGATGTTTCCTGAGAATGCAGTGGAGTATTTTGTAAGTTAATTTGGGGACAGGATAAAAAGTGCATTATTTAGTGTTATTTAGTATTGGCTGTACCGTATTTTGTGGACAAGATGGGGGATTATGGACGAAATAACACTAGGCGGACGGGTGGAGTTTGTGACCTGGATTCGTGTAATGGACAAGATAATATTATATGGAAATTTAAGCAGAAAAATTTTAAGAGGATAAAGTGATGAAAAAGAAAAAAGATATATCCATTTTGCGTTCCTCGGCAGCAGAATATTTGACATTTATTACAGCTACTGGTGAAAGCGATGTAAATGCCATATATTTTGATGAAAACGTCTGGCTTTCTCAGAAAACAATGGGGTTGCTGTATAACGTGGAAACGCATACGATCAATTATCATTTAAAAAAGATATTTGCGGATGGTGAATTGGATGAGGCATCAGTTATTCGAAAATTTCGAATAACTGCATCGGATGGTAAAGGCTATAATACAAATCACTACAATTTGAAAGCTATTATTGCGGTAGGAAATAAAGTTGATTCGGAACGGGCAGTGCAGTTTCGGAAATGGGCAAATGGGCTTATAGAAGAATTTACCATTAAAGGCTTTACAATGGATGATGAACGACTCAAAAATTTTGGGACGATTTTAACAAAGGATTATTTTGAAGAGCAATTACAAAGAATCCGTGAAATTCGGTTATCGGAACGAAGATTTTATCAGAAGGTTACAGATATATATGCCACAAGTATAGATTATGATCCAAAAGCGCAGACAACAAAACGTTTTTTTGCAAAAGTTCAAAATCAACTTCACTGGGCGATTCATGGGGAAACTGCAGCAGAAGTGATTTACCATAGAGCAGACAGTGAGAAGGAGCATATGGGGCTTCAAACATGGAAAGATTCACCGAATGGAAAAATTCAGAGGTTTGATGTGGTTGTAGCGAAAAACTATCTGACAGAAGATGAATTATCTGCAATGACAAAGATTGTCAATGCCTATTTGGATCTTGCGGAATTGCGGGCAGAAGAACATGTTCCGATGACGATGGAGGATTGGACGGAACAGTTTGAAGGAATTTTGCGATTATCTAAGAAAGAGATTTTGACACATGCAGGGACTATTTCAGCAAAAATAGCAGAACAGCATGCGCTGAGTGAATTTGAAAAATACCGTATAAGGCAGGATCAGTTGTATCAGAGTGATTTTGACCGTATGCTATTGGAAATTGAGGAATAAGGCAATGAAAAATGAAAAAGAAGAGATTGTATATCATTATTGTTCTCTTGAAGGATTTCTAAGTATTATTCAGAATTCTTCAATATGGATGTCTGATATCAGTAAGTCAAACGATTGTTTAGAAAGTATTTATATTTGTAATAAGATCAAAAATAGGATCAAATGCGAGCTAGAGGTTGATTCAGAAAATTTGCATGCATGGGAAACAGGCGATAGGATAAGTGGGGAACTAGATGATTCAATGCTAACGTATGTGGTATGTTTTTCTGAAAAAATGGATTGTCTTAGTCAATGGAGAGGTTATGCAGATGATGGGAAAGGGATTAGCATTGGATTTTGTAAAAAGATGTTGGAGTCATTGCCTAAAATAATGCATCATAATTTGAGTTTTTCTAAAGTTATTTATGATGAGAAGCAGCAAGAAAAATATATAAATAAGGTTGTTGAAGAAATTTTCAGAAACATGGAATTTAAAGGAATTGGACTGGCGGGGATAGAATGGAATTCGAATCATAAAGATGAATTTGCTAAATATAAAAATCCTAGTTTTGAAGAAGAAAGGGAGTGGCGGTTAATATTTAATTCATTTCCTAAATGGAAAGAAATAAAGGTTGGTGATATGAGTTTTACAGAGCCAACATATAGAGTTTCCAAAGGACAGCTGATTTCGTATGTTGAATTATCCTTTGCAAACGTAAAAAGTGAGTTTGTTAAAGAGATTTGGATTGGTCCTAAGTCAAAAATAGAATTGCGGGATATTAAGCATGTTTTAAGTAGGTATGGTTATTATGATGAGGTAGATGATTATAATGAAAAAAATCCCATATTGATCACAAAATCATCAAGTTCTTATAGATGATTTATATATAATTATGGATTGTTTTGGTACATCTGGAATATTGATACACATAAGGTATTGATGAAGTAATCCCAAAGGAAGATAGTGAAAGCGGCACAGATTTTTCAGAAGATAATTATATAGAACAAATTAGTGAATTTCTTGCATGAAACTAAGATACTGGCATAACTGAATCACATAAATAGATATAAAAAAGTACAGAACAAAAGTTCGATTTTTACCTGTACTTTTTTTTGCTTATATGTTATAATGAAAAACCAAATGACTGGATAATACTATCTGTACTGATTGGTATTATTCAGTGTTGTTTCGTTTCAAAAATACGGTTTTGTGACCTGCATTCGTGTAATTGCTATTTTAACGCTTATTCGCCAGCTTTGCAAGCCCATTTTACATGAATCGAAAATCAAATTACACGAATTTCGGGCGAATAGGCAAACTTTTTTCGGTCACAAATTGGAGGTTTTCATATGCCAGAGTTCAAATTACAAGCCCCTTACAAGCCCACAGGCGACCAGCCGCAGGCCATCGCCGAGCTGGTCAAAGGCTTCAAGGAGGGCAATCAATTCCAGACTTTACTGGGGGTTACGGGTTCCGGCAAGACGTTTACGATGGCAAATGTCATCCAGGAATTGCAGAAACCCACTCTCGTTATAGCACATAATAAAACGCTTGCTGCTCAGTTGTACGGAGAATTCAAAGAGATGTTCCCTGATAACGCAGTGGAGTATTTTGTGTCCTACTATGATTATTACCAGCCAGAGGCCTATGTGCCATCTTCGGACACATATATAGCGAAAGATTCTTCCATCAATGAGGAGATCGAGAAATTGCGGCTGTCGGCGACGGCATCCCTTACGGAGAGGCGGGATGTGGTGGTAGTGGCCAGTGTGTCCTGTATCTATGGCTTAGGAAGCCCTGACGATTATCAGGAGATGATTGTATCCTTGCGTCCGGGAATGATAAAAGACAGAGATTCGGTGATCAGGGAACTGATCGATATCCAATATGACAGAAATGATATGGACTTGGGGAGAGGATGCTTCCGGGTACGGGGAGATGTGGTGGAGATTTATCCCGCACAAGGGGGGGACTATCTTGTAAGAGTAGAGTTTTTTGGAGATGAAATAGACAGAATTGCGGAAACCGATCCGCTGACCGGCCAGGTACATGCGGTGCTGGAGCATATTTCCATATTTCCCGCCTCTCATTATGTAGTGTCCCAGGATAAAATTGCCGCTGCGTGTAAAAATATAGAGACGGAACTGGAAGCGAGGGTACGCTTTTTCAAGGGAGAGGACAAGCTGCTGGAAGCGCAGAGAATCTCCGAAAGGACGAACTTCGACATCGAAATGTTGAGAGAAACAGGGTTTTGCTCCGGTATTGAGAATTATTCAAGGCATTTGAACGGAATGCCGGAAGGGGCGACGCCTCTTACTTTGATGGATTATTTTAAAGATGACTATTTGATCATTATCGATGAGTCCCATATGACGATCCCGCAGATCAGGGGTATGTTTGCCGGGGACCGTTCCAGGAAAAATACTTTGGTGGATTATGGCTTTCGCCTCCCGTCCGCGTTGGACAACCGGCCCTTGAATTTTCAGGAGTTTGAAGAGCATATCGATCAGCTGCTATTTGTTTCGGCGACTCCTGCGGAATATGAAAAGGAGCATGAACTGCTGCGGGCGGAACAGATTATCCGCCCTACCGGGCTGCTGGATCCGGAAGTGGATGTGCGGCCGGTAGAAGGGCAGATCGACGATCTGGTCAGCGAGGTAAATAGGGAGACGGAGAAACATAATAAAGTATTGGTAACGACATTGACGAAGAGGATGGCCGAAGATTTGACCGATTACATGAAAGAAGTGGGCATCCGGGTAAAATATCTTCATTCGGATATTGATACGTTAGAAAGGGCTGAGATCATCAGGGATATGCGGCTGGATGTGTTTGATGTGCTGGTAGGGATCAATCTGTTGAGAGAAGGTCTGGATATACCTGAAATATCGCTGGTAGCCATATTGGATGCGGATAAGGAAGGTTTTTTGCGTTCGGAGACTTCCCTGATTCAGACGATTGGGCGCGCTGCCAGAAATGCGGAAGGCAGAGTGATCATGTACGCCGACAATATGACGGATTCCATGCTGGCAGCGATAAGGGAGACAAACAGAAGGCGGGAAATACAGAATAAATATAATGAAGAAAATGGGATTACCCCTCAAACAATCAAAAAAGCGGTGAGGGAATTGATCAGCATTTCCAAAGTGATCGCCAAAGAAGAGGTGAACTTCGAAAAAGATCCCGAATCGATGAGCGATGCGGAATTGGAAAAACTGATCGGAAAGATCCAGAAGAAGATGAAACAGGCGGCAGCTGACCTTAACTTTGAAGCGGCAGCGGAACTCAGGGATAAAATGGCGGAATTAAAGAAACAGCTGACAGAGCGGAAATGAGGATGAATATGGAAGAGACAAATAAGAAAATGCTGCCCCGCAGGGAGTATATCAGGATACGCGGGGCGAACGAACATAATCTGAAAAACATTGATGTGGATATACCAAGGAATGAGTTTGTGGTTCTTACCGGGCTCTCCGGTTCAGGGAAATCTTCGTTGGCGTTCGATACCATTTATGCAGAGGGGCAAAGGCGCTATATGGAATCTCTTTCTTCTTATGCGAGGCAGTTTCTTGGGCAGATGGAAAAGCCGAATGTGGAAAAAATAGAAGGGCTTTCTCCGGCAATTTCCATCGACCAGAAATCGACCAACCGCAATCCGAGATCAACAGTGGGAACGGTAACGGAGATTTATGATTATTTCAGGCTGTTGTATGCCAGGATCGGGATTCCCCATTGTCCTTCCTGCGGGCGGGAAATCAAAAAGCAGTCGGTGGATCAGATGACGGATCAGATCATGGCAATGCCGGAAGGGACGAAGATCCAGCTTCTTGCGCCTATTGTCAGAGGCAGGAAGGGCGAGCATACGAAGGTATTTGACCGGGCCAAAAAAAGCGGATATGTGCGTGTTCGTGTGGACGGAAATCTGTATGAACTGTCGGAAGAAATTAAACTGGATAAAAATATCAAGCATAATATAGAGATTGTGGTGGATCGTCTGGTAGTCAAGGAAGGGATTGAGCGGAGGCTGACAGATTCTATTGAGAATGTGCTGGCTCTTGCGGAGGGCCTTTTAGTTGTGGATGTTATAGGGGGGGAACCGGTCAATTTCAGCCAGAGTTTTTCCTGCCCGGACTGCGGCGTGAGCATCAGCGAGATCGAACCGAGAAGTTTTTCTTTTAATAATCCATTTGGCGCTTGCCCGGATTGCTTCGGCCTGGGATATAAAATGGAATTCGATGTGGATCTGATGATCCCGGATAAACGTCTCAGTATCAACGGAGGAGCGATTGCCGTCATGGGATGGCAGTCCTGTAACGATCCTTCCAGTTTTACCAATGCTATTCTTCTGGCTCTCGGAAAGGAGTATGGGTTTGATCTGGATACCCCGTTTGAAAATTATCCAGATAAAGTGGTAGATATTATTTTGCATGGAACAAAAGGAAAAGAAGTCACGGTATATTATAAGGGACAGAGAGGGGAAGGGACTTATCCGGTTGCTTTTGAAGGTCTGGTAAAAAATGTGGAGCGCCGTTACCGGGAAACCTCCTCGGATATTATGAAACAGGAGTATGAATCTTTTATGCGTATTACTCCGTGCAGACTTTGTAAAGGAATGCGTTTGAAAAAAGAATCTCTGGCCGTTACGATATGCGATAAAAATATTTTTGAAATCACTTCCGTTTCCATCGGGAAGCTTCATGGATTTTTACAGGATATGGAGCTGACCAGACAGCAGCAGGTGATCGGGAAACAGGTATTAAAGGAGATTCGGGCGAGAGTCGGATTTCTGATTGACGTAGGATTGGATTATCTTTCCCTGGCGAGGGCGACGGGAACGCTCTCCGGAGGGGAGGCGCAGAGAATCCGCCTGGCGACGCAGATAGGCTCCGGCCTTGTAGGCGTATGCTATATTTTGGATGAGCCGAGCATCGGACTGCACCAGAGAGATAATGACAAACTTCTGAATACGCTGGAGAATTTAAAAAATATGGGAAATACGCTGATCGTAGTAGAGCATGACGAAGATACGATGCTGGCAGCGGATTATATAGTAGATATCGGCCCGGGAGCCGGTTCCCATGGCGGCGAGGTGGTAGCTGTGGGAACGGCGGAGGAGATTATGGCTGTACCCGAATCTATAACGGGGCAATATCTTAGCGGAAGTCTGCGGATTCCGGTACCGGAAAAGAGGAGGAAGCCTACTGGGAAATTAACGGTGTTAAAAGCGGCGGAAAACAATCTGAAGAATATCGATGTGGAATTTCCCCTTGGAGTGCTGACTTGCGTAACGGGAGTTTCGGGATCGGGAAAGAGTTCCCTGGTCAACGAAATATTATACAAACATCTGGCAAAAGATCTGAACAGAGCAAGGACGATTCCGGGCAGACACGGGGGAATCAAAGGGATCGAACAGTTGGATAAAGTAATAGATATCGATCAATCCCCCATTGGCAGAACACCCCGTTCCAATCCCGCCACTTATACCGGCGTATTTGACCAGATCCGGGATTTGTTTGCCGCTACGGCGGACGCTAAGTCGAAAGGATACAAAAAGGGACGTTTCAGCTTTAACGTAAAAGGGGGGAGGTGTGAAGCCTGTAGCGGCGACGGTATCATTAAAATAGAAATGCATTTCCTCCCTGATGTTTATGTTCCTTGCGAAGTATGCGGGGGTAAGAGGTATAACAGGGAAACTTTGGATGTGAAATATAAAGGAAAAAGTATCTATGACGTGTTGGATATGACGGTAGAAGAAGCGGTGGGATTTTTTGAAAATGTGCCTTCGATCCGGCGGAAAATAGAAACTTTGAACGATGTGGGACTGTCTTATATCAAATTGGGGCAGCCTTCTACCACGCTGTCCGGAGGGGAAGCGCAGAGGATAAAACTGGCCACGGAATTGAGCAAGAGAAGTACGGGGAAAACGATTTATATTCTGGACGAGCCGACTACAGGGCTTCATTTTGCGGATGTCCATAAGTTGACGGAGATTTTGCACAGGCTGGCGGATGGCGGCAATACGGTAGTTGTGATCGAGCATAACCTGGACGTGATAAAAACGGCGGATTATATTATCGATATCGGGCCGGAAGGCGGAGACAGGGGAGGCACCGTGATTGCCAGCGGAACACCGGAGGAAGTGGCCCGGAGCAAAAAATCCTACACGGGGGCATATGTGAAGAAGATGCTTGAAAAACAGCATACACCTGGGAAATAGGATTTGCAAATTAAGGAAAATGGAAGGAAAGACTAAAGTTTTAAGGGAAAGAAACCGATGTATTTAGAAATATTAATCTTTTAAAAAAATTGAAGAAACCTCTTTGAAAAACTCTTTCTTTAGGTTATAATGGTTTTGTGTGTTTAGTTTATGGACAAATGGAAAATATTAAAATAGATGTTCAGTAAAAATACAGACTGTAAAAAGAAAGGGGCTTACCATGCAATATACGGATATCGGGATCGATTTGGGTACAGCAAGCATTTTAGTATATATAAGAGGAAAAGGGGTAGTATTGAAGGAACCCTCTGTCGTGGCATTTGACAGGGATACGGATAAAATTAAAGCGATCGGGGAAGAAGCCAGGCTGATGCTCGGAAGAACGCCGGGAAATATCGTGGCAATTCGTCCTTTGCGTCAGGGAGTTATTTCCGACTATGAAACGACGGAAAAAATGATGAAATATTTTATCCAGAAGGCGATCGGCAAAAAAACGTTCCGTAAGCCGAGAATCGCGGTATGCGTACCGAGCGGAGTGACGGAAGTGGAAAGAAAAGCCGTTCAGGATGCGACGGAGCAGGCGGGAGCCAGGGATGTATTTATTATTGAGGAGCCTATTGCGGCAGCGATAGGAGCCGGGATTGATATATATAAGCCTTGCGGCAATATGATCGTCGATATTGGGGGAGGAACTTCCGATATTGCGGTTATTTCATTGGGAGGAACGGTAGTCAGCGCTTCCATTAAGATCGCTGGCGATGATTTTGACGAAGCGATTATCCGGTATATGAGGAAAAAGCATAATCTTCTGATCGGAGAAAGAACGGCGGAGGATTTAAAAATAAAAATCGGATCGGCTTATAAACGGAGCGAAGTGGATTACATGGATGTCAGAGGGCGTAACCTCGTCACCGGGCTTCCCAGAACCGTTAAAGTTTCTTCGGAAGAGACCGAAGAGGCGCTTAAGGAAACGACGGCGCAGATCGTGGAGACTATTCATAGCGTATTGGAGAAAACACCACCTGAGCTGGCTGCGGATATTGCAGATCGAGGGATTGTTTTGACCGGAGGCGGAAGCATGCTGCGTGGGTTGGAAGATCTCATTGAGGCCAAGACAGGGATTAATACAATGACAGCGGAAGAGCCGATGACAGCGGTAGCGATCGGAACCGGAAAGTATGTGGAGTTCCTGGCAGGATATCGGGAAGAATAGAGGGAATGGCAGCGTAAGGCTGCGGCATAAAAAACGGCATAATTTTTCATTACAGGATGGGGACGGAAAAGAGGAGGAGAAAAATGCTTAAGGGTTTATATACCGCATATACGGGTATGTTGAACGAGCAGCACCGGATGGACGTAATGACGAACAATCTGGCAAATGCGAACACCAATGGCTATAAAAAAGAAGGGGCTACCAGCCAGGCGTTTAACGATGTGCTGGCTTATAAATTAAAGGATACTTCGGAGACGGCAAGGCTGACGAGGCAGCTTGGCGTAAATAACCTGGGCGTGAAGATCGGCGAAGGCTATACGGATTATTCCCAGGGGCCGATAAAGGGGACGGAAAATGCGTTTGACCTTGCATTATCGGGGCCGGGATTCTTTGTTGTATCATATACAAACAGGAATAATGATACTTCTCTTAAATATACGAGAGACGGAAGTTTTCGAATGGATACACAGGGATATCTGGTGACGCATGACGGTGATTTCGTTATGGGTACCAACAATGCCAGAATACGCCTGGATCCCCTGCTGGATGTCAGGATAGATACCAGCGGCAATATTATGCAGGGGGATGACAATACGCCGGTTGCACAGATCGGCATCAGGGATTTCCAGGATTATAATTATCTGGAAAAATATGGAGAGAATTATTACCAGACCGTGGAGGGCGCGGCTTTTCAGGATGCCGAAGCAAAGGTATATCAGGGATATCTGGAGAGTTCCAATATTTCGGTAGTAACGGAAATGGTAAATATGATTAATATATCAAGGGCTTATGAAACGAATCAGAAAGTGATCCAGACGTATGACAGTACATTGGAGACTGCCGTTACTCAGATCGGCAGATTATAGGAGGGTATAAGTTATGGTTAGGAGTTTATGGTCTGCGGCGACAGGCATGAATGCACAACAGACGAATGTTGATACGATTGCAAACAATCTGGCAAATGTCAATTCTGCCGGATACAAATCCCAGGTCGCGCAGTTTAAATCGTTATTATATCAGACGCTGCAAACGGCTACGACGACTGCAAACGGTGATCCGAAACCGGTTACGTCCCAGGTTGGGCTGGGTGTCAGAACTGCTTCCATTAATCAGCTTTTTGGCCAGGGCAGTCTGCTCGCTTCGGAGAGTAAGACTTCGTTTGCAATCGAAGGCGACGGTTTCTTTGCTGTCCGTAATGCGAACGGGGAAGTTAATTATACACGAAACGGCGATTTTACTTGGGGAATCGGCGGGACGAACCGCCTTATGCTGACGACTTCGGATGGCTTGCCGGTATTAAGTACGGCAAATCAGCCTATTATACTCGCGGGTGATTTTGTTACCAGCAGAATAACGATCAGCGCGGACGGCACGCTTATGTATCCCGATGAAAATAATAATCCGCAATCGCTGGGAATGACGATAGGAGCTTTCCAGTTCAGAAATCCATCAGGTCTGGAACGGCAGGGAGATACTCTGTATGCGGCTACGGCGGCCAGCGGAGCTGTAATCAATGAGGCGACAAATCCGAACGTGCGCCGGAGCAAGCTTGTGCAGGGATATCTGGAGGGATCAAACGTAAAAGTTGCGGATGAAATGGTCAATCTGATCGTAGCGCAGAGGGCATATGAAATGAACTCCAAGGCGATTACCACTACCGACGAGATGCTTCAGCAGGCAAATAACCTGAAACGATAAATTTTTGAGAAGCAGGAAAACATTTTCATTTAGACGGAACAGGAAATGGAGGATAGATCATGGATATAGGCAATGGAGTTTCTTCGGCATATGCCAATTATATATCGTCACAGGCAACTTCTTCGAAATTAGACGGGCAGATCCGAAAAAAAGATTATACCCAGTCTTCGGATGATGAACTGTTGGCGGTCTGTAAAGAATTTGAATCTTATTTTGTAGAACAGATGTTTAAGGAAATGCAGAAAACGGTGGATGTTTTCGGTGACGGGGAATCCAATCCCAACGATACGCTGGTAGATTTCTTTAAAGACAATGCATTGCAGGAGTTGGCAAGTACTTCGACAGAGAAGCAGGGTTTGGGACTGGCACAGATGCTTTACGAGCAGATGAAGCGCAATTATAATTTGTAATATCAGTATACGGTAATCATATTGACATACATAAAAGGCTGCTTGTTATGGCAGCCTTTTGGCATTATGGGGAAATGGAAAATGGAACAGGTAAAAGGCTATGTAGAGCATATCATTTACCGCAACGATGATAACGGCTATACCGTTATGAACCTGATGAATGGGGAGGAAGAAATCGTATGCGTAGGAAATTTCAGGACGATAGACCTGGGGGAAACGCTGGAGGTTTCCGGCAATTATACGGAACACCCCATGTATGGCATGCAGTTGAAAGCGGAAAGTTACCGTGTGGTGGAGCCGGATGATGAGGCTGGCATGGAACGATATCTTGCGTCCGGGGCGATTAAAGGGATCGGAGCAGCACTGGCGTCGAGGATTATAAAGAAGTTCGGAAAGGACACTTTTCGGGTAATCGAGGAAGAACCGGAACGGCTCGCGGAAATAAAAGGAATCAGCGAAAAAAAAGCGAGGGAAATTGCCGTCAGAATGGAAGAAAAAAAGGATATGCGAAGCGCTATGGTATTTCTTCAGAAATACGGAATATCCGATGCGATGGCAGTGAGGATATATAATACCTATGGCGAGGGAATATACGGCGTAATGAGGGAGAATCCCTATCGCCTGGCAGAAGATGTGGGAGGCATCGGGTTTCGGGCTGCGGATGAGATCGCCCGTAAGGCCGGGATTCATATGGACTCCGATTATCGCATCAGAAGCGGTATTTTATATGCTTTGGCGCAGTCAATGGCAGAAGGGAATATCTATTTGCCGGAAAACATATTGTTAGAAAGATGTACGTCGCTGCTGGAAGTGGATAAGGATGGGATAGAGCCACAGATATCCAATTTGGCAATGGAAAAAAAGATTGTAGTAAAGCTGGCCGATGAAAAAAGAATATATGCCGCTTCCGCTTATTACGAAGAATTGAACTGTGCAAAAATGCTGCATGATCTGAACATATCCATGACGCAAGGCAATGGATGGGAACCATCGGAAGAAAAGCGCGTTCAGCAGCGCATAGGTATGCTGGAAAAGACACAGAAGATCAGCTTGGATGAATTGCAAAAACAGGCGGTGCTGGAAAGCATAAAAAACGGGATTATGATTTTGACCGGCGGCCCCGGAACAGGAAAGACGACAACGATTAATACTATGATAGGATATTTTGCAGAAGAGGGGATGGATATTTTTCTGGCTGCTCCAACGGGGCGGGCGGCCAAGAGAATGACGGAGGCTACCGGATATGAGGCGAAAACCATTCACAGGCTGTTGGAGCTGAACGGCGCTTCCGTGGAAGAAAAACGGTTGGCAAAATTTGAAAGAAATGAAGAAAATCCACTGGAAGCGGACGTTATTATTATTGATGAAATGTCCATGGTGGATATTCATTTATTCCAGGCATTGTTAAAAGCGATTATGCCGGGAACAAGGCTGATCATGGCAGGGGATATCAATCAGCTGCCGCCGGTAGGGCCGGGGCAGGTACTGAGGGATCTGATCGACAGCGGATGTTTTCCAAAGGTAATGCTGCAAAAGATTTTCCGCCAGGCGGAAGAAAGTGATATCGTGGTGAATGCTCATCGGATTCATGAGGGAAAAAATATTGCCCTGGATAATAAGAGCCGGGATTTCTTTTTTTTGGAAAGAAATGATGTCAATGTAATCTATAAGCATATGATCCAGCTGATCCGTGAGAAGCTCCCCACCTATGTTAATGCCGGAAGCTATGATATACAGGTGCTGACGCCAATGAGGAAGGGAAGTCTGGGGGTGGAAACACTGAATGGGATTTTACAGCAATATTTAAATCCTCCCGATGCTTCCAAAGAGGAGCATCCATATGGGAATGGCCTGTTCCGCGTAGGCGATAAGGTGATGCAGATCAAGAACAATTATCAAATGGAATGGGAAGTAGTGAGCAAATACGGCATTCCCGTGGATAAGGGGTTGGGTGTATTTAACGGGGATATGGGCGTCATACGGGAAATCAACGAATTTTCCCAGGAGTTGGTGGTGGAATTCGATGAATGTCGGCGGGTGGCGTATCCCTTCCACCAGTTGGATGAGATCGAGCTGGCCTATGCGGTAACGATCCATAAGTCCCAGGGCAGTGAATATCCGGCAGTGATTATGCCCCTTTTATCAGGCCCGAGGATGCTTATGAACCGTAATCTCTTATATACGGGAGTGACGCGGGCGAAATATTGTGTTACTATTTTGGGTAGCAGACAGGTGGTCGGTGACATGATTGCCAATGAGAGCCAAAATAGAAGGTATACCAGCTTATGCGACAGAATCAAGGAAATGGCATTTCCTGATCATAGGTAACGGACTCCTGTCCGGAGAAACGTTATGGAGAAAAATGAAGAAAAAATATAGGATAAGTGAAATTGTTCTGGATCTGATGTTTCCGCCGAGATGTCCGCTTTGCGATCATGTTATTGAATGCCGCAAAGGAGATGTTTGCGGTGAATGCGTGAAAAGGGTAAAGCCAATAAGCGGTTCTGTCTGTATGAAATGTGGAAAACCGCTGGAGGAAGAGAAGGAATACTGTTTTGATTGCAACACGAAGAAACATTTATATGTACAGGGAATCAGCGCCTTTGAATACCGCGATATTGCGGCTTCCATTTATCGTTTTAAATATGGGGGAAGGCAGGAATATGCCGCTTTTTTCGGAAGATGCATGGCTTGGAAGCTGGAGAGGAAGATCAAACAGTGGAAAGCGGAAGCGTTGGTACCTGTGCCTGTCCACCCATCCAGAAAAAGAGAAAGGGGATATAATCAGGCAGAACTGCTGGCGAGGGAAATCGCAGTCAGAACAGGAGTCCCGATGCGCTGCGATATTGTGGTAAGAAGCAAGAAAACCATGCCTCAGAAGAGCCTGGACGGGGTTCAAAGACAAAATAATTTGAAAAAGGCTTTTAAAATCCTTAAAAATGATGTAAAATTAAATACGATTGTAATTATTGATGATATATATACAACGGGAAGTACGGTTGACGCTATGGCCGCTATATTGCGGACAGCAGGGGTAAAGAATATTTACTATGCGGCTCTGGCAATCGGCCGGGGACAATGAATTGGAGGGTTTATATATGGATGTACGTAATTGTAAAAAATGCGGAAGAATGTTTAACTATGCAATGGGACCTGCAGTATGTCCGAGATGCAAGGAAGACTTGGAGGAGAAATTCCAGGAAGTAAAAAAATATGTGTATGAGCATCAGGGATGCGGTATCCAGGAGGTTTCTGATGAATGTGAAGTTTCTACCCAGCAGATCAAACAGTGGCTGAAAGAGGAACGTTTGGAATTTTCATCGGATTCCCAGGTGATGATAAACTGCGAAAAGTGTGGTGCGCCGATTCGCAGCGGGCGTTTCTGCGATAAATGTAAAAACGACATGACACACAACCTGCAAAGTGCATATAAGAAGGCTGCCGTAACGGTTCAGAAACCGAAAGAGTCGAAGGAAAATCCTAAAATGCATTTTTTGGATCGCTAGGAGAAGCGGACTTATGTTAAATCAGGAAAGAATCATTTTGATGACAAAGATGGCATCTTATGAGGAAAACGAAGGAAAGAAAAATAATTTGATTATGAATTATTTCCGGGGGGACTATGTATGGCTGCAGGTATTGAAATCATTTGTCTGCGGTACCATTGCGTTCGGAGTGATATTCGGAATGTATATTTTTTATGATTTCGAAATTTTCATGATGGATATTTATAAAATGGATCTGATGGAGTTCGGTAAGTCCGTTTTAATGAAATATTTACTTGCAATAGGAATATATTCCGTAATTTCTTACGCTATATATTGCTATCGGTATGCCAGGGCAAAGAACGGTGTAAGGCTGTATATGAACAATTTGCGCAGGCTTGCCAGCATGTATGATAAAACATAAAGCAGGGTCGTAAGACCCTGAAAGGAAGTTACTATGACATCATTACTTGTTGCAAAACAATATCTGAAAAAATTTTACGGGAGATATGAAGTTTATCTCATACCACTGTGGAAGTTTTTACTCGCATTCATAAGCCTGATACTGATTAATGGAAAGCTGGGCTTTATGGAGAAGATCGACAAAATGACGATCGTGCTCATTGTAGCGCTGATGTGTTCTTTTATGCCGATGAATTTTATTATTATTGTTGCCGCGGCGTTTGTGCTGCTGCATGTGTATGCTCTATCTCTGGAATGTGCTGTAGTAGTACTGGCGGCATTCCTGCTTATGTTTTTACTTTATTTCCGCTTTTCGCCGAGGGATACCGCTGTGGTATTGCTGACGCCCATATGCTTCTGGATGAATATACCTTATGTGGTGCCGATCGCGATGGGACTTCTAGGCTCTCCGGCTTCCGCAGTATCGGTGGCGTGTGGGACGGTGGTATATTATTTGATTGCTTATGTGAATGAAAGCACGACGACGCTCATATCTATGGAAGCGGAGGAAATTACTGCCAAGTTCCGGTTTATTATTGATGGTATGCTGGATAACCGTATTATGGTAGTTACGGCGGCTGTTTTTGCGATGACCCTGATTCTTGTATATCTGATCAGAAGGCTTTCCGTTGACCATTCATGGACGATCGCCATTGTGGCAGGGTCTTTGGTAAATATTATGCTACTTCTGGTAGGCGATTTGATGTTCGATACCAATGTGGCTATCGGAGGAGTGATTCTCGGCACTGCTGTGGCGGCCCTGATCGCCGCAGTAATACAGTTTTTCGCATTTCATGTGGATTATGGCAGGACGGAAAAGGTACAGTTTGAAGACGATGAATATTATTATTATGTAAAAGCGGTACCGAAGGTGACGGTTTCGACTCCGGAGCGAAAGGTGAAAAAAATTAATCAGCCGAAAAGGATACGTTCTTCCCAGAAGAGTGCAGAGGAGAAAAAAACGGGCAAATAAATTTGTCCGTATAAAATGATAATGATGAAATGATAATATATTAGGACTGGAATGGTTTAAAATGCAGCAGATTCAAGAATTCATGGACACATATTTCAGGCGTATGCCGGACATCAGATGGACTGACATCGTGGAGATCATCATACTCTCCTTTGTTGTGTACAGTATTTTGGTGTGGGTAAAAAATACAAAAGCATGGTCGCTGCTGAAGGGTGTTATCGTAATTGCCATATTTTGGCTGATAGCGGCAATTTTCGATATGGAAACGATTTTATGGATCGCTGAGAATATGGTTAATATAGCTTCGATAGCGATCATTGTAATCCTACAGCCGGAGCTGCGAAAAGCAATGGAAGAATTGGGCAGGAAAAACTTCATTGCTTCCCTTTTGCCCTTTGATTCGGGGAAATCGGAATCCGGTCTTTTTTCTGACCGCACAATCAATGAAATAACAAAAGCCTGTGTGGAAATGGGAAAGGTGAAGACAGGAGCGCTCATCGTTATTGAAAAGTCGCAGCCTTTGGCCGAATATGAGAGAACAGGGATCGATATTGACGGTGTTGTTACCAGTCAGCTTTTGATTAATATTTTCGAACACAATACGCCGTTGCATGACGGCGCTGTTATTATACGCGGAAACAGAGTGACTTCCGCAACCTGTTATCTTCCGTTATCCGATAATATGCTTTTGAGCAAGGAGTTGGGAACAAGGCATAGGGCCGGCGTGGGCATTTCGGAAGTAACCGATTCCCTGACGGTGATCGTGTCCGAAGAAACGGGGAGAATCAGCATTGCTTATGAGGGAAATCTGGAAAGAAACCTGAACGGGGATACATTAAAGGAAAGGCTGCGCGAGATTCAGGGAAAACCGGCGGAAGGAAAGCGGCGTAAGCTTTGGAAGGGAAGGGAAAAGAATGAAAAAGAAACTGACTGACAACCTTGGGCTGAAAATAGGCTCCGTTCTTTTTGCTGCCCTTTTATGGCTTCTTGTAACCAATATAAATAATCCTGCCACCACCCGGAGAGTGAACAATGTCAGAGTAACGATTATCAACGGGGAAGTTCTTACCAGCCAGGGGAAAATATATGAAGTGCTGGATGATTCGGACGTACTCGATTATGTAGCGATCACAGGACCGAAAACGGTGATGAACAATATAGGGGGCGGCGACCTTGTTGCGATTGCGGATATGAATAAGCTGACCGCGGATGATACGATTCCGATCGAACTGTCCACGGTGCAGTATAATGAAAGCCTGGACAGCATCCGAGCGAGTTCCGGCGTGGTAAAGCTTAAGGTGGAAGACCGTAAGAGTATTTCGATTCCTTTGAGGGCTGAAACATCGGGAACTTTGCAGGAAGGCTATATTGTAGGGGATGTAACGACGGATCAGAACTTGGTGAGAGTATCGGGACCCGAATCATTGATTTCTATGATTGAGACGGCAGAAGTAAGCGTGGGCATTGCAGGATTTACCGGAGATATTGGGACGAATGCGGAAATAAAGCTGTATGATGCCAATGGTACGGAAGTGCCGAAAGATAAGTTGACGATGAATATTAATACGGTAGGTGTTAATGTGGAGATTTTAGGAACCAAGTCGGTGCCATTGCGGTTTGCGGCATCAGGGGCACCTGCCAACGGATACAGGGCGACCGGTGTTATCAGTAGCTCTCCCGAGACGGTATTACTTGCAGGAAAAGGAAGTGTACTGAGAAATTTATCGGTAATCGAAATACCGGATACGGAGGTTGATATTACAGGAGCTACAGGGAATGTGACAACAACCGTGGATATCAGGCCTTATCTTTCCGGCAGCGTGGAACTGGCGGAGGCCGGATTCGATGGAAATGTAGCCGTGACGGTAAATGTGGAGCAGGAAGTTACGAGGAGCATTACTATTTCGGAGAGCAATATCGTAATTGAAAATCTTCCAGAACAATATGAAGGGGTGATTTCTACTTATGAAGAAGAATTCCCGATACAGGTCAGAGGACTGGCAGAAGAAGTAAACGCATTGGATGCAGGACAGATCAGAGGCGTGGTTGATATCAACCGGCTGTTGGAAACCGGTGTAATAGAAGAGCTGGGCGAAGGATACTACGATGTGAATCTCGCTTTTAACCTGCCGGATACCGTGAGTCTGCGTGAAAATATAACAGTGAGATTAAACATACGGGAAAGAGCAGCAACGGAAAATGATAATGGGTAATAAAAGAGGAGATCAGGGAGGAAAACTTGTATGGGCAGATTATTTGGTACTGACGGAGTAAGAGGTGTTGCGAATGAAGAACTGACCCCTGTGCTGGCTATGCAGCTGGGGCAGGCAGGAGCGTATGTTCTGACAAAAGAAAAAGAGCATAAACCGACGATTATGGTGGGCTGCGATACGAGAATATCCAGTGATATGCTGGCAAATGCGTTGATGGCAGGAGCATGTTCTGTAGGGGCGAACTGTGTATATGCAGGGGTGCTTCCTACTCCCGCGATCGCATATTTGACGAAGAAATATAAGGTGGACGCAGGGGTAGTGGTTTCCGCTTCCCATAATCCCGTGGAATTTAACGGTATCAAATTTTTTGACGGGGACGGTTATAAACTGCCCGATGAACTGGAAGATGAGATTGAAACGCTGATCAGGAATGGCATGAAGGATGTGAAATTTCCTACCGGCGCCAGCGTGGGAAAGATCAAATACCGCACGGATGCAAGGGAAGAATATATCAATCATTCGATCAAAGCGGTAAATATCGATCTGCGGGGATTGAAGATCGTGGTTGACTGTGCAGAGGGTGCATCCTATTATACTTCGATTGAAGCATTGAAGGAGCTGGGCGGAGAGATTGTTGCCATTCATAACAGCCCGGATGGAACAAATATTAATGCCAACTGCGGCTCTACCCATATGGAAGAGCTGCAGGCAAGGGTAGTATATGAAAAGGCGAATATCGGCCTGGCTTTTGACGGAGATGCGGACAGACTGCTGGCAGTGGATGAAATGGGTAATATCATCGATGGAGACCAGATCATGGCGATTGTCGGTGTCCATATGAAGAACCAGGGAAAATTGAAAGATAACAAGATTATAGCTACGGTCATGAGTAACCTGGGATTCTTTTTGATGGGAGACAAAAACGACATAAAAATAGAACAGACTAAAGTGGGTGACCGTTATGTTTTGGAGAGGATGAAAGAGATCGGAGCAAGCCTTGGCGGGGAGCAATCGGGGCATATTATTTTTCTGGATGAAAATACGACCGGCGACGGTTTGTTGAGCGCCCTTCATCTCTTACAGGTAATGGTGGAGACCGGAGAACCTTTATCCGAGCTGTCGAAAGTGATGGAGGTAATGCCCCAGGCACTTGTGAATGCGAAGGTTCCCAACCACAAAAAGGAACGCTATATGGAATACCCGGAAATTGCCGAAGCAATCTCCAAACTGGACAGTAAGTTTGCCGGTGAAGGAAGAGTGCTGATCCGTCCTTCCGGAACGGAGCCAAAGGTTCGCGTTATGATAGAAGGAAAGGATAAAAAGCAGATTGACGAAGAAGCGAAAAAACTGGCGGAGCTGATTCAGAATATTATGCTGTAAAAGCATATTTTTACTTAAGAAGAAGGGTTCACAAGAGGGGAAAAAAGTGGTATAGTAAAAGTAGAGTATATGCATTCAGACGATAAATATAAACAAAGGCATATGCAGTGAAGGAGAAGAGGGTATGGTAAGCCAAAAGGTAACTATAAAGAACCCCACTGGGCTACATCTAAGACCGGCAGGCATTCTATGTAAGGAAGCGATGCAGTTTAAATCACTAATCACATTTACATTTAAAGAGAACACGGCAAATGCAAAAAGTGTGCTGAGTGTACTTGGCGCGTGTGTAAAATGCGGCGATGAAGTAGAGTTTGTTTGCGAGGGCGAAGATGAAGAAGAGGCTTTGAAAGCACTGATTCATGCAATCGAAAGCGGTCTTGGAGAGTAATCGCTGTTTGGGGGCAAAACAAAGATAATGAAAGCTGGCCGGCTCTTTGGAGCCGGCTTTTCAATACACTTTAATGCATGGCTGCATATTGTGTGGAATGGAGGAATGAGGCATGGTGAATTATGAAAGGTATAAACGAAATCCGGTAGTGGATTATCCGGAACGGAAATGGCCGGGAAAAGAGATAGGGGAAGCGCCGGTATGGTGCAGCGTGGATCTTAGGGATGGAAACCAGGCGCTGATTGATCCGATGGTAGTACATGAAAAAATTGAGATGTTCCAGCATTTGATTAAGCTGGGCTTTCGTGAGATCGAAATAGGATTTCCTGCGGCGAGCCAGATCGAATATGATTTTCTGCGCCAGCTTGTGGATCGGAAGATGATACCGGAGGATGTTTGCGTCCAGGTGCTGACACAGTGCAGGGAAGAGCAGATAGAGAGAACTTTTGAATCCATTAGGGGCTGTAACCAGGCGATTGTTCACATTTATAATTCCACCTCAACTCTTCAAAGGGATGTGGTATTTGGCATGAGCCGGGAAGAAATTATCGACATAGCCGTGCAGGGAACGAAATGGGTTAAGGAACGGGCGGAAAAATTTCCGGGGAAGATTATCCTGGAATATTCTCCCGAGAGCTTTACGGGAACGGAACTGGATTTTGCATTGGAGATATGTACTGCCGTTCAGGAAACATGGGGGGCTGACAAAAAGAACCCCATTATCATTAATCTGCCCTCTACTGTGGAAATGACGACGCCGAACGTGTATGCGGATCAGATCGAATGGATGAACAGACATTTTAAGAACAGGGAAAGTATTATTTTGAGCGTGCATCCGCATAATGACAGAGGAACCGGCGTGGCCAGCGCGGAACTTTCTCTTCTGGCAGGAGCGCAGAGGGTAGAAGGCACGCTGTTTGGCAATGGGGAGAGGACGGGCAATGTGGACATATTGAACATTGCTTATAATATGTTTTCCCAGGGGATTGATCCCAAATTGAACATAGAAAAAATTAACGATATTATTGAAATGTATGAAAGATGCTGCAAAATACCAATCCATCCCAGGCATCCTTATGCCGGTAAACTGGTATTTACCGCTTTTTCAGGTTCCCATCAGGATGCGATTAATAAGGGCGTGAAGGCGATGAGAGAAAGAGGGAGCCAGATATGGCAGGTACCTTATCTTCCCGTTGATCCTTCAGATATCGGAAGAGAGTATGAACCGATCGTCAGAATTAATTCCCAGTCGGGAAAAGGCGGCGTTGCGTTTATTATGGATACCTACTTCGGATTCAAGCTTCCTAAGGGAATGCACAGGGAATTTGCAAATGTGATCCAGAATATATCGGAAAAGCAGGGAGAAGTATCCCCGGACGAGATTATGCAGCAGTTCAGAAAAGAATATTTGGATCGTAAGGAACCGATTCATTTCAAAAAACTGCGGATCGATGATCTGAGCGACGAGACTACATCCGAATTCGATACAAGGGTAGTCGTTGTTTATACCGATCATGGCGTGGAAAAAAGCTTTGAGGCGGTGGGTAACGGCCCGATTGATGCGGTAAAACGCGGGCTTCAGGAAGTCATTGGCGAAGAAATGAAGATTTTGGATTATGAAGAACATGCCCTTCAGAGCGGTTCCAATTCCCAGGCAGCCGCATATATTCATTTACTGGATGCGGATAATGGAAGCGTTACTTATGGCGTAGGTGTAAGTTCTAATATTACAAGAGCGTCCGTCCGCGCTATTTTCTCCGCGGTAAATCGTCTCGGCATCGGCCAGAGCAGAAAATAAATAATGATAAGACATATAAAAATCCGGTTCCCAATAAACGATAAGTTGCATTGGGAACCGGATTTTTTTTTATCTAAAATTGATTTTGAATTGCTTTTTTTATTTTGCTTTCAGAGTCGCTCCGTCTGCTTTGAAGGAATCGCCGTCTTCTACGATACAGATCATCGTTTTTCCGGTATTGACTTCGATTTCATTTCCGTCATCGTCATAGAACTTAGTGGGTTCATAGTCCGCGCTCTTCTTCCATGTTACATGGATGCCTTTTCCGTTGGTGAAGAAATATCCATCCCTTGTGGTGTCGTGTACCTGGAAGATCAGGTAGCCTTTGGCATCTCTTACCTCGTGGTATGTAAACTGGACAAGAACGTTTTTGAACGACAGCTGCTGGCTGTCGTTAGCAGCATCCACATCCGGATTGCCATACATATAACGGTAATACAAACCATCGTTTTCATTGTAAGTAAAAGAAGTTTTTGTTATCGGATAAGCAGAGGCCATATCGATTTCTTTTGCAGTAATGGCATCACTGTATTTTTCCAATGTGTTCGGTTCCTTGGAGGAAGCGAATTTAAAATGATCGGCATTGTAGTATCCGTCTCTGTATGTTTTGGAAATTCCTAATTTATTGATTCCCTTGTTGATGCCTTCCGCGCTGGCATAAGCGTTCTGGGGAGCTTTCTTATCGGTGGAACGGTAGAAAGTGCCTTCATACATGCCATCAGTTCTCTTGTCGCCATAAGCGCATCCGGTGATGTGGTCTGTGTCTTTCCGTTCAATGATTTCATTGATATAGTAGGGACCGCCAAAATGCAGATATATGGAATCCCATTCAAAAGCCCAGTAAACAAAATAATCACGGCAGCTTCTTACATTGCCGATACGATCCAGATTTTCCCAGTCTTTGATGACCGCCATGCTTCTTGTAATATTTCCTTCTACCGGGCATTCATAAAGGATGTCCGCTTTGGAAAGATTATAATGAGGCAGAGCAGAGGAATCATTGGGAACCATGATGGAAATAGGACGGGCATCTTTCAGGTCGCCTTCAATCCATTCGTTGGTCAGAGTACTTCTTACCATGCCTTCTTTTGGAGGAGCTTCGTCGTCCGTAGGTGCTTCTTCTTCTGCTGCCGGTTCAGCAGTCTCATTTGTTTCTTCCAGTTCCGGTTGCTTTTCAATAACCTGTGAAACCGCAGGTTGTTCATCAACCTCTTCCTTCTTGCCACAGCCAAAAAGTAAAAATGTGGAGGCCAGGCTCAGGAGGAGAAGCGCTTGTAATCTTTTCATGAGTAATCCTCGCTTTCATAGATAATGGTATTTATATTATTATACAAGACCACAAACGCCATTATATCATATAAAACCGGGATAGTCACTAGAATAAGGCAGAAAAATATAAACAAAAATCTTAAGAATTTATAACAATATTGCTACAAATAAAAGTCAGAGAAATTGAAGAAGAGCAAATGATAAATATTTCTTGCACAAAAAAGTCAGGGGATGTATGATAAGAATATTAAAAACGAAAAATAGAGAGGACGGCGGACTATGAATAAAATAATAGTGACCGGTTGCAGAGGACAGCTGGGAATTGCTATAAATAAGCTGTATGAAGGAAACAGAGAGATAGAGCTTGTGAATACGGATGTGGAAGAACTCGATATTACGGACATTGGAAAAGTACTTGCATTTGTGCGTGAAGTAAAGCCGTATGCAATTATTAATTGTGCTGCCCATACAAACGTGAATGCCTGTGAAAAGGATGTGGATAATGCTTACCGCATCAATGCCATCGGCCCGCGGAATTTGAGTATCGCTGCGACGGAAACAGGCGCAAAGCTGATACAGGTATCTACAGACTATGTATTTGCAGGAAACGGGGACAGGCCTTATACGGAGTTTGATGCTACCAGCCCGCTGGGTGTATATGGAGGATCAAAGCTGGCGGGAGAAAATTTTGTCAGGGATTTTGCAAAAAATTATTTTATTGTACGTACGGCATGGCTTTACGGGGAAGGGAAAAATTTTGTAAAGACGATGCTGCGTTTGTCGGAAACCCATGATAAGGTAAGGGTAGTAAAGGATCAGATGGGAACGCCTACCAGCGCGGACGAACTTGCAAAGGCGATCGCATATCTGTTGCCAACGGATAATTATGGCATCTTCCACGGAACTTGTGAAGGAGATTGCAGCTGGGCTGATTTTACGAAGGAGATTTTCCGGCTGGCCGGGAGAAAAACAGTGGTGGAGGCGATTACCACTCAGGAATATGAAAAAGACAATCCGGCATCCGCGCCGAGGCCGGCTTACTCCGTATTGGATAATTATATGCTGCGCCTGACTACCGATTTTAAATTTGCGGATTGGCACGATGCGATTGCGGCGTATCTGAAAAACGATTAGAGGAAAGAGATCAAAGGATTTAAAAAATGGACTTTTTAAGCGATTTGACGGGCAACCGTGTTTTCATGGCGGCAATCTGCGGCTGGTTTGTAGCGCAAATCTTAAAAACGGCGATCCATATGTGGTTTAACCGTAAATTTGTGGCAGAACGCCTGGTGGGAAGCGGGGGAATGCCCAGTTCGCATTCGGCAACCGTATGTGCTTTGGCGGCTGCTGCGGGAATGGAGTACGGAGGCGGAAGTTTTCCGTTTGCCATGGCGGCTATATTCGCTATTGTGGTTATGTATGATGCTATGGGCGTAAGGCGGGAAACAGGAATTCAGGCAAAAGTATTGAATGAAATGATCGAGATGTTTGTTAAGATGGGAAAGAAAATGAGCGTGGAAGACAGACTGAAGGAATTCGTGGGGCATACCCCCCTTCAAGTATTGATGGGGGCATTGCTCGGCCTTTTGGTAGCGTTGTTCATATATCTTTGATTGATAAGAGGGAGGATATATGCTTTCGGTTTGCCTTGTTTTTCTATATATATTTCTGAGTGCATATATCGCTGGTTTTCTGGTTCTGGCAGTAATTGGCCGCGTGTTCGGCCGGGAAGGCTGCAGGAAAAGAAAAGTAAAGCCGGATGCTTATGTAATGGCAGGACTGGCAGCAGTGACGGTATATGCCCAGATTTTTAGCTTATTTTATAAAGTAGGGCTGCTTGCCAATTTACTGCTGGTATTTGGCTGCGTTATGACGGCGGTTTTATTCCGGCAAGAGTTATGGAAGACTGTGAAGGAACAGTGCATAAGCATAAGTGGAAGAAGGAAGATATTTTATCTTATATTGTTTCTTTTATTTGCCTATGGAACATCGAGGGGAATCATTCATTATGATACGGGGCTTTATCACGCGCAAAGCATCCGCTGGATAGAAGAATACGGCGTAGTGAAAGGGTTAGGCAATCTGCACTGTAGATTAGCGTATAACAGTTCCGCTTTTTGCCTGTCCGCATTGTATAGTTTTTCCTTTCTGGGCGGGCAGTCTTATCATTGCGCGGCGGGATTTTTCGCATTGCTGCTGGCAGGAATGTGCGGCGAGGTGGCGGCGGCATGGAAGAGAAAGCGGCTGTTTTTGGCTGATATTGCGAGGCTGATAGGGATATATTATCTTATGATTATTTTTGATGAGATGATCTCTCCGGCTTCGGATTATTTTATGGTATTGACCGTATTTTATATTGTGATCCGTTATCTGGAATTGGCGGAAGAAGGGGAAAAGGAATGGCTGCCTTTTGCTCTGCTGGCATTGCTTGGTGTTTATGCGGTAAGTCTGAAACTATCAGCGGCTCCTGTCGTATTGCTGGCGGTAAAACCGGCCGGAATGTTGATGAAGGAGAAAAATGGAAAGGGAATTGCCGGATTTCTCGCGCTTGGTATAGCGGTTCTGCTGCCTTTTCTTATACGGAATGTGTTGATTTCAGGATGGCTGGTCTATCCTTTTACCGCCGTAGATTTGTTTTCGGCGGATTGGAAGATTCCAAAAGAGATAGCAGATTATGATGCAAAAGAAATACAGGTGTGGGGACGGGGGATTTATGATGTTTCCAGATATGGAGAGCCGGCAGGGAAATGGATAAAAGATTGGTTTGCATCCCAGACGGCGTTGGATCGACTGTTTGTTTTAGCCGGACTGGCCGCGGTTCCGACATCTTTTGGGGCATGGGCAGCCGGGGCGGTAAAGGGATTGGACGAGCAAAGGGACATGATGCTGGCGGCAGTGACAGTGAATCTGTCTTTTTTGTTCTGGATGTTTTCGGCACCATTGATCCGATACGGCTGCGTCTATGTATGGCTGGCTGCGCCGCTGACTTTTGGAGGACTGACACTATGGCTGGTTCCGAATGAACGATGGGGAAAATATTTTTGGCAGGGCGTTTATGCTTTGGTAGTTTTTGCAGGACTGTATAAGTTCCAGGCATGGGGAAGAGAAATGGCAGCGGGGTATTCGCCGGAATATTTTATTTATCAAAAAGATTATGAAAATTATAAGGTGGAAGAATACCGGATAGAAGGAATCACGTTTTATCGTCCGGCAGAAGGGGACAGAACAGGATACGATGCGTTTCCGTCTTCGCCGTCCGGAGCCGGAATATATCTTCGGGGAACCGGGCTTGAGGACGGATTTATCAATAAAGAACAAGAGGATATTTTAGAATAAGTTTTTTGCGAAAGGAGCAAGGTTACAGGGATGAATAAGTCGGATAAGATTTATGTAGCGGGACACAGAGGGCTGGTGGGCAGCGCAATCGTAAGGAGCCTGGAAGCCAAAGGCTATACGAATATTATTGGCAGGACGCATAAGGAACTGGATCTTTTGGAACAGGCGGCTGTCAGGGACTTTTTTGAAAAGGAAAGACCGGATGTGGTCGTGCTGGCAGCGGCAAAAGTGGGGGGGATTAATGCTAATAATACGAAACCTGCCGAATTTGCCTATGATAATATGCAAGTACAGTGCAACGTGATCAAATGCTGCCATGATTTTGAGGTGAAGAAACTTTTGTTTTTAGGAAGTACTTGTATTTATCCGCGCATGGCACCGCAGCCGATACCGGAAGATGCGCTGCTGACGGGCGCTTTGGAGGAAACGAACGAAGCATATGCCATTGCTAAAATAGCGGGGCTGGAGATGTGCAAATTTTTTAAACGCCAGTATGGAGATGATTTTATAAGCTGTATGCCTACAAATTTATATGGCCCGTATGATAATTACGACCTGAAGGATTCCCATGTCCTTCCGGCTATGATACGGAAATTCCATGAGGCGAAAGTAAACGGAGCGGACGCGGTAGAGTTATGGGGGACGGGAAGCCCTCTGCGCGAGTTTTTATATGTGGACGATATGGCGGATGCCTGTGTATTTCTGCTGGAGAATTACAGCGGAGAGCAGCATGTGAATATAGGAACAGGAAAAGAAATCACGATTAGGGAACTGGCGGAAACAGTGTGCCGTACAGTAGGATTTGAGGGTGAAATTATCTGGAATAAAGATATGCCGGATGGTACGCCGAGAAAGCTGACGAATGTGGATAAGCTGCATAATATGGGATGGAAGCACAAGGTTGACTTGGAGGAAGGTGTTCGTCTGGCTTACGAATGGTTTAAGGAGAACATTGATATGGCCAGGATGAACGGAAGATAAAAAGGAGGCAGATGAATAAAAATGGATAGGTATGGTGTAATTATGGCGGGAGGAGGCGGAACACGGTTTTGGCCGTTGAGCCGCAGGGAGATGCCGAAACAGTTTTTAAATTTGACGGGAAAAGATGCGCTGGTGAATGAGACAATCGACAGAATCGCTGGTAATATGCCCAAAGAAAATATTTATATTGTGACGAATGCCAGGCAGGCAGGGCTTATGAATGAAGTGACTTCAGGCAGATTGGCGGGGGACAGAATATTGGCGGAACCGGCGGCCAGAAATACGGCGGCTTGTATCGGTTATGCGGCTGTAGCCATTAGGAAAAAGTATGGGGACAGCGTTATGTGCGTACTGCCTTCCGATCATTATGTAAAGGATAAAGATGCTTATAGGGAGGTTATGGACTTTGCAATGGATCTGGCCGAGAAAGAGGACAGGCTGGTGACGGTTGGGATTAAACCAACAGAACCCGCCACCGGCTACGGATATATTAAATACAATAAGCAGATGGATGAAATTGCGCATAGAGTCGGCAGCGTAAGCAAGAAGAGAATTACAGCCTATCCGGTATCGGACTTTGTGGAAAAGCCCAGTCTGCCTATTGCAAAATCATATGTGGAGCAAGGATGTTATTTGTGGAACAGCGGAATGTTTCTATGGAAAACGTCAGTGATTTTGAAATATTTCGAGAGGCTTCTTCCTGATGTATACAAATGCCTGATGGAAATAGAAGAAGCGATTGGAACGGAAAAAGAAAAGGAAACGATCGAGAGAGTATACCCGACGATTCCTAAAATATCGATCGATTACGGGATCATGGAAAAAGCGGATCAGGTCATTATGCTGGACGGCGACTTCGGGTGGAGCGATGTTGGAAGCTGGGATGCTTTGGACACGTTGTATGAAACGGATGAGAATAACAATGTGGTTTATGGGGAACAGATCCATATTGGTTCCAAAAACTGTATCGCTTATGGAAAGGACAAACTGATAGCAACGATCGGCCTGGAAAATATTATTATTGTGGAAACGGAAGATGCGGTATTGGTATGCGATAAATCGAAAGCCCAGGAGGTAAAAAGGGTAGTGGAGATTTTGCAGGAAAGAGGAAAGGATCAATATTTGTAAAAGAACAAATAAAGAGCGTAAGTTTTGTTTCGGCAACTTACGCTCTTTTACATGCAGATCCTGACGGTACAAGCCATTCCGCGCTATTCTTCCATCAGTTTAAACTGTCCTACCAGTTCATCCAATGTCACAGCCTGTGCGGACAGTTCCTGGCTCGTAGCAGAGGTTTCTTCCGCAGTTGCCGAATTGTTCTGCACTACTTCGGAAATCTGGCTGACCCCTTGCTCCGCCTGGCGCATTGTTTCGTTTTGATCCCCGATCATGATGCTCAATTTCTTGGAAACTTCAGCAATCTGCTTGATTCCATCTACTACGATCTCAATAGATCCCGATGCACTTTCTACCGCGCGGTTTCCGCCTTCGATTTCCCGCAAGGATCCTTCGATGAGTTCCCTGGTATCCACCGCCGCTTTTGCACTTTGCTCGGCAAGTTGTCTGATCTGATCCGCAACGACTGCAAAACCGCGCCCTGCTTCTCCTGCCCTTGCCGCTTCTATAGATGCGTTCAAAGACAACAGGTTTGTCTGGGAGGCAATGGATTCTATCTCTGAAATAATATTTCCGATTTTCTGCGAAGTGTCATCGATTTTTTTCATGGCAGCAACAACAGTGTTCATGTCTTTGTGGCTATTATCCGCCTCATCCGCATATTTCTGTGTTTGTAAATAAGATTCTTCCGCATCCTCTGCGCTTCGCTCCATCGTTTCCGTAATGTTGATGATCGTTGCCTGTAGTTCTTGCACTGCGCCGGCCTGGTCCGTTGCGCCTTCCGCAAGGTTCTGGGCGGATTCTGCCAGATTCGATGCACCGGCGGATACCTGGTTTGATGCCTCTGCAATAGAGCGCAGCGTAGCCGTCATTTGATTTCTTAAACCTCTCATTGCATCTACCAGCTTTTCAAAATCGCCGGTATATCTGTCCAGCATGGAAGAAGATACTGCATAATTCCCGTCTGCCATTTCGCCTAAAATATAGCTGATATCATTGATGATTTCGTTCAGCTTGACCGACATTTCCTTTGCTTCTTTTATCATTGCAGCGACTTCGTCATCCGTCTCAACCACAGGGAACGGGGATGAAAAATCTCCTGCTGCCAATGTATTCAGCCGGTTTCCTAATTCGATCAAAGGCAGCGAGATTCCTTTTGCAATGCTTTTTCCTATCTTTGTGGAAAGAGTTATGGCGATGATAATTGCCGCAATAATTGCAACCAGTAATATAATGGACAATATCCGGAGCGTAGAAGAAAGAGCATTTCCTTCCTCCACTTTTACCGTTAAAAGTTCTTCCAGCCTTAAATAAATATCATTGTATTTTCCTGCCAGTTCATTTAAAGCCAGATCCTGCGCCTGTTTGCATAATTCCCTGTCCGTGGTTGCGCCGAGATCCATGATTTCCTGGTCCAATGCCCAGTATTCGTCTAACAATGCTTCGATCTCATCATAGGTTTTCCGCCCGTCCTCGGATACGATGGTATGTTCTATCTGAGCGAAATATTCCTGAAACTGCGTTTTGTTTTGTGCGTGCTGTTCCACCACGGTCGCTATCGCATCCGCATCATCATAGCCAATAGCCGCTCTGAGTGATGACCTGGAGTCCGCGAATGTAAATAATGTTTTCCCAATATCCCCCTGTGCAAAGCCGAAATTCTTTAATGCGTAAGAATACCTGTTGGAGATGACGATCACCGCGATCAGGCCTGCGATTGCTGCGATTGCCGAAATGGCCGAGACCATTACAAAAGATTTGGTAAGTCTTTTTTCAATTTTTTCTGTACTGAACATCCTTTTCTTTCTCCTCCTTGTTTATAGAATCGAATTTCTATAATTTTTTGTGAAAATTATACCATATTTTTTGTTGTTTGACAGCATTAAAAGAAAAAATTACCAAAAAAATTTCTTGCTTTATTTTGATTTTTGTCAGGTAAAACTGTTCGCGAAATGTTCCTGTTTGTTTTAAAACCGCGATGCCTTACAATTTACAACAGAAGAAGATATGTGGTATGATATAGGAGAAACAAGGATGATTTTGCATGTAAAGGGGGAATTTTGGTGCAGACTATGGAATTAAACCGGACGGACGACCCCGGATTGATGGAATATGTAACGGAATTTATGCTGGATATGGGTGTTCCGGCGCATTTAAAGGGATACCATTATTTGAGGACGGCGATTTTGATGGCGGGGAAAGATATGGAAGTGGTCGGGAGCGTGACTAAGCTTTTATATCCTGAGATAGCCAAACGGTTTAAAACTACGGAACAAAAGGTAGAACGTGCCATAAGGAATGCGATAGAGGTCTCCTGGGTAAGAGGAAATGCGGATACATTTGAAGATTTGTTCGGATATTCCTTTCTTACAGGCAACACCAGACCAACAAACAGCGAATATATTGCACAGATTGCGGACAGGATACGGCTGGAGATGGCATAGAGCCTGGGGTTCCGTATTTTATCGCGGCGTTGGTTTGCCGTAAGCTTTTCTTTTGCCGTTCTGAATATGATTCTGTCTTCCATAAACACATCATCGGCCCTCCGATCTTCGGACTTTGCGCCGGCATTTATATCTGCCGGCGTTCTTTTTGGCGTACCCGGTGGGTACACGCTCTTTTTTGAAATTCTTCCATTCTTCCAAAAAGTGTGATAAAATAAACTCTGAATATAAACTGAAAAGAAAAATATGTGGAAAGGATTTATCATGGAACTGCTGAGTGTAATAGTTCCCAGCTATAACGAGGAAGAAAATGTTTTTGATTTTTATGCGGAGCTGATGAAAAACGAGGCATTTTTTAAACAGAGGGAACTGGATGTAGAAATAATATATGTTGATGACGGATCGAAAGATAAGACGGTGGAGAAAGTGAAGGATCTGGCAGGAAAGGATAAACGGGTGCATCTCATTTCTTTTTCCAGAAACTTTGGGAAAGAAGCCGCTATTTACGCCGGTCTGCAAAAGGCGAAAGGGGACTATGCAGTGTTGATGGACTGTGATCTGCAGGATCCGCCTTCCCTGCTGCCGGAGATGTTCTGCAATATGGACGAGGGATATGATTCGGTGGCTACGAGAAGGGTATCGAGAAAAGGGGAGCCTCCTATCCGCTCGTTTTTTGCCAGAATGTTTTATCGGATCATGAATAAGATATCGAGGACAGAAATCGTGGATGGAGCCAGGGACTACCGGTTAATGAAAAGACAGGTGGTGGATTCCATTCTGGCAATGGCGGAGTATAATCGTTTTACGAAAGGGATATTCGGCTGGGTTGGTTATGAAACAAAATGGCTGGAATATGAAAATATTGAGAGAAAAAAGGGAGAGACGAAGTGGTCGTTCTGGAAATTGTTTTTGTATTCCCTTGATGGAATTACGGCATTTTCTACGGTGCCTTTGGCGATTGCTTCCTTTATGGGGGTTCTGTTTTGTTTGTTTGCGTTTCTTATGATTGTTTTTATCATTGTAAGAAAATTGCTGTTTGGGGATCCGACTTCCGGCTGGCCGTCTCTGGTATGTATTATTTTGTTTTGCAGCGGTGTCCAGCTTTTCTGCGTAGGTATAGTAGGGCAATATTTGTCAAAAACTTATATGGAAGTAAAAAAACGTCCGATTTATCTTGTCAAAGAAGAAATATAAATCAATGTAAAAGCAGGGGAATACTCCTGGGAAATGGAGCGAAAGATGGGACGAAAGGAAAGCGGAGCAGCCGATGTGGACAGGCTGGCAAATACGGAGAAGCTGGTAAGCGTGGTCATACCGGTGTTTAACGCGGGAAAGTTTATTGATGAAACGATAGGGACGGTGCGGAGCCAGACTTACGATTGCTGGGAACTTATTCTCGTGGACGACGGATCTTCAGATGACGGAATAGAGAAGATCGAAAAGTGGTGCAGGGAGGATGAGAGAATCCGCCTGATTGTAAAAGAAAAAAACGAAGGCGTGGCCCGGGCGAGAAATACCGGTGTCGACCATGCAAAGGGAAGGTATATTGCGTTTCTCGATGCGGATGATATATGGAGACCCGATAAGCTGGAAAAGGAATTGGAGTTTATGGAGGAAAAAGGGGCGGCTTTCGTTTTTACGGCCTATGAGTTTGCAGATGAGGAAGGCTATGAAACGAATCAGTGGGTTGCGGTGCCGGAAACCCTTACCTACAAGGAGGCGTTGTCGAGAACTGTTATTTTTACAAGCACAGTTATGTTTGATATGACGAAGATCAGCAAGGAAATGATCAGGATGCCCGAAGTGCCGAGCGAAGATACGGCCACTTGGTGGAAGATATTGCGCAGCGGGTATACGGCGTACGGGCTGGACAAGGAATATGTGGTATACCGCAGACCGGAGGGGTCGCTGTCCTCCAACAAGCTGAAAGCGATCAAACGGATATGGAATTTATACAGAAATGTGGAAAAACTGCCGTTGCACACGAGCCTATGGAATTTTATATGGTGGGCAATACGGGCGGTGTTACGGCGGATATAAGAAAGAGGAGCAAAAGTGAAACAGATGGAATCAAAGAAAAGAGCGATCGTGCTGCTGCTGTCCCTGCTGGGGCTTTGCATGCAGATGGCGGTATATGTATATGCCTGGATGGAAATTTATTATCCTTATCTGGCGCAATTTGGAAAGGTGAATTTTTATTCGTGGGGGCACCGCCTTACGCTCGGTATTTATTTCGTACTTCTTTTCTTTTTTGAAAATACTTACGGGGGATTGAAAATAGGATATTTAAAACCGTTTGAGGTTTATTTTTCCCAGATCTTTTCTTTATTGGCGGTGAATGTGATCTCCTATATACAGATATCGCTGCTTAGGAACTGGATCGCGCCGGTGGGCCCGATTCTTGGGGTGCTGGCGGTTCAGCTTGTGCTTTCCGGCATTTGGACTTATATGTGCGATATGTTTTATCGGAAGTTTTTTCCGCCCAGAAAGATGCTTCTTATTTATGGAGAGCGTTCGATCGAAGATATTTTGGGCAAATTCGCTACGAGGAAGGATAAATATAAAGTAACAAGGTGCATGAACATCAAAGAAGGGGTGGCTGCCATCGAAAAAGAGGTGCAGGGGGAGTACGATGCGATCGTGTTATGGGATATCCCTACTTTGGACAGGAACAAGCTGCTGAAATTCTGTTATGGGAAATCGATTCGCGTATATATGATGCCGAAGATTCCCGATGTGCTTGTGCAAGGTTCGGAAAAGATGCATTTGTTCGATACTCCGATCTTTCTGACAAGGGAATATTCCCTCAGGGTGGAGCAGAGGGCGGTAAAACGCCTGATCGATATCGTATGTGCGCTTTTGCTTACTATCATAGCGTCTCCGGTCATGCTGGTAACGGCGGCGGTCATTAAGCTGTATGACGGAGGGCCGGTGTTATATAAACAGATACGCTGTACCAAAGATCAGAAAGAATTTTCCATTATGAAATTCCGCAGTATGCGGGTGGATGCGGAAAAAGACGGAGTGGCCCGGCTGGCGTCGAAGAACGATTCCAGAATAACGCCCGTGGGCAAGTTCATAAGAGCGGTGAGGATCGACGAGCTGCCCCAGCTTTTTAATATTTTAAAAGGAGAGATGTCCTTTATCGGGCCGCGGCCGGAACGGCCGGAGATCATTGCCCAATATGTAGAGGACATGCCGGAGTTCGTATTTCGGATGAAGGTAAAAGCAGGGCTGGCCGGTTATGCACAAGTATATGGGAAGTATAATACAACGCCGTATGATAAGCTGAAGCTGGATCTGGCATATATAGAAAATTATACGGTGTGGCTGGATATTAAGCTGATGCTGCTGACGCTGAAAATTTTATTTAAGCCCGAGAGTACGGAAGGAATAGAGGGCAGTCAGATAACGGCAATGAGGCGGGAAGAGGATAAATAAGGAATGGAAAATGAAAGATTTATGCAGGAGGGGATTGACGGGAAAAGGGTTCTCTGGCTGATCGGGAAAAAGATATGGTTTTTTATCGGAGCTGTTTTCGCCGGAGCGGTACTGGGAGGCGGCATTTACCTGCTGGTTCATTTGGTATTGGCTTCCCAGAGAGAGTACGAGGCAGTATCCAAGATATATTTACATTTTAACTGCGATCCCGAAGATTTTAATGAGCTTGCCTATAATGGATATACATGGAACGACTTGATGGCGACGGATCCGATTTTAGACTATACGATGGAGAAGCTTCCGCCGGAGGTGGATCGGGAGACGGTAATCAAAGCAACGAAGGCGGAAATATTATCCGATATCCGTCTTCTTACAATAACGATTACGGCGGACAGACCGGAACTGGCGGGGCAGATTATGGAAGCGACTCAGGCGGCTCTCGTCCGTCTGGGAGAAACGGATCCGCTGTTTGAAAACATAGAAGTTTATAGTACGACGGAACCAAAGCAGATTCTGTGGGATAACCGCACATTGCGGGCGGCGGTCGCAGGAGCCGTTATCGCTTTGTCTGCCGCGCTGATTGCGGCCGCTTTTTATTATGTGATGGATGACTCCGTATATGTGGCGACGGATGTGGAAAGGCGCTATAGAATACCGGCGATAGGGATTCTGACGGAGGGAAGCGGGAAATGGACGGAAAGATTTGATGCGGAATTTGTGGTGAATTGCCGTTATCTCGGCAGAAATATGGAAAAATTAGCTCTTGTGGGCGTGGATGCGAAAGCGGATGTGGAAAAGGCCGGAAAGAGAATGAGCCTGTTGCTGGAGCAAAGCGAAGGGACGGAAAACGGGCGCCCGGAAAAGATGGAGATTCGGAATGAGGGGATGCCTGTGGAAGATACGGGAGCCTATGCCAGACTTCGCGAAGCGGACGGCGTATTGGTGGCGGTACGCTTTGGAGGGAAAAACGGCAAGGCTATGGAACGGCTGCTGGGAAATTTGCGGAAACAGGATTGTAAGATCCTTGGTGCGGTGATTGTGGATGCGAAAGCGGATTTTTTGCGAATGTATTATAAACGCTGAAAATGGCGCGTGGAGGGAAGCCGGAATGAAGATACAGATGTTGGTGTCTGCCGTGAACCAGGATGTGCGGACGTTGGCGGAACGAATGAATATAAGGACAGATGCGGTTATTATTAACCAATGCGGTGCGTTCGACTATGAGGAGTATGAGCGCGGGAATCATACGATCCGGTGTTACAGTTTCCGGGAACGGGGAGTCGGCCTTTCACGTAACAACGCATTGATGAGGGCCGATGCGGAGATATCCGTTTTTGCGGACGAGGATATCGTATATGATGAGGGATATGAAAAGAAGATAGAGGAAACTTTTGCCAGAAACAGGGAAATGGATATGATCCTTTTTAACGTAAAAGTAGCTCCTTCCAGAAGGACTTATTGGAATGAAAAGGAGAAGCGTGTCCGCTGGTACAATTATGGCAGATACCCGGCATACAGTATTGCGGCAAGAACGGAATCCCTGCACCGGGCGAATGTGGGTTTCTCCTTGCTGTTCGGCGGAGGAGCCAGATACAGCAATGGAGAGGACAGCCTTTTTTTAAGGGATTGTCTGCGGCAGGGGCTTAAGATTATGGCCTCGCCGGAGGTGATCGGGGAAGAGAAAGAACGGGAATCCACATGGTTCCATGGATATAACGATAAATTTTTCAAAGACAGGGGCGTGCTGTACCACTTTTTGTATGGGCGGATGGCAATTCCTTTTTCTCTCCGGTTTTTGTGGGCGCATAAGGAAGAAATGTGCGGGGAGATCGGATGGAAGAAGGCGTATGCCCTTATGATGGAAGGGATCAGGGAAGCGGCGGGAAAGGCGCGGTGAGGGCGCGACAGGAAGGAAATGTATGGCTTTATATGTAATAATAGCGGCGGGAACGGTAGCGCTGGCGGCATTGGTGGAAGCGGCGCCGGCGGGAAGAAGAGGATATCGGGAAACCGGGATGAGCCGGCAGCAGGTTCTTAACGGGCTGTGTCTGTTTACGGTTTTTATAGTCTTGTTCGCTTTGTCCGCATGCCGCATGAATGTGGGGAACGATTATGCAAAATATGTGGAGTTTATGCATTTGATCGCTTGTGGAGCGTATGAGTATGTCCCCACCGAAACAGGGTTTAACTTGCTGGTGGCAGTGCTGTACCGGCTGGCGGGGGGAGAGAACTTTCTGCTTGTTTTTGCAGTATTTGCCTTTTTCACTCTATGGTTGTTTTTGAAGGCAATGTATGAACAGAGCGACAGCTTCGGATGGAGCTTTTTTTTGTTCATGGCATTCGGGTTTTATTTTTCCACGTTTAATACGGTGAGGTATTACTTGGTGCTGGCGCTGGCATTGTATTCGATAAAATATGTGTTGAAGGGGGAATGGGGAAAGTTTGTACTGCTTGTCCTGCTTGGTTCTTTATTTCACAAGTCGATGCTGGTGGTGATTCCTCTTTATTTTCTCGCTTCGCTGGCATGGAAAAAATGGCAGCTTGGGCTGATGGCTTTATTTTGCACCACGTTTTTCTTTTTGCAGGATTTTTATTTGAAAGTGGTCGTATTTTTATATCCTTCTTATGAAGATACGGAATATCTGGAGGGCGGGATCAGCTGGTTTAATATCCTCCGGTGTCTGGGAGTACTCGTGTTTTCCCTTATTTATTATAAGCGGGCGGTGGAAGGGAGCAGAAGGAACCGGTTTTATTTTTTCTGCAATCTGGGGGCGCTTGTTCTGTATACATGCTGCTCATTTCTGCCGATTATTACACGGATCGGTTATTATTTGAATGTGACGCAGATTCTGTTTATTCCGGCGGTGCTGGTAAAAATCGAAGACAAGAGGCAGAGAAGGTTCTGGAGTATTGCGGTCGGGCTGGCGGCTGCCGGATATTTTGTCCTTTATCTTTTGCGGGCCGGGAACGACGGAATCCGGGTGCTGCCATATCAGACCTTTATGTTTCATGATATGGTACCGATCTTGTCGGACGTGAATTAGGAGGTGCGGGCATGGCAAAATTTAGTATCGTGGTAGTCTGCCTGAATGCGGGGAATAAATTAAAAATGACGGTGGAAAGCATCCTGGCTCAGACTTATGGAGACTATGAAATTATCGTAAAAGACGGGATGTCTTCCGATGGCTGCCTGGACGGTCTGCCGGAAGATAAACGGATACGGGTTTTTCAGGAAAAAGACAGAGGCATTTATGATGGGATGAATCAGGCGGTGGAGCGGGCCGGAGGGGAATACATTTATTTCCTGAACTGCGGAGACTTTTTTTATGACAAGGATGTGCTGCGGCGGGTGGAAGCGGAGATGAGGAAGATTTCCCAGGATCAAAATGGGGCGGAAGGCAAAGCCGGGCGGTATATTTTTTATGGGGATATTTATGAACGTCTGACCGGAGAACGGGTGGCGTCGAATCCGTCCATGGATGCATTCGGCTGTTACCGGAACGTACCATGCCATCAGGCTTGTTTTTATGGAAAGTTTCTTATGGAGGAAAAGAGATTCGATACGGGCTATAAGGTGCGGGCGGATTATGAACATTTTCTTTGGTGTTTTTTCCGCGGAGAGGCCCGGACGGTTTATATGCCTTTCCTGATCGCGGATTATGAAGGGGGCGGTTTTTCGGAAACAAGGGAGAACCGCAGGATATCGGCGGCGGAACACAGGGAAATTACGGGAAAATATATGTCTGCGGGACAGATTTTCAAATACAGGGCGGTAATGCTGCTGACCTTATCGCGGTTTCGTACCTGGCTGGCGGAAAATAAAACGACGGCTCATCTTTACCAAAAGTTGAAGAGGAGATTGTACGGGCGGTAGACAAACGGCGGTTTCGTAGGTTTGGGACGGGAGGGAGAGAGGATGGAGAAAAAAAGGACGGCGATGATTGCAAATCTGCTTGCCTTATCCCTGCTTCTTTGCGCATGTTCCAGTATGCGGATGGTTGTAAATGAAAGCAACAGGGAAATCCCGGTGGAAGCCGCGATGGAGGAAATGGCGGAAATGCTGGAAGAGAAGGAAGAGGAAGCGCTGGCGGAGGCTGACTGGTATGCGGAGGCGCTGGAAAGCTGGCTGACGGAGGAATTTACGGATATGGGGCAGGAAGAGATTCCCGACAGGGGAGAAGATGCCTATCGGTTTTTTGATGAGCCGGGGGAGGGGGAATATATTGCCCTTTCATCGGAGGGTGAAACCCGTTATATGCGGAGGCCGGAAAACCGTACAGATACAAGTTACCTGGAAAGCGAAGGCGCGTTCCGCTTTGAGATTCCGGTTGGCTGGATATGGGGCTATTGCGAGCTGGATGAGAGGTTGGACAGCTTTTGGGAGGAGGAAGACATTCCCTGCCTGATTTGGGCGATTGAGGACAACGATATGGGAGAGAACGCTTTTTCCGAAGATTGGGAAGGCGTATGCGCTTCCGTGGAGAATACGGCGGAAACTGTTTTTGGGGAAAATTTGGCGGAGTTTACGGCAGATCAATATTTTCTGGAAGACGGAGGGGGCGTCTACCATTTCAGATGTGCTTTTCATGACGAAAGAGGTTATTTGTGGGTAGTGAGCGCGGCCTACCGCTTCGGGGAAAGATATATGCTGGAGTTTATCGGGATAAAAAAAGGGGAAGGCGATGCCAATATGGAAAATCTGGCATTGTACACGGCGGCTACCTACGAGGAATACGGTGGAGACAGATATCTGGAATATGAAGGGGAAGGGAACTATAAGGGGATGGAGATCTGGGATTATAAGAAATTCCACAATCCCTTTGTGATCGCCTATGCACAGGCTAACGGGAAGGACTGGACAGAGGAATGAAAGTATTATGGTTATGCAATATTATGCTTCCGGCGATTGCCCGGGAACTGGAACTGCCTTACAGCAACCGGGAAGGGTGGCTGACGGGAATCTATGAAAGGATTTGCCGGGAAAAGAAACGGAACGGGAACGGCATGGGGATAGAGTTGGGGATCTGTTTTCCTATGGATGAAGGAACGGAAGAAGCCATGGGGCGGCAGGAAAAACAGAGAGAATTCCGGTTGGGAGAAAGCGGGGTTTTTTGCTATGGATTCAGAGAAAACCTGGCGATGCCGGAAAGGTATGATGCGGGACTGGAAGAGCGTTTGAAGGAAATTCTGGAAGATTTCAAGCCGGATATGGTGCATATCTTTGGAACGGAATTCCCCCATACACTGGCTATGGTTCGGGCGTTTGGAAGGCCGGAACGGACGCTGGTCGGGATACAGGGGCTTTGTTCTGCCTGTGCAGACGCTTATATGGCGGATTTGCCGGAGCGGGTTATCCGCAGAAAGACATTCCGTGACTGGCTGAGGAAAGACGGCATTCTCCAGCAACAGGAAAAGTTCCGCATACGGGGGGAACGGGAAAAAGAAGCGTTGGGAAAAACGTCGCATATTACAGGCCGGACGGAATTTGACCGCAGGGAGACGGAAAAGATAAACGGACAAGCGAAGTATCATTTTATGAACGAAACGATGCGGCCCGCGTTTTACAGTGGAAGATGGAAGGCGGAAGAGTGTGTGCCTTACAGCATTTTTTTAAGCCAGGGAGATTATCCGCTGAAAGGTTTTCACTATGTGCTGCAGGCCCTGCCGGAAATATTGCGCAGTTATCCCCAGGTATGCGTATATGTAGCGGGAGCCGATGTGATGAGGAACGAATCCGTTATGGATAAGATAAAGATTTCTTCTTATGGGAAATATCTTTTGGAACTGATCGGAACGCTGGGGTTGGAGGGACATGTAAAGGCGCTGGGAAAGCTTTCGGCCGATGAGATGAAGGAGAGGCTTTTAAAAAGCAGCGTGTTCATTTGCCCTTCTTCCCTGGAAAACTCCCCTAATTCCCTTGGAGAAGCGATGCTGTTGGGAGTGCCGGCGGTGGCGGCGGATACGGGAGGGATTCCGAGCATGATGGAAAACGGAAAGGAAGGTCTGCTGTATGAGCCTGGAAATGTGAAAATGCTGGCGGACTGCGTGCTTCGCACATGGGAGGAAAAAGAAGAAACGACCCAAAGGGCAGCGGCGGCGAGAACAAGGGCGCTTGCGTCCCATGACGGGGAACGGAATTTTAAAAGGCTGCTGGCGATCTATGAGGAGATTGTGCAATGACGATTACTTTTGTATCCAATTATATCAACCATCATCAGATTCCCTTTTCAGATGCCTGTTACCGGAAGCTCGGGGAAGGATATTGTTTTGTCCAGACGGAGCCGATGGAAGAAGAACGGCTGGCTATGGGATGGGGGAGAAACGGGCGGCCTTCTTATGTCCGTTGTCTTTATGAGGAAGAAGAGGTCTGCAGAAAGCGGATGCTGGAAAGCGATATTACAATATTCGGATGGATCAGCAGGGAGGATTTGCTGGATGTGACGGATATGATAGAAAAAAGGGAAAAAAGCGGGAAATTGTCTTTGCGCCTGAGCGAGAGGCTGTATCGGGAGGGGCAGTGGAAGGCAGTTTCGCCAAGAGGGCTTTTGAAAAAGTATAAAGACCATACTCGGTTCCGCAACAAACAGGTTTGCCTTCTATGCGCCGGGGCTTATGTGGCATCGGACTTTCATATTGTAAAAGCATATCCGGGAAAAATGCTGAAATTCGGTTATTTCCCGGAGACGGTACATTATACGGAAGAGGAATTCCGGTCATTAAAGGAAAGGGACGGAAAGGTGCATATCGTCTGGGCGGGACGGTTTATGCCGTTGAAGCACCCGGAGTTCGCAGTCAGAATAGGGGAAGAATTGGAAAAGGCAGAGGAATCTTTTCATATCCATATGGCGGGCAGTGGAGATCTGGAGCAGGAGATCAAGAGGCAAGTTAGGGAAAAGGGGTTGGAGGACCATTTTACCTTTTATGGATATACGGAACCGGGGAAGGTGCGGCGGATCATGGAGAAGTGCCAGATCCATCTGTTTACCAGCAATCATCTGGAAGGATGGGGGGCTGTCGTGAACGAGGCCATGAACAGCGGATGCGCCGTAGTTGCCAGCGGTGAGGCCGGGGCAGTTCCTTTTTTGATCGAAAACGGGAAGAATGGACTCATATATCATAAGGGTTCTTATGAGGAGTTTGCCGGGTTGGTGAAAGGGCTTGTATCCGACAGGAAGCGGATGGAAGCCTTGGGCAAGGCTGCTTATGATACCATTACAGGCATGTGGAACGCGGAGCATGCGGCGGAGGAAATGTTCCGGTTTTGCGGAGAATGGATGGAAAGCGGACGAATTGTCCCCGCGGCAGAGGGACCTTTGAGCGAAGCCGTTATTCTGTCTCCTAAAAGAGCGGCGGTGTGCTTTTTGCCGCGGCAAGGCGTTTGACTCCGAGCTGGGGATAGGCTATACTATATGGAAAGGTGCAGGAAGGACTGCGGAATAGTGAAATGAGGCGGGGAGAGGAAGGAGAAAAGTATGGGGAAAGAAATAAAAAAAGGAAAGGCCGGAAACCGGGAATCGATCAAAAAGAAAATGTTGACGAGGACGATTACCCCGACCGTGGCAGGGCTTGTTATCGCAGGCATTTTGATTTCTCTTATGGCCGGCAGCCAGATCCAGCATTTGAACAATCAGAATATTAAGGACAGCTCTCTGAATGCTTCTTGCCAGATCAGCGAGTATTTCACAAAATATATGGAAGTTGGCAGACAGTTTGGGGCGAATCAGGAGTTGATAGAGCTGTTTGACGGGCTGGAACCGGGGGAGAAGATCGGGGAAGCGCCCCAATATGATTCGGTGATTGCGACTATGGCAAATATGCATGAAACGGATCCAAAGAATATCCTGGTCATGTGGGCGGCAGATGTGGATTCCAGCCAGTGTATCGAGGACAGCGGGTATATCAGCGAGATCGGCGAGTGGGATATTACATCCAGGAGTTGGTATGATCAGGTGCTGGAGGCGAAAACGACGATTGTGACAGAACCTTACCAGAACAGTTCTACCGGCGAGATGGTGTCAAGTATCGTTTCCCCGGTATTTAATGCATCGGGAGAAATGACGGGTGTTGCGGCTCTTGATCTTTCCCTGAGCGCAGTGACGGATATGATGGAGGAACAGAAACTGGGAAATACCGGTTTTCTTCTGCTGCTGACGGAGGATGGCACGATTATGTATGCGGACGACCAGGCGGTGCTGCATACACCTTTCCAGGATCTTGAAATCGGGGAAGAAGTAAAGAAAGGCTTTGCGGACGACCAGTACGGGGCTTACCAATACCGGTATAAGGGGACGAAGAATTACGGATATATGACACAGGCGGGGGAGAGCCGATGGGTAGTTTTGAGCGGCATGCCGAGCCTGGAATATAATCTGCCTTTTTATAAACTGGCGGGGAGCAGCGTTTTGCTGTTTGCCATTATCATTGCCGTGTTGTGCGTATTGATTATGCAGATCGCGACGGGAATCGTGAGGCCCATACAAGAACTGCACGGCGTGGCGGACAAGATTGCCAGGGGAGAATTGGATGTGGAAGTGAAGGTTTCTTCCAATGACGAGATCGGCGAAGTGGCGGCAGCGATTGATAAGACCGTATTGCGTTTAAAGAATTACATAAAATATATTGACGAGATTGCTGAAATATTGGGTGAAATAGGAAACGGGAATCTTCATTATGTTTTAAAACAGGATTATGCGGGAGAATTCGGAAAGATAAAAGAAGGGCTGGAAAGCCTGTCGGGCAAGCTGGCTGAAACGATAGAGGGAATTGACGCCACAGCGACCCAGGTGACAGGAGGCGCCGGGCAGATTGCCCAGGCGGCCCAGGCTCTTGCAGAAGGTGCAGTGAACCAGGCGGCGGCTGTGGAGGAACTGCTGGCTACCGTTACGGATATATCCGGGCAGGTTCGCGAAAATGCGGAATATGCACGAAATGCTGCGGTGGATGCGGATGGCGTTAAAAACAATATCGAATATAGCAACCAGGAAATGAAGCAGTTGGTAAATGCTATGGAGGAAATTAATGAATGTTCTAACGCAATCAGTGCGATTATTTCTAATATAGAGGAAATTGCAGACCAGACGAATCTTCTTTCTCTGAATGCATCGATCGAGGCGGCGAGAGCCGGGGAAATGGGAAAAGGCTTTTCCGTGGTTGCCAATGAGGTCGGAAATCTTTCCAGGGAAAGTGTTTTGGCGGTACAAAAATCCACAGCATTGATACAGAACTCCATGAACGCTGTGAAACGGGGGATGGACTTGGTCGGCAGTGCGGCAGACCGGCTTTCCGAATCGGTGGAAGGAGTGGTGCATCTGACGAATTCTATCAATGAACTGTCATCCATTGCGGATCGCCAGAAGGACAGTCTGGTAGAAGTGGAAAAAGGATTGGATCAGATATCCAATGTAGTAAATGACAATTCGGCGATGTCGGAAGAGAGCGCGGCTTCCAGTGAGGAGCTTTCTGCACAGGCGGCTACGCTGAATGAGATGATAGAGTTCTTCCATGTATAAATGGAAGGCAGGTGAAGGGTGGAAGCATGCAGGACTTAATCAGTGTAATCGTGCCGGTTTATAATATTAAGGATTGCCTCAGAAGATGCGTGGAGTCCATTTGTAAACAGACGTATTCCAATCTGGAAATTCTGCTGGTGGACGACGGTTCTGACGACGGAACGGAAAAGCTGGTGGACGAACTGGCACGGGAAGACCGGAGAATACGAGCATTCCATAAACCAAACGGAGGATCTTCTTCCGCAAGGAATATGGGGATCTGCCAGGCTGCCGGGAAGTATTTGGGTTTTGTGGACAGCGACGATTATATTGAGCCGGAGATGTATGAACGGTTAATGGCATGCATCGGGGAGACAGGGGTTTCCATTGCCCAGGTATCCAGGGACGAGATCGACGAGTCAGGGAACCGCCTTCCCAATGTCTGCGAACCGCCGAAGGAGGCATATTTATGCAGCGGGGAAAATTTTATGCGGGAATTGCTGCTTCACAGAGGGGATTGTTCCTATTGCACGAAACTGACGGACAGGAGATTGTTCGAAAAGAACCGGTTCCCGGAAGGAGTGCTGAATGAGGACTTCCATCTTTTGGTGGAAATGCTTGGGGAAACCGACAGAATCGCGATTTTGCCGGAGCAGGATTATCATGTGTTTTACCGGACAGGGAGCAACACGAGAAAGAAATCGAAAAAGGAATTTTCCCGCGTTTTTATGGATATCGTGGACAATGCGGATATGGTGGAGAGAATCGTGGAAAAAAGATATCCGGCGCTGCGGGAAGAGGCAGTTCGCTTCGGGCTCTACCAAAGGCTGGATTACATGCTCCATATTCCGGTGGAAAAAATGAAAAAAGAGGATGATTTTTACCGGTCGGTGAAAAAATATTTAAGAAGGCATATAGGGGATACCATACGGAATCCGTTTTTGAGCTTTAAAAATAAAGGATATTTATTATTGCTGACGGCAGCACCGAAGATGGTACGCCGGATACATGGCTGGAAAATGAGATTATTTGGCGGATCAGAGGGAAGAACCGGATAATCAGGCGAAAGCCATTGAAAAATGAGGGATCAATGACAAATGACGGAAAGAATGACGATGAAAAGCAGTAGGTTTCAGAAAGGGCGGCTTTGGGTGGCTGCCTTTCTTGCCTTATTGTGTTTGCAAATATTGCTGCTGGTTTATTTTGGAAACCGGAAGGTCGGGTTTCATGAGGACGAATACTATTCCTATTATTCCACCAATCGTACCGCCGGGTTATTTGAACCGGACAGGGAATGGGTGGAGAGAGATTCTTTCAGGAATGAATTCGTCGTGTTGGAGGGCGAAGGCTTCCGCTACGGCCTGGTGGCAACCGTACAGTCTTGGGACGTGCATCCGCCTTTTTTCTATTTTCTGCTGCATACGGTCTGCTCTGTTTTTCCTGGGGTGTTCAGTAAATGGCTGGGCATTGGCGTGAATATTGCCGCCTTTGCCATTCATTTTGCATTGCTCTCCTGGCTGGCTTATATGGTGGGCGGAAAGGATAAAAAGCTGGCTTTTGCCGTTACGGCGGTATATGGATGTAATGCGGCCGCGGTTTCCGGCGTGATGTTTATCAGAATGTACGAATGGCTGTCAGTATTTGTATTGCTGTGCGCCTGCCTTCATGTGAGAGCGGTGTTGGAAAACGGCGGAAATAAAAAGTCGTTTTTGCTCCCGCTGATGGCGGTGAATTATCTCGGGTTTTTGACTCAGTATTATTATATTATATTTCTGGCTTTTATGGGGGGAGGGTTTTGCTTGTGGAGTTTGTGGAAAAACAGGCGGTGGAAGGATTGTATTTTTTACGGAGCGGCATGTGGAATTTCCCTGTTGCTCGCTGTGGCCAGCTATCCCTCTTGTCTTTCCCATATTTTCAGAGGATACCGGGGGACGGGGGCGGTTTCGGAATTTCTGGATACCGGCAATACCTGGGATCGGTTAGGATTTTTTGCCGGCCTGGTGAATGAATATTTGTTTAATGGGTATTTATGGCTTTGGCTGCTTCTTATTGCAGTTTTGGGATGCGCGGCGGTTATAAGATGGAAAAAAACGGGAGAAGAAGGCAGGATACCAGAGGATGCCGGGCAAGTCCATATAGAGGCGATTCCTTATTTTATGCTGTTGTTTGCGGCGGCCGGTTATTTTTTTACGGTGTCAAAAACGGCGCTTTTGTTATATGAAACTTCCAACCGGTATCAACTTCCGGTCTATGGTATTTTTCTGCTTTTGATGATGGCGGCGGTATATGGACTGTGGAACCGGGGGGCGGCATTTTTATTTTACGGCAAAGCAGGAAGAGGCTTCTCCGGGACCGGAAAAATGGCCGGAATTCTTTGCTTCGTATTATTGTTAGCTGGAAATATTTATGGGCTTGCGTCGGGAAAGGTGATTTTTCTCTATGAAGAGGACAGGGCGGCTATGGAGTATGCCGAAGCAAATGAGCATACGCCGGTGGTCATTTTTTATAACGATGCAACACCGTACCACGTCTGGTGGCGATCCCGGGAACTGGTGCAATATGACAAGGTATATTTTGCCAGTCAGGGGAATCAGGAAAAAATCGAGGATGAGACGATCTGCGGCAGCGATAAAGTGATCGTCTATGCGGCGGATTATGAAACGCAGGAGGAGAGCTTAAACATGATTCAGGAAGCCAATCCCAAGCTGGAAAGCAGGAAGCTGATTGCGAAAAAGGGGTTGTGGAGCATTTATGAGCTGGAGTGATTTTTATTCGGATTTGAGTTGCAATGGAACAATAGAATAAAATATGGTTTTTTACGCAAGCTTGTGTTATACTGTGCGATGAAGATGCAGAAATGGCAGGAAGTGGAAGACGCAAGGGCAAAAGTAATATTGGAGGAAAATTAATGTTAAATAATAAAACGATTCTGATTACCGGAGGAACGGGTTCTTTTGGAAAATGCTTTACAAAATATGTGCTGAAACATTATGAGCCGAAAAAGATTATTATTTATTCCAGGGATGAATTCAAACAGTTTATTATGGCCAATGAGTTTAAGGAATATGAGAGCAGGCTGCGTTTTTTTATCGGCGACGTGCGGGATAAGGAAAGAATGAAGAGAGCGCTGGAAGGCGTGGATTATGTGGTGCATGCGGCGGCATTAAAGCAAGTTCCCGCCTGTGAGTATAATCCGAATGAAGCGATCAAAACCAACATTCATGGTGCGCAGAATGTGATCGATGCCGCGTTGGATTCCAACGTGAAAAAAGTGGTGGCGCTTTCCACGGATAAAGCGGTAAACCCGGTAAATCTTTATGGGGGAACAAAACTGGTGTCGGACAAGCTGTTTGTGGCGGCGAATGCTTATACAGGCACGAAGGATATTAACTTTTCCATTGTAAGATATGGAAATGTGGCGGGGAGCCGGGGGTCGGTCATTCCGTTTTTCCATAATATACTGAAAAACGGCGGAATCGAGTTGCCGATCACGGATTATCGGATGACCAGATTCTGGATCAGTCTGACCCAGGGAGTGGAGCTGGTGATCAAAGCGTTGGAAGAGGCCACCGGAGGGGAAACTTTCATCAGCAAGATTCCTTCTTTTAAGATCACCGATCTGGCGAAAGCGATGCTGCCGGACTGCACAATGCCGGAGGTAGGCATCCGTCCCGGAGAGAAGCTTCATGAGATTATGATCACGACGGAAGACTCGTTGACGACTTATGAATATGATAAACATTTTATCGTTTATCCACAGATGGTGTGGAATAACAAACAGCAGCCGGATCTGAGCGGAAAAAAAGTTAAGGAAGGTTTTTCCTACAGTTCGGATAATAACGCACAATGGCTTTCGGTGGAGGAAATCAGGGAACTGCTGAAAACGGTGGATCTGGAAAAATAGAAAAAGCATCCTGCCCGCATAAGAGGTCGGACAGGCATGGGACAGGAAGAAGGCATAGAACGATGGGAATGGAAAAACCGGCGGTCTGCGGAGGAATACCGGTAAGAGATACGAAATTATTTTACGGGCATCAATATATTGATGAGGCGGATATTCAGGCTGTTGTGGATGTGCTGAAAAGCGATTATCTGACTTGCGGGCCTAAGATTGGGGAATTGGAAAAGAAATTATGCCAGATTACGGGCGCTAAATATGCGGTGGTATGCAGTAACGGAACGGCGGCTCTGCACATGGCCTGTATGGCGGCCGGAGTAGGGCCGGGGGATGAAGTGATTACTACGCCGGTTACATTTGCGGCATCGGCGAACTGCGCCCTGTATTGCGGTGCCAGGCCGGTATTTGCCGATATCCGCGAAGATACTTATAATATCGATCCTGAGTCGGTGGCGGAAAGAACCGGCGAAAAAACAAAGGCCGTAGTGGCGGTGGATTTTACCGGCCAGTCGGTGCAGCTGGACGAGTTGCTGGAGGTCTGCCGGGAAAAAGGATTGGTGCTGATCGAGGACGGGGCCCATGTGATCGGGACAAAGTACAAGGGAAGGCCAAACGGGTCGATTGCGGATATGACCACCCTCAGTTTTCACCCGGTAAAAACCGTGACCGGCGGCGAAGGGGGGGCCGTGTTGACCAATAGCGAAGCCTATTATCAAAAACTGTTGTTATACAGAGCCCACGGCATTACGCGGGATACGGATTTGATGGAAGGCAGACCGGAAGGCGGCTGGTATTATGAGCAGATCGACCTTGGATATAATTACCGGATGACGGATATGCAGGCGGCGCTGATTATCAGTCAGCTCGATAAGCTGCCTCTTTTTTCCAAACGCCGGAAAGAAATCGTGGGGAAATATAATGAGGCTTTTTCCGCATTGCCGCAGATCGTAGTGCAGAAGGAAATACCGGAATCGGATACTACAAGGCATTTATATATCCTGCGTCTTGTGCCGGAAAAGCTGCGGATAGGGAGAAAAGAATTTTTTGATGCATTGGCAGCGGAAAATATATGTTGTAACGTGCATTATATTCCGACTTATTATTTTCCTTATTATCAGAAAATGGGTTATCGGAAGGGCATCTGCCCTAAGGCGGAAAAACTATATGAAGAAATGATCAGCCTTCCTCTTTACTATGCCATGACGGATCGGGATGTGGAAGATGTGATCAGCGCGGTAAGAAAGATTGCGGGATATTATGGCCGGGAATAGGATAAGGTTATGAAGCTTAGTATTATTGTGCCTGTTTATAATATGGCGTCGGACGGAAAATTGGAATATTGCCTGGATTCCCTTATCGGCCAGACGGTGGAGGATTATGAGATCATCGCGGTAGACGATTGTTCTACCGATCATTCCTTTGAGATATTGAAACGTTATGAAGCGCGTTTCCCGGAAAAGTTCCATGCCGTCCATTCGAAGGTGAATAAACATCAGGGAGGGGCGAAAAACATCGGACTCCGAATGGCGAAGGGCGATTGGATCGGATTTATCGACAGCGATGACTGGATCACTAACGATATGTATGAACGTCTGATCGAAAAGGCGGAAAGCGTTGGCGCGGATTTGGCGGGTTGTGATTATTGCCTGACAGATCGGCATTCCATGGAGATAGGCCAGGTGGTTCCGAATAATAAAAAAAGCCAGAGCGGGATTCTGGACAGGGAGAAACGTGCCAGCCTGATTTTGGACGGAGGAAGCTTGGTTGTGAAAATCTTCCGCCGTTCCATGATCATAGAGAACGGTCTCTGGTTTCCCGAGGATATTTTTTATGAGGACAACGCCCTGGGCAATTCTTATCTTGTGCTGGCCAAGCATTTTGAATATATAGAGGAACCGATGTATTACTATTACCAGCATGACACCTCTACGGTGCATACGATTTCGCCCAAAAGATGTGAAGATCGTATGGAAGCGGGGCGGCTGATGCTGGAAGAAGCGAAGCGTCATGGCTATTACGGGGAATTTGAAAAGGAACTGGAATATAGCTTTACGTTGCTGTTTTACGTCAATACATTGTTTACTTATATGGCGGGAGTGGATAAGACCAGATATAGGTTTGTCAAGGAGATGGGAAAGGAGATAAAGCGGACTTTTCCTGATTTTCAGAACAATCCTTATTATCGGGAGAGAACCCATGCGGAGGAAAAGAAATTGATTCGGATGCAGCAAAGGTCTACGCTCTTTTTTATGTTGTATTATAAGCTGCTGTGGGCGTATCGGAAATGGAAGAAAGGACGGGGGGCAAAGAGCTGAATATGGAGATTGGGAGTATTTATGAAATAGATCCGGCAAAGGTTCTGTACAGGACAGGAATGCAGGAGAAGCCTTTCTCTTTGAAGGAAATCGAAAAGTATGGAAAAAGGAATGCCGCGTTTACCATGTCGGGCAGGTCAGCCATTACGCTTGCTTTGCAAAGCCTGGTACGGAACAGGCCGGGGATAACGAGGAAATGCCTTTTGCCGGCTTATATGTGCGATACCGTTTTTTTTCCTTTTCAGTGGGAAGGATGGGAGATTTGTTTTTATCATTTGAATAAGAATCTGGAGGCGGAGGAAGAAGAACTGCGCCGCCTGATCGGGCTGGAAAGACCGGGTCTGCTTTTTATTCACGCTTATTATGGTGTGGATACATGGAAGCCGATGCGGTCTTTGTTGAAAGAGTGGAAAAAAGAAGGGCTTTGCATCATGGAGGATGTGACCCAGTCCTATTATTTGGAAGATATTGGGGCGGAGGCCGATTATATTGTAGGGAGTCTGCGGAAATGGTATCCCATTCCGGACGGCGGCTTTGTGGCGGCGGAAGAAACGATTTTTCAGGAAGGGATGACTTTGGAAAAAGAGTTTACAGAGAAAAGAATAGAACTTCTGACGGAGAAATGGAATTATCTGTATGGAGAGGGGAGTGCGGAAGAAAAGAAGGGCATAAAAAACAGATTTTTAAAAGAAAACCGGGAAATGGAAGAATGGCTGGACCGGCATGAGGGAGCGGGGAAAATGTCGCCGGAAGCTTTGTACATGCTGGACGGTATCGATGAGGAGACATGTAAGGAACAAAGAAAGAGGAATTATCGTTATTTATACGGAAAGATCCATGGAAAGACCTGGTTTTGGCCGATTTTGCCCGAAATGGAAGGAGCTGCACCTTTGTATCTGGCAGTTTATGCCAGAGAGCGGGAGGAATTGCAGAGATTTTTGACAGCCCATGATATTTATGCGCCGGTATTGTGGCTCGTTGGTAAAGAAAACGAAAGCGGCCTGACAGATGATGAGAGGTATATTTATGATCATATGCTGGCTCTGCCTATAGATCAAAGGTATGGTATGGAAGAGATGGAGCGGGCGGCGATAGTTCTGGAAGAATATGAAAGCCGGAAAAGCAGCGGGAAGCAGGTGACAGGTATTCGGGCGGATGCCAATGAAGAGATCGGCATGGGACATATCATGAGGTGCATAACGATTGCCGGAGAACTTCGAAAGCTTGGCCGGAAAGTCATTTTTTTCACAGCCGACCATTATGGCCGGGGCTTGCTGGAACAGAAAGGGATGGAATACCGGTGTCTGGAAACGTCCTGGAAAGACATGGAAGGAGAGACGGACAGGCTGCGGGAAGAACTGGAGCGGGCGGACTGCGGGAATTTGCTGGTGGATTCTTATCATGTGACAAAGAAGTACTTTGACAAAATAAGGGATATATGTAAAATCATTTATATAGACGATTGTTTTGAAGATATTTATCCGGTGGATATGGTGATCAACTATAATGCATACCATGTGCGCTTTCCCTATGAGGAAGCTTACAAGGGGAAGGCCAGGCTTTTGCTCGGCACGGAGTATGTGCCTCTCCGCGAGGAATTCCAGAAGGAGTTCCGGGAGAAATGCCAGGGGGCAAATGCCGTGGAATGGGAGAACGGGGAACGGGAATGCTCATTTCGGAAGGAAGGGTGCGAGGTATTGCTGAGTTCCGGCGGCGGAGATGTCTGCGATGCGTTGTGGAGCATTCTCTCGGGACTGGAGGGAGAAGAGACTTTACGGGAAATCGTATTTCACGTAGTGGTGGGACGTTTTCATCCGAATAAGAAAAAGTTGGAAGAGCTGGCGGCAAAGAACGGGAATATAAAATTGCATGATCATGTAGATAATATGGCGGAATTAATGGGCAGGTGCGATATGGCCGTTTCGGCGGCCGGGACGATGCTCTTTGAATTGTGCGCAATGAGGGTTCCCACCATATTTTTTGTCAGTGCGGACAATCAGCAGTATGACAGCGAATTTTTCGGGCAGGAAGAAAGGATGCTGTTTGCAGGGGATATCAGGAAGGATAGAGAGAAATGTCTGGAGCGTATTTATCGGGGCTTGAAGACATTGCTTGAAGACGGGGTGATGAGAGACAGAATGAAGGAAGCTCTTGGGCGTGTAACGGATGGATGCGGCGCGGCTCGGATCGCAACACAGGTAGTGTCTACAGGTAGTGTCCACAGGCAGTGATCACAGGTAGTGCTGCAAAGAGTGTCGGAGGTTATGCGGTGTTTGGAGGGAAATAGGACAGGAGGAAGCGGAAGAGTGGGAAGCGGAAGAAATGTTGACGGAAATAGAACGAAGGCAGTTGCGATAATTACTGCCAGAGGCGGAAGCAAGAGAATACCTGGGAAAAATAAAAAGGAGTTTTTAGGAAAGCCCATCATCTGTTATTCCATAGAGGCGGCGCTGGCTTCGGGTTTGTTTGAAGAAGTGATGGTGTCCACCGACGATGAAGAGATCGCGGAGATTGCCAGAAGTGCAGGAGCAAGCGTTCCTTTCATGAGGAGTGAGGCTACGGCCAACGATTATGCCACGACGGACGATGTTCTGATGGAGGTATTGGAAGAATATGAGAAGCGGGGAAAAAATTTCAGCTATATGGCATGTATTTATCCGACCGCGCCTTTTGTGACAGCGGAAAAATTGCGGGCCGCGTTTCGGTTGTTGGTGGAAGAAGAGGCATCCGGGGTAATGCCGGTGGTGCGTTTTTCGTTTCCGCCCCAGCGCGGGATGGCCGTGAGAAACGGAAGACTGGAATATTGCCAGCCGGAAAATGCGATGAAGCGTTCCCAGGATTTGGAGCCGATGTACCATGATTGCGGACAGTTTTATTTTTATGATGTGAAAAAATACCGCGTTTGCCGGGGGAACCTGGAAGACGGCTATGTTCCGTTTCCGGTGCCGGAAACGGAAGTGCAGGATATCGATCATATGACGGATTGGAAATTGGCGGAGATCAAGTATAGGATGATGCAGGAACGGGTATAGGGATGGCGGCAAGGGCGAAGACGTTTTTGTGGAGAGGAGGGAACGGTTATGAAGAAAAAGATAAAGATAGGAAACCGGTATGTAGGAGAAGGAGAAAGAACATTTCTCGTGGCGGAGGTGTCTGCGAATCATTTGCAGGATTATGGACGGGCCGAAGCCATTATAAGGGCGGCGAAGGAGGCCGGAGCGGATGCGGTGAAATTACAGACATATACGCCGGATACGATTACTCTTGACTGTGATAACGATTATTTTCAGATTACGCAGGGGACGATCTGGGATGGAACTACTCTCCATAAATTATACGAGGAGGCATATACTCCCTGGGAATGGCAGCCGAAGCTGATGGAACTCGCGAACGGGCTGGGAATGGAATGCTTTTCTTCGCCATTTGATGCTACCGCGGTGGATTTTATGCGGGAGATGGACATGCCGGCCTATAAGGTGGCTTCTTTTGAGATCAACGATATTCCTTTGATACGGAGAATTGCAAGGATCGGGAAGCCCATTATTTTTGCTACGGGGATTGCGTATCTGGAAGATATCGAAAGGGCGCTGGCAGTCTGCAAGGAGGAGGGGAATGAGCAGGTAATTTTATTAAAATGCACTTCCACTTATCCTTCTCCTTACGAAGATATGAATTTGAAGGTAATTCCCCATATGGCGGAAACTTTCGATTGTCTGGCAGGGTTGTCCGATCATAGTATGGGAACGGCGGTGGCGGTGGCCAGTGTAGCCCTGGGTGCGAAAATGGTGGAAAAGCATCTCACCTTATCCCGCCCGGACGGCGGACCGGATGCGGCATTTTCCATGGAACCGGAAGAATTCAGGAAGATGGCGGAAGAGATACGCATTGTGGAAAAGGCTTTGGGCCGGGTCACATATGAATTGACGGAGAAACAAAAAAAGAGCAGAGAGGACGGTCGCTCTCTTTTTGTGGTAAAAGATATCGGAAAAGGGGAAATATTTACGGAGGAAAACGTTCGTTCCATTCGTCCTGCCTTTGGTATGCATACAATGTACTACGATGAAGTCATCGGAAAGAAAGCCAGGGTGGATATCGCGAAGGGAACGCCTTTAGACTGGAAATATATTTTATAAGTTTATAAATGGGTAAGCGGGATAAAATGCACAATGCGGAAAAAGAATGCTCGGGCGGGGAGGAAGGACAGATGGGGAAAAAGATGATGATTTTGGGGGGAAGCGCGCTCCAGGTTCCGGCGATTAAAGCGGCAAAGGAGCTGGGCTATGAGATCATCCTGGTAGATTATGATGAAAATGCGACAGGCTTTGCTCTGGCAGACGTAAAGCTGGTGGTCAGCACTCTTGACAAGGAGGAGGTATACCGCCAGGCATTGATTTACCGGCCCGACGTAGTGATCACTTCCACCAGCGACGGGCCGGTGAGGACGGCGGCCTATGTCAACGAAAGGCTGGGAAAGAAACCGGATTTGTCTTATGAAGATTCTCTGTGTGCCACGATAAAAAGCCATATGAGGAAACGGCTGGAGGAAAACCATGTGCCGGTGCCTGTTTACTATGTGGCTGAGAATTGGGCGGGATTTTGGGAGGCGGTGAAGGCGCTGGACGGCCGCTGCATCGTGAAGCCGTCGGATAATGCAGGAAGCCGGGGGGTGACTCTTCTGGAAGGCGGAGAAAAAACGGAAGAGGAATTGCGCCGGGCTTATGACTATAGCAAAGGAAATTCCAGAAACGGCATCGTTATGGTGGAAGAGTTTATGTCAGGAGCGGAAGTAAGCGTGGAGGCGATGACCGTCAACGGAAAGACGGAGATTATATCCATTACCGATAAATATATTACGCCGCCTCCGTATTTTGTGGAGATCGCCCATAGCGAGCCAAGCCGGCTGGGGGGAGAAATACAAGAGAGGATACGGGAAGTCGCCCTACAGGCGATCCGGGCGATTCGGCTGCAGAACGGCCCTTCACATACGGAAATAAAAGTAACAGAGGAAGGGCCGAAAGTGGTGGAGATCGCGGCAAGGCTGGGAGGGGATTTTATTACTTCCAGGCTGGTGCCGCTGTCTACAGGCGTGGATTTGGTAGGAGCCTCGGTACGGCTGGCGGCCGGGGAGGCACCGGATCTGTCTGCGAAATGGCAGCGGGCGGCGGCGATACATTTTATTCAAAGCGGGAAAGGGAAGCTCAGGCGTTTGGAGATAGGAGAGGAAATCTTCCGCATGGATGGAGTGGAGGAAGCGGTTCTTTATAAAAAAGCAGGGGATACCACGGACGGCACCAGATCCAGCAACGACAGGCTGGGGCATATTATAACGGTCGGTCGGACGCCGGAGGAGGCTATGGAAAGAGGAAGGAAGGCTTTGGAGAGGATTTGCATGGAATATGAAGAATAGAATATATGTGTGCCATACATATTATCACGTATATGTGGCATGTTTAAAGGAACTGAATCTGCCGGTGCAGGAACGGAAAAATGCGGATCTGGTACTCAGCACCATGTCCAATGATTTTGGCAATCTGCGGAGCCGGGCATTGGAATGCGGACTTTTTGATGAAGTGTATATGTTTGAAGAAAAAGAGGACGTGAATTTCCCGGAAGTAATGAAGTACCATAAGGATCGGGGGAATTTATTTTTTAATATGCTTGCCAGAATGAAATATACAAAACTTCTGGGAAAGATGCAACAGGATTATGTGCCGGTGGATTTCGGGAAGTATAAGGATGTATATGTATTCTGCGATTCCGATCCTATCGGTTATTATTTGAGTTATAAAAAGATTCCTTACCATGCGTTGGAAGACGGGCTGGATTGTCTGGCCACGTATGATACGGCAAGGTACGATAACCGGGGGCATTTTGGCCTGAAAGCTTTTCTTGCGGCAAGAAATCTGATTTTTATTCAAAACGGATGGGCAAAATATTGCATGGATATGGAAGTAAACGATTTGTCGGTGCTGCCCTATCCCTGTCCGAAGTATATCGAAAAATCGAGAAAAGAACTGACGGAGGGGCTGGACGCAGAAGGAAAGGATATATTAGTACGCCTTTTTATTGAGGATATGGATGAAATTCTGGAAAAGATTCATGAAAGCGGCGGACGGAACCAGATACTGCTTCTGACGGAACCGCTTTGTGAGCTGGACGTAAGAGAGCGTATTTTCAGGGATTGCATCGAAATATATGGGAAAATAGACGGAGAAGAGCCGGTGGTTCTGATCAAGCCCCATCCCAGGGATATATTGGACTACAGAAAAGTGTTTCCCGAATATATCGTATTGGACGGAAAATTTCCGATGGAAGTGCTGAATTATATTCCGGGGCTGAAGTTTCGCAGGGTGATTTCCGTGTTTACGGTGGTACATGCGATCCAATTTGCGGAGGAGATCGTATATCTGGGGGAAGATTTCATGGATAGGTATGAGGAACCGGAGAAGCATAGGCAGAATGAGATGATTTGAGGGCAGAAGGCGCCTCCTGTAACAGTGATAGGGAGATATCAGGCATATAAATGCAGAGGGAGGTGGTTCAATGACAATAGATGAAATTTTAAGGGGAGAGTCAAAAGAAATTGAGTATAAAGAAGATGTTCCGTCCAATAGCAGAAAGTATACAAGGACGGCGGCGGCTTATGCAAATTGTGCCGGCGGCAGGATTGTTTTTGGGGTGGAAAATAATACGTGGAAAATAATACGTGGAAAATAATCGGAATCCCTCAGGAAAAAGTATTTGAAAAAGCGGACAGCATTTCAAATGCAATTATGGATAGCTGTGAACCAATGATTGATTTTGATATTATGTATCAAACGATAGAAAGAAAAACGATTATCATAGTACAGATATACCCGGGAAAGAAAAGGCCATATTACTTAAAATCGGAAGGGGCAAGAGAGGGAGTTTATATCAGAGTCCCGGGAGCTACAAGGTTAGCGGATGATTTTATTGTGAAAGAATTGGAATTTCAGGGAGCGAACAGGTGCTATGATCAAATTGTTGCGGTTGGCGAAACAGTTACAAAGAAACAAATAGAAAAATATGGATCAATGGGGAAGCGGCATTCCGAGACTGATGGAAAATTGCCGGAAATCGGGGCTGAAGGAACCTGAACTGTTGGAAATAGGAGGAAGTTTCCGAATCAATATGTTTCGAAAAACAGAAATTGCGAAATATATTAGTCACAACATAAAAGTAATTCCCAAGCTTGTCCACGATAGTATCCAAGATGCGGCGCTGGATTTAACAAGCGCAGATAAGGAGCTATTGAAGCTAATTGAGTCAAATATTTTAATTTCTCAAAGTGAGATGTCAAAAATATTGCAATGGAAGATAGGAAAAGTAAAATATTATATTAATAAGTTGAAACGAAAAAGAGTGATTGAAAGGGTCGGTTCCAGCCAAAAAGGCTATTGGAATATTTTAATTGATACAAAGCTTTATGATTAGCAGAAGCATGGAATAGATTAGGGAGGAGGAAACAGAATTGTGGGCTATATTTGCTATATTATCCGCTGTTTTTGCAGCATTGACTTCGATTTTGGCAAAAATAGGAATTGATGGAGTGAATTCAAATCTTGCTACGGCCATCCGAACGATAGTGGTAGTCATCATGGCGTGGGGAGTGGTTTTTCTGACGCATACGGGAAACGGTATTTCTTCTATAAGCCGTAAAAGCTGGATATTTCTGATTCTTTCCGGGCTGGCTACGGGAGCGTCATGGCTATGCTATTACAGGGCTTTGCAGCTTGGGGAAGCATCAAAAGTAGTTCCGATTGATAAACTGAGTGTTGTCATTACATTAGTGCTTGCTTTTGTATTTTTACATGAACGGTTTACGGTGAAGTCAGCAGTTGGATGTCTTTTAATTGGGGCGGGGACACTTTTTATGGTGTTATAAGTATTGCATGGCATGATATCACTTAAACGTAAGGACGATATTATTTTCGTTTCCGGTGATCGTATGCAACATCGTATCTTTTAACACGGGAAGATCCGACACCATATGATCATCTGAGCCGGATTGGATATTGGGTATATTCATGTAATTGCAAATATAATATTGTCCCAGATTGCCTACATTGAAACCATTATAAATGGTACGTTTTAATATCGGATAAACTTTTGCCATATTTTCATTGACGGGCGCCATGCCAATGCTTCCCTCTACATAAAAGTTTTTGGTTTTCTGTGTCTGCATAATATCTAAGTCGTTCAAATCATGAACTGCTAACTGCACTCTGTAATCAATATAAATTTGTTCCTGTGCAAGCGCGTTACCGTAAGTCAATGAAAATACAAAGAAACACCATGTTAAAGCAGAGTAAACAAGCCGGGGGATATAGCTATGCATATGGAATGAAATGAAAACAGCCAATAATGCAAGAAAAATATTGAAACCATTCATTGCTCTTGCGTCAAAAGCCTCCCGGCTGATAAACAGGTATGCGCCAAAACAAAGGATACTGTTAATAAATATGACAGCTATTCCTAATAATAAAGCGAGAACTTTTTGAATTTTTGCCGTATGGCAGAAGGAATACAGAAACAAAAAAACGATTGCTACTATTAATGCTTTCCACAGCCACGTGAAATCAGAGGATATCGTTTTATAATAATTCAAATATCTCCTGAAAGTATCAGGGAAAAAATGTGAAAGAGACAAAACGGATACACCATTATCCCGCATTAAAAATAACCAGAACATGCAAAGAGATACTAAATAACAAATGGCCGAGGTTATGAGAAAGTTTATACTTTCTTTGAATCTGGTTCCGGCGTTAAGGTCTTGCATAGTCAGAAGAAGGGCGATCATGGGATACACTCCGGAATATGCCTGATAAGAAGTACACATGACTAAAAGACAGAAAATGGAAGTGAGAGCATATATTTTGGCAGATAATTTTTTGGCAAGAAATGGGAGAACGCTTGCCAAAAAGGAAAGCGCCATATAGGGGGAATCAAATTTATAAGAAATGCTTCCCAAAAAATATGGTGCGAGAGCAGTTATCGAAATGGCTGAAATATTCCATATATCGATTTTTCGTTCTCTTTTAAATGAAATTAACACAACAATTCCTGCAACTGCCATGATAAAACATGCAAGGATTTGGGGAAACGGTGATATGTCGGTCAAATGCCATTCCGCGTGTATAAATGTAGCGAGGATTTGCGTAGTCCAGCGGCTCCAGTCTAGCCAGCCGTGGTATCCGTCAAATGTTCTTCCAATATCATCGGCGTAAGTATAGTTAGCTCTCATCAATGCGGAAAAAGCTAATAAGTAAATAAGAAATAGAACAATAAGGTGTTTATAATATTCGGAACATCGCATCTTGGATATTGCAATGAAATTCTTTATTTTTTCCATGTGGCACTCCTTATTTCCATATGATGAGGCTCGGTTTAACGATATATTAAAACAATGCTTTACTATTATATTACAGGGGAAAAGGTAACGCAAGGCTTAAAATAAATTGATTTCCATGCAAATTACTTCACATCATTGCCAACATTATCCCCCTGTGATAGAATATAAGAATATTTTGCTGTTCTAAAATCCGCCGCAAAATGCGGGGGAATGCGGAAAAGAAAACAGACAGAGGTAAAAATCCGTGAAAAAAATTCTAAAAAAACTGGATATTTTATTGGATAACAAACAAAAGAGGACAATGCTCCTTCTCGTTTTTTTTATGCTGATCGGTGCGGCGCTGGAGTTGCTGGGCGTCGGTCTTGTTTACCAGGCGGCGGGGATCATTACGGATCCCGATATATTGGAAAACAGTAAAACGCTGGCCGGAGTATACGGGGCGCTTCATATGGAAGATATGGCAGAGTTCACTATGTTTATTATGGGAGCTCTTGTAGCGGTATTTGCGTTGAAGAACGCTTATCTTTTTTTCCAGAACAAGCTTCAGTTTAAATTTGTATATAGCAATCAGTTCGCCACATCCCGAAGAATGATGATCAATTTTATGCAAAGGCCGTACGAGTATTATCTGAATGCGGATACTTCCGTGATCCAGAGGAGTATTACTTCCGATGTCAATAATATGTACGGGCTTATTCTGAATCTTTTGCAGCTTGTCAGTGAGATGATCGTATTTGTATTTTTGACGGTTTATTGCCTGACGATGGATGTGGTTATGACGGGAACCGTGGCGGCGCTGCTGATTGTGGTGCTGGTGGTTATCAAATGGATTTTGAAACCTATTATGAGGAAGGCGGGAGAGGAAAACCAGGATTTTTACAGCGGTTTGTATAAGTGGATCGACCAGTCGGTAATGGGCATCAAAGAAATCAAAGTGGCGAATAAGGAAAGCTATTTTATTAACGAATATTGTAAATGCGGCGCGGGATATGTGAATGCGGTACAGCGGTACAATCTCTATAATGCGACTCCCAGGCTTTTGATCGAGACAGTGGCTATTGCGGGGATGATTCTGTACATGATGCTCAGGATCGCGAATGGAACGCCTGTGACGGAAATCATGCCCCAGCTGACGACGCTGGCAGTGGCGGCGATGCGTTTGATTCCGAGCGCAAACCGTATTAATAATTATTTGACATCCATCGCTTATTTCGAACCATTCTTTATGGGGGTTACGGATAATTTACAGGAAGAAATAAGGGATGAAAGCGTGAATTACGATGAGGAGGCTTACCGGAAGAAAAAGGATGTGGAGAAGCTTCCCGTTAAGAAGGAGATTCTTTTAAAGGGAATCACTTATAAATATCCGAATTCGGATGTATTGATTTTCGACAGGGCGACTATGCGGATACCGGTAGGAAAATCGGTAGGCATCGTCGGAACTTCCGGTGCGGGAAAAACGACGGCAGTGGATATTATGCTGGGGCTCTTAAGGCTGCAGTCCGGCGAAATACTGGCGGACGGCGTGGAAGTGAGGGAACACTACGAATCCTGGCTGAAAAATATCGGTTATATTCCCCAGACAATCTTTATGATTGATTCCACCATAAGAAAAAATGTTGCTTTTGGTTGTGCGGATGAAGATATTGACGATGAAAAGGTGTGGATGGCTTTAAAGGAAGCACAGTTGGACGAGTTTGTGCGGGGACTGCCGGAGGGGCTGGATACAGGCATCGGAGAACGGGGAATACGTTTGTCCGGTGGGCAGCGGCAGAGGATCGGTATCGCCAGGGCGTTGTTTGAAGACCCGGAAGTACTTGTGCTGGATGAGGCGACTTCGGCGTTGGATAACGATACGGAGGCGGCAATTATGGAATCGATTAATCATCTGCATGGACGCAAAACATTGATTATCATTGCCCACAGATTGCAGACGATCGAAAAATGCGATATCGTATACCGGGTGGAAGAAGGCAGCGTCACAAAGGTTCGTTGACGATGACAGAATAGTTTGCGGAGAAATTGTACGCCGAGATTATATACAAATGGGAAAGGAAAAATAAGTAATGATAAAGTTTGTATGGAGCATATATAAAAAGTATGAGGAGACGGTAAACTATTTGTTTTTTGGGGTACTGGCGTTTCTCGTAAATATGGCCGCTTACGCTTTGGCCGCATGGGTGCTGGGCGCGGACAATGAACAGGCGCTTCTGGTATCTGTTGCTACGGCTTTTGCGTGGGTAGTGGCAGTATTGTTCGCCTACTGGACGAACCGGACGTTTGTATTCAAAAGCGAGATAAAGGACAAAAAGGGAATCTGGAAAGAGTTTTGTGCTTTTGTAGGAGCGAGGATCGCTACGGGGATTCTGGAACAGGTGATTATGATTGTTATGGTAAAACAGATGGGCGTCCATCATATGATTGCTAAGTTTGTATGTAATGTGGTAGTTATTATTTCCAATTATATATTCAGCAAACTTTTTGTATTCAAGAAAGCGGATGAAGGGAAGAAATGAGGAGAATATGGGGAGAGAAACAGAGCGGGAAGGGCGGCAGGCAAATTATGAGCTGTTACGCATCATAGCGATGTTCATGGTTGTTACGCTTCATTATTTGAACCATACGGGGATGCTTCTTACGGCGGGAGGAGAAGGCGGGGGTGCCAGATTCCTCGGAATGCTGGTGGAATCTTTCTGTATCGTGGCTGTTAATGTATATGTAATGATCAGCGGATATTTTCTGGTGGAAGCCGGATTTAAGGTAAAGAGGATTGTGACGCTGGTGTGCCAGGTGCTTTTCTATGCGGTTATGATACCTCTGATTATGATGGGCTCCGGCTTGGCGGTGGGAGGCGGGGAGAGCGGGATTTACAGGCTGCAGCAGTACCTGTTTCCGTTACAGTCAGAGCATTATTGGTTTGCGGCGTCTTACGTATATTTGTATTTATTTACTCCGGTATTGAATGCAGCGGTAAAAGCGATGAGCAGGAAACAGATGCGGATAACGATTGGAGGACTGCTCCTTTTATTTTGCGGATTGAAAAGCGTTGTCCCCATACGGTTTGCTATGGATCGGTTCGGCTATGATTTCGGTTGGTTTTTGTGCGTATATCTTCTGGCAGCATACATCAGGCTCTATGGATGTCCGTTTATCCGGGATGCAAAAAGAGCATGGGGGCTGTACATTGGCTGCTGTCTGCTGATCTTTGCTATGGGGGCGGGCTTATATATGATAAATGCGAAAACCGGACAGTTTGCTTATTATATGGAAGTTCCTTATCACTATAATTTTATTTTGTGTCTTCTGGGGGCGGCGGGACTGTTTATGGCATTCCGCTATGTGAGGATTCCAAAAGGAAAGGTTTCGGAACTGATTTGTAAACTATCCCCTCTTACTTTTGGCGTGTATCTGTTCCATGAACATATCGATATACGGAATGAATGGGTAGGATGGATAGAGGAATTTACAGGGTCGGCAGCGCAGACAGGTGTTTTGGGATTTGTAGTCCGGCTGCTGGTATCGGTATTTGTGGTTTATGCGGCAGGAAGCTTTATCGATGCCATACGGTTGAATATCTTCCGGTTTATCGGCAGATATTCAGAAAAAGGGAAATTATCGGCATGGATACGCGGAGTAGACAGGGAATTCCGGTAAAGGGAGTTTGCGGCAATGGGAATGGATGTGGCAATGGAAAGAAAATTGCATAAGGGAAAGCGAATTGCGGAAAGAGTTATATTCCCGGTGATTCTGCTTATTTATCCCCTGCTTCTCATCCATCATGGAATTGACGTTTCGGATACGACGTATTCCCTGGGATATTATCGCTTTATGGGAGAAATGGATATTACCTGGGTACTGGCTACTTACCTGGCTAATGTAGCAGGAGCATTTTTATTGAAACTGCCCATGGGGAATACATTGCTGGGAATGAATTTTTATACTGGATTGTTGGTATCGGCGATTGCGATGATCTGCTATTATGCCCTGTCCCGGTGGATGCCTTTTTGGCTCGTATTTTTGGGGGAGGTGACGGCGCTCAGCCTGTGCTGGTGTCCGACGACGATTCTTTATAATTATCTGACATATTTTTTCTTTGCAGCGGGGGCTGTCTTTTTGTGCAAGGCCCTTTTGGAAGAGAAAGATATTTGGTTTTTGGGGGCAGGTATTTGCCTGGGGCTGAATGTCATGGTGCGGTTTCCTAATCTGGTGGAGGCGGCGCTTATTGTGGTAGTCTGGTATGCCGGATGGCTGAAACGTGAAAAAGGGGTGGCAGTAGCAAGGCAGACAGGGCTGTGCCTGGCCGGATATCTGGCGGGGGTAGGAAGCGTGCTTCTTGTTATTGTATTGAAATATGGGGGAGGCGCTTTTACAGGAATGATAGAAAGCCTATTCGGAATGACCGGAGAAGCTTCGGATTATACATTGGCCGGGATGATATCCGCTACTGTCTCCGCTTATGCGGCAGGGGGGCGATGGATGCTATATATGGTGCCTTGCATGGCGGCGGGGTTTGTGATGTTTCTGGTTGGCAAGGGCAGGTATGAGAAAGCGAAAAAGATTCTTTACAGCGCCGGTATCCTCGTGCTGCTTCGTTTTTATCTGGGGAAGGGAATGTTTTCTCTCCGTTATTATAACGAGGGATGCGTTTTCCAATGGATGATGTTGTTTTTGATTTTAACGTTGATATGTTGTATGGCGGGGCTGGGCGGCCTGGTTTCCGGAGGACGGAAGGAACGAATTTTGTCGGCAGCGGTTCTTGTTATTTTGTTGGTTACGCCGTTGGGAAGCAATAATTATACGTATCAGAATATGAACAATATGTTTTTGATTGCTCCTTATACTTGTTGGATGTGCTGGCTCCTATGGAAAAAAACGGGGAATAAGAGTATTCATTTCCCCTGGCAGGCTTTTGCAGGTCTGATTCTTTTTATGACATTTGTTCAGGGAATCGGGTTTGGATGCCATTATGTGTTCAGGGATGGAATTTACGGAGAAGAACGTCTGTATACGGTGAATAACAGTCCGGTGCTGAAAGGAATGTATACCACGGAGGAAAATGCGGAAAGCCTTACGGGGTTGATCGATTTTTGCGGAAAGAATGGCGTGGGGGAGAAACCTCTTCTGTTCTGGGGGGACGCTCCGGGACTGAGTTATATTCTGGACACGCCTTCAGCCATTTTTACCACATGGCCGGAGATTCCCAGCAATAGTTATGGGGAATTGGATAGAGCGCTGAAAGAGTTGGAATGGAATCCTGATATTATCTTGCATAATGAACCTGGGAGGGATATAGTGGAAGGGGAGAAAACGGATTTGATTCTGGACTATATTGCGGAATATCATTATACGTGTATATATGAAAACAGCTGTTATAAAGTATATCGGTTACTTTAGGATGGGAGGAAGGATATGATTAATTTTAACGTACCGCCGTATACAGGAAAAGAGATGGAATATATCAGACAGGCGGTGGAAAATGAGAAAATCTGCGGCGACGGTGCGTTCACCATGAAGTGCAGCCGGTGGATAGAAGAAAAAACGGGAACAGAAAAATGCCTTCTGACCACTTCTTGTACGCATGCCCTGGAGATGGCTGCGCTGCTGGCGAATATTGAAACCGGGGATGAGGTGATTATGCCTTCTTATACCTTTGTTTCTACGGCGGATGCTTTTGTGCTGCGGGGGGCGAAGATTGTTTTTGTAGACATCCGGCCCGATACGATGAATATTGACGAAAACCTGATAGAAGCAGCGATTACCGACAGGACAAAAGCGATTGCGGTGGTACATTATGCCGGTGTAAGCTGTGAAATGGATAAGATCATGGAGATTGCCAAAAAATACGGGCTTTTGGTGGTGGAAGACGCGGCACAGGGTATGATGGCTTCTTATAAGGGAAAGGCATTGGGAACGATAGGGGATTTCGGCTGCTTTAGCTTTCATGAAACGAAAAATTATAGTATGGGAGAAGGAGGCGCCTTGCTGATCAGGGATGCGGGATATGTGGAAAAGGCGGAGATTCTCAGGGAGAAAGGCACCGACAGGAGCAAATATTTTCGGGGACAGGTGGACAAGTACCGTTGGATGAACTTTGGCTCCTCCTATTTACCCAGCGACATGAATGCCGCTTATCTGTATGCCCAGCTGGAAATTGCAGATGAAATCAACGATGTCCGCTTGGCGAGATGGAAGGAATATTATGAAAAACTGAAGCCTTTGGAGGAGGCGGGAAGAATAGAACTGCCTTTTGTTCCTGAGGGATGTGTCCATAATGGGCATATGTTCTATATAAAGACAAAGAATCTGGAGGAGAGGACTGCGCTGATCAGTTTTCTGAAAGAAAACGGGATACTGGCAGTATTCCATTATGTTCCCCTTCATACGGCTCCGGCAGGTATCAAGTTCGGGCGGTTTTGCGGGGAAGATAAGTATACGACGAAGGAGAGCGAGAGAATATTAAGGCTGCCTATGTTCTATAAGCTGACGGAAGAAGAGACCGTGTATATCAGCGATAAAGTAAAGGAATTCTATGGAGCTTAAGAGTTTTTATAAAAAGCATGAGAACTTTATATTGGCTGCAATACTACTGGCGGGGCTGTTATCGTTTGTGAGCGCTCGTTATGATCATTATTATGATCTGAACGATGATGTGCTGATCAAGGATTTGATGGCCGGAGCATACACCGGAGAGCCGGAGGGGCATAACATACAGGTGCTATATCCTTTGAGCTTGGCAGTCAGCCTGGCATATCGGGTATTTCCCGGAATGCCGGTGTATGGATTCTTTTTGTGCCTGTGTCAGTACGGCTGTCTGTGGCTCATGGCAAAGAGGAGCCTATGTTTTTGCAGGGAGACATGGAAAAAAATTCTTTTGGCGGCAGCGGAAGGAGTGATAATCGGCGGACTGTTTCTGGAACATCTGGTTTTCGTGCAGTACACGGTGACTTCCGCGCTGCTTTCGGCAGCGGCAGCTTTTTTGTTCCTGACCTCGGATGAGGTTTCGGCTGACGGGAAAGTGAGTTCACGGAAAGAGGGAACAGCTATTGAATTTATCCGGCGGAATATACCGTCGGTTCTTTTGGCAGTTTTATCTTTCCAACTGAGGACGGAAATGATGGAACTGCTTTTTCCTCTTCTTTGTGTGGCAGGAGTGTACCGATGGTCGACGGAAGAGAAGATCTTTACAAAAATAAACTATAAAAAGTACTTTGCCGTTCTTGGTGCAGTGCTTGCAGGGGCGGCAGTTTCCTGGGCGGCAAACAGAGCTGCCTTTGGCGGCGAGTGGAGATCCTATGTGGATTTTTTTAACAGCAGGACAGAACTGTATGACTTTCAGGGGATTCCCTCTTATGAAGGAAACGAGGCGCTATATGAAGATCTGGGGATGACGGAGAAAGCGAAGGATATGCTGCTGGACCAGTACAATTTTGGTCTGGACGACAATTTGGATGCGGGGGTTTTGGATGCGGTAGTACGGTACCAGGACAGGATCAGGAGATCTTTCGAAGACTTCCCGGAACTTTTGAAAAAAAGTTTGGGATGGTACCGGTATCGTATTTTCCACAGAGAAGAGGCGGATTCCGCCATACCTGACGATTATCCATGGAATTATATGGTGATTCTGGGATATGGAGCCGTTTTTCTGGCGGGATTGGAAAAAAGCAAAGGTATGGGAAGAAAAGCGGCGGCTCATATAGGAAAGAATGCCCTTTGCCTTGGCTTATTGGCGGCGGTTAGAACAGCCCTTTGGATGTTCATACTGGTAAGGGGAAGGGAGCCGGTGAGAATCACCCATTCCTTATATTTGATGGAATTTAGCATTTTAATGGGAATGCTTCTGGCAGAAAGCGGAGGAAGAAAAACGGAGGGGAAAAGGAAAGAAAAGACGGTTGAGGCATTTTGGCCAAGATTGTCCGGCATGGGTTATTTTATTCTCTTTTCCGTTATACTAACATTGACTGCAATGCTTGCGCTTCCGGAAGGAATCAATGCCGTTGACAGTGAGTTCAGAAACCGGGAGAAAGCCAATGCAGTTTACGAGGGGATGAAGGAATACGGAAGGAATCATAAGGACTGCTTCTATTTTCAGGATGTGTATTCTGCGGTGTCATATCCATCGGAGCCCTATGCCGGAACTCCGTACTCGGAAAAAATGTTTGTGGGAGTGGATAACGGGCTGGCGAATTACGATCTGATGGGAGGCTGGCTGGTGAAAAGTCCTTCACAAAAGAAGAAACTGGAACAGTTCGGGATAAAATCCATGCGGGAAGGATTATTGGAGGGAAATCATATATATGTGATGGCTGAACTGGAAAAGGGAGCGGATAGCATTGCTGCTTATTTTCAGGAACAGGGAGGCGATGTGAAGGCGGAACTGGTGGACACGATAGAGAACGTGATCGGCGTATACCGGATAAAAGCGGAGGAAAGGCAGGATGTTGGAGCAGATAATTAGAATAGAAGGTCATCGGATTATTTTGAGGCCGATGGAGTATGGGGATACGGAGCGAATCGTAAAATGGCGGAACAGCGAAAGGGTAAGAAGCCGTTTTATTTACCGGGAAACGTTTACTACCAGAGGTCATTGCCGCTGGATCGAGACGATGATTGATACCGGAAAGGCCGTCCAGTTTATGATCTGTGAGAAAGAAGGGATTCGCCCGGTGGGGAGCGTGTATTTCAGGGATATCGACAGAGAGAAAAAAGAGGCGGAATATGGAATTTTTCTGGGAGAGGACGATGCCTTGGGGAAGGGATACGGCACGGAAGCGGCCCGGCTGGCTGTAGAGTATGCGTTTTCGAAGATGGGTTTAGAAAGGTTGATTCTTCGTGTGTTTACGGATAATGGGACGGCGGTCAGAAGCTATGAAAAAGCCGGGTTTCGGGAAGAAAAGATATTGAAAGATGTGGAATGTTCCGATGGGGAAAGGAAGGATATGCTGCTAATGTCTCTGAAAAAGAAAAAATCAGTCAGTTTTGTCATTCCCTGTTATCGTTCCGAGCTGACACTTCCTAAAGTGATAGAGGAAATCGGCAGGACAATGGAGGATTTACGGAAGCAGGGGAGGGAATATAGTTATGAAATTATTTTGGTAAACGATTGTTCGCCGGACGATACATTTTCCGTAATTCGTAAGTTTTGCCAGGAAGACAAAAGGATCAAGGGAGTGAATCTGGCCCGCAATTTTGGGCAGCATGCGGCTCTGATGGCAGGTTTTCATCAGGTAAGGGGAGATGTGGTTATTTGCCTGGATGATGATGGGCAGACGCCGGCGGACGAGGCGGGCAAGCTGTTGGAGGAGATTGAAAAGGGATCCGATGTGGTATATGCGAAATATGAGCATAAGAAGCATTCCCTGTTCCGTAATTTCGGAAGCTGGGTCAATGAGGAAATGGCTCATATTATGCTGGGGAAACCGAGAGAATTGTATGTTTCCAGCTACTTTGCCGCAAAACGGTTTGTGGTGGAAGAAATGAAAAAGTATACCAATGCTTATCCCTATGTGATTGGCCTGGTGCTTCGGACGACAAAAAGTATAAGCAATGTGACAGTCTGTCACAGGGAGAGAGAGATAGGAACTTCCGGGTATACTTTGGGCAAGCTGATCGGTCTGTGGTTTAACGGATTTACGGCGTTCAGTGTAAAGCCGCTGCGTCTCGCTACGGCTTTGGGCGTTGTTTGCTCGGCAGGAGGATTTTTATATGGGATATATACCGTGGTAAAAAAACTGGTAAATCCTAATGTGCCTATGGGATTCAGTTCCCTGATGGCGGCGGTCGTGTTTATGGGCGGAATGATGATGGTAATGCTTGGGCTGGTAGGAGAATATGTGGGAAGAATGTATATTTCCATGAACAGTTCACCTCAGTTTGTGATTAGGGAAACGGTCAATGAAGAAATATAATGAAAAGATAAGCAAATTATCAGGTGCAGCGCTGGCGTTTCTTGGTACCCTTTGTCTGCCCTATATACTGAATCTGAAAGGAAACGTTCTTGCGGTCAGCAATAGTTGGTTTGGTGTTTTTATTTGGGCTGTCATATGGTTTTTGACAGACAGGGCAGTGGATGGAAATGAAAAACGGGACAGGCGTGAAAAAACGGCGGCGGTATTGTTAGGGGGGGCTTTTTCTTTTTGCCTGGCTTTCGGCGTATCGTTGGAACGGGCAGAAAATGTGGATTTCGGCGACGGGATGATGTGGGTTTCGGCGGTGGTCTGGACTGTAATTTTTTCCCTTTGGACATGTAAGGGGTGGGAAATGCTGGAAATGTACAGAAAGTCAGCCGCCTTGGCGGCGCATAAGGGAGGGAGTGAAGAACGGCCAGGAAGTCCCCGGAAACCGGAATTATTGATATGGGGATGGACAGAAAAATGGGAGAGGCTGCCCGGGAGAAAACGGGCGGTGATAGTGTTCCTTTTTCTGATGATATGCTGGCTTCCCGTGTTTCTTGCCGTGTATCCTGGATTTTTTGTATACGACGCACAAGATGAATTCGTTCAGGTACAGACAAGGAATTTTACGACGCACCATCCTTTGCCGCATGTATTGCTGCTGGGAGGGGTGATATCGGCGGTCAATAAACTGTGCGGGTCTTATAATGCGGGCATCGCGGTTTACACGCTTCTCCAGATGGGATTGATGGCGGGCATATTTACGTTTATGATCTCTTATATGAGAAAGTGGGGAATCAGACTTTGGGCCAGGGCGGCGGCAGCGGTTTATTTTGGATTTTTTCCGGTGATCGTCATGTTTACGTTGTGTTCATCCAAAGATGGGATTTTTACCGGGGCGTTGCTTCTTTTGCTGATTGCTTTGGATGAAATGGCGCGGAAAAAGGAAAAATTTTTTGAGGGATGGAAAAGGCCGCTGTTTTTTTGCTTTAGCGCATGGGTGATGATGTGTTTCCGGCACAACGGAGCATATGCTTTTTTGGCTATGGTGCCTTTGCTGTTGGTTTTCATGAAAGGATGCCGGAAGAAGCTGGTGATTTGCCTGGGCGGTATTTTTGCTGCTTATTTTCTTATATCTGTGGGTTTGGCCGCTGTTTTGTCTGCGGAGGATTCGGAAAATCAGGAAATGCTTACCGTACCCATACAACAGTTGGCGAGGACTTACCGATATGATAAGGAAAGCCTGGGTGAAGAAGAGTTGGAAACGCTTTATGAAATACTGCCAGAAGAGGCTTTGGCGCGTTATGTGCCCAAGGTGTCCGACGGAGTGAAGATAGGGTTTCGGAACGATGCGTTTGCCGCAGATCCGGCAAAATACGGAAAGCTTTGGCTGAAAATGGGGATGCGGCATCCATTTACTTATTTGAATGCCTGGTTTATGACTTCTTACGGGTTCTGGTATCCGGATACGGTAATCGATGTATACAGAGGAAATAGCGTGTTTACTTTTACTTATGAAGACAGTTCTTTTTTCGGTTATGAGGTGGAACAGCCAGGAACAAGGGAAAGCAAAATTCCCATATTGAATGAATGGTATCGAAAGATGTCTCTGGAAATTACTCAGCAGAGGATGCCGCTGGTTTCCATGTTGTTTTCTCCCGGTTTTCTTTTTTGGATATTTGCTTTTTTGGCGGGGTATGCTTTTTACAGAAAGGATTATGGGAGACTGCTGCCTTTTATTATGATATTTTTAGTGTGGCTGACGGCAATACTGGGTCCAACCTGTCTGCCAAGATATGTGCTGATTCTGTGGTTTGCCCTGCCTTGGGCAATGCTTTGGCCAATGCCAAAGGCGTGACGACAGCAGTTGCTGAAGCTGTTACTGCAGGCCAAAACAGTAACGTTCTTGTAAACTTTTGGCAACTGTGCTATACTTACCCAAGTATCAGAAGGAAAAGTAAGAAAAACGCTGTAAGATTGTGATGTACAGCGTGGAGGTTTCGAATGTATAAAGTTGTGAAAAAAAGCCGGGCAGTGCAGAGTTTTATTATTTTAGCGGCACTGTTCGTAATGTTTACTATATTTCCGCTGCGTATGTGGAAAGAGAATATTCCGTCGGCGAGCAATCAGATTTTGGCGGGATCTTCAGACAGCATATGCGAAGACTATATGCTACAGCGTTTTATTGCCCAATACGATCATCTGGGCACCATCAATCTTTATGTAGTGGATTTTGAAAATGGATGGAACAGGGATGAGCGGGTGGATTCGTTCATATTTCGTATGCTGGACTCGGACATGGAAATCATGTTTGAGGAAAAGATCGATATGAGGTTTTGCGATATTCCTGGTTTCTGCACCGTATACATTAATGAAGAAGTGGAGGTAGGTAGGGACTATTACTTTTTCCTTCAGGGAATGAACGGGAGCCGGGTGTGGTTCGGGCTGGAGGAGACGGAGAATGCGGGAACGCCTTATGTCAGCAGACTGATCTATAATTATGATGAACTGGAAGGCTATAATATTATAGGAGAATACAATTATACAGTGCCTTTGCGTAAAGAAAAGGTATTTTTATACGATGCCATTCTGCTTGCGGCGGCTATCCTTCTCACCGGAGCGGTGGAGGTATATTACCGGACGATCGGAAAAGACAAGCTGATTACGGTGGAAAAGGCGTTGCGGTTTGCGGCTAATTGTCTGGCGGGGGCTGCGCTTGCTTATGCCGTCTGGAATATCAGTATACGAAGATTTTTTAGCGGGAAACTGATGGATAATATATTTTATACGGTCGGAATTCTGTTCGGTTTCAGCGTTTTATTTTATATAATTAATGTAAAGAGGGACAGGCAGTCTTATATACCGTTCGTTAAAAAATTTGCGTCCCGCTGGCAGAATATACTTCAGACGATTTTTATTGCGGCTGGAGTATGGGCTTGCTGCAATTATATGAACGGCCTTTACGATATTCATCACAGAGTGGCGGAGCGCCAGTTTATTGTTTTTCTGGCTTTGGCCGCTATTGTCATGTGCGAAAAAAAGGAGATATTCAATAAGCTGACGATTGTGTACGCTTTAGCCGCCCTGGGGATTACGCTTTGGTACAGGAGCATTTATGTGGATTATCTGGCCATGGATGAATGGGATCTGCGAATCTTAAGATGGGGCATCGCGGCAGTAGTTTTGTCAGGTTTTCTTTTGGTAAATATTTTGGCACAGCTGGTCAGGATATTTTTGGAAAAAAAGAAGATAACAGCCATTTCCTGGTGGTATGGTGCTGTTTTGGCTCTGTTTTTTGTCCTGATTATCGTATTTCGGAATACCAGATGGTGGACGGTAACTTTGGCGGCGGCATTTACCCTGTTCTATATCCGCTATGCCCTTTGGGATAAAAAGGAGTATTTGCTGCAAAATATATGTAACGGACTTTTATTGAATTTTGTAGTTGCAATGATGTTTTCTTTTGCAAGAAGACCTTTCCTGTCATGGGTCTATCCGAGATTTCCGTTTATTTTTCATACGGTAACGGTGACGGCCGTATATATGACATTTATTATGTGCGCGGCATTGATTCGATTGACGGATCGCTATAAAGAGTGTTTTTGTGTGGAGAAGGCGGACAGGCCGAAAGGAATGGAGGCCCTTAGGTGCATCTGGAAAGAACTTCTTTTATTCGGCATGTCGGGTACGTATATGTTGTTTACCGCTTCCAGAACCGGATTTCTTGCGGTTGCAGTTATGGGTGTGGTGACACTTATTTTTCTTGCTATGGATGCCGGAGCCGAGAAATTAAAACACATCGTTATGCTGGTTGGAATGATGGTCTGCGGTATTGTATGGTGTTTTCCCTGGATATTCACGGCACAGAGAGTGGTTCCTGCGCTGTACGGCAATATTTTTAAATATGAAGTGGAAGTATTCCCGGATGCTATTACCAGAGGCGATGAGTGGGATTCCATGTATTATATTACAATAGAACGATTCGCAGAGGTATTTAACAACAAAATATTCGGTATACCGGAAAAAGGTTCCTCATCTTATGAGAGAAGCGAAGAGTACCAGAAATACAGGGCAAAACGTTATAATAACAAGGGAGAGGTTGTCTGGGAAGGCAGCATCGACGAGTTATATGAGGAGGACAGCGCCGAGACGGCGGAAGGCATGGAGGGCGCAGCTGGGGAAGATACGGCTTCGGGAGGAGAAAAATCGTCTGGCCGTGAGTTGAATATTATCGGCACCAAGACAGAGGAGGAACGTCAGGCGGAAGAAGAGGAAGCCGCCAGACGGGAAGCGGAAGCGAAGAGCAGCAAGCCCGAAGAAGAAAAAGAACCGGAAGAAGAAACGATAGAGGATATGAGCGTCTATGAGAAAACGGAAGAATATGCAAACGGAAGGATGGATATTTTCCGGGCGTATATCGGGGCGCTGAATCTGGAGGGGCATGATGAAATGGGTGCGGTACTGCCGGACGGCGAACTGGCCGTGCATGCCCACAATATATATTTGCAGGTGGCTTATGACCATGGGATCGTTGTAGGAGCCATGTTCCTTCTTGTAGGGGCGGCATCCTTTGTACAGGGATGTATTTTCTATAAGAAAAGAAGGGACAGGATCCCTTGCGCGGCATTGCCAGCAGCAGCTATTGCTGCGTTTGCCATGGCCGGTCTGGTGGAATGGATCTTCCATCTTTGCCATCCGGCAGGATTTACGCTGATGCTTGTATTGGCGCCTTTGCTTTTTGATATGGGAGAAAAAAAGGATAAAGCAAATGAAAAAAGATAAGAAACCTTTTAATGCGAAGTTATTTTACAGAAGAACGTATCTGATTATTTATGATATTATCAGTGTGATCTTCTCCAGTTATATAGCAGTGTTGATCCGCTATGAGTTTCATCTGGATACGGTGCCGGAGCATTTCCTGACACCGATCAATCGGTTTTTACCGGTGAATATTCTACTGACTTTGCTGATCTTTTATATCTTCAGGCTTTATCATAGCCTGTGGGCTTTCGCGGGAGAAACAGAACTACAGAATTTGGTGGTATCCTGTGCGATATCGGCGTTACTGAACAGCGTAGGGCTCCAGTTCTTTAAGGTATCAGAACAGCCGGTGCCGAAAAGCTATTATTTCCTTTATATGTTTGTGCTGATCAGTATGATGTTTGTCAGCCGTTTTTCCTATCGCTTTCTGCGCAGCCAGAAGCATAAACAGCAGAATAAGAAAAACGGCATTTCCGTCATGGTGATCGGTGCGGGGGAAGCTGCTAACGTGATCATTAAAGAAATTGTGAACAGCAATTTCAGTACAATGGTGATCCGCTGCATTATTGACGACGATAAGGGGAAATGGGGAAGGTACATTCAGGGGATTAAGGTGGCCGGAGGAAGGGACAGGATTATCGAATGCGCCGATATTTATGACATTGATGAGATTATCGTGGCGATGCCATCCATATCCCGGCCTGAACTGCGCAAGATATTGGAGATATGCAAGGAAACGAATTGTAAACTGCGTTCTCTGCCCGGCATGTATCAACTGGTGAACGGGGAGGTCAATGTCAGTAAATTAAGGGATGTGGAAGTGGAGGATTTGCTGGGAAGAGATCCGATCAGTGTGGATCTGGATTCTATTCTCGGCTATGTGCAGAATAAGACGGTACTCGTAACCGGAGGAGGAGGCTCTATCGGCAGCGAGTTGTGCAGACAGATTGCCAGCCACCGGCCGAAACACCTGATCATTCTCGATATTTATGAAAATAATGTATACGATATCCAGCAGGAATTAAAAACGAAATATCCGGATCTGCGGATGACCGTATTGATCGCTTCCGTGCGTAATACGAACCGGATGAACTGGATTTTTGAAAAATATAAGCCTGACATCGTTTATCATGCGGCCGCCCATAAACATGTGCCTTTGATGGAAGACAGCCCCAACGAGGCAGTGAAAAATAATGTGTTCGGTACGTGGAAAACGGCTCAGGCAGCCGCTTTTTACGGCGTGAAAAGGTTTGTTTTAATTTCCACGGATAAGGCGGTAAATCCTACGAACATTATGGGGGCGAGCAAACGGATCTGCGAGATGATTATCCAGACTTTTAATAATCATTACGATACGGAATTTGTGGCCGTGCGTTTTGGGAACGTGCTTGGAAGCAACGGCAGTGTAATTCCTCTTTTTCGGAAACAAATCGTGGCGGGAGGGCCGGTAACCGTAACTCATCCCGATATTATCCGCTACTTTATGACGATTCCTGAGGCGGTTTCCTTGGTGCTGCAGGCAGGAGCTTATGCCAGAGGAGGAGAGATTTTCGTATTGGATATGGGAGAACCGGTAAAAATTCTGGATTTGGCGGAAAACCTGATCCGTTTATCTGGTTACCGTGTGGGTGAGGATATTAAAATAGAGTTTACCGGACTGCGCCCTGGGGAAAAACTGTATGAGGAACTTCTGATGGATGAAGAGGGAATGAGGGAGACGGCGAATAAGCTGATTCATGTAGGGAAGCCTATTGAAATAGATGAAATGAAGTTTTTCCAGCAGCTCAAGCGCTTAAAGGAAGAATCTAAAAATGAAAGCCGGGATATCCGGCCATTGATCAGGGAGATCGTACCGACATATCATTATCATTGATGATATAGGACAAAGGTGGAGAAGAAAGGCATTGCTATGAATAAAATGACGGAAAGAAAAAGGATTTATCTTTCCTCCCCTACGATGCACGGGAAGGAGCAGGAGTTTGTAAAAGAAGCGTTTGATACGAATTGGGTGGCTCCCCTTGGGCCGAATGTGGACGGATTGGAAAAAGAACTGGCAGGATATGCCGGAATTTCCCATGGAGCCGCACTCAGTTCGGGGACGGCGGCGATCCACTTGGCTTTAAAGCTGGCAGGAGTGCAGGAAGGCGATATAGTATTTGTGCCTACTCTTACCTTTTCCGCCACTTGTAATCCGGTGGTCTATGAAAAAGCTGTGCCGGTATTTATTGATTCGGAGGCCGGTACGTGGAATATGTCGCCGGAAGCGCTGGAGAAGGCATTTGAAAAATATCCTTCGCCCAAAGCAGTGATTGTCGTCCATTTATACGGCACTCCTGCAAAGCTGGATGAGATTATGGAGATCTGTGAGAAACACGGGACGACGCTGATAGAGGATGCGGCAGAATCTTTAAGCAGCACCTATAAGGGAAGGCAGACAGGAACCTTTGGAAAATTCGGGATTTATTCTTTTAACGGCAATAAAATTATTACCACTTCGGGAGGCGGCATGCTGGTATCGGAGGACGAAGAACTGATTAAAAAAGCGAGGTTTCTCTCTACTCAGGCAAGAGATCCGGCGAGGCATTACCAGCATTCTCAAATCGGATATAATTACCGCATGAGCAATATAACCGCCGGAATCGGGAGGGGGCAGCTCATGTTTTTGGAAGAACATAAAAGGCTTAAGAAGGCCATTTATGAAAAATACAGGGAAGCTTTTTCTGATATCGGCGAAATCAGGATGAATCCGCTGAATCCCGAAGGAGATGCCAACTGCTGGCTGTCCTGCATGACGATAGCGGAGGACAGCAAAGTGACGAAAGATATGATATTGGACGCTATGGAGAAGGAAAATATAGAGGCGCGTCCTATATGGAAACCGATGCATTTGCAGCCGGTTTTTGCGGACTTTGATTTTATTACGATGGATGAAGGCGGGAAAAGCCTGGCGGAAGATATTTTTGACAGAGGGCTTTGTCTGCCCAGCGATATTAAAAATACGGACGAGGATATGGAGCGGATTATCGGTATCGTAAGAGGGCTGTGGTATGAGAAGGACTTTTAATACTCGCAGCGAGGGTGGCTTCGCAAAGAAGTTCTAAGTCTTGTTCTGAATTTGACTCGCCGCCGGAAGACGGCATGGAGGTTCCTATGTACAGACGTTTTGTGAAAAGAGGACTGGATTTTATTTTATCTTTGGCAGGAATCATCGTTTTAAGCCCGGTATTTCTCATATTGGCAGTATTGGTGCGGTGTAAACTGGGAAGTCCGGTGCTTTTTAAACAAGAGAGGCCAGGAAAGAACGAGAAAATTTTTACGCTTTGCAAGTTTCGGACAATGACGGACCGGAGAGACGCGGAAGGGAAGCTACTGCCGGACAGTCAGAGGCTGCCCCATTTTGGAAAGCTGCTTCGGGCGACCAGCTTGGACGAGCTGCCGGAGCTGTTGAATATTTTAAAAGGCGATATGAGCATCATCGGTCCCCGCCCCCTTCTCGTTTCCTACCTTCCTTACTATACGGAAGAGGAAAGAATGCGCCATCAGGTAAGGCCGGGGCTGACAGGGCTGGCTCAGGTCAGCGGCAGAAATTTTATCGATTGGGACAGACGGATGGAAAAGGATGTGGAATATGTAAGAAATCTTTCTTTTGCTATGGATGTAAAAGTACTGTGGTTGACGGTGAAGACAGTACTTGGCCATAGCGACGAAGTGGCGGAGGACACCAATGCGGTAGAAGGTAATTTTGCAAAGATCAGGCAAAAGCGGCTGGAAGAGACGGGGAGTCTGAAGAAACCGGAACAGGAGGTGCTGCGGAAGTCATGAATATTTTGATTTTAAGCGCGGGAACGAGAAATAAGGTGGTTCAATACTTTAAAAAAGAGTTGGCGGGAAAGGGGAAGGTAATTGCTACGGATTGTTCGAATCTGGCTCCTGCGGTATATGAGGCCGACCGATTTTATCTTGTGCCGCGCATATCGGAACCAGGATATGTGGAAATGATTCTGGATATTTGCAAAAAGGAAGAGATTACGGGAGTTTTTTCCCTGATCGATCCGGAACTCAGTCTGTTGGCAAAGGAAAGGGAACGTTTTCTGGAGATAGGTGTATTTCCGGTGGTATCGCCTTATGAGCTGGTGGAAATTTGCTTTGATAAATATAAGATGTATCAACTCCTTACGGACATGAAAATACCGACGGGAAGGTGTTATGTGGATAAGGAAGAATTTTACCGCGGTGTGGAACAGGGGGATATTTCTTACCCTGTATTTGTGAAACCGGTAAAAGGAAGCGCCAGTATCAATATTAATAAGGTATATGGGCGCAAAGAGATAGAAGTTTTATTTGATTTATATGATGATTTGATGATCCAAGAATATATGGAAGGAACAGAATTCGGCGCGGATGTTTATGTGGATATGGTATCCCACCAGTGTACCTCCATTTTTCTGAAAAAGAAAATTAAGATGCGGGCAGGAGAAACAGATAAGTCGGTATCCGTCAAAGACGGGGAACTTTTTGCCTTGCTTCGGGATTTTGTGGAGAAATGCGGATTTATCGGTATGATAGATATCGATATTTTTAAAATAGGGAACGAATACTATATTTCGGAAGTGAACCCGCGGTTTGGGGGCGGTTACCCTCATGCCTATGAATGCGGAGTGAATATGCCGGCGCAGGTATTGCGCAATTTGGAAGGAACGGCCAACGAAGACGCCGTTGGCAATTACAAGACGGGAATCTGCATGATGAAATATAACGAAGTGATGATAAGAGATATGGAAGATACGGAGATTATCGGATAAATGGGTACAATACTTGTATTAACGAATTCTTCTGGCGGTTTGTATGATTTCAGGAATGAACTGCTGGTAAGACTGCTGGAACAGCATAGGGTGATCGTCAGTATTCCCGACACGACGAAGGTGAAAGAGCTGGAGGAGGAAGGGTGTGAGATTATTACCACGCCCATTAATAGACGGGGAGTGAATCCAAAGGAGGATGCGGGATTGTTTCTGACTTACCGGAGGCTGATCAGGAACATCCGCCCGGATTTTGTGGTTACCTATACGATAAAACCCAACGTTTATGGAGGGTTTGCCTGCCGGTTGTCGGGAACGCCTTATATTGCTACAATTACTGGGCTGGGGGGAGCTTTTGACCGGAAAGGGTTATTCTTAAAAATGATCGTACTGATGTATCGCATGGGATTGAAAAAGGCCGAGTGTGTTTTTTTCCAAAATAAAGAAAACAGAGATATTTTTGCTGGCTATCGGATACGCGGAAAGAGGGAACGGCTGGTAAACGGCTCGGGAGTGAATTTGGAACGACACTGCTTTGAGGAATATCCCTATGGAGGAAAGACGACTTTTCTTTTCGTAGGAAGGGTGATGAAGGAGCGGGGGATTTTGGAATACCTGGAAGCGGCGGTGCGGCTGCACAGGGAAGATGTGGAGTTCGCTATCCTGGGTTATTGCGATGAAGATTATCAGGAGTTGTTGAATGAATATGAGGAGAAGGGGATTATCAGCCAGTGGGGATTTCATACACAGGTGCATCCCTTTTTGGCAAAGGTGGATGCGGTTGTGGTAGCCTCTTTTCACGAAGGGATGTCTAACGCGCTTATAGAGGCGGCAGCCACGGGAAGACCCGTGATCGCTTCCGATATTAGCGGATGCAGGGAAGCTTTTGAAGAAGGAAAGACGGGTTTTGGATTTACGCCCGGAGACGCAGGTGATTTGATACGGGCAATGGAGAAATTCCTGGAATTGTCCGGGAAAGAAAGGGCGGCTATGGGAAGGGCGGCCAGAGAAAAAATGGAGCGGGAATTTGACAGAAAGATCGTAGTGGACGCTTATATGAGCGAAGTCTTAATTTGAAGGAGGAAACAGGGATGGATCTATATGAAAAGTTGTTGGACGGAAGCGAGAAGCTTTCCCTGGTAGGTTTGGGATATGTAGGTATGCCCATTGCAGTAGCTTTTGCAAAAAAAGTAAAAGTGGTAGGGTTTGATTTGAACAGAGAGAAAATCGATCTGTATAAGGCAGGAGTAGACCCTACCAATGAAGTAGGCGGGGAAGTGATACGGAATACGAAGGTAGAGTTTACCGCAGACGCTTCCAGACTGAAAGAGGCGAAATTTCATATTGTGGCGGTTCCTACGCCGGTGAATGACGACCATACGCCGGATTTGTCGCCGGTAGAAGGGGCAAGCCGTCTGTTGGGACAAAATTTGACGAAGGGCTCCGTTGTCGTATTCGAATCCACGGTATATCCCGGAGTGACGGAAGATATTTGCGTTCCTATTCTGGAGAAGGAATCCGGGCTGAAATGCGGCGTGGATTTCAAGATCGGCTATTCGCCGGAAAGGATCAATCCCGGGGACAAAGTACACAGGCTGGAGACGATTACCAAGATCGTGTCCGGGATGGACGAGGAGACGCTGGATACGGTGGCAAAGGTATATGAACTCGTGGTGGAGGCCGGAGTCTACCGTGCGGAATCTATCAAAGTGGCCGAAGCGGCAAAGGTGATCGAAAACAGCCAGCGGGATATTAACATTGCATTTATGAATGAATTGTCCATTATTTTTCATAAAATGGGAATCGATACGAAGGCAGTGCTGGAAGCGGCAGGGACAAAGTGGAATTTCCTGAAATTTTTCCCGGGCCTGGTAGGAGGACATTGCATTGGGGTAGATCCCTATTATCTGACATATAAGGCGGAAGAATTGGGGTATCATTCCCAGATTATTCTTTCTGGCCGCCGCATTAATGACGATATGGGAAGATATGTGGCGGAAAGCTTGGTAAAGAACCTGATCAAAACCGATGTTCCGGTAAAGGGGGCAAAGGTAGCTATTTTAGGATTTACTTTTAAAGAGAACTGCCCGGATACGAGAAATACGAAAGTGATTGATATATATAAGGAACTTGGGGAATACGGGATCCGGCCGGTGGTGGTGGATCCGGCCGCGGATGCCGGCGAGGCGAAGAGGCTTTATGGCATTGACTTCCATGATATCAAAGAGGTACGGAATATGGACGCCGTAGTGATAGCGGTGGCTCATTCCCAGTTTCTGGAGCTTTCCCAAGAAGACATTACAGCGTTTTTCAATCCGGCGCATAAGGTGAAAGTGCTGATGGATATCAAAGGTTTGTTGGATAAGAAGGATTATCAGGAAGGCTATCTGTATTGGAGATTATAATGGCGAAAAGGGTAAGATCGGGCATATTCCTGGCACTGCTTCTGGCAGTTTTTCTCGGAATATTTGCTGTATTCGGCCCGGGCGTGTATAACGATTCGGATCAGTATTTAAAAATGCATATTCACAGGGAACCTTTATATCCCCTGTTTTTAGCCGCCCTTCGAACGGTTTTTCCGAATGGGTGGCTGATCGCCATGGGAGTGTTTCAGAACATTTTTGCGGCGGCGAGCATATGGCTTTTTGTGGAATATACCAGCAAAAGGTTTGAACTGGGTTTTATGGGAAAGGCAGTGGTAACGCTTCTTTGTCTGGCGCCCCATATGCTTACCAGCTATTTTTCCGCGCTGCATCTTTTTATAACGAATTCCGTTATGAGCGAAGCCCTTTGTATGCCCTTATTTCTGCTGTTTTTTATGGAATGTTGTAAAATATTTACGGAAAGAGAAGAAAGGGAATGCTGGAAGGCGATGGTTTGTTCCCTTTTTCTTGCATTTTTGGTTTCGCTGGCCAGAACCCAGATGATGGTCACGATTCTGATCTGGCTGGTGGTGACGGGGGCCAGGATCGTGTTATGGCCGAAAAAGAGGTGGAGGCGAAGGACATGGCAGAGGCCAAGGAACAGGGACTGGAAAGTATTGCGTCTGCTGATGGTTGTTGCTGTGGTGGCAGTCGTATTTATTCTGCGCATGTTCGTGGTAAGAAGTTATAATCTTGTATTTAACGGACGTTTTATTAACAATACATATGGAACCGTAAACACTCTGACCAATATTTTGTATGCGGCAGATCGGGAAGACGGGGAACGGATCAGGGATCCGGAAGCCAGAGAGTTTTTTTTCCGTATGTATGACCTGGCCGAAGAACAACAGGCCAATTATAAATATGCAGGATCTTCGCTTCGTGATAAGACGGAGCATATTGAAGCTTGGCACGATACGATCAAATACGAAATGATAGAAGACGTATTTTACCAGACTTATGATAAAACGGTGACAAGCGATTACATCACCCAAAATCTGATGGCAGATAAAACGGCGGGGAAAATTATCCGGGGGATACTGCCCGGCTGCTTTTTCCGGTGGCTGGGAAATTATTTTCTGATTGCTTCTTATGGAGCAGTTCGCAGCATTGCCGTAGTTCATCCAGTGATCAGCTGGGTGGCGGCTTTCATTTATTTGTCAGCTTTGGCGCTTGTATTTTTTGTCTGGTGGAAGGATGAGGAGAATCCGGCAGTTCCGGTTATGCTGATTTCCCTTTTGGCAATACTGGCTAATGTGGGTGCCGTATCCATGACCATTATGTGTCTGTCCAGATATATGATCTATGGCTTTGCGCCTTTTTACACAGGGTATTTTTTGCTGCTTTTGAGCTTGAAGAAGAGATAATGAAGGAAAGGAGATATGCATTTTGTGCATAAAAGAAGAAAATGAGCTATAAAGATTTAAAATTTGATGCGGATAGTGTATTTTTAATAACCGGGGGCGCGGGCTTCATCGGTTCTAATTTGTGCGAGGCCCTGCTGGACATGGGCTATACGGTACGGTGCCTGGATGATCTTTCTACCGGGAAATATGAAAATATAGAACCATTTACCAAGCTGGATCGGTTTACTTTTATCAAAGGTGATATTAGAGAACTGGAAACCTGCCTGGAAGCAACAAAGGGGGTAGATTATGTATTGAACCAGGCGGCATGGGGGAGCGTGCCGAGAAGTATCGAGATGCCTCTTTTGTATGAAGAGATCAATATCAGGGGTACGCTTAATATGATGGAGGCGAGCCGGCAGAACGGGGTAAAGAAGTTTGTTTATGCTTCCAGTTCTTCCGTATACGGCGACCATCCCCAGCTTCCTAAAAAGGAAGGCGCGGAGGGGAAAGTGCTTTCGCCTTACGCCCTGACGAAGAAAGTGGATGAGGAATACGGCAGATTATATAAAGAATTGTATGGACTGGATACCTATGGTCTGCGTTATTTTAATGTTTTTGGGAGAAGGCAGGATCCGGACGGGGCATATGCGGCGGTTATCCCCAAGTTTATCCGTATGCTTTTGAATGGAGAGACCCCTACGATTAACGGTGACGGAAAGCAGTCGAGAGACTTTACGTATATTGATAACGTGATCGAAGCGAATCTGAAGGCATGCCTGGCATCCGGCGAGGCGGGGGGAAATGCGTTCAATATCGGTGCCGGCGGAAGAGAATATCTGATTGATGTTTACTATGACTTGTGCAAGGCGCTGGGAAAAGAAGTGGAACCGAATTTCGGGCCGCCGCGGCTGGGCGATATCCGGGATTCCAACGCGGATATCTCCAAAGCGCGGAAGCTGTTGGGATATGATCCTGAATATGATTTTGCGCAGGGGATTAGTCTGGCGATCGACTGGTATAAGGAGAATTTATGAAATACAAAGTAGTGGTGTTCGGAGTAAAGGACACATCAGAAAATATCGTGGAATTTATCCATAAAAATATTTGTCCGGTAGAGCTGGTCATTACGATCAGCAGGGAGGTATTGAATAAAAACCAGGTTTCCGGCTTCAAGGGGCTGTCCGTATTGACGGATCGGCATGGAATTCCAGTTTTCGAAGCGGACAGCTATTTTCTGACAGATGAAAAAACGAAAAAGTTTATGGAAGAGAATGAATTTGAAATTGCAGTTTCCATGGGCTGGCAAAGGCTGATTCCCAAGTATGTGTTGGATAAGTTTGCATATGGGGTGTATGGGTTCCATGGGAACTGCGGTTATCTTCCGTTCGGCAGGGGCAGGTCGCCTTTGAACTGGTCAATGATTCAGGGCGATACCAGATTTAATCTGAATTTATTCCGTTATGATGAGAATGCGGATAGTCCCAATGTATTTGCGACAGAAATGTTCTCCATTACAAGCCATGACGATATAAGGACGGCGCAATATAAAAATATGATTTGCTCCAAAAGCCTGATCCGAAAACTTTTAAAAGCCTATGAGGAGAAAAATATTGTAATCAGGACGGAATCCAAAGATTTTGATTCCTGGTATAGCAAGAGAACGGCGGCTGACGGCAAGATCGATTTTAAAGGAAGAACGAGAGATATTTATAACCTGATCCGCGGCGTGACGGCTCCTTTTCCGGGGGCATTTGCCATGTGCGGCGGGGAAAAAGTGACGGTATGGGAAGCACATCCCTTTGATGAAATCATAGATTTTTCCGCCTATGCGCCGGGGGAAGTGGTGGATATTTTTGACGGGAAATTGGTGGTAAGGACTGTGGATGGCTCGTTGCTGATTGACAGATATGAATGCGGCAGGGAGATAGAAGAGGGAGATATTCTGGAGTAAAAAGCTGTATGAAGATAGCGGTTCGAATGGATGATATTGCGCCGGGGATGGATTGGAAGAAGTTTGCGGATTTTAAGGCGCTTTTGGATGAATATGGAATAAAGCCGTTGATCGGCGTGGTGCCGGATAACCAGGACAGGAATCTGGAACGGACGGAAGAAAACGGGAAAGACCGGCATGAGCATATGCCGGAGGACTTCTGGGAATATGTCAAAGGATTGCAGGAGCAGGGGTGGATCGTTGCCATGCATGGTTACCGGCATGTTTATACGCAGAAAAAGGGAGGGGTTTTTCCTTTGAATCTTTTTTCGGAATTTGCGGGGCTGCCTCTGGCAGAGCAGCTTGATATGCTGGAAAAAGGAAGGGGCATCCTGGATTCCCATGGAATAAAGACGGATATCTTTATGGCTCCGGCCCATTCTTATGACAGAAATACGTTAAAGGCTTTGCGTCAGGTAGGATTTGGCAGAATAACGGATGGCTTTGGAAGCAAACCGTATCTTTGGAAACAAATGTGCTTTTATCCGATTTCTTTCCGGCTGGGAAGCAGTCTGAAAAAAAATCATGGAATGACCACAATGATAGTACATGTGAATACGGTGAACCGGAAAGATATGGAGAATTACCGCAGAATATTCAGGGAATATGAGATCATATCCTATGGGGATTATTTGCAGACAGAAGCGGTCAAAAGGGGATGGGCCGGACATGGCGTGGAATATTTGCTGGCGGTCGGGAAACGTATTTTGATGAAATTTCTGTAGAGGAGGGAAATGACCATGGGAGAGCCGGTTCGCGTATTGCATGTACTCGGGGGTCTCAGCCTTGGCGGCGCGGAAAGCCGTATTATGGATCTTTATCGCTGCATGGACAGGGAAAAGGTGCAGTTTGATTTTCTTGTGCATCAGAGCGCGGCGGGGGAGCGCATTCCCGAATTTTATGATGAGGAAGTAAAGGAATTGGGCGGGAGAATTTATCTTCTGCCCAAGTTTAAAGGATATAACTATTTTTCTTATCGGAAGGCGGTAAGGGAATTTTTTGCCGCGCATGATTATTACCGCGTCGTGCAGGGGCATATGACAAGTACGGCGGCCATTTATCTGCCGGAGGCAGCAAAAGCGGGTATTCCGGTGCGGGCGGCGCACGCCAGAAGTGCGGGGGTAGACCGGGGAATCAAAGGAGTCGTGACAAGGCTGCTTCGTATCCCCTTGCTGGGACAGGCAGACTATTGTTTTGCATGTTCCGGGGAGGCCGGGGAGGCGGTATTCGGAAAAAAGTGGAAAAGTTCTCCGAAAGCCTTGGTGATTCCGAATGCGGTGGATGCCGGGAAATTTGTGTATAAGAAAGAAGTACGGGACAGGATCAGAAAAGAATGGGGCCTTGAGGATCGTTTTGTGATAGGGCATGTGGGAAGGTTTCATTATGCAAAAAACCATGAGTTTCTGCTGGAAGTTTTTGCAGCGGTACAAAACGGCCTGAAGGAAAAAGGCATGGAGGCAGCGCTTATGCTGCTCGGGGAAGGCCCTGGCATGGATGCGGCAAAGAAGCAGGCGGCGCAGCTTGGTATAGGAAAATCAGTACTTTTTATGGGAAACCGGAAGGAAGTCTGGGATTATTACCAGGCAATGGACTACTTCGTATTTCCTTCCCGCTTTGAAGGGCTGCCGGGAACCGTGGTGGAGGCCCAGGCGGCGGGCCTTAAGTGCCTGATCTCAGACAGGATTACCCGGGAGGTTGGGTTTACGGAACTGGTGGCTTATAAAAATATTGATCTTCCGGCAAAGGACTGGGCGGAACAAATCCTGGACGGGGGTTCTTATGAAAGAGAAAATATGTGCCGGATCGTCGCGGAAGCCGGTTTCGATGTGAAGGAACAGGCGAAGCGGATGGAACACTTTTATGTATCGGGGAAGATGGGCTGATAGATCAGGCGGGGGAATCGAATGGGTGTGAAGAAAAACAGCCCGGAAATGAGGTAGTACATGAAGAAAAAATTAATGTTAATCGTACCGATGCTTCATCAAGGTGGTTTTGAACGCGTCTGTGTAACGACGGCCCGGCTGCTGGAACCATATGCGGATGTATTCATCGTTATGTTTGATTCCAAAGATATTGCCTATGATATTAAAGGGTTGCATGTGACGGATCTGCACCTCGGCGTGAGGGAAGGGAAGGCCGGCAAGATGCTGAATGTTATTAAGAGAAGTCTTGCCGTCAGAAAATTGAAAAAGGAGTGGGGGATCGACATCGCCTATAGCTTCGGCCCATCCGCCAATATGGTGAATGTATTTTCCAAATCGAAAGGGGAAGTCTGGACAGGCGTCCGCAGCTATATGGATATGGGGAATCCCCGGCTGATCCGGCTGTTTTCCCGATACTCGGACAGGGTATTATGCTGTTCAAAGAGGATTGAGGAGGAAATAACAACTCGATATCATTGCAGGAATGCAGTGACGTTATATAATCCTCTGGACGTGGAGGCTTTGAAACAAAATGCTGTCAAAGAAGAAATAAGGCTGCCCTGGGAGGATCGGAAGAACATCATTGTTTCCATGGGGCGGGAAGATGACGTAAAGGGCTTCTGGCATCTGTTGAAAAGTTTTTCCCTTGTACAAAAAGAAATTACCGACGCGAAGCTGATGATTATCGGCGAGGGGGAATTTGAAGAATACAGGACGTTGGCAAAAGAATTGGGCGTGGCAGATGAGGTTTATTTTACGGGAATGAAGAAAAATCCGTTCCCTTATCTGCATGAGGCCAGGGTTTATGTGCTGACTTCCTATAACGAAGGATTTCCGAATGCTTTGGTAGAGGCTATGGCCTTGGGCATTCCGGTAGTTGCTACGGACTGTCTGACCGGCCCTGGGGAAATTCTGCGCAAAGGAGATTCTTCTTATGGTGTATTGATTCCGAACATGAGTCCGGTAAAAAACCTGAAACCTTCGGAAATAAGCGAAGAAGAAAAACGCCTGGCGGACGAAATCAAAAGGATGCTGACGGATCGGGAGTATCATGAAACATATAAAAAAGCTTCTGCGGCAAGGGCAGAAGATTTTTCCAATGCTGGTTATGTAGAACGTATAAGAAAATGGATCGGCAAATAAAACACGGGAAACCGCCCCAACATTCATTTAAAATGAATGCCGGGGCGGTTTCCCGTGTTTTATTTGCGCTTAGATTAGTAATATGGTAGACTATAGAAGTATATGCAGATGAGAAAAAACATAAAAGAAATAAGATTGGGATGAAAGATAGGAATAGAAGAAAAATGAAGAAAACGATTATTGTTATGCCGGTGGCAAATGAAGAAACCACAATGGGAGGGATTATCGAGAAAATATTGGCGCTGCCCTATGATAACCTATATTTGTATCCGGTGATGGACAATTATTCTACGGACGGTACGCGAGCTATTATAGAGAAATATGAGAAGAAGACGGATAAGGTAAAACTTATATTTTATAAGGAATCTTACGGAGTGATCAGTTGTTATCTGGAGGGTTTCCGCTATGCCCTGAAAGACGGGGCGGAACGTGTGATTGAGATGGACGGGGGAGGCAGCCATTTGCCGGAGGAAATCCCGCGGTTTATAGAGAAATTGGACGAAGGGTATGATTGTGTCTGGGGTTCCCGCTTTGTGGAAGGAGGAGGTATCAGCCATCATCCCTTATACCGGAGAATATTGAGTTCCGGCGGAACGATTTTAGCTAATGTGGTGCTGGGAACGCGGCTGAAAGATATGACCAGCGGTTTTGAGGGCTTTCAAAGGTATGTGCTGGAAGACTTGAAGCTGGATCAGTTTTTATCCACAGGGCATATGTACCAGACGGAGATGCGGTATTATTGCAGGAATTACCGTACAGTAGAGGTTCCAATCCATTATGTAGGTTCGGAATCCAGTTTCCGCTTCCAAGTGGTAGCAGAGGCTTTGCGGATATTGTTCCAGCTGAAAAAGGCAGGGAAGACTATATATCGTGACAGCGGTAAAAGCGCAACCGATAAGCAGCTTCCCGGCAAAAAAAAGTCTGGTAAAAAATAAAAAGGCATGGTTATCAGAATGAAACGTAAAATAGCATTTCATTTAAATTGTCTGGAGCAGGGGGGCGCGGAGCGGGTTGTATCCAATCTGGCAAACCGTTTTGCAAAAGAAGGCTATGAAGTTCTTCTTGCTACGGAATGGTATGGAGAAAATGAATTTCAGATCGACAGGGAAGTCCGCCGAGTACATGTAGGGCTTAAGGAAGGCGACGACAGGAAACCGCGTATCGCACAATTTTTCCTTCGGGTGAAATATTTAAGGAAGTTTATAAAAAAGGAACGGCCGGATATTTTGATTGCATTTGCCCAGAGGGCGAATTATCGTGCGCTGATGGCAGCGCCCGGTACAAAGATTCCGGTAATGATTTCCATTCGGACGGATCCCGTAGGGCATTATGATGCATTATCGGACAAAATACAAATACCGCTTTTGTTTCCACGGGCTGCGGGCTGTGTGTTCCAGACGGAGGGGCAGCGGGAGTTTTTTGCTCCTTATTTGCAAAAGAACTCCAGAATCATATTAAATCCGATCCATGATAAATATATCGGAGTGACGGAACCGGAAAAAAGGAAAAAAGAAGTGGTTCAGTCCGGCAGACTGGTGGATTTTAAAAATCAGCCTATGCTTTTACAAGCTTTTATAGAGGTACACAAGAAGCACCCCGATTACGTGCTGAAAATATATGGCGGAGATTCTTTTGACGGAACGAAGGAGATACTGGAGTCCATTATTGAAAAGAACGAAGCCGGGGATTATATCAAACTGATGGGGGCCAGTGACTGTCTGGAGAAAGATCTGGTGGATGCGGCCGTATATGCTTTTTCTTCCGATTGGGAAGGGCTTCCCAATGCCCTTTTGGAAGCGATGGCGCTGGGGCTTCCCATTGTGGCTACGGACTGCCCCTGTGGAGGCCCGCGCACGGTGATGCAGGATGGAATAAGCGGGCTGATGGTGCCGATCAAGGATCCGAAAGCGATGGAAAATGGAATTAATAAATTGATCGAAGATCCGGAACTTGGCCGGAAACTTGGGAGAAATGCGAAAAAGATCGGTGAAATTGCCAACGGGACGGCTGTTTTTGAACAGTGGCAGGATTATATTGAAGAGATATGCGTAAAAAAAGGCGCGGGAAAGAGGTAGACATGTTTTCATATGGCGATTACAAAGAAATATTGAGGATTATTAAGTCCACAGGCCGACAGGCGAATTATGGGGATGCCCTGCACCGGGATCAGTTTATTATTATGCGCCATGATGTGGAATACAGCGTGGAAAGGGCATATGCTTTGGCAAAAGTGGAATCCAGCATGGATTTTACTTCCACTTTCTTTTTCCAGTGGACAAACAATTCCTATAACCTGTTATCTAGAAAGAACAGAGATTTGATTTGTGATATGCATGAGAGAGGTCAGAATATAGGGCTGCATTTTGCGTTGAACGGCATGACCGATATGCAGGAAGTGCGGAAGCAGATTGTAAAGGAGATGCATATGCTCAGCGAAATGCTCGGTTTTGAAATATCCGAGTTTTCGGTACACCGTCCTTCCCCGTCCGTTCTTGCGGAGAATATTAAGCTGCCGGGAATTATCAATGCCTATCAAGATGAATTTTTTACTTTTACGGAGAACGCTTCGGAAGACTCCAAGCTGGCGGTTAAATATATGTCCGATGCTAACCATATTTGGAGATATGGCTATCCGGATGAAAAAAATATATTGGGACACGATAAGGTACAGATCCTGACCCATCCCTTTGCATGGACGAAAAAAGGGTATGACAATTACGGGAACTTTAAGAGCCTGGTAAAAGAAAAATATATCGAGCTGATCGACAGTATTGACAACGAATGCAAGGATTTTGGGGAATATAAGGATAGTTTCCTTAGCGGATGTGAGCAGCGCTTCTGATTACCTTAGCAATTTAAGTTCATGCCGGGGGTATTTTTCCCGGGGATGGTTTGGGCTGTGGGGAGGCAGGGGCAGATACGTGGATTATGGATATGGCGGAGGGCGGTAAACGGTATGTGTGGAATATGTGGTTTTGTGTCAAAGAGGGAGATTAGCCTGACACAGTTAAAAGAAATGAACGATACGATGTACCATAGGGGGCCTGACGACAGTGGAGAGGAAATTTATGAGTTGTCCGGGGGGTATCGGGCGGGATTTGCCCAGAGACGGCTGTCCATTATGGATTTGTCCGCATTGGGGCATCAGCCGATGCATTCGGATAACGGCCGGGTCAGCGTAGTGTTCAATGGGGAAATTTATAATTTTCAAGATATCAGAGAAGAACTTTCCGATTATATGTTTCGTTCCAACTGCGATACGGAAGTGATTATCGCCGCCTATCTGAAGTGGGGCATTGATTGCGTGGAGCGGTTTGTGGGAATGTACGCGATCGCTTTGCTGGACCGGGAAAGCGGGGATGTGTATCTGGTGCGGGACTGCATTGGAAAAAAACCGATGTATTACTGGCTGGACGGGGAAAATCTGGTTTTTGCATCGGAGCTGAAACCGATTATGGCGTGTCCGGGTTTTCGAAAAAAAATAAGGAAGGATATATTATCCCGTTATTTGTACCAGCAATACATTAATGCGCCGGAAACGATTTTTGAAGATGTGTATAAATTGGAACCGGGGGCAGTTCTTACTTTTTCCGGCGGACAGGTAAGAACCCGGAAGTATTGGGATATCAAAGAGGTTTATCATAGAGCGAAGAAAAATCTGGTGGAGGATTATGCTCAGGCTAAGTCCGAGTTGAAAGAACGGTTGAAAAAGGCTACGGCATACCGGATGATTTCCGATGTGCCGCTGGGGGCTTTTTTAAGCGGAGGATATGATTCTTCCCTGATTACGGCTATTGCGCAGGAACATTCCAAAGAGCCGGTTAAGACATTTTCCATTGGATTTCATGAAGAAAAATATAACGAGGCGAAGTACGCAAAAGAGGTAGCGGATTATTTGGGAACCGACCATACGGAACTGTATATTGATGAGAAGCAAATGTTCGGTCTTGTAGAAAGTATTCCGACATATTATGACGAGCCGTTTGCGGACAGTTCCCAGATTCCGTCTATGCTCGTAGCGGCGCTGGCGAGGGAGAAAGTGACGGTAGTCCTTTCCGGCGACGGAGGGGATGAGTTTTATTGCGGCTATAATATTTATGAAAATGTGGCCCAGGCACAGATGTTGGATGGTCTGGGCGGAATCGTCCATGGCGTCTGCAATCTTCCCCTTGTGCGCAGAACAGGGATAGGGGATAAACTACCTTTCCGTGTAAGAGTGATTGCGGAAAACCGCAACAGGGAAACGAAAACCCAGTTCGGAGCCAGCAATTATATCGTCAGGGCGCAGAAGATGGTTCGCAACGGCGGAGATGGAATGCAAAGGCATACAATGCCTTGCCATTACGAAACAGAAAGCGGCTATGGGGAGGACAGATGGCAGATTCGCCGGATGCTGCTGGATATGGATACTTATCTGCCCGGGGATATTCTTTGCAAAGTGGACAGGGCTTCCATGAAATATTCTTTAGAGGCCCGTTGCCCCATTCTGGATAAGGATGTGATGGAATATTCGTTCCGTATCCCCCATAGTTTTAAGTTCCATAAGGGGGATAAGAAACATATTTTAAAAGATATTGCCTATGATTATATTCCGAAAGAACTGTTGGACAGGCCGAAGGTGGGTTTTGGCGTACCTTTGGACAAATGGCTGCGGGGGCCGCTGAAAGAACAACTGTTAGATTACAGTGAAAAGGGATATCTGGAAAGACAGGGGATTTTCGACGCGGAATATGTGTCGGGGATGATAAGGGATTATATAAGAACCGGAGACGGCGGCCCGGCGACCGGGGCGAATTATTCCAAACTTTCATGGTCGTTTTTTATCTTTGAACAGTGGTATCAGCAATATTTGTAGGCCGCTTATGAACGTTTCACAGAAACGCGCGCAAAAGGGATGGGATGGTTCATATGAAAAAGAAACATATTGCGATGTTCATCAGTTCCTTGAATAAAGGCGGTTCGGAACGGGTGCTTGTCAACCTTGCCGAGTACTTTTATTCCCGGGGATATGCGGTGACTATCGTTACCCAGTATAAAACGGAAAATGAGTATAAAATAAGCGACGGCATCCGTCGGATTTTTTCGGAAATTACGCAGGAGGAAATGGGAAATGGGAGGATCTCCAATTTTTTCCGGCGCTTTGCCAAACTGCGGGGGATATGGAAAAAGGAAAGGCCGGATTTGATCCTTTCCTTTATCGGAAAGAATAATATGATGGCGATCATGACATCCCGTTTGTTGGATATTCCGGTAGTAGTGTCCGTGCGGGGGGAACCGGCGGAAGAATACTATTCTCCGCTGTTGAAAACAGCGGCCGGCTTTCTGTTCCGATTTGCAGCCGGCGTCGTGTTTCCGGTAGAAAACAGCGCGGAATTTTTCCCGAAGGCGGTGAAAAAGAAGGCGGTTTGCCTGAAAAATCCTTTGAATCCGGCGTTTGTCCGGGAGATATACGAGGGAGAAAGGGAAAAACAGATCGTGGCGGTGGGCCGGGTGGACGCCAATAAAAACCATGAAATGATCATTCGGGCGTTTGCCGGGCTGGCGGAAGAATACCCGGATTACAGCCTTATCATATACGGCGAAGGAGAGCTGCGCCCGTCGCTGCTTCGGCTGGCGGAAGAGCTGGGATTGAAAGAGAGGATATTTTTGCCGGGAAGCGTGGCCGATGTGGCATCTGCGATTTATAGAGCTTCCTTTTTTGTATTATCGTCTTATTCGGAGGGAATGCCCAATACTCTCATAGAGGCTATGGCGCTGGGGATACCTTCGATTTCCACAGATTGCCCTTGCGGCGGCCCGGCGGAACTGATCGAAGATGGAGTGAACGGGTATTTAATCGAACCTGGAAATTGGAAAAAATTGCAAGATATCCTGCAAAAATTGATGGATGATCCTGATCTTGCAAAAAAAGTGGGGGGAAACGCTGCAAAAATCCAGGAAAAACTGAATCCTGATCGTATTAATAAAATGTGGGAAGACTATTTTTATAATTGGATGGGAAGATAAAAAGAGGTGGCCTATGAGCATACAGTCTGATATTGAAATGCTTGCTATAGAGACAATGGAAGTATATGCTAAGCGCTATGGTTTATCGGGGGAGGCAGTGGTAGATTTGTTTCATAAACACCAGGTTTTTGAAAAGATGCTGGTGCAGCATGAATATCTACATCAGATAGATTTTGAAGAGATAATGGAGTATGTGGATGGGATTATGGAAGAGGGTTCCAAAGAGTTAGTGGTATATCATGGGAGCTGCTGGGACTTTACGGAAATAGATTTATCAAAATCTTATAACAGGAGAGATTTTGGAAAAGGATTTTACACAACCATATTAAAATTGCAGTCGGAAGAGTGGGCTTATCGCCTTTCCTTACGTGAAAAAAAGGAAAAGTACTTTGTATATGAATTTCTTTTTAATGAAAGCGATACATTGAAAGTGAAACGTTTTGATTCATTAAATAAAGAGTGGTTGGAATTCATCAAAGAGAATAGAAGCAAAGGAGGGTTACAGCATGGCTATGATGTTGTAATCGGGCCAGTAGCAGATGATAGAACAATGGAAACGGTGCAATTATATATTGCGGATATTCTGACAGCAGAAGAAGCGGTAGAACGGTTAAAATATAATAAACCGAATAATCAGATATCGTTTCATACGAAGAGGGCACTGAAATATTTAAAATTTGTTGGGAGAGAAAGCTATGAATGACACTGTTTATACGTTTAATGGGAAAGACATTACAATGAATGTGTGCATCCAGATAAAAGCGGTCATTAAACTGTTGCAGGAAAAGTTTGAGATCGGATTTATGGAGGCTGCAATGCAATTTTATCAATCAAAAACGTACAAGACATTGCAAAATACAGAAAATGCATTGTGGGCAGAATCAGCGGAATATATAATGGATAGATATTTGGAAGAATGCCGAAGTGCATGAAATAGAAAGGCATAGAGACTTAAATGACACGTAAACAGGCAATACAATCGATTATTTTCATAGCAGTGTTTTTATATCTTCTTATGACAGTGACATATATCATAAGGACGAACGGGGACGTTAAGGACAGATTTACCGGATTTTATGCCGAAAAAGACAATACGATCGATGTGGCCATGGTAGGTTCCAGTCCGGTTTATCCTTACTATGCCGCTCCGATGATGTGGGGGGAATATGGTTTCCGGGCATATCCTATTTCTACGAATCTGCAAAGGCCGGTAGCTGCGGTAGGGTTGCTGGAAGAGGTGAGAAAGACACAATCGCCCTCCCTTTATATCTTTGAGATGAGGATGTATACCGCAAGAGAGATGGATTTGACAAATAATATGGCATATACCAGAGGCGTGACGGACAATATGAAATATTCCTGGAACCGGATCAAGGTTATCAACGATATGGTGGAGGATGTTTCCGAAAGGCATACGTATTATTTTGACATTTTTAAATATCATTCCAACTGGAAAACCATGGTGCTGCCGGAGCAGATCGCATGTTTCCGGTATGAGAAAGCGGATGACCAGAAAGGGTATGTTATGACGGACGAGGTGGGTCCCTGCGAGGCAGTGGATACTTCCGGCATTACCGAAAGGCTGCCCATGCCGGAATTTCAAGAAGAATGTCTGAAACGGCTGCTGGATTATCTGGAAGAAAACGAGTTACAGGCTTTGTTTATTCTTTCCCCTACAGTAATGGAGGAAGAAAAGCAGAAGATGTACAATTATATTGGCGATATTGTGGAAGAGCGCGGATATGAATTTTTAAATATGAATGATTATTATGAAGAAATCGGTCTGGACTTTTCGGCGGATTTCAGCGATTACGGCGGTCATGTGAATGCGGTGGGGGCGCAGAAGTGTACGGCGTTTTTAAGCAGGTATATTGTGGATCGCTATGGAATAGAGGACAGACGGGGGGAGGAAGGACGCGAAAACTGGGACGCGAGCTGGGACGCGTCCTACCGGCAGTGGCAGGAGGAATTGGAAGAGGCGAAGCAGACCATTGCCAAAAGGATAGCGGAGGAAGACTTTGCGGATGCGCCGGTGGAAGAGCCGGAATAAGAGAATGGCGCAAGGCTTAACGTGGCAAGGGATAAGGAGGACAGAATGTGCGGAATTGCGGGATTTTGTAATCTGAAGGGCGATTGGGAAGAAAATATCATGAAAATGAACCGGAGGATGGCCCACAGGGGGCCGGATGCGGAAGGAATTCTGTCGTTAGAGGGAGGCCGTGTGGCTCTGGGTCACAGGCGGCTTTCTATTGTGGATTTATCTGCAAACGGCGCACAGCCTATGGAATCCCATAGCGGCAGGTATGCCATTGCTTATAACGGAGAAATTTACAATTATAAAAAAATAGCCGCTAAACTGATCGAAGAGAAAAAAGTGGCGGCGTTTCGGGGAAGTTCGGATACGGAGGTGCTGTTGGAAGCCATAGAAGCCTACGGGGTGGAAGAAGCCATTTCCATGTGTAAGGGTATGTTTGCCATTGCATTATACGATAAGAAAGAGCGGGAGCTGTTTCTTCTGCGTGATAGAGTGGGAGAAAAACCGCTCTATTATGGCTTCAGCAAGGAAGCTTTTGTGTTCGCTTCGGAAATCGGCTCCATTACTGTGCTGGACGGTTTTGAAAATACGGTCAATACGGATGTGCTGGATATTTATTTTACCCATGGCTATATTCCTGCTCCTTATTCCATTTACAAAGATATTTATAAGCTGGAGCCGGGGACGGTGCTTCGGATCAAATGCCCCTATGAAAAAAAGAATATATCCATAACTGCCTATTGGTCTATGAGAGAAGCGGCAAAAAAAGGACAGGAGAATTTGTTCCGGGGGAGCCGGGAAGAGGCGGCGGAAGAGCTGGAACGGTTGTTAAAGGAATCCATCAGGGAACAGATGATAGCGGATGTTCCGGTAGGAGCATTTTTATCGGCAGGGATCGACAGCAGCACGATTGTGGCTCTGATGCAGTCTTTAAACAGCGGAAAGGTGAAAAGCTTTACGATCGGTATGACCGAAAAGGGATATAACGAAGCGGAAGCGGCAAAAGAAATCGCAAGACATCTTGGGACAGAACATACGGAGCTGTATATTACGGAAGAGGATGCGGTAGCAGTGATTCCAGGTCTTGGTTATATGTTCGGGGAGCCCTTTGCGGATTCTTCCCAAATTCCCACCTATCTTGTGAGCAAGATGACGAGGGAGCATGTGACGGTGTCCCTTTCAGGGGACGGCGGGGACGAGCTGTTTTGCGGCTATACTTCCTATGAGTCGGTAGACCGCATCTGGAACAAAATGAAAGGAGTTCCTTACTGGATACGAAAACCTTGCAGCAGTTTGGTGTTGCACAGTCCTTTGGTGAAAAATCCCATTTACCGGACGAAAGGAACTCTGCTGGGGGCGAAAGGGCCGGGGAGGCTCTATGAAATATCTTATGAAACGGATCCTCTGACGAGGCAGATCAGTAAAAACAATGTGTTCTGTCCTTATAAATACAATGAATTCCAGGAGGGATATCTGAAGGAAACAAATCATAATATCATGCTGATGGATATGCTGATGTATCACCCGGACGATATCCTCGTCAAAGTAGACAGGGCGGCTATGGCGGTTTCTCTGGAAACCCGGGTGCCAATGCTGGATAAGGACGTGGTGGAGTTTGCCTGGTCTCTTCCGATCGGCTATAAGAGGGAGGGTAAGATTGGGAAACAAGTATTGCGCGACGTGCTTTATAAGTATGTGCCGAAGGAGATGATGGAGCGGCCGAAGAAGGGATTCAGCATTCCGATCGACAAATGGCTGTTGAAGCCCGGGCTGAGGGAATGGGCGGAAGATTTGATTGACAGGGATACGTTGAAACGGCAGGGGATGCTGGATCCGGATGTGGTATGGAAGATTTGGGAGGACTTTACGGAGAGGGGGATTTGGCGGATTCAGATCTGGTTTATTTTGATGTTCCAGGAATGGGGGTTGCTGTAAAATGAATATTATACGAATGTCGGGGGGGATCGGCAATCAGATGTTTCAATACGCGCTCTATCTGAAGCTGGTTTCGCTGGGAAAAGAGGTAAAATTTGACGATGTGACGGAATATGAGCTGGACAATGCACGGCCTATTATGCTTTCGGTGTTCGGTATCGATTATCCGAAAGCGTCCCGGGAAGAATTGGTTGAACTCACAGATGCATCCATGGATTTTCTAAGCCGCGTGCGCCGCAAGATATTCGGAAGGAAGAGCGGGGAATATCACGAAGCTTCTGCGGACTATGACGAAACGGTGCTGGAAAAAGAACGTGCTTATTTATGCGGATGCTTTCAGAGCGAACGGTATTTTAAAGACATTGAACAGGAAGTGAGGGAAGCGTACCGTTTTCGGAATGTTGTGGTTCCTGAGGAAATACGAGGCGGGATAGAAACTTATGAGAGGCAGATCAGGGAAAGCCTGTCTGTCAGCATACATATCCGGCGGGGGGATTACCTGGATGCTGCGGACGTGTACGGGGGGATCTGTACCGACGCCTATTATAATCAGGCGATCCGGTATATGATAAAAAAATATGAGAAACCCAGTTTTTTTGTTTTTACCAACGATACTTTCTGGGCGGAAAAATGGTGTGAGGTAAGGGAACGTGAGACGGGGAAGAGATTTACGGTGATCAAAGGAACGGATGAAGAGACGGGCTATATTGATCTCATGTTGATGAGCCGTTGTAAGGCCCATATTATTGCCAACAGCAGTTTTAGCTGGTGGGGGGCATGGTTGGATGCATCCCCCGACAAATGCGTGGTTGCTCCGGTCAAATGGATCAATACCCGGGAGTGCCGCGATATTTATACGGAGGATATGGTGAGAATTGGTTCAAATGGAAAAATTAGTTTCAGTAATTGTAGCAGTCTATAATATAGAAGAATACTTGCCCCGTTGTGTGGATTCCATTCTGGCGCAGACATATAGGAATCTGGAGATTATTCTGGTGGACGACGGATCGAAGGATCAGTCCGGCAGTATATGCGATTCCTATGCGGAAAAAGACCGTCGAATCAAGGTGATCCATAAAAAGAACGGCGGTTTGTCCGATGCGAGAAATGCGGGGATGGATGCTGCAACGGGGGAATATATCGGTTTTGTGGACGGGGACGACTGGATCGAGCCGGATATGTACCGGGCTATGTACTTCGCCTGCGAAAAAGAAAAAGCCCAGGCCGCGGTCTGCCGTTATAAGCAGATAACGAAATCAGGCATTATTGACGGCTCGGCAGGAAATAGTGTATCCTTATCAAGAGACGAAGCGCTGGAAATATATGTATGCGGTGACGAACGGTATTTGATTTACAATTCTGTGTGGAGCAAATTGTTTGCGAGGGATTTGGTGGAGGGCATGCGTTTTCCGGTGGGGAAAAACTCGGAAGATATTATGTTTACCACAAGAGCCTTTTGCCGGATGGAACGGCTCGTATATTTGGACGAAGCGTATTATAATTATGTGCTGGACCGGGAAGGAAGCATTATGAATGAAAAAGCCGGGGAGCGGAGGCTTAAGGATGAAATTCCCTTCTGGCAGGAGCAGATCGCTTATTTTAGGGAGGCCGGAATGCCGGATCTGTCGGATAAAGCGGCCTATCATTTTTACCGGCGTCTATTATTTTATTATATTGATTTTATGGAAAATAAGAAAACCAGGATATTTGCGGATCAAATTGTCGGGCTGCTGCGGGCGGACAGGGAGAAAATCCGCGGGATATATCACAAGGACTATGTGGCGATGGGGGACAGGGCGCGGATGAAACTGGCGCTGCTGCTGCCAGGAGCATATTACCGCGCAGTGAAAATTTATGACCGGTATGTGATTCCGCTGCGAAGCAAAAAATAGGAAACGGATGAGAGGATTTACCTTTTATGAGCGAATATAAAAACGGAAAATTACAGCTTCCGAATGTTACATTGGCAGCTATGGACAGCGTCAGGGTAAGAGCATCGGTAAAGGCTTTGGAATATAGCATGAAGGATATCGATTTTGGGGAAGTGCTGATCATTACCCATAGAAAGCCGCTTTTTCTGCCGAAAGGAATCCAGTACCGGCATATCGACAAGCTGAAAAATATAGATGCTTTTAATTACAATATGATCTATAAAATCCACGAATATATCCATACGGACTATATGCTGCTGGTGCATTATGATGGCTTTGTGGTGAACCCGGATATGTGGAGGGATGAATTTCTGGATTATGATTATATCGGTTCGCCGTTTCCGCTGCCGAAGGATGATTTTTCTTATCGGGATGCGGGCGGGAATATCTGCAGGGTGGGAAACAGCGTATCTATAAGGAGCAAACGGCTGCTGGAGTTTCCGACAAAGGCGGGAATTCCTTTTGAAGCGGATCACGGGTTTTTTAATGAAGACGGATTTATCTGCTGCAAGAACAGGCATTTGTTCGAGGCGGAGGGAATGAGATATGCGCCGCTGGAGGTGGCGAAATATTTCGGACATGAATCCATGATACCGGAAGTGGAGGGGATACGCCCTTTTGTATTCCATAAATGGGCGGGAACCAATAAAGAATACCCAAAGTTTTATTGACAGGAGAGGAGCAGGGATGGTTTACGATAGTTTTCAGTTTTTTAACGAGTTAGACATCTTGCTTTTGAGGATGCATATTTTAAATGATGTGGTGGATAAATTTGTGATCAGCGAATCCACAGTTACATTCTCGGGAGACGCCAAACCACTTTATTATGAAGAAAATAAGGAGATGTTTCAGGAATTTGAACATAAGATTATTCATAATGTAGTGGACGATACGCCGATGGACTGCAACGCTTTTATGCGGGATCACCATCAGAAATGCGCGGTGGCAAGAGGGCTGAAAGGATGCAGACCGGACGATATCGTGATTTTCAGCGATGTGGATGAGATTCCAAACCCGGAGACGCTGAAAAAGTTGCTGCCGGAAGTGGAAGAGGGAAAGATTTATATGTTGGCTCAGCGGCTTTTTTACTGCTATCTCGATATGGAGGAGGTGTCCGGGAGGCTGCTTTCGGTAACGGGAGAGTTTGAAGGAGTGGAGAAGCCTATGTGGCTGGGAACGAAGATATGTCGTTACAGTATGTTGGACAAGTACACGACGGAAGAACTGAGGAATAAAGAGCAGAAAGAGGTCGGAGTGCGGGTGCCGGACGGCGGATGGCATTTCAGCTATATGGGAGGCGGCAGGAACCAGTCGGTGGAAGACAGGGTGAAATATAAGATAAAGAGCGCGGCACATCAGGAATATAACAATCGCTCCACACTGTCAAAAGTAAGAAAGAATATTAAGAATCACCAGGATATTTTCGGCAGGGATGCTCAGATGGTACAGGTAAAAATCGATGAGACTTTTCCGGCATATTTGAGGGAGAACATTGACAAATATCAATATTTGCTCTATCGGAAGCCGAAGTGGTATGAATTTTGGAAATAGAAACTGCTGCAGACGATAGTGTATAGGAAAAGGAATCATATGATCGGAACGGAATTTATAAAAGGGCAGGGTTTGGGAAACCAGTTATTCTGTTATGTATCGGCGAGGTGCATTGCTATGGACCTGGGATATGAATTCGGCACGGCGGGGCAGGAGCTGCTGGCGGTAAATATCCACAGCCGGAAGGGCATGTATTTTATGGATATGGAACTTGGCACGCCGATAAGGGATAAAGAAAAATACCGGATTTATCAGGAAAAGGAAAGCAGGATATTCCGAAAAAACAGCGTTCACGATATGACCCATGGGTGCTATGTGGCGGATGCGGATGAGGGAATTTATAAAATAGAAGATGACACGTTGATTTACGGGAACCTGCAGGCGGAACAATATTTTCTCTCCCATAAAAAGGAAATCAGGGAATGGCTGAAAGTAAAAAAGGAATACGACAGTTATGAATATACAAGGGACAACATCTGTGTAATCAATGTACGGGGAGGGGAATATGCGGATGACCATGCGCTCTTCCTGCGCAGGAAATATTGGCTGGATGCTATGAGAAATATGCGGAATATTCGTCCCGATATGGAATTCAGGATCGTCACGGACGATGAAAAGGCGGCGCAGCGCATGCTGCCCGGGATTGAGGTAAGCCATGGAGACTTGGCAAAAGATTATGTAACGCTGAAAAATGCCAGGTATTTGATCCTCTCCAATTCTTCTTTTGCTTTTTTTCCGGCTTTTACCAGCGAGACGGTGGAAACGGTGATTGCTCCGAAATACTGGGCCAGGCATAATGTATCGGATGGCTATTGGGCTTCCGGGCAGAATATTTATGAGGGCTTTTTGTATCAGGACAGAGACGGTAAACTTTTAGATGCGGAGCAATGCCGGCGGGAATGGGAGGCATATAAAGAAATGGGAGGCCTGGAAACCGGGGGTAACAATTACACGGAAAGAGAGATCGGAATCAGAAAAAAAAAGGATAGGATTTTGTACTGGACGGATAAGGTGAGGAACCGATTGAGAATCCGGGGATAGATAAAAAGGAGTGTTACACTGTTATGGTAAAGGTATCCATCTGTATTCCGGCCTATAATAATGAGCAGTCGGTAAGAAGATTGCTGGCGTCGGTGGAAAAACAGATATTTCAGGATTATGAAGTCATTATTACGGACGATTCCACCGGAGACGGAATAGGGAAGCTGGCGGAAGAAAAGAGCTATGTAAAATATTATAAAAATCCGGTTCCCCTTGGTGCAGCGGCCAACTGGAATGAAGCGATTGGAAAAAGCGGCGGCGAGTATGTGAAGATCATGCATCACGACGACTGGTTTACGGATGAAAACAGTTTGGGAGTTTTTGTGGACATGCTGGAACAGCATCCTGAAGCGGATCTTGCGTTTTCAGGAAGCCGCCAGGAAGAGGCGGAGAGAAGCTATGACCGCTCCATATCCGCCGATGATGCTGCTTTGATCAGGGAGGACTACCGGAATCTGTTTCTCGGAAATACCATAGGAGCGCCAAGTGCAGTAATAGTGCGAAGGAGTGCGCTGCGGACAGAAGAAATTGTTTATGACGAAAAACTGACCTGGCTTGTGGACATGGAATATTATATGCATATACTGGGGCGGAATCCCCGTTTTGCTTATACGGAAAAACCTTTAGTTTCCATAGGAATAGGGAAAGAACAGCTGACGGAGGCATGCCGCGGCGATATGGAACTACAGGCGTTTGAATATGGATATATTTATAAAAAATATAAATTGGAGGACAGGGAAGAATACCGGGACAAACTCATCCATGCATTGGCCGATGCGGGAAAAGGCGTGGAAGAAGCGGAAAAATATGGTTTGGAGAGGAAAAAGTACCGAAAGGAAATCAGGCGGAAATGGTTGAGCAGGATAGAGTGGAAATTGACTCATTTTATGAACGGGAAAAGGATATTGATCCTGCTGGTTTTGCTGTTTGTTGTTAGTCTGCTGCCTTTACTGGGACTTTCTACCATCAACCATGCGACCGGCGATGATTTAGGATATGGCAGACTGACTCATGAAGCATGGATCAGAACCCATTCTCCGGGAGAGGTAATGAAGGCGGCGGCGAGAACCGTAAAAATATATTATGGAGGATGGCAGGGTACATGGATGACGGTTTTTCTGTTTTCTTTACAGCCGGAAATTTTTTCGCCCGGAGCCTATGTAGTAGTTCCATTTCTTATGCTGGCATTATGGCTTGGGTCCACCGGGGTTTTATCCCATTATCTTCTGGTTCGGAAGGCGGGCTTTTCCCCCATAAAATTCGGGATCTTATACTTATTATTCATAACGGCAGGGATTCAGTTTGTACCCAGTACGAAATCTTCCATTTTCTGGTACAATGGAACTGTTCATTATATTATTCCTTATGCGATTGCATTATTGGGCATAAATTTTTACTTCTGCTTTACGGACAGGAAAAAAGGATTTGGAATAGGCAGTTATGCGGCATTGTCCGCATGCCTCTTATTGCTGGGCGGCGGCAATTACCAGGCGGCTTTGCTTGCTCCCGCCGTGATGGTATTGTCGGCACTATACATGTGGAAAGATAAGAAAAAACGTGGCCGGATATTGGCCTGTATTTTTCCGCTTCTATTGGAAATGGCCGGACTGATCGTCAGTATAAAAGCTCCTGGCAACAAAGTACGGGGAGGAGAAGATTTTGGGCTGAGTATTTCTTTGCTGATAAAAACCATATTTTCCTGCTTTGCCGAGGGAGCGGTTCAGGCATACCGATATGTAACGGAACATCCTCTTCTTCTCCTGTTTTTTGCGGCCGTCGCCATAGTATTGTGGCAGATGCCGGAGGAGGACCGGGAAAGCAGAAGGTACCCGCTTCCGGGAGTATTTGCAGTTCTTTCTTATTGTGTGTACTGTGCTATGTTTGCGCCGGGAACTTATGCCGGTGTTGAGGTATCGGGCGGTGTACATAACATGAATTATTATGTGTTTTTGTTTATGGTGTTTGGCGACATAATTTATGCGGCCGGGGCTCTCAGAGGCCGGAAAACCGGTTATTCCGGCGGTCTTGTCAGAAGAAAGAGACTGCTGGCGTCTATGGTATTTTTAGCGGCGGGATATCTCTTCTTTTTTAAAGGAGATTTGAAATCGACGGCGACTTTTCGTTCGTTGGAATACATAATCAGCGGACAGGCGGAAGACTATAAAGAACAAATGGAATACCAGATGTCCGTTCTTTTGGATGATACCGTAAAAGATGTGGTGCTTCCTGAAATCAATGATGAGCAAGGGCCGCTGATGCATATGCCGCTTACGGGCAACCCGGATGAATTTACAAACAGTGTTACGAGATTCTATTATAATAAGGACAGAGTCATCGCCGTGCCAAGGTCGGTATGGGATGAAATGCATGGAATGGATAAGAAGTGAAAAGACAATTATTGAATGATCAATTTCATATAAGAAAAATTGGTATCTTGCTGTTGTATTTGAGCATCACGCTGGAAATCATTATTGTCATTGTGGATAAAAGCAATTATACCAATCCTATAGAGGGGCAGTTGTTCCGCGTCACATTTTTACTGGCGACAGGAAAAATATTGTGTACCAAATATTCGATAAAGGAATGGGCGGTTCTTGGGTTATTCGGTATTCTTGGAGTGGTATCTTATAAAGCTACGGGCCGGAACGAAATATTGCGCATCGTTGCTTTTATTGGGGCATGTAAAGGAACGGATGTCAAAAAACTGCTGAAATATGTTTTTTATACGACGATGGCAGGCTGTCTTCTGCTTATGGCGTTATCGATCGCCGGGATTTATGGCAGGCTGGCGCTGGAGGCGGATTTTGGAAGGGGATATACACAGGTTCGATACTGCTTTGGCCTGGGCCATCCCAATGCGCTGCATTGTATGTTTATGATGCTGGTATTGCTGGGGCTTTATCTGTATAATGAGAAGATGAAGTGGTATGCTTATGTTATATTGTTTGCCATGAATCATGCATTATATCTTTTGACGGATTCCAATACGGGGATGTTAATTACCTTCTGCGGTATTTTTGGCGGCAGTGTGATACATTACTGGAAGGGGCTTAAAGGAAAAAAATGGATTTATTTGGCGGGGGCTGCGGTCTTCCTGCTTTGTGTGGGATTTTCGGTATTGGCGGCCGAGAGCAGGTTCGCTGAGCCGGATTATGTGATTTACCAGTTCCGCAATCCTTTGGTAGCTGAAGTAGAGAGCCATTTAAACGGGAGGATACGGGATCTGTATTATGGATCGATCCGCTGCGAGGGTACGACTGCCACCTGGTCGTTGTTTTCTGAGCCGGGAAATCATTATTATTTTGATATGGGGTTTGTCAGAGTATTTTACTGGTACGGTATCGTGCCGGGGCTGGTATATGTAATTTTAAATATATGGCTGATATGGCGGTTTTATAAGAATAAGGACGGCATGGGCCTGGTTATGCTGGTAGTGCTTTCGGTTTATACGGTAGTCGAGGCGCATCTTATTTCCGTATATATCGGAAGAAACTATTTGCTGTTTTTAATGGGAATGTATGCCGCCGTTATGCCGGGGCTTTGTTCCGGCAATGAAGAAGAGGGTTATATATGGTCGGTACCCATAGTTTTTTTGAAATTGAAAAAATGACGGAGCGGGAAGAACTATGAAACAGAAGAATAAAATTATAGAAGTATATGGCTTATGGTTTACAGATCTGATCAGCATTCTTGCGGCATTTATTATCGCAACTTATATCCGCTTCGGGAATTTCCGGGATATGGGTGATAAAAGCGTGCATTTTCTTGTATGCCTGTGCCTGATGCTTTTTTGCACGATGTATAGTTTCTTCTTTGACTGGAACAGGAATTTTCTCAGAAGAAGCATATGGAAAGAGGGAATGGCAGTTATACAGTATAATGCCATTATGCTTCTGGTGGTGAATCTGCTGATGACGATGATGAAGTGGGCGGATGTGTTTTCCAGACTGGTGCTGATTTATTTTCTGGTTTTGAATATATTGTTGTCGTTCCTGATTCACATGGTCATTAAAAAGGCGATGCATACCTACTATTCGTCAGGACAGAATGTAGTCAAAGTGTTGGTAGTGACACAGAGCAATCTGATCGACGAGACGCTGGACCGGCTGGAGAAGGATCTGGATATTTTTTATCAGATCGTCGCCCTGGCCTGTGTGGATTATAATATGGAAGGGAAAAAGATCAGAAATATTCCGGTCGTGGCAGGGAAAGAGGACTTGATCGAAGTGGCTACCCAGATGGCATTGGATGAGGCGTTTTTAAATCTTCCAGGGATCTCCCAGAGCAGCATGGAAAATATTATCCGCGGCTTTGAAGAAATGGGAGTGGACTGCCATTACAGCCTGGAACTGCCGGGAGGGGATTCTAACCGCAGCAAAGTGGAAAGCTTCGGCAATTATACGGTGATTACGTATACCAGATTCCAAAGCAGCTATAAGAGGATGATGATCAAAAGAGTCATGGATATTGCAGGAGGGCTGGTAGGAATGTTTATTACTCTCCTGTTCCTTCCTTTTGTGGCGATTGCTGTTAAACTGGATTCCAAGGGGCCGGTATTTTTTTCTCAGATCAGGATAGGGAGGAATGGAAGGCGGTTTAAAATCTATAAATTCCGTTCTATGTATATTGATGCGGAGGAGAGAAAAAAGGAACTGGAAGCAAAGAACGAGATGCAGGGCCTGATGTTCAAGATCGAAAATGACCCTAGGATTACAAAGGTAGGAGCGTTTTTGAGGAAGACGAGCATCGACGAGCTGCCGCAATTTTATAACGTGTTTAAAGGGGATATGAGTCTGGTGGGAACAAGGCCGCCTACGGCGGATGAGTTTGAAAAATATAACCAATATTACCGCAGAAGGATCAGTATGACGCCAGGGCTGACGGGAATGTGGCAGGTGAGCGGGCGAAGCAATATTGAGGACTTCGATGATGTGGTAAAATACGACCTGGAGTATATCGACAACTGGTCTCTGCGTCTGGACATTAAGATTCTGTTCCAGACAGTAGGCGTGGTATTGTTTGGAAGAGGAGCGAAATAATGAATCTTGTGATCGACTGTTTTAAACTCGTGAAAGGTGCGGGAAAGAGCATAGGCATTTATAATCTGGCGAAAAGCGTGACGGAACATCTGGGGGAGAGGGCATTGACGCTGGCGGAGGAAAAATCCTCTGCAAAGAGGAAAGACGGCAAGGCCTCCCATACGGTGATCGTGTTTGGAAACGCTCATAACCGGCCGGAGTTTGATGTGCCCGGCGTGACTTTCGTGGAAATGAAAGGAAATCCGCTGAATAAGATATACTGCGTCCTTTGGGAACTTTTTCTGGTGAAAAAATATGCAAAAAGATACCAGGCGGATCGCGTATTGTTTCCCCGCGGATACCGGCCGATTGGAAGGAAAGGAAGCCTTGGGAAGTGCAAGGGAGGACGCAAGATCAAAGATACGGTTATTATCCACGATTTGATTCCCTTTTATTATGATAAGCATTATCCCGGTTTTTTTCATAAGATGGAAAATGCTTATATTATGTACCGTTTGAAGGTGTCTATGAGAAAAGCGGATAGCATTATTACCATTTCGGAATATTCCAAAGAGGATATTATGGACAAGGTTCCGGGCTGTGGAAAGAAAATAAAGGTAATCCATAACGGGATGAACGATGTCTCCTTTGAGCCGGAACAGGATAAAGGCTATATGCAGGGAGGCGCCCCAAAGAAAGAAAAGCAAGAATATATTGTGGCAATGACCTCGGGGCTTCCGCATAAAAATGCCAGAGGCGTGTTAAGGGCTTATGAAGCGTACCGCAGGAAGGCGGACAGGCCGCTGGATCTTAGAGTCATCGGAATAGAGGATACTTCTTTTTATAAAGAAATGGATGCGGAAGCGGCCTCCCATGTAAAATGTGATAAATTTTTCCAGGCATTCGATGAGATGTGCAGGGTTATTTCGGGAGCAAAGGCGTATTTGTTTTTATCTTATATGGAAGGTTTCGGCTTTCCGCCCCTGGAGGCGATGCAGCTGGGAGTTCCCGTCGTCTGCTCCGATCGGGCTTCCCTGCCGGAAGTGGTGGCCGATGCAGGAGTTTTGGTGGATCCCGATGATTTGGAAGGGGTGGTTCTTGCGCTGCTTAAGGTTACGGAACAGGAAGAGTTCAGGAAAGAGCTGATCGAAAAAGGTTATGGAAATATTGGGCGTTTTTCCTGGGAAAGCAGAACGGATCTGTATTGGAAGGAATTAATGAATGGGTAGACTATTTATATATGATAACTCTAATTTTATAGATTTTCCGATTGGCGGGCAGGTGACGAGCATCGGCAATTTCCTCCGTTATATTTGCGAGGATCATCCGGAGCGCACGGATGCTGTTACGCTTGTGGGAGTGACGGTCTGTGCGGAGGAAGTGGGAAAAAGGAAAAAAATCAGCCTTTATGGGAGGAAGATTGATTTCCTACCGGTAGCGGCTGCGGAGAGGGATCTTGGGAATACCACCCGTTCCCTGCGGATGATGTATGCGAAGGGGCTTTTAAAATATGGGAAAATGTTGGGCATTACGAAAAAGGACTGCAATTATTTTCATGCGCCGGAAGCTTATGGAGTGATCAAATTTTTCTGCTCGAAAGCTTCCTGTGTTATTTTTTCCCACGGCAGTTATTTCAATATGGAGCGGGGGTTTCGCTTTTTTCAGAAAAATCTGCTGGTCAAAAAAGGGTTTGTGGCTTATTTGAAGTGGATATTAAAAAATGCGGATATGATTTTTCTGCTGGATAAGGACAGCCTGAGGGATTACGCACCTTATAATTCCAATCTGGTGCAGGTGGGCAATTCCGTAATATGCCCGGAACTGCCGGAAGAAAGGCATGTGTTAGAGGGCGGTAAGGTAAGGGAGATCCTTTTTGTAGGCCGTCTGTCCAAAGACAAGCGGGTGGAGCCAATCATCCAGGCCGTACTTGGCGGAGAGGAAAGTTTCGGGGAACTGAACCTGACGATTGTGGGAGACGGGGAAGAGCATCGTAACCTGATCCAATATGAAGGGAGAAATATTCATTTTGCGGGGGCGGTAACGCCAAAAGAGGTAAAAAAGTATATGAAAAAGGCGGATATCCTCATAATGAATTCCGCTTTTGAAGGAATTCCCATGACGATTCTGGAAGCGATCAGTTACGGGCTTCCGGTGGTCAGCACGAATGTGGGAGGGATTGGCCAGGTGCTTCGTTTTGGCCAGGATTCGGAGGAGACGGATGGAACGGCGGAGGGTATTTTGGAAGCGGTGAAACGTATCAATGCTTGCTATGATACGTATTCCCGCAATGCGTATAAAAATTCCAAAGATTATGATTATCGCAGGGTAAATCAAAAGGTTTATGGTCTGCTTTGCAGCTATTGGACGTCGGAGGGCGGCTTATGAGAAAAGAAGGATATAAAATCAGCGTTATTGTACCTGTTTATAATAAAGAAAAATACCTTTGCCAGTGTATTGACAGCATTTTAGGGCAGACATATTCCGATCTGGATGTAGTGCTGGTGGACGACGGATCTACCGACGGCAGCGGAGAGATTTGCGACAGATACGCAAAGCAGGATAAAAGAGTCCGGGTGATTCATCAGAAAAATGCGGGTTCCACGGCGGCGGTGTTAAGAGGGCTGGGAGAGGCGGAAGGAACATATTATGCCTTTATCGACAGCGACGATTATGTCAGCAGGGAAATGCTGGAAGAAATGGCGAAACATCTGCTGGGTCGGAGAGGAGAGATCGTCTGCTGCAATTATGTGCTGGAAAAGCAGAAGGAAACAGTTCCCGTGATTCAGGGGCTTGCCCCGGGGATTTATGAGGGAGAACGGCTGGAACGGGAGGTAAAAGCCGGGCTGGCAGGCAGCGAGAACAGAAAAATACCGATGTCCCGCTGTATGAAACTTTGCGAAAAATCCATCTTTGACGGAAATGAGAAATACTATGATACCAAAATCCGCATGGGGGACGATTTTAATCTGATGTTTCCGGCATTATTGAACTGTAGCAGAGTCGTGGTGATGGAACAGGCTTTGTTTTACCATTATCGGTATGTGGAGGATTCCATCGTCCATAGTTATGACCCACGTATGGAAGAGAGCGTGGAGCGGTGGTATGCATGTGCCCTCCGGGCGGCCGAGGATAAAGGGATGGCCGGTGGAGAGGAAAAATTGTTAAGGGAATATGTTTATATGATGATTCTCGTTATGAAGAACGAATTGAGGAATCCGGATAAAAATTATATAGGGAAAATAAGAAATATTTTTTCAAAGCCGGAAGTGCGGGAAAGAATAGACAGGACGCCGGTTCGGATCGGAAACAGGGCGAATAAACTTCTGTATGCGGGAATGAAACATCCCGGCAGACTTCGTTTGTCCATCTTGCGGTTTATTATGAATACTTACGATCGGGCACGGTAAAAGCGAAAGGAATGAAAATGGACAGGAAGAGACAATTAGTGATGTATCTGCATGGAGGGAGCGGGAATCATGGCTGCGAAGCAATCGTAAACGGTACCTGCCGTATGACAGAAGGAATACCGAAGCTCCTTGTCACAAACAGTGAAGAAGAAGACAGATTCTATTCCCTCGCTCCTCTTTGTGATATTTTACAGGAAAATAAAATTGCGGAACATTTTTTTGCCCATGTATGGTATTATGTATGGCGGGCTGTTTTTCATGATCCGGAATCTTTTATGAGATATCGTTTCCGCCGTGTACTCGGAAAAAAACTACAGCCGTTGTATGTGTCCGTGGGCGGGGATATGTATTGCTATGATATTTCAAAGAAGGAGGCGATTCTCGCCAACCGTACTTTTTGCAAAGCGGGGGCAAAAACGGTTTTATGGGGATGTTCGATCGAACCGGAGCTTTTGAAGGAACCGGAGATGGTCGAAGATATGAAACGTTATGCGCTGATTACGCCCAGGGAGTCCATCACGGAAAAAGCTTTAAGGGATGCAGGGATTGTGGAGAATGTGAAATACTTTCCGGATCCGGCGTTTTTCCTTCAACCGGAGGAGACGGAACTGCCTGAGGGCTTTGTGGCAGGCCGGACGATAGGTATCAATGTCAGCCCGATGATCGTAAGGCACGAAAAGGTAGAGGGGATTACGGTGGAGAATTATCGCAGATTGATAGATCATATCCTAAGGGATACGGATAACAGCGTGGCGTTGATTCCCCATGTCATGTGGAAGAATAATGACGACCGGCTGGCGCTGGAAGAGCTTTACCGGGGATATGAGAAGAATGAAAGAGTTGTTCTGTTTTCGGATATGTCCTGCCGGAAGTTGAAATATGTGATTTCAAAGTGCAGAGCTTTTATCGGGGCCAGGACACATGCCACGATTGCGGCCTATTCCAGCTGCGTACCTACGCTGGTAGTGGGTTATTCGGTAAAAGCGCGCGGGATTGCTAAGGATCTGTTCGGAACGGAAAAACATTATGTTCTGCCGGTACAAGAGCTGGAGAAGGAAGGGGAACTGATCGGGGCGTATGATTGGATGATGGGCAGAGAAACGGAGATCCGGGAGACGTTGGAACGGATCATGCCAGGCTATTGTGCCAGGGCAGGAGAAGCAGGGGAAGAAATCAGGAAATTATGGAGAAAAGAAACGGAAAGACGGTAAGCGTCATTGTGCCTGTGTATAATGGGGAGAAATATTTAGGGCGGTGTATGGAGAGTATTCTCGGCCAGACATGGGGAAATATGGAAATATTGCTGGTGGATGACGGTTCCGGCGACGGGAGTGCTGAGATCTGCGATGGTTTTTCTCAAAAGGACGGACGGGTAAAGGCGATTCATACGGAAAACAAAGGGGTATCTGCGGCAAGAAATCTGGGACTGGAAGCGTGCAAAGGGGATTATATAACCTTTGTGGATGCGGACGACTGCCTGGCGGAAGATATGGTGGAGCATTTGGCGGATATCTTGGAAAAAACGGGCTGCGATGTGGCGGGCTGCGGTTTTCGGGAGTTTGGGCCGTCATATTCCCAGCCGGAAAAAAGCGGCCATGAGCTGACACGGCCGGATATGGAAGGGCAGTTTTTCCTACAACAGATCGAAATGCTGTCCGGGCCGGAATTTATGGAGAAAGGGATATTGCAGAGCGATACCAGATGCTGGAGCAAGTTATACCGGAAGGAGTCCGTGAAATCTGCCCGCTTTGCGGAAGGACTGGCGATCGGAGAAGATATGTTGTTTTTGCTGGAACTGGCAAAAGCGGGAAATCGGTTTGCACGGAGCGGCTATAAGGGCTATGGTTATTTCATAAACGACGGAGGCGCTATGATGGATCGCTTTCGGGACAGTTATATGGATCAGATTACATGTTGGGAAAGGGCGCTGCCGGTATTGAAAGAGGCTGGTTCTGGGTTGGTGGATAAGGCGGAGGCCGTATTGCTTGTTTCCGTTATGCTGGTCGCGGGCAAGCTGGCCACATTGACCGGCAGGGAACGGAAGGAAAAACGGGCGTATGTGGAAAGATGTATACGGCTTGTCAGAGAATACGCAAATCATAAGGGCGCTTTTCGGGAACTGGACAGGGGATACCGAATCAAGGTTCTTATGTACCGGTATATGCCGGAAACGTATATGCGGTTGTATGGGTATTGTAAAAGATAAGAGAAAGTCTTGCAGACCGGAATGATTTGGAAAGAAGCAGGAATATTATGGGAAGAGTAAGGTACGCAGCGAAAAATATAGCCTTCGGGTGGATGGGCAATGTGATTACCCTTTTTCTCGGAGCAGCGCTCCGCCAGGTATTTATTACCCGGCTGGGGGATACGTTGCTTGGGATCAGCGATTATTATACGAGTATTCTCACGGTATTGTCCTTGGCGGAGCTTGGGATCAGCACCGCATTTAATTACAGCCTGTACGGGCCGGTGGCCCGGAACGAAGTGGAAAAAGTGAAATCTTATATGAGGCTGTATAAGAAGGCTTACCGGGGAATCGCTGCTGCGATCGCCGCGATCGGCCTTGCCATTGTTCCTTTTCTGAAATATCTGATCAAGGATCCGGGTAGTGTTTCTTTGAGAGATATTACGATTTGTTATCTTATCGTATTGTTTAATACGGTTAGCAGTTATTTTGTTGCTTATAAATATAGCTTGGCGAATGCCCAGCAAAAAAATTATATCGAGACGAATGTCATTACGATTACGAAGACGCTCACCATATCCTTACAGATAGCTGGTCTTTATTTCTTTCCCAATTTTTATCTGTATCTGGTGACGGCTGTAGCCATTGAACTGACTCAGAAAATATTCGTGAGTCTGTATCTGGACAGGATGTATCCCTACCTGAAGGATAAAAAGGTAGAAAAGCTTTCCGAGGAAGAGGTAGGGGGGATTGTGGGGCAGACAAAAGCGCTGGTGCTTCATCGTGTGGGGGATATGGCCAGATCCCAGACGGACGCGATGATTATTGCCGCTTTTATCGATGTCACCACCGTAAACTTTGTAGGAAGCTATAACCATGTCATATCTTCCGTTTCCAATTTTGTCAATATCATATTCAATTCTGTATTATCCGGTTTTGGCAATCTGATCGCTACGGAAAAGAAAGAAAAGCAATACTGGATGTTCCAGGTATATCGTTTTCTTGGCTGTTGGATTTACGGGTTTTCTGCTATCGGTTTCTTTTTAATGCTGACCCCTCTGATTATTCTTTGGGTCGGGGAGGAAAGGGCATTGTCCGATTTGGTGATCGGTTGCATTATGTTCGATTATTATTTTAAAGGAGAACGCATTGTGCTGACGAATTATAAGACAGCGGCAGGGGTCTTCCAACAGGACAAGTATCTCCCCATTATACAGGGTGTGGTGAATCTGGTGATTTCCATTGTACTTGTGCAAAAAATCGGGTTAGTAGGTATCTATATTGGAACGATCATTTCGGGCCTTATAGCAAATATTACCAGACCATTTATTATTTATAAGGTATGTTTTAATAAATCCGTGGCAGTCTATTTTAAAGACTCTTTCAAGTATGCCGCGGTCAATGCCGCGGTTCTTGTGCTGCTGCTGTTCTTAAAGAACAGTATTATGACATCGGTGACAATTCCGATGTTCATACTGATGGTAGGAATCATAACGGTGGTGTATAATGCTTTTTTTGTGCTGATATTTGGCAGATGCAGGGAATTCGCCTATTTATGGGGGTTGGTTGCGGATAAAATACAAAAAAAGAGTCGGATAAAAAATAAATAGAAAGTGGAAAAGGAGGTTGGCAAGGGATGGAAAAGGTGATCACGAAAGAAATCCTGCGGCGTATGGAAGAAGAAGCGATCTATGAAATGCTGCATTATCATGAAAAAACAGGTAAACAGAAGATCAAAGACACGGTAAAAAGAGCGGCCGGACGTTATGTGGCACCAAAAGATTTGATTTTCTGGCCTACGGCGATGATCGCTAATTGCCTGACAGAATGGAAAGTGGGGGGGGTTTGTTTGAGTAATGACCAATCCAGGGATGAAAAAAAGCTGTCAGTGGATGAAAAAGCGTATGCCGCCGTAAAAAACTATTTTGACCGGTGGATCAATGCCGGAATGCCTCTTTTTTATATAGATGATGTACTTGCCGGGGTGTCGCTGATCGATTTGTATGCGGCGACAAGGGAAGAAAAGTATAAAAAAGGAGCGGATAGAATGGCGGAATATCTGTTCCGGATGGAGAAAGAGGCGGCGGATGAAAAAGGAAGTATACCTTACCGACCTTCTCAGAAAAACGGTTATGTTTTTGCGGATGGCGTAGGGATGGCAGGTTCTTTCCTTGTAAAATACGGCGTAAGTTTTCGGAATGCACATAGCGTGCAGCTGGGGCTGAGACAGATGCGCAATATGTTTCTGTTTGGGATTGATGAAAAGACAGGGCTGCCTTACCACGGTTTTCAGTGTGTAAAATGCGCACAGAACCCCAGTGTGAAATATGGGATTATAGGCTGGGGGCGCGCTGTGGGATGGCTTATGATGGGGCTGTCAAGGTCTGCGGACAGCCTGAAAAGTTATTTGACAACGGAAAACAGAAAGGAAGAGAGAGACGGCGCACTGCTGGATATTTGCCGGTCAGGTTATGAGGAATGCTGTAGACAATATCGGCAGCTCTTTGGAGCAGTGAAGCCATATCAGAAAAGAAACGGAGCCTTTACATGGCAGTTAGAAGCTATTGAAGGGCCGGAAGACAGTTCGGCTACGGCGATGATCGCATATGCGGCATTAATGTGGATGCGGCAGGAGGGCGACGGTTGGGAAGAAGCCAGGGAACTTGTGGAGAAGGCATCATCGTATCTGGCAGGATGCGAAAAGGACGGGAAAATATACCACTGTCTTGCGGAATGCATGGGATTTGCCGAGTACCCGCAAGTATACGGAGCTTATCCATGGTCGCTGGGGCCGGGCCTGGGAGTACTGAGGGAGAAAGGCATATAAGAGATGATTATTATACAATTAGCGGGCGGGCTTGGAAATCAGATGCAGCAGTATGCTATGTATCAAAAATTATTAAGTCTTGGAAAAAAAGCAAAGCTGGATATTTCATGGTTTGAGGAAACGGACAGGCAAAAGAATGTCTATGTCAGGCGGGATCTGGAATTAAACTATTTTAAAAATGTGGAATATGAAGCATGCACGGAAGAAGAAAGGAAGGATCTGGCAGGAAGTGGCGGGCTGGCCGGAAAGATAAAGGGAAAACTGTTTCCCGGGACGAGAAAGATTTTCCGCGAATCGGAAATGTATCATCCGGAAATCTTCGATTTTGAAGACAAGTATTTGTATGGCTATTTTGCCTGTGAGAAATATTATGCGGATATTATGGAAACCCTGTGGAAACAGTTTGTATTCCCGGAGAGCGGCAATCCGGAGAACAGGAAGATGGCGGAGCGGATTCGCAATGAGGAATCCGTCAGCGTCCATATCAGGCGGGGGGACTATCTGGATGCGGAAAATGCGGCGCTGTTTGGAAATATATGTACGGAAGAATATTATGCGGGAGCGATCCGGGAGATGAAGCAGATTTATCCTTCGGCGCATTTTTTTGTTTTTTCCGATGACGTTCCTTATGCGAAGAAAACATATATGGGGGAAGAATTTTCGGTGGTGGATATCAACAGAGGAAAAGACAGCTTTTACGATATGTGGCTGATGAGCAGGTGCAGACATAATATCTGCGCGAATTCCACTTTTAGCTTCTGGGGGGCCAGATTAAACCAGTATGAAGGGAAAATCGTGATGCGGCCTACTATCCACAGGAATAACCAGGTGTTTGAGCCGGAACGGATGCACGGACTGTGGAAAGGGTGGGTGTTTGTTGATAACAGGGGGAATATCTGTTAAAATAAGATAAATATTGCCGGAGGGATGAAAGGCTGTCGCGCGGGAATGGGCGACAGCTGTGGGAGAGGAACAGAGGTATGATAGGCATGAGAGGAAATGTGTTGTATTTGGTGGTTCCGTGCTATAATGAAGAGGAAGTTTTGGAACATACGGCAGATGTTATGTACGAGAAGCTTTCCAGGCTAAAGAAGGAAGGAAAAGTTTCAGAAAAAAGCAAAATTATGTTTGTGAACGATGGGAGCCAGGACCGTACATGGAAAATCATCTCGGAGCTGTGCCGGAAGGATTCCGTATTTGCCGGTATCTGCCTGTCAAGAAACTACGGGCATCAGAGCGCCATTCTGTCAGGGATGATGGAGGCTGCAAAGCATGCGGATATGGTGGTAACGATCGATGGGGACTTGCAGCAGGATATCGAAGCCCTGGATCAGTTTATTGAGCGCTATCAGGAGGGCTGTGAGATTGTATATGGCATTAGAAACAGCAGAGATACGGACGGATTTTTTAAGAAGACGACGGCTACCGGCTTTTATAAGCTGATGAATTGGCTGGGGTGCAACGTGATCCCGAACCATGCGGATTACCGGCTGCTTTCCAGCGCGGCTTTACAGGCTCTGTCAGAATATAAAGAAGTGAATCTCTTTCTCCGCGGTTTGATTCCGACGATCGGTTTTCAGTCGGATGTAGTGTATTTTGATGTGAAAAAAAGAGAGGCCGGGCATTCCAAATATACGTTTAAGAAAATGGCAGGGCTTGCGATAGATGGTATTACATCTATGAGCATACGCCCGATCAGGATGATTACAGTACTCGGTTTTTTGGTGAGTTTGCTCAGCGTGGCGATGATTGTCGTTTGCCTGGTTGACTGGATGATGGGAAAGAATGTGCCGGGATATACGACTACGCTTGTGATTTCCTGCCTGGTCGGCGGATTGACCATTTTTTCCATGGGTATTGTAGGAGAATATGTGGGAAAAATTTATTTGGAGACGAAGGCGCGGCCCAGATATATTGTGGATGCGGTCATATGGAAAGATAAGGAAGAGAAGGAATGAGATATTGGGATATACATGCGGACGATTATGGATTGTCATTGGGAGCATCGGAAGACATCTTAAAATGCATTGCTAAGAACGCTCTGGACAGCATCAGCGTACTTACCAATATGCCGGACTGCGGGAAATATGCCGAGCGCTTTAAGGAAGAGAGCAAAAAATGGAAAAAAGAGCCTTTGCTTTCCGTTCATTTGAACTTTGTGGAGGGGAGAAGCATGGCAGGAAAGAAACGGGCGCCCCATCTAACAGATGATGAAGGGCTTTTGCGGACGAGTTGGGGGAAATTGTTTTTCTGGAGTTTTTGCCCATGGAAATACCATGAGATAAAAAAAGAACTGAAGTGGGAAATTAAAGCGCAGACCGACGAATTTATCCGATATTATGGAGACAACCGTCCACTTCGTTTCGACGGGCACCAGCATACACAGATGCTTCCTGTAGTTTATCATGCTTTGCTGGAGGCGATAAGGGAAGAGGGATATTCCGTGGAATACATCCGTGTGACAAAAGAGCCGGTGCTGCCCTTTTTGAAAGGGGTATCCCTTTGGAAAACATACCGGCCGGTGAACTGTGTGAAAAACCTGCTGCTCAATCTGCTTGCCCTGCGGATGGAAAGAACGGTGGCAGGAGCGGTACCGGAACAGAAGCCGATGTTTTTATGGGGAGTGCTTTTCAGCGGCTGCATGGATGAGGAAAGAGTGCGGAAGCTGCTTCCGCTCATGAAGCGGAAGGCAAAAGAGAGGGAAAGGATTCTGGAGATTCTGTTTCATCCGGGCTTTACGGAAAAGGCTGAGATGAAAGGAAAATGTATTAGCGAAGGGGCCAGCTGGTTTTACTGCTCCGAAGGAAGGAAACAGGAATTTCAAACGGTGATGAAATTAAAGGGAATGGTGTAAAGGTGAAAGGTCTGATAAAAAAAGAGTCCATACCGCTAGGAGAAATATTATATGGTCTGTCGTTTGCATCGCTTTTGTTTGTAAAGGGGCTCGGTTTTTATGACGGGCAGAAAATATTTACATGTTTTGCTTTGTTGTCACTGTTCTTTGGAACGTGTAAATTACTGGTGACAAAATATTCATGGAGAGATTTGGCTTTTATTGCCGGGATGATTGCCATTAGCCTTATGATCTATAAGCATTCCAGGGAAAGGGGCATTTTGTTTTATACCTGGATGATCATAGGATTAAAAAATGTAAAGCTGGAATCGATAATGCGGTGGGGACTGGAAATATGGAGCCTTTCTTTTGGGGGAGCCTTTGTTTATTTTATTTTTCATCTTTCCGGCAGCCTGTATAAAGTGGATGACAAGCTGGGACTGGGACATATTTTCCGCTGGGGGATGGGGCAGCCGCACCCGAATGTGCTACATATCTCCTATTTACTCTTGCTTTTGTTTATCATATACCATTTGCGGGAAAAATTTAACTGGAAAATCTGTCTGGCAATGTTTGCGGGAAATTGTTATATCTTTATGTACTCTGCCAGCTATACCGGTTTTGCGATTACTACTGTTTACCTGGCGGCTAATTTGTATTGGAAATTCAGGGGAAAATTTGGTAAAATAGAAAAGATAGCATGTGAGTGCTTTTTTCCATTGTGCGTTCTGGTATCGGTGGCGGGGCCGTTGGTTATAAAAGGAAGAATGTTCGACATTATAAATAAATTGCTAAACGCGAGGTTCTATTTGTCCGGTTTGTTTTTGGAGCGGGAAAATATTAAGTTATTCGGAAACAATATCGGTTCATTGACCAGTGCGGTGAAAACCATGGATTGCTCTTATGTTTATGGGCTGATTGCCTATGGCGTTTTGTTTTTTGGGGCAATGATCGTTGGCTATACCGGTTTGATCCATAAATATGTGAAAGAGCAGAAGAACCTGGAACTTCTTATGATTTTTGCGCTTTTGGCAGCAGGTCTGACAGAACCTTTCCTTTTTAACACTTCTTTTAAAAATATTTCGTTTCTGTTTATGGGAGCTTATTTGTTTGAAAAGGGTAAGGCGGAAACGGACAGGCTTATGATTCGTTTTCATGGCAAAGCATTGGAAGATATTTCCGTTCCGGTGGCAGGGATTGACTGGCAGGAAGCGGGATACCGGATGAAAGAAGCGGTTGGGAAGAAAAAGAAGTATTTGGCTGCAATTTCCTTAATGGCCGGTCTGGCATGTACTATACTATATATAGCGAATGTGCCGGTTTATCGGGGAGTAATCGTTCCAAGGGTGCATTGTACGGATATAGAGAAGGGAACTTCAGTTTATCTGACAGATGAGGAATCCGAAGAGTATAAGGGATATCTTATTTGGGATTATAAAGATGAAAAAACCCCAATGGAATGTTTTGAGGGAAATATTTTAAGTGTGGAAAAGGTAAGGGGCAGTATCAGCAGGGGAATGCTTGGTTATGCGTTATGCTATTGCCTTATGAGTGTGGGAATGTTTATTGCTTATGGAAAAACAAAGGTGCGTAATGAAAAATAAAAAAATGAAAATTGCCATGATCGGGCAGAAGAGGATCCCGTCCAGAGAAGGAGGAGTGGAAGTCGTTGTTACGGAATTATCCACAAGGATGTCCGCTATGGGATATTGCGTGGAGGCATATAATCGTTCCGGTTATCACGTTTCGGGAAAAGAATTTGATGACGGAAGAGGAAAGCGGTATAAGGGGGTACGGATTATTACCGTGCCGACGTTTAAAAACGGCAAGCTGAACGCTATTGTGTATACAATATTGGGAACTTTTCGCGCATTGTTCGGCAGATATGATGTGATCCATTATCATGCGGAAGGGCCATGCATTATGCTATGGCTGCCAAAGCTTTTCGGAACTCGCGTAGTGGCGACTATACACGGGCTTGACTGGCAGAGGGCAAAATGGGGAAACTTTGCTTCTTATATATTGAAGGGGGGGGAAAGGGCGGCAGCCAGATATGCGGATGAAGTCATTGTGCTTTCGCGCAATGTGCAGGACTATTTTCAGGATGTGTACGGCAGAAAAACCCATTATATTCCGAACGGCGTGAACCGGCCGGAAAAAAAGAATGTGCAGGAAATAGAAAAAAAATACGGATTGAAAAAGGATGAATATATTCTTTTTGTAGCCCGTCTTGTGCCGGAAAAAGGACTGCACTATCTGATCGAAGCATTTCGAAAGATCGATACGGACAAAAAACTGGTGGTTGCAGGGGGCAGCAGCCATTCTTTTGAATACATGGAAAAAGTGCAGAAGATGGCGGCGAAAGATAAACGGATACTGATGACGGATTTTGTCCAGGGCAGAGTATTGGAAGAATTGTATTCCAATGCCTACCTTTTTGTACTTCCCAGCGATATTGAAGGAATGGCTATCAGCCTTTTGGAAGCAATGAGCTATGGAAACTGCTGTTTAGTGAGCGATATTAAGGAAAACATAGAAGTGGTGGAAGAGAAGGCGGTGACGTTTCAAAAAGGAAGTGTGGAAGACTTGAAAAAGAAGTTGAAAGAACTTTTGAAAGATTCGGAAACCGTAGACAAATATAAAAGAGAAAGCAGCAGTTTTATTTGTTCCAAATATAATTGGGACGATGTATTGGAACAGACTTTGGCATTATATAGAGGTAAGAGGTAGCAGCAGTGAAAATTTTAATGGTAAACAAATTCCTTTATCCCAATGGCGGTTCGGAAACCTATATTTTTCAGTTGGGAAGAGAACTTGAAAAAATGGGTCATGAAGTGGAATATTTCGGTATGGAACATAAGGAGCGGATCGTAGGGAACCGGGCGGAAAGTTATACTTCCAATATGGATTTTCATACAAGCGGGATTCGGAGACTGCTTTACCCTTTCCAAATCATTTATTCCATAGAGGCACGAAAAAAACTGAGGGCGGTTTTAAAGGATTTTGAGCCGGATGTAGTTCATTTAAATAATTTTAATTTCCAGCTGACACCTTCCATTATTTATGAAGTGGAGAGTTTTGATAAAAAAAGAAAAAAGAAAACGGTATTGGTTTATACGGCGCATGATTATCAGTGGGTATGCCCGAACCATATGATGAAAATACCCTCCACAGGGGAATTGTGCAGCCGGTGTGTGGAAGGGGATTTTTCTCATTGCAGCCGAAATAAATGCATTCATAATTCCGGAATAAAGAGCATGCTCGGAAGGATGGAGGGAGCGCTATACAAGAAGCTAGGAACGTATCGGAAAATAGACACGGTTATTTGTCCAAGCCGCTTTATGGAGCGGGTGCTTTCCAGGAATCCGGTGCTAAGAGGAAAGACTGTAGTTCTGCATAATTTTATCGATAAAGTATCCAAAAGCGGCGGCGCGGAGGAAAAGGAAAAAAATTATGTATTATATTTGGGCAGGTATGATAAAGAGAAAGGAATAGAAACTCTGTGGAAGGTCTGCCGCAAATTGAAGCATATTCCTTTTGTTTTTGCGGGGAAAGGAGTTTTGGAAGAAAAACTGAAGGACGTACCGAATATTCAAAACAGAGGTTTTTTATCGGGAGGGGAGCTTGGAAAATTAATAGAAGGCGCCCGCTTTCTCGTTTTTCCTTCCGAATGGTATGAAAACTGTCCGTTTACTGTGATGGAAGCACAGATGCACGGGACGCCCGTTCTGGCATCCGATCTGGGAGGGACGCCGGAACTGATAAGGGTTGGAAAAACAGGGGAGCTTTTTGAAGCGGGAAATATAAAGGAGCTGGAGAAAAAAATAGAAGAGTTGTGGGAAGATGATGTAAAATGCAGGGAATATGCAGAAAATTGCGGGCAAATGCAGTTTGACACGGCGGAGGGTTATTGCCGTAAACTTTTACGGATATATCGTGGGGAAAGAGAAAACGGGGGAGAGGAATGAAAGCAAACGTAAATATTTTGAAAAAAATAGCGAAAAATCTGTTTCAATACGGAAGTTATGCTATTTTTGCGCTCTGTGCGGTATATTTGACGCTTTTAAGCCTGTTTGGCAGCAGCAGTGTCCAATTAAAGAAGGTGATGTCCGAGTGGGAGCCGGAACGGCTGGAGCAGTATACTTTCTTTCTTCCGGATTCGCCATGGAAACATCTGGCGGCATGTGCGCTGCTTTTGTTTCTGCTTTGCCTTATCTTTTCTTTTATGGAAAAGAAGAAAGCAAAGATCATTTGGCTTTTTGTTCCGTTTTTGCTTTTTTGTATTATTTTTGTTTTTGGGGCGGATTTGTATCCTGCCAGCGATCCCAGTAAGATACTCCGTATAGCGAGACAGATCAGGGAACAGAATTTTGAACAATTTGAAGTGGGGGGATATATGCACCGCTACCCGGATCAGTCGGGGATCATATTGCTTTATTATCTGGTTCATTGTCTGTTCGGAGAAAATGATTATCTGGCCATTCAGATTTGGAACGTATTGGTTTTGGCAGGGACCTATTTTTTCTTGGGCAGGATTGCCGCTTTGCTATGGGGGGATAAGGAGGGAAATGTACAGGAGATGACATGGCTTTTCTGCCTGGCCTTTTTCCCCGTGACGATGTATGTGACATTTGTGTATGGCACGATACCCGGCCTGGCATTCAGCATATTGGCTTTTTACATGGAATTGGAATATATGCGGACAGGAAAATTGGCTTATGGGATAATCGCGGCGGCAAGTATCAGTTTTGCGATCATATGGAAAACAAATTCATTGGTGATGTTTATTGCTATGTGCCTTTTTTTCGTGTATGATTTAATAATGGAAAAAGGGGAGAGAAAAAGAAAAACATTGATCGTGATAGCGGCTCTGATCGTATTTCAAAGATTGGGTTCATGGGCGGTGGACGCGGCTATGGAGGGATTGACCGGAACGGAAGTAGCGGAAGGGATGCCTAAAACGGCATGGGTCAGCATGGCGCTGCAGGAAACAGGCGGTACGCCCGGCGCATGGGATGGTTATAGCGTAGGCCTTTATGAAGCGAATGGCTATGATTATGAAAAGACGAATGAGGCGGCGAAAGAGAAAATTGCGGAACGAATTCACATTTTTCTGGACGATAGAAGCTATGGGGTGGATTTTTTTGGAAGAAAGAATGCGGCTCAGTGGAATGATCCCGCTTTTGGCAGTCTGTCGGTGGTCGATGGAAGGGAAGAAAATGGTAAAAAGAAGCTGGATAACCTGTGCCACGGGCCTTTAAAATATCGTATGGAAAATATGGCAAATTACTTGCATTCGGCGATTCTTATAGGGGTCTGCTTTTATCTTTTTTTAGGAATAAAGAAACAGAAGCGGGGAGAAATGTTATTGGGAACCGCCACGGTAGGGGGGGCGCTTTTTCATACATTCTGGGAAGCAAAACCCCAGTATGTTCTGCCTTATTTTGTGCTGCTGTTGCCCTACTGTGCAATGGGTTATTCGGGCATGGTAAAAAGAATGCTCATTCTGTGGAAAGAGCGGAAGAAAGACAGGGAGAAAACCGGAAAAAGATGCCTGTCGGCGGCGGCAGGGGTGGGAATAATCTGCGCATTTATTGGAATGATATCTTTATTATCAGGTTTTCGGATTATTTCTTATACGGTTCATATCCAGAATGAGCCGGAATACCTGGAGCAGTATGAGGAAGCCGTACAAAGGGATTTGAAAGAATACGAAGAAAGACAGGAGTAAGATAAATGGCAAGAAGAACGTTGTATGGAACTGTGATCGTCACATACCGGTGTAATGCCCGTTGCAATATGTGCGATTGTTTTAAGGATCCTACCAGGCCGGAGGAAGAGATTACACTAGAGGATATAAAAAAACTGCCCGAAATGGCATTTACTAATATAACGGGCGGAGAGCCCTTCGTCAGACAGGATATTCCGGAGATCGTCCGGGAGCTGTATAAGAAATCGGATCGTATCGTGATATCCACGAACGGATATTTTACGGATCGGATTATCGCTTTGTGCAAGGAATTCCCCAAGGTGGGAATAAGGATCAGTATTGAGGGATTGCAGAAGACCAATGATGCCATCAGAGGGATCCCCGATGGGTTTAACAGAGGGTACCAGACATTGAAAACATTGGTGGAGATGAAGCATCCTGACGTTGGCTTCGGGATGACGGTACAGGATATGAACTGTGAAGATCTGGTTCCCTTATATAATATTGCAAACGACATGGGGATGGAATTTGCGACGGCTACGCTGCACAATTCCTTCTATTTCAGGAAAACGGATAACCGCATCGACGATAAACGGAAGGTGGCGGAGAATTTTGAAAAGCTGATCAATGAACTGTTAAAGAGCAAATCGCCCAAGAAATGGTTCAGGGCTTATTTTAACCATGGGCTGGTTAATTATATTTACGGCAACAAGCGTCTGCTGCCATGTGACATGTCCAGAAATGCTTTTTTTATTGATCCTTTCTGCGATGTCATTCCCTGTAACGGAATGGAAAAAAAGGCGGTCATGGGCAATCTGCGCTGCCAGTCCTGGGAGGAGCTTTGGAATTCCAGACAGGCCCAGGAAGTCAGGGAATGTACGAGGAAGTGCGACAGAAACTGCTGGATGATAGGAAGCGCTTCTCCGGCGATGCACAAATATATATGGGTTCCCGGCTGGTGGGTGATCAGGCATAAGTTTTTAAAAGGCGGCAAATACAGTCTGATGGAAAACCGTTTTATCCGTGAGGAAAAGTAAAAGATGAATGGAAAGAGATGGATGAAAGACCGTATCGCAGATCTCGTATATTTGTGGTACAGGCTGCCCGGCAGGAAGCCTACGGTAAGAGTATACAGTATGGACGAAACATTGGACGAGCTGTTGCATAGCGATAAATCGTTGGTACGTTTTGGCGATGGTGAAATCGTTATGATGAAGGGGAAGAGCCTGAAATTGCAACAGGCATCTCCCGAACTGGCAGAAGGATTAAAAAGGATGCTAGGGTATGAACATGAGAATCTGATGGTGACGGTGCAGGGAATTTTTGATGGAGTGGAGATGTATCATAAGAAAAGCCGGCAGTTCTGGAAAGACCACCTGTTGTTTTGCCGCCATATTTATAAGAAGTATTGTAATGCTGACAAAATATATGGGGATACGGCGGTAACGAGATGCTGGTATGCTTTTGGGGACAAGGCCGGATGCGGACGGTGGTTTGGAAAGTTCAGAGAGGTATGGGAGGATAAGCAGGTAGTAGTTGTGGAAGGGACACGCAGCCACAACGGCGTGGGGAACAATTTGCTGGACACGGCTGCCGGAGTGGAGCGGATTATCTGTCCGCCAAAGGATGCTTATGATTTCTATCATGAAATATTGGATGAATGCAGGAAGTTTCCGAAGGATCGTTTGTTTTTGCTGTCTTTGGGGGTGACGGCGAAGTTTTTGGCGGAGGATTTGTACAGGGAAGGCTATAGAGTGATCGATATTGGCAATCTGGATATGGAGTATGAATGGTTTCTGCAAGGAACATATGATAAAGTGCCGGTGGAAAAGCATAAGATAACGGGTGAGGAAGAGAACAAAAAAGCCGGATATTTGGAATATTTGGAACAGATAAAGGTGAGGATAGGGTGATAGCGGTTTATTATGCAGGGCAGACGAATATCGTTTTCGTATGCCTTTTCGTGATTACCGTTTGCTGATACAGGGAAACAGAAAAAGCTGCGGGGCTTCGGCTCGGTTTGCGGAAAGGTGTAGGAGCGGAGATGTTGAAACAGTTAGGCTATATTTTCAGTAAAAAGGATAAAGTAAAAATATTTTTTCTGTTTGTCATGGTGATTATCGGGGCCTTTTTTGAACTGATGGGGGTTGCGATTTTTATGCCGTTTATTGAGATCGTTATGGATCCGGGAAGCATACAAAAAACGCCGGCGTTGAAATGGAGTTATGATTTGCTCGGCTTTTCCACAACGGAAACATTTTTGACGGCGATTGCAGGGAGCATAATTTTTATTTATATCACAAAAAATATTTTTATGGCGTGGGAGAAGAATGCGATTTATAAGTTTTCTTATCGTACCCAGAGGAATATTTCCACCCGGCTTTTAAAGTCCTATATGCAGGAGCCGTATACGTTCCATTTAAACAAGAATATCGCCCAACTTCAAAGGAGTATGCAGGAGGATACGGATTTATTTACGAAAGGGATCATTCATTGTATGGAGTTGCTGGCGGAGGTGTTTGTCTGCATTACGCTAGGTATTTATCTGTATACGGTTAGCCGGTCCATTACGGCTATTGTGGTGTCTTTATTAATCGTATGCGTTGGGATTTTCACCTACATATCCAAGCGCTATTCCAGGACAATAGGGCAGCAGAATCAGGTATATAAGGGGAAGTTGTACCAGTGGATGAATCAGGCTCTTGGCGGGATCAAGGAAATTAAGGTGTTGAACAGGGAAGAGCATTTTATTCAGGAATATGACAATTATTTTAAAAAATATGTGCATGGACTGAGGGTCAACCGTTTAATTGGCATTTTACCAAAATATGTGGTGGAATCGGTAAGCATGTCCGGTCTTCTCCTGGCGGTTATTTTTAAGATGTATATGGGACAAAAGGAACTAGTGGAATTTGTTCCGCAGTTATCTGCTTTTGCCGTAGCTGCTTTCCGGCTTCTGCCCTCGGTGGGGAAGATCAATGAACACATGTCGGCTACTTTATATTCGGCTCCTTCGCTGGAATTGATTTACCATGATTTAAAGGAAATAGAGGATATAAAAAAAGAGGATAAAGGCGAGGAGCGGGAATGGAAATTTGAAAAGGAATTAAGAGTCAGCAAACTGGCCTATCATTATCCCGATGCGGAGGAGAATGTATTGGATGGCGCGGACTTTTCGATACGGAGAGGGGAAACGGTGGCTTTTATCGGTTCCTCCGGTGCCGGAAAAACGACATTGGTGGATATTCTGCTCGGTCTGTTGCAGCCCCAATACGGAAAAATTCTGGCAGACGGTATGGATATCAGGAAAAACCTGAAGATCTGGCAGAAAGAGATTGGTTATATTCCTCAGGTTATTTATCTTTCGGACGATACGATCCGGCATAACATTGCGTTTGGGGTGGACGAAGAGAAAATTGATGAGGAAGCGGTAATAGAGGCGGCAAAGAAGGCGCAGATTTACGATTTTATCTTTAATTTGCCGGATGGGATGGAAACATTTGTGGGAGACAGAGGAGTGCGTTTGTCCGGCGGACAGAGGCAGCGCATCGGTATTGCCAGGGCTTTGTATCATGATCCTGAGGTACTCGTGCTGGACGAGGCGACCAGCGCTTTGGACAACGAAACGGAAACGGCGGTAATGGAATCGATTGAACGGCTGCGCGGCATGAAAACGATGATTATTATTGCCCACAGGCTGACAACAATAAAGAACGTGGATCGAATTTATGAAGTGGTAGATGGAAAGGTGGAAACAAGGAGTAAGGAGCAGGTATTTGGAATCGGAGATAATGTATGAAGATAGTATTTGTTATACCGGATATGCCGGGCGGGGGAACGGAGCGGGTGGTTGCTCTTCTCTCCAACGAATATGCGAAAAAGGGGCATAGCGTATCTATTATGTTGTTTGCGGGGAAAGAGACGGCCTATGCGTTGGATGACCGGATCGAGGTAATCAGCATGGCAGGAGCGTCTTCCGGCAGCCTTCGGATTCGGATGAAAAGGCTGAAGAATATGAGGGAATATTTTAAAAGGCAAAAGGGATGTCTGATCTATTCCTTCAGCACGATAGGGACTGGCTTCGTAGTGTTGTCAACCGTGGGACTTTCCAGAAAGATGCTTGTTTCGGAGCGCACCGACCCGAATTCCTGCGATCATAAACCATACCGGAATTTCTTTTACCGTTTTGCAAAGGTATTGGTATGCCAGACAAGGGAGGCGGCGGATAGCTTTCCAGGGTACTTGCGGAGGAAAACCATGGTAATCCCTAATCCGGTGGACAGCAAGGGGCTGCCCGGAGTTTACCGGGGAGAGCGGAAAAAGAAAGTGGTATCATTGGGGCGCCTGGAATATCCGAAAAACCAGGAGCTGCTTATAGAGGCTTTTGAAGAATTCCATAAAAAGTTTCAGGAATATACGCTGCATTTTTACGGAAAAGGAACGAAGGAAGGCATTCTAAGAGAAATGGCGGCTGAAAAACATTTGGAAGACGCCATCGTGTTCCATGGGTTCTGCCCGAATGCGGCGGGAGAGATTGTGGACAGCGCCATGTTTGTGCTGTCTTCCGATTATGAAGGAGTATCGAATTCCATGGCGGAGGCGATGGCCATGGGAATTCCGGTGATATCGACGGACTGTCCGCCCGGCGGGTGCAGGGCTTATATAGAAAATGGCCGGAACGGGCTTTTGGTTCCGGTAGGGGATGCCCATGCTCTGGCAGATGCAATGAAAAAAGTGGCCGAAGACAGGGAACTGGCAGAAAAATTGTCTGCGGAAGGCACAAAGATAAGAGAAAAATACCCGGTTGAAAAAATTGCGGAAAAGATGCTGCGGGCAGCGCAGAAGTGAGGTTGGCTTATGAAAGTATTGTATATGTCCCATCGGTATCATACGAACCAGAATACGATTATGAAGGGGTGGAAGGAGCATGGCGATGAGGTTTGCTTTTTAAGCCAGTATGCGGGAAAAATAGAGGATTATACTTATGTGAAACCTATTGTTGTAGGGTATTCCCCTTTGTTCATGCCGTTCTATAAGCTGTATGTAAATGTATTGGCCAAAAATAATCCGGCGGCGATGGATATTCGTTTGAAAATAGGAGTTCCGCCCATTTTGAAGCTGAGAAAAATAATCCGGGAGTTCGATCCCGATCTGGTCATTATGAGGGAACGTTCCGTCTATACCATATGCATGACCGCGATCTGCCGTTTTTATAAATATCCGACCATCCTTTATGTGATGAATCCGGTATGGGAAAAACAGAAAAAGGATCTGGCGCACCGTATCGTATGGAAGCTGGTTCCGAAGTACCGTCTTACTCCAAGCATAGTGGTGGGGCTGGATTATACGGGAAAGGAAAAGGACAAGTGTGCTTTTTTCGCCCCTTATCTTATGGAGCCCCAACTGGCCCCGGAAGAAAAACAATATATGGAAAACGGGCGGATACGAATCCTCGAAGTAGGGAAATATGAGGAACGGAAAAACCATAAAATGATGGTTCGGGCTTTTGAAAGGCTGGCCGGAAGATATCCGGTGGATCTTACGATCGTAGGGGAAGTGTCCAACGATTTTCACCGGAAATATTATGCGGAATTGGAAGAATATATCGATAGCCATGGATTGAGCGGCAGAGTGACGCTGAAAAGCAATTTAAAAAAGGCGGATATGATGGAAGAATATAAAAAGGCGGATTTGTTCGTTCTGCCAAGCACGGGGGAGCCGGGATCTGTGACCAATTTGGAAGGCATGGCTTTTTCGATTCCGGTGATCTGCGGGGAGGATAACGGTACGGCATGCTATATTAAGCAGGGAAAAACGGGTTATGTGTTCAGGGATAACGATGAAGATGATCTGGTGGAAAAAATGGACAGTATCGTGGGCGATCCCAATGTATTAAAAAAGATGGGCGAAAATGCGTATCGCCATGTAAAGAAACATTTTCAGTTTGATTCCTATTATGAGAAAGTAGAACGGATTATGGAACTGCAAAGGAGAGAAAAAGGCAGGTAGGCAATGGAGAAAATTACGGTAATTACCCCTACATATAACAGGGGGGATATGCTGGAAAGGCTGTACCGGAGCCTTCTCGGGCAGACGGCAAAGGATTTTTGCTGGCTGGTTGTGGACGACGGCAGCGGCGATGGAACGGAAGCTTTGGTAAAGAGATGGTCGGAAGAAAACAAAATAAAAATCTGCTACCAAAAGCAGAAAAACGGAGGAAAGCACAGGGCACTGAACGCCGGCATCAGGCGGATTGAAAGTCCCCTCACGTTTATTGTGGATAGCGACGATTATCTGCCGGAAGACAGTATACGGATCATATTGGAATATCATAATAAGTTTGCCGGCACTCCGGGGATATGCGGCTATAGTTTTCTGCGCTTTTACAGCAATGGAGAGGTAAATACGGCGTATTTTCCCATCAACGAAGAGATAGATACCTATTTGAAGGTAAGGATCAACGGGGGAATCGGCGGAGATAAGGCGGAAGTTTTTTATACGGATGTGTTGAAGGAATATCCATTTCCTGAATTCCGGGGGGAAAAGTTTATGCCGGAGGATACAGTGTGGATGATGATGTCCGAAAAATATGCGATGGTGCATATTAACGAGTGCGTCTATATCAGCGATTATCTGGAGGGGGGATTGACCAGAAGCGGCCGGCGGATGAAAATATATTCCCCCAAAGGCATGATGCTTCGGTCAAAGGTTTATCTTGAAAATAATAAAGTCTGTCTGAAAGTAAAAATAAAAATGCAGCTATTATATATTATTTATTCCCGCTTTGCAGGGATGAGCCGGAAAGAAGCGGCAGGGCAGCTTTCGGGAAAGGGTTTGTTCTATTTGCTGTATATTCCGGGAGTGTTGGTGCAAAAGAGATGGGGCAAGGAGTAATAAAGTATGGGACGAAACAGAGAAAAAGAGAATTGGGTGAACAGTCTGTTATTTTTTGCGGCAGCTGTCATATTTGTATTATTTTTTTCGACCAGTACTTCGCCCCTGTATGGGGGATATGGGGCGGATTCGGCCATTTTCCAGGTGATCGGCAAATATTGGGCGGAGGGAAAAGTGCCGTACTTGGAGTTGTTTGACCATAAGGGGCCTTATATTTTCTTTATCGATGCCATAGGTTATGGGATTTTAAACAGTAAATCGGGAATTGTGCTGCTGCAATGTGTGAATTTGTTTGTATTTCTGATCGGAGTATATAAAACTGCGTCATGCTTTTTTGAAAAAAAGAATGCAATGCTGTGGACCATGGTAACGCTCGGGTTTTTGTCCCTCTGCTATGAAGGAGGAAATCTGACCGAAGAGTTTGTCCTTCCTTTTCTCGCTTTCAGCGCTTATGGCCAGTTGAAATTTTTGATAAAGCCGGATTTGGGAAAATGGGGGGGGCATCAATATAGATGGTCATTTTTATATGGAATCACCTTTTCTCTTTGTGTTTTTACAAGGCTGACGAATGCGGTTGGCCTATGCTGCGGTATTTTTATTATTTTGTGTATTTTGATACGGGAAAAAGAATGGAAGAACATAGGAGGAAATATTCTGGCGACAGCGGCCGGAACGGCGGCAGCAGGGCTTCCGTTTATTCTTTATTTTCTGGGAAAAGATGCGCTTTATGAAATGTTTGTGGGTACCATATGGCAGAATGTGAGATATACCGTATCGTCAGACGCTTTTTGGTGGAGTACGCCGCATTCGGTTGTGGGATGGATTCATATTGCGGCAGCTCATTTTTGCAGTTATGGACTAATCTTTGCAGGTATTGCCGCTTTCCTTAGAAAAAAGAAGGAAGAGGCGGCATATTATTTGTTTGTGGGCGTATGCATGACGGTCTATCTCGTTACCCGCAAGGCTTTTTACCACTATACAATGATTACGGTTCCATTTCTTCCGGCGATAGCGGCGGTATGCACGGATGTGCCATGGGCATTTGTACAGAGAAATAAAGGAAAGCTTAGAATGGTGCTGGCAGCCTTTCTCGGTCTGTTTATTGCTTATCAGGCATTGACTGTGGTAAGGGACTCCTGGGGGAAAACAGGGGAAGAGCCGGAATACGCTTCGTTATTGCAGGAAATACCGGAGGAAGAAAGAAATGCTTTCGTGGCTTATAATGTGAGGACGGATTTTTATTTGCTCTGCGATATGGAGCCGTGTTACCGGTATTTTCATCATCAGGACGCACACGCGGCGGTAAACGAAGGACTCAGGCAGAATATAAAGGAAGAATATGGAACCGCTAAGGCAAAATGGATATTGATGATGGAGACAGAGTTTGAAAACAGCATAGAAGAGATTTTGGATAAGGAGTATTTGCGTGTTGCCGGAAGCGGGAAATATGCATTGTATCATAAGAAGTGATGGATTGGAAAGTGGAATCAGGAAAAGAGCAATTCCGTGGAGTGGACGCCGTAAAATTTATAATGGCAGTTTGCGTCATCATACTGCATACACATCCATTGGAAGGAATCAATCATACGCTTAACTTTATAACGGCCGATGTTCTGGGAAGAGTAGCCGTGCCCTTCTTTTTTATGGCGACGGGTTTTTTGCTTGCGCAGCGAAAAGAGGATGGGTATTTTTTTGAAAGAGATCATGTGAAAAAATATGTATATAGGATATTAAAACTATATATGATCTGGACAGCGATTTATCTTCCGGTGATCATATATAAAAATATCATTGACAGCGGTGAAGGGCTAAGATATGGTATTTTGACTTCCATACGGGATTTTATATTTGTCGGCTCTTACGGGCATTTGTGGTATTTGCCGGCAACGGCCGTAGGAGTTGTGGCAGTATTTTTCCTGACGGAAAAAATCGGGGAAAGATGGAGCGGTATTCTTTTATTTTTCCTTTTCCTGGCGGGACTTCTGGCACAGTCTTATTATGGTCTTTTGGAAATATGGACCGGAGGAGGGGGATTGGTTTGGGACGCTTTGCGGCTGTTGAAAAAAATAATGGTGACAAGCAGAAACGGCATTTTCTTCGGAAGTTTTTTTATTTATCTGGGAGCTTGGACGGCGCGCCGGTATAGGGAAATCCACCTGGATACATGGATGATCTGGTTTGGGGCGGCAATCTCCGTAATGCTTTTGGGATGCGAAGAAGTTTGGCTGCAAAGGCTGGAGTTTGTAAGGGAAGGAGATATGTATGTCATGCTCGTTCCTTCCGCTTTTTTTCTGTTGATGGCATCTTTACGCATTTCGCTTAAAAAAGATATGGTATTTTGGCGTAAGATGAGTATGAATATGTATTTTATCCATTTATACTTTAAATTTATTTACAGGCAGTTTTTGGGGGAATATAATGAAAGTGGATGGAGGGTGTTTTTATTTACTTTTTGCAATTCGTTATTCTTCACATATCTGTTTTGCATGATAGAGGTGTGGAAAAAGAAAAGCAGATGATATGTATGCATCTGTGGTATTCTATTGATAAAACTAAAGGAGAAGAGAAAAATGAAATTAGTAGTAGCAGGAACCGGGTACGTAGGTTTAGTAGCAGGAGTGGGTTTTGCCGAAGTGGGGCATGATGTTACCTGTGTGGATGTGGATGAAAAGAAAGTGAAATTGATGGAATCGGGGATTTCTCCTATCTATGAGGAGGGATTAGAAGAGCTGATGAAGAAAAACAATGCAGCGGGCAGGCTTCATTATACGGTAGACTATAAAGATGCATATAGGTCTCCCGACGCTATTTTTATCGGAGTTGGAACGCCAGAGCAGCCTGATGGTTCCGCCAATTTAAGTTATATTGCCACAGTATCCAGACAAATCGCGGAATCTTTGGAAAAGGATTGTTTAGTGGTAGTAAAGTCTACGGTTCCGGTGGGAACAAACGATAAGGTAGAGCAGTTTATTAAGGATTTTCTTGTAAATGATGTTAAGGTGGAGGTCGCTTCCAATCCGGAATTCCTGGCGCAGGGTTCTGCGGTGCGGGACACCCTTCATGCAGCTAGGATCATTATTGGCACGGAGAGCAAGACAGCAGAAGAAATGTTGATGAAAATATATGAACCTTTTGGAATTCCAATCGTATCTGTCAGCAGACGGAGTGCAGAAATGATAAAATATGCGTGCAACGATTTTCTTGCTTTGAAAATTTCCTATATGAATGATATTGCAAATCTCTGCGAACTGGTGGGTGCAGATATAGAAGATGTGGCAAAAGGAATGAGCTATGATGCCAGAATAGGGGCAAATTTTCTAAAAGCGGGCATCGGCTATGGGGGAAGCTGTTTTCCGAAGGATACAAAAGCGTTAAAATTCCTGGCAGAAAAAGCCGGTTATCATTTGGAGACAGTGGAAGCAGCAGTAGCTGTTAACTCTAGGCAGAAAACGAGGCTGTTTCAGAAAGCCAGCGATAGGATGATTACCTTTCAGGGGCTGAAGGTAGCGGTATTAGGGCTTGCATTTAAACCAGAAACGGATGATTTGAGAGAAGCTCCTTCTATTGATAATGTGGAACTTCTATTGGAAAGTGGCGCGGATATCTATGCTTACGATCCGGTAGCGACAGAAAATTTTAAGAAAAAATATCCGGAGGGGCCGTTGAAAAAGGGAAGGATTTCTTATGTGGAAAAACCGGAAGATGCGTTGCAGGGGGCGAATATCTGTTTTGTTTTTACGGAATGGAAGGAGATTAAAGCCGTTTCTGCCTCAAAATATAAGGAATTGATGCAAAATCCCTTGGTGTATGATGGAAGAAATATATATGTCGTGGAAGAGATGGAAGAGAACGGCGTTGAGTATTACAGTATCGGCAGATAGCCTTTATGAGGATATAAAATGACAAAAAACAAAACGAAAGAATTATTCTATTATCTTTTTTTTGGGCTTATGGTTCTGGCAAAGGGGATTGGCTTGGACAGCGGCGTACGTTTCTATTATTTTCTAAGCGCAGCCGCGTGTCTTTGCCTTGGGATAAAGCTGATTCTTACGAAGTATACTAGGAAGCAGATTGGGGCTATGGCATTTTTGTGCGTCATAGCCTTTGTCTCTTACAGGAATTCGGGGCGGTTGGGGATCGTCTTGACGGTTTTGGCTCTCATTGGTCTGAAAGATATGGATTTGAAAAAGCTATTTCGTATGGGATTGGCCATATATGGATGTGCCTTTGCCTGGACGGTAATTATGGCGAAATTCGGCGTGATTCATAATCCCCTAGACGTTCATGTGAAAGGTGGGGAGGAGCTAATCCGCTGGGGAATGGGCTATAGTACGGGGAATGTATTCCATATATCTTATTTTATCCTGACGGTATTTTTATGCTATACATGGGGGCGGAGGTACGATATTAAGCGGATGCTGGCGCTGATGGGGGGGAATCTAGTCGTATTCCTGTTTTCTCTCAGTTATACGGGAGTGATCGTAACCACATTTTTTTTGATTGTGTATTTCTATGCAATAAAAAGAAGGAAGTTAAGCCGGATAGAACGGATCCTGTTCCAACTGCCGCTTCCTCTTTGCCTGATTTTTTCTTTCGGAGGGCCGTTTTTATTGGATATTCCGTTAATGCAGAAAGTAGATGCTATGATGCAGGCAAGGCTGTCTTTTTCTGCATATTTTTTGAAAAATCAGCCAATTACGCTATTTGGTGCCAGAATGAAAGATATTCCCAATTTTTGGGTGATTATGGATAATGGCTATGTTTATATTTTTATGACTTTTGGAATCGTAGCGTTTGCGCTGTTTTGTGCGGGATACGCAATTCTGATCGCCAGATATAGCGGTTTTTTGAGGAGAAAAGAATGCTTGCCGGAATTGAGTATTATTTTTTCATTTTTGCTGTATGGAATTATGGAACAGTTTATTTCCAATGCTTTTATGAATTTATCCTTGCTCTTTTTAGGTGAAGTGCTGTTTGGGGTGGCAAGTGAGGAGAATAAATCCATTGAAAAGGAGTGTGCAGGAAAGGAGGGGGAAGAAAAGGAAGATTCGGCAAGGCTGAAGGTTTGGCAATGGGAATGTTATATGGCGATAGGTGTTGCGATTGCCGTCTTTTATTTGGTGTTTATACCTGCAAAGGAGTTTGTTCGGATACCGTTGGATTCCTTGCCTTACGTGGATGCATGGAGCGCGGAGGTGTCAGTGGATATTGTTCCTGGTGGAGCGGCTGATAAAGAAGGCTATACCAAAAAAGACTTAAAGGAGCAGATAGCGCAGTGTCGGTCATGGATCGAGAAGCCGGAAGCTATGCAGGAAGCGGTGCGGGCAGCCGGACTGGAAGGAAAGTTGTCGGCGGGGGAAGCAGCGGCGGCTATGGAATATTCCATTTCTATGTCTGTATACAACAGTGGAAAATATGATCGATTCCGTATCCGGTTATTGGAGCTGTATTGCGGGATCAGTAAAGAGGAATATGCCCGGTTAATGGAACAGATCGTGCAGACTGTGAAACAGTCGGGGGAAATGGTGTATCAGGTGGACGCAAACTCTATTTATCAGGAAAAGATTGGAAAGAGTTTTGGGGAAGACAGGATTGAGCATATGAGTAAGGAAAAAGAATATTTGGTGGAGAAAAATGGAAGCATAGTAAAAATGGAACACTTTCGAAACGGGATATTTTATGGAATAGCGGGAATGATACTGCTGGGGAGTTTACATGTTATAAAAAGGGCGCATATGATAAAAGTGGAATGGAGGCGGCGATGAGAATAGCGATCGATTTGACCTCTCTGGCCGATAATTTTTCAGGGATAGAGAGGTATGCCATGAACATAGCCAAAGAACTGATAGAGTTGGATAAGCGGAGGGAAAATACGTATATTCTCTTATTTAAACGAAAGATACATCCTGAATTTAAACGATATCAGGAGTTGAAAAATGTTGATTTTAAGGTGTGGCAGGGAAAAAATAAATTTTTGTTTGCGCAGATATTGATGCCCTTTCATCTATATGGTGTAAAGGCGGATGTTTTTTTATTTCTGGCATTTCAGAGTCCTGTGTTATTTCGACACAAAAGGATATTTAATACGGTTCATGATCTGACATGCTGGGATTGCCCGGAGACGATGAAAAAACATATGGAGTGGTATTTTAAATTGTCGATATTGAATGCACTTTGGGTGAGCGAGAAAATTATTACAATATCAAAGTTTACAGGGAACAGGATTGTCAGGAAATTTCATTACCGCAGGGGTAAGCTGATCCTTGCCTATTGCGGAATTGCCGATGTGTTTATGGACTATATCAGGGAGCAGAAAATTCCTTTATCAAAAGAAGAAACGAACAAGCGTCTGGAAATACGTCACAAATATCATTTACCGGAGCAGTATCTTCTTTGCCTGGCGACATTGGAGCCACGGAAAAACCTGCCTTTCCTAGTAAAAGCTTATGTGGAGCTTCAGGAAGAGGAGGCGTTGGCTATTCCCCTTGTCCTGGCCGGGCGAAAGGGTTGGAAAATGGACGAATTCCTGAACCGAATAGAGGAGGTATACAGAAGGAAAATTATCGTGACCGGATTTATCGAGGACGAGGATCTGCCTTATGTATACCATATGGCGGATTGCTTTATTTTTCCTTCCATTTATGAAGGATTCGGCATGCCGCCGCTGGAGGCGATGGCAGTAGGTACCATGGTAATTTCTTCCGATGCGGCATCTTTGAAAGAGGTTCTAGGAGGAGCAGCTTCCTATTTTCACCTGGGGAACAAACAGGAACTTAAGGAAAAAATGAGGATGGGTATCCGCCAGGAAGTGGGAGATGTTATGGTGAAAGATATTAAAAAAAGGATTAGTATGTTTCAGTGGAAGGTATCGGCGAAAAAGATTGCACAGAAGATTGGCTAAAAAAGTTGGCCGCGGCCAACTTTTTTAACGTGATTTATTTCTGCGCATATAATCCGCAAGAACTGCGATAAATTCCTTGGGAGGCAACGGCCCGGCATTGGGATATCCAGTAACGGCACAGAAATGGCAACCATTCCCCTGCTCCCAATAGGCATCGAGAAGGGTTCGTATGCTGTGCTGAATAGAATCCGAAGATACGTGGAAATATTCAGCAGCAGCCTGATAAAGCGCTTTGCTGGTGAGGAACGGACTGCTTTCATCAGATGCTGCTTGGCAGATAATATGGGCCAGATAAGGATATCCCCTATAGGAAGGGTTAACGCCGATACGAATTAATAGTTCAGAAACAATAGCTTTTTCCATAGTTAATTCCTCCTTCGTAAAAATAATAATGCTGTTTCTGTTATTAGCATAATGGATTGGGGAAAAATTCCAAGGAAAAGGAAGAAAAAAGACATAAAAGGACATTTTTTGTCTGTCAAGGGTTCTTCCTTGGGAATGCAGCACTATGGAAAATGTTATATCACATAAATTGCGTTTGGGAGGGAAGGGTGAATAAATAGAGGGTAAAAAGGTAAAAAAAGGTGATTTTATACGATAAAATCAGAAAAAGACCAAAGAAATCTTCGAAAGAAAGACGATCCGGTCACAGCTATCCTGCTGATAGGCAGCCAACAGGATAGCTGTGAGTGCCGGAGGCTATGATGGCGGCATCGTTTTTCGGTTTTCCATATAGTTGAAAATAAGGTCATCGGATTTGGAACTGATTTTATTATAACGTTCGGCAATGGAGTATTCGCGCAAGAGTGATAGAAAACACAATTTTGTGTTTGAGTCGTAAGCCATATTCTGCACTTCTGCTTCGTCAATAAAATATATAGTATCGTTTTTGCAAAGGGATTTAAATTCATTTAAAATAGTATTCATATTAATTTTGGATAAAAATTCAGCCTCTTCAGTTTCTATCTTTTGGAGGGCAGTTTCTGTTATATAAATTTTAGAACTGTTTAACATCAGTTGTCCGCGGATGAATTTGTAGTCACTGCTTTGGGGATCTGATATATTCATTTCCGGACGGCAAATCAGAAGACGATGCATAGTTGGACGTCTGTTTCCGCCGGATGAAACGGTAGCGGAACAAGCCATTCGGCAAATGAGCTTTTCGTTAAATAAAAACATATGGTGAAAAATTAGAAAGCAAGTCTCGCCCAAGGCGTTCGATGTGAGCATACAGTAACATGCGGATTGGGTAAGGGAGATGATTAGGCTGCCCGTATAATGCTTGGTGATAGGAGTTCCGTCCTGTTGTTTTTTACCAGTATTAAGAATCAGTTCAGCGCTACAGTAATCGCCGGAGGACGATTCCTGAAAGGTAAGTATCCCATGCAGAATATTATTTTCTGATGAGATAGTGGAATGGAAGTAAACATTGAAACGGTGTAAATATCCATTAAAAGCTAAAGGATATTGAGCCGGCTGGGTGTATACTCCGTTGTTACCATCAGCTTGTAAAGTATTATTGGGAACAACGAACCCAGAGGAGAAAATTTCAATAGGATCAATTTTCAGGGAATGGCAAATTTGTACAATATGAACAAGGGAGGCTTTGCTATCGCCGTGTAAGAGCTTAGAAATTGTGGATTGGCTAAGTCCGCTTTCTATCGCTAAGGATTTCTGGGAAATACCTTTGGTTTTCATGATTTTTTGAATATTTTTAAGTGCCATGGAACAGTAATTTTCAGCATACTCTTTTGATGGTGAATTTTTAGTTATTTGCTTAGGCATACAAATTCCTCCTGGTATAATAACAGCTGGTTTCTTTGTTATAGATTATTATAATTACTATATTCGGAAATGGCAATAGCGTATTCGAAAATTGAATAAGTGATACTTGCTTTTTGAATTAAAAAAATGTATTTATCAAAATAAATTTAGAATTGGAAAAAACAATGAGGGGTGTATTCATTGATGGACTTTATTTCCTTGTGCTATACTAGGAACATCTTACTTTTGAAAAAAAGTAGGAAAAGGGAAGTTTCTTTTAATATTAGGCTAATTTGAAGCAGATAAATCCGTACCTTTTAATTATATAATATATAAAATATATAATAATAATTTCTGCTTTAGAATAGCTTGGTTTATTAAAAGGAATTTCTTTTTTGGAATAAAACAAGAAAAGGATGTTACACTAAGATGATGGAGCGCATAAAGATGTATAATAGTATGCTTTTTAGCAGAGTATAGCTTGATTATACGCGCTCAAAAGGGGGTATGCATTTTAATGGAAAGAAAAGTGGCAGGTATACTGTATGATCAGGAACAGATCAACAAGGTATTCCATGGGAAAAAAGAAAGAGGTACGTTTTTGCGATGGTTGGATAAAGATGAACTGATAGAGGAATCGACAGTTGATGAAAAATCAATGAATCGAAAATATAATTTTAATCTGAGGTTCAAGCATGTAGATTACTGACAGGAAGAACTCGCCTGGTTTTGGGCGGGTTCTTCCTGTCAGTAATCTGTATGTCGATGGGCAATAATGAATGAGGCAGCTGGCATTGCAGTCAAAAGAGAAAAGGGGGACGAAGTTCAAATGAGAAATATATGCAGACCATTTATTTTTTATAATAATTATTGGCTTAGTGAAAAAAGAGAAGGAGACAATGCCTGTGATTATTTGGCCTTTGGTTACTATGATGAAGTATCTGTTGGCGGTAATCTTTTTCAGGAGACAAAATGCTCTATAGAATCTTTATGGGAGTATGAAAAAGAGCGCTTACGGATGCTGGAAGGGCAGTATTCGGAAAAGATTATATTTGGTTTTCGGTCGGAGACGGATGATTCGGATTGTACATATATAAGGGATGATAAGCTGTGGGAAAAGGCGGAAGGGGAAAAAACGAAATACCCCTTTATTTTTGTTTCCGTGCTGCATATGAAAACAGAGAAGCCTGACATGAGCCTTTCAAACAGGGTGAAAATAGAGAAAGCTCTTACCGTAGAGGGACGCAGGTTGGCTATTACTTATTTAACGCTTGGTGATGGCGATATGATTTTGGTTCTATTATGTAAATGCTACAAGGATGGGAGGGAAATTCTTGATAGTTTTCACCGAAAGGAGGATGCTTCCTTTCTGGGGAGCTGTGGATGGAATTTTGCTTATAGTTTTACCGTTGCGGGGATTCAAAAAGAAAGTTTGAATAAAAATTTGCAGGCTGTTGCCGCAGACCAGATAGAAAACATAAGCCAGGCATATATTTATATGATGGAAAAGAAATTGGGAAGTGTTGATTATGTTTACGAGGAAATGAAAAAGCAGTTATTATGTAAAAAAAATACGAATACTGGGGGGGTGATAGAAAAAGAATCGGTATTGGGATGTAATGATGAAGTGATAGTGGTAAAAAATATTTCATGGGAGCTGTTTCTGGAATTTTTTCAGGACAAGAAGGGAATATTGAATAGCCAGAATCTTTTTTATAAGGATCATCTGATCGGAATAACAACTATTATAGCTCATCCCCAGCAACAATCAAAGAAGGCGGAAGGGTATAGGGAAGGAACGGAAAATACTCCGTTGCTGAGCGTTAAACTGAAAAAGATGATTGAGATATTGAAGCAAATGGATAGTGTATATAAAAAACCATTTGAGAATATAAGCAGATATCTTTGCCAAATCATCAATTCTCTTCAAAAAGCCGAGAAATTACCGTTTTTGGATTATGCATTGGTATCGGCATTTTTACCATTAAATATGGTAATGCAGATATCGGAAATAGTGGGCCGAAAGGAGGATGAGACCCTGGCAGGAGAATTTTATTCCTGCTTTTATGAATTTATAAGAGGACTGAATATATATATCCAAAATATGGCATATTTAGACCGCCAGTTTATACAAATTATAAATTTTGATTTTAAAACATATTATACTCCTGTAAAAATGACTGCTTTTTATAATGCTTTTATATATGCTCTGAAAAATTATTTAGATTCCATTAATGGGGAAAACGGACAAAAACATGAATATGAGTTTTTGCTGTGTTTGGGTGCAACAGGCAATATGGAGGTACAGGAATTGTTCCAGGGCATGTCTGATACCAAAAGGCTTTTTTTAGTTTATATTCCGGAAGACCAGTCATATAAACCGAAGCAGATGTTAATTATGCTGGGGCATGAAGTAGGGCATTTTGTTGGGCAGAAAATACGAAGCAGGGAGAAACGGCTGGAGTGTGCGATAAACATAATGGCAAAGATTATGGTACGCTATTTGAGGGATTGTGTAAAAGATCAGGTTGATGATGGGGCGGAATCTCAATATCTTCAAAAAGAGGAATACTGGAGCGAGCTGGAAAAAAAATGGGTAAATCTGATCAAGTACTACCTGGAAAATCGTGGTAAGAAAAATTACATAAAAAATGAGATCTTTATAGGATGCGATGATGAAAAAGCCGACCAATTTAGCGAGCAATATAAAAAAACACGGACATATACCTATGTGTTGGGAAGAACAATGGCGGACAGCTGTGTGGAAATCTTGAAAAAACATGGAGAAGAATTGTTTTCGTATTTAATCGAACAGGACTATTTATATTGGATTAAGAACGATGCATCATGTGCAGAAAAAAAGAAGAGAGAAATATCTGTAAACCTGGCAAAGGCAGCAGAAGAGCTTTTGCAGGAATCAGTATGGAGTCGTCATCAGACATCCTTGAGTTCAATTATCAGGGGAATGATGTATCTGTTTAAGGAATGTGTAGCGGACTTGATCGGCATATTGACGCTTAAGATACAGATGGAGGATTATCTGTATGCCATGCAGCAAGCTGTTGAAAGCCAGGGACAGGAGGGGAGAATAGTAGGAGGCATTGATCTCCTGCGCAGCGCAATGGTGGTTTATTGCATGGCGTATCCTGGGGAGCATGATGCTGGACATGAAAATGTATTTCAGTGGGACTTTGAAGAATTTGATAAAGAAGAGAAAATGACAGGTAATGCTGAGAAATTGAAGAGAAAAATTGCCGAATGTATAGATAGATATTTGACGAGCGATGATGGCATGGCATTAAAGAAAGAAGATCCGCTATTTGAGAATAAAGATACGGAAATTTACCTGTTTTGGGATACAGGAGTTTTGATAGAACTACAAAAGTATTTGCTGCATTGCAGAGATAGGTTAAACTTTTTTTATGAAAAAAGGTTATCGGAGCGATTGCATCCATTTTATCAGATATTTCAGGAACCAGAGGCGGAAAAGATGATAATTGAAATTGAAAAACATATAACAGATTATTATTCCAAGATATGGGGAGAGATTATACAAGATACACAAGAAGATCATTAGGGAAGCAGGGGAAAAATGGGGAAGAACATAGGGATAAAATTGTGTGACTATTTGAAAGGGCAATTAGGAGAACAGTATTCGGGCCTTAGAGGAAAAATTAATTTTAGTTTTACTTATGGGAAAGAAGAGAAAAAACTGAAGGAGAAAATGAACAGAAATGTTCAGGAGTGTGATAAGGAAAACAAAGTTTGCAGGTGTTCTTTATATGAAATACAAGACTCCCGGCTGGATGACGAAAATCGCGTGTATGGATGCTGGACATTCCAGGGAGAAGTACCGAACGAGGCAAGAGAAGCGTGGGGATATCTGGGGGATCTGCTGGTAAGGACATTATCGGATAAATTTAAGGACCTTTTATATTTAGAGGAAGCAGAGAAAGAAATTGGGACGGAAAGCTCAAAAGAAGATGATGCTGGAAAACAGAAAGCGGTGGTTCGTCATTTCGTAGGAGATTTGCTCGACGAGAAATGGCTGATGGATTGTTATACAAAAGAGGTACTGCAAGAGTGCCGTTTTCCGGAGCGTAAACTTTTGGCGCATATTTCTGCACAGTTATATGAAAAAAGACCGCTCAAGGCAAAACTGTATTTTTCGGATAAGCCATTAAAGGAAGTGGCTTTGGAAATTGATAAGATAAAAAAAGATGAGGAAGAGAGGGCTGTATCATATATTAAACTGGAAACAGGGGGTGAGGACGCCGCTTCGAAAATGCCGGAATATGAGCTGAATATGGATAATCTTCGAACGATCAGGAAATTGCTGGAGATGCCGGGAGAAAGGTATGGCTTTTTGGCGGTACGTGATGGTGACAAGTACAGAATGGAAGGGCTCATTCATAACGATGTGATAGAAGAAAAATCATATATTCAATTTGAAGGATATATGAGATGGTGCGCGGTTTCCAAAGGCAATGAAGTGCTGCAATATAAGGATGGAAATTATAACGTACCTAAGACAACCCAGGATAATGACAAGGAAGGATGGAAGGGAGATATAGAAAATCCGAAGAACCAGGAAGCCTTTAAGAACTTTTCCTGTGATATGGAAACCATTAAAGATGTGATAGAAATTTTAATTAAAAGCAGCCAGCATGGAACATCCATAATATTTATGGATGATGCGCTGCTGGAAGAAGAAGTGAAACGGTTGTGGGAATTTAAAAGAGCCTATAGGGTGGAAGAATTTTTCATGATTCATTCAGTAGAGGCTGTGAAGGGAATTGCTGGTATTGATGGAGCATTGATAGCGGATTTTAAAGGATATTGCCATGCGGCAGGGGCTATCCTGGATGGCGAGATGATCAGCGCAGGAAGATCCGATCGGGGAGCCAGATATAACTCTATAGCGAATTATGTATCCTGGGTGCTGAAAAAATGGGAGAAAGAGAAAGGAGAGAAGTATTTTTGTTTTGCGGCCATTATTTCGGAAGATGAGATGGTAAATTTGATATTTCCCAAAAGGGATGGATCTTAAATATATAAAATGTCGGCAAGAACTGTAGATATGGTCTGTTCTAAACAGATGATATGTGTATTGTAAGATGGATAAAATCATGTTAGTATTACTATTGCAATGACAGATTTGCAGATACTGGAGGATGATAGATGCTGGATGTTGCGTACTCGCTGGATCATGGATATGTAGTGCCTGTTGCTGTTTCCATTAAATCGCTTTTGGAGAATCGGGATTCGGATTTATTGAGGATTCATATTTTAGGATATCATATTACAAATGAAGATAAAAAAGCAATTCAATTTATTTGTGACAGCGCTTGCATTCCTGTATTTTTTTATGAAATAGGAGAATGCCTGGATAAATATAAAAAGCTAAATAGAGAACGGGGAAATGTGGGCATGTACGGCCGTTTATTTATAGGTGATTTTTTAGATGAATCTATAAAAAGGGTTCTTTATTTGGATGGAGACACGCTAATTCTATCAGGACTTGGCTTTATAAATACCATGGAGCTTTCGAACCATATTCTTGCCGGAGCGTATGATGTGTCTCTTCCTGACTGCGGCAGCAGGGAAATTATTGGTTTTTCAGAGGAAGAATTGTATATTAATTCAGGAGTAATATGGATTAATTTAGATTTATGGAGAAAGGAAAAGGTTGAAACAAGGTGTTATGAATATTTGAAAAAAACACCAGAAGTAATTTATAACGACCAAGATGCAATTAATGTTGTCTGTAGGGGGAAAATATCCTTGCTGCCGTTGGCAATGAATATGACGGCACTGCTTCCGGTAATGCCCTTTCGCTATGAGAAGCTTATCGGGGATAAATATTTTGAAAATTATTATAACAGTTCCGAATATGAAGAGGCGCAAAAAAATCCTGTGATTATACATTTTGCTTCAGAGTTATTCGGGAAACCTTGGCAAAAGGGTTCGATTGCGCCATATGTTGAAAAATGGGAGGATTATCTTCTCGATACCCCTTTGAAACATACGGAGAAAATGCCCAGAATTTTTTCTAAAAATAAATACCGTGCTATATATTTAAGAAGTGCGGAAGGCATTATTCGCTTTTTTTATAAACGAAGGATTTATGCTGGAGTGGCGTTTTTTTATAGACTGTTTTATTTATATGGACATAAAATACTGAAGATAATTAGAAAATAATTTAGAAAGTAATCTCTTCTTTGTTTTTTTCGGCATACAGAAGGGATTTTAGTTTTTTACCAGCCATTAACCATATGCAGATGCATCATGGATATACTACAGATCGGGTTTAAAGTGATTTATGGGAAAAGAAAGTAAAAAAAAGAAAAGAATAGCGTTTATAGTACAACGGTATGGCAGAGAAGTGGATGGCGGCGCGGAATATTATACGATGTTGATGGCACAGCATTTGAAACCATATTACCATATAGAGGTATTGACTTCCAAAGCGCTTACCTATGAGAAATGGGAAAACTATTACAAAGCGGATGTAGAAGAAATTGACGGAATAAAAGTGCGGCGATTCGGAGTCAGATGGAAAAGAAATAAATATATACAATGGGTGTTGAAAATCTTAATTACCCAGTTTGGATGCAATAGTCTGAGGATGACTTCATTATGGAATAAGGTATTAGGACCATATGTTCCTGGTTTGACGGATTATATCGGGACGCACAGGGATGAGTATGATATATTTGTTTTTATTACTTATATGTACCATCCAACAGTGTTTGGGATGGAAAAGGCGGGGGAAAAGGCGGTTTTTGTGCCGACGGCTCACGATGAATACAATATTTATTTTAAAGTATATAAAAAGATATTCCATATGCCAAGAAAGATCGTATACTTGACCGAGGAGGAAAAATTGTTTGTTGAAAAACAGTTCCATAACGAAAGAGTAGAACACAAGGTGATCGGCATTGGTATAGATCTGCCAGAAAAAGTGGATACGGAGCATTTTTGTAAAAAATATGGGATAGAGGGAAAATATATTATATATGCAGGAAGGGTGGAGGAAGAAAAGGGGTGCGGGGAAATGCTTGCTTTTTTCCACCGATATTTGGAGGAGAAATGTGCGGCAGGAGAAATCGAAGGCGGAAATGACGAGGAAAGGAACCTAAAGTTACGGCTTGTCATTATGGGTAAAAAATATATGGATATACCGAACTGGGAAAATATTCATTATCTGGGATTTGTGCCGAACGAGGATAAATATGATGGAATAGCGGGAGCGGAGGCATTGTGGCTTCCTTCGCATTTTGAAAGTCTGTCAATTTCTGTTTTAGAGGCTATGGCATTGGCGAGGCCGGTCATTGTGAATGGGAAATGCAGCGTATTAAAAGGACATTGTAAAAGGAGCGGAGGCGGGCTCTGGTATGAGGATTATGAGTCTTTTGTCAAAGCTGTGGAGGAGTTGACGGGGGAAAGACAGGAAACTTATTGTAAAAAAGCAAAGGAATATGTGGAGCGGTATTACAGATGGAATCGAGTGATAGAGGAGTGGAAGGAGTTAATCGATGGGGAGAAGGAACCAAATTAAAGGGCAGGATGTTTGAGAATGAAAAACAAGATTTTGCTGTATTTAAGAATGATAAAATGGCATAGGATTCTCCATGCATTTTCCATATTGAAAAAAGAAGGGATAGGCGGAATAAAGTACCATTTTTATCTGGTAAAAGATAAAGAAAAAGGGCTGGAACAGAACGGCGGGAGAGAATATGATGTGTCTCCTGTTATAGAAATGGAAGATTACCCGATTCTGGTATTTGAGGAAAGCATAAAACCGATGGTATCTATTATTATTCCTGTGTATAATCAATTTGCGTATACCTATCACTGTTTGAAACATATCAACAAATATATGGATCATATACCTTGCGAGGTTATCATTGGCGACGACTGTTCTTTTGACAAGACAACGGAGTTGGAGAAAATAGTAAAAGGAGCCAAGATAATTCATAATAAAGTAAATTGTCAGTTCGTTAAAAATTGCAACAGGATGGGAGACGATGCAAAAGGAAAATATTTATTATTCCTAAATAACGATACGCAGGTGCAGCACGGATGGTTAAGCGCTTTAATAGAGTTAATGGAGAGCGACAGATCGGTAGGGCTTTCAGGATCAAAACTGGTATATCCCAATGGTTTGCTGCAGGAAGCAGGAGGAATTGTCTGGAGGGATGCAACCGTTTTGCAATTTGGAAATAACAGGCGGCCAGGGGAGAGCGAAGTAAATATCAGGAGAGAAACAGATTATATTTCAGGAGCTTCTATGATCATTAGAAAAGAGTTGTGGAATGAGATTGGAGGATTTGATGAGCGATTTTCACCGGCGTATTATGAAGACGTGGATTTGGCATTTGAAGTGAGGGAGCGAGGGTATAAAGTGGTATATCAGCCGGAATCCGAGGTAATACATTTTGAAGGAATATCGGAAAAAATGGATGAAGATACGGAAGCGAGAATAAATGAGAACAGAGAAAAGTTTTTCATGAAATGGAAAAAAACGTTAGAAAGCAGACATTATGAGAGCAAGCAATATATGGAAATAGTGAGGACGATAAAAGCAGACGGGCCGCCTGTGAATTAAGAAAATTGACTGGCTTTATATGAACCGGATGACGGAATGATTGACTTCATTAGAGTAATAATGGTATGATATCAAAAGGGTTTTGGGTAATTTGAAAACTGATATTTTGATAGTTTATATAATTGTTTTCAGCTTAGTATGTACAAAAAAATATTTTGGCGGTGTGGATCATGAGAAATAGAATAGATAAAATCAGAGTTTTTTTAGAATTAACCAAGAATGATTTCAAAAATAAATTTGCAGGTTCCATGTTGGGAACCTTTTGGGCTTTTATGCAGCCGATTGTAAATGTTACTATTTATTGGTTTATTTTTGAAAAGGGATTGAAAAGCCAGCCTATGGACGGTTTTCCATATTTACTTTGGCTGATTGCAGGAATATGCCCATGGTTCTTTTTTAACGAAGCGCTAAACAGCGCGTCTAATTCATTAGTGGAATATAGTTATATTGTGAAAAAGGTTAAGTTTCCCGTTGCCATTATTCCTGCAATAAAAATATTTTCAGCATTATATGTACATTGCTTTTTTGTCGTGTTAATTAATGTTATTTATATAGGATATGGGAAAGGGATCAGTATTTATGTTCTGCAAACAGTCTATTATTCGTTTTGCGTGCTGGCATTGGCTACGGCAATCTCTTATTTTATAGCGGCGATTTCGGTTTTCTTTAAAGATATGACTCAAATTGTAAGTATTTTTTTGCAATATGCTATGTGGTTTGCCCCCATTATGATTGATGAACGTCAATTTCCCGAAATAGTGCAAAAGCTTATGAAGTATAATCTAATGTATTACCCAATATGTGGTTATAGAGATGCAATGATTAATAAGGTATGGTTTTGGGAACACTTAGAACTGTCTTTATATTTTTGGATATGTACATTTGGATTATTTGTATTTGGATACTTTGTTTTTAAGAGAATGCGCCCTCACTTTGCGGATGTGCTTTAGGGAGTTGAATAATTATGAAAGAAAATATTAGAATTAAAGCGAATGACTTGACAAAGATATTTAAATTATATAATAAGCAGACAGATAGGATCAAAGAGGCGCTTAGCCCAAGGTCACAGGTATATCACAGGGATTTTTACGCCTTGAATCAAATTTCATTTGAAATAGGCGCAGGGGAAACGGTAGGGATTGTCGGAAAAAATGGCGCTGGGAAGTCTACCTTATTAAAGATATTAACTGAAGTTCTAACGCCGACTACAGGTGAGATGGTAATTAATGGAAAGGTATCCGCATTATTAGAGCTGGGATCAGGTTTCAATCCGGAATATACAGGATTAAAAAATATTTATTTAAATGGAACGATTATGGGACTGACCCGATCAGAAATCGACGCAAGGGTTGATGATATTGTGAACTTTGCTGATATAGGCGATTACATATATCAACCGGTAAAGTTATATTCCAGTGGAATGTTTGTTAGGCTGGCTTTTGCAGTGGCAACGAATGTTGATCCTGATATATTGATTGTGGATGAAGCTTTAGCTGTGGGCGACATTCGCTTTCAGTTAAAATGTATGGATAAATTTTTAGAATTTAAAGAAAAAGGCATTACTATATTATATGTCAGCCATGATGTCAATTCCATAAAAAGATTTTGCGATAGGGCTATTTGGCTGAATGAAGGTAAGATTCAACTGGATGGGAACGTTGATTATGTAACAGATCAATATTTAGATTATTTGAAGATGCTGGACAATAAAGTTGCAGAAGAGAAAAGCCATCATATTCAAGTGGTAAATCAAGAAAAAGAAGAAAATATTATAAACGGTAATATTGACATTGCCGCTTTATATAAAGTTAGAATTTTAAATAGCAAAGAGGAAGAAATAGACAGGATCCAACATGGAGAAGAAATTATTGTTGAAGTGGAATATATTGTCAACGATATTTCAGTGGAAAACCCTGTTTTGGGAATTGCAATTTTAAGAATAGATAATCTATACATCTGTGGTGTTAATACATTATTAGATAAGCAAAAGATTCCTTGGAAAAAAGGAAGGAATAAATACCGGCTAAAATATAAGGAATTTACTTTAGTGGGAGGAAGTTATTATTTTGATGTGGCAATTTATGATCAGACGGCGACTGTGCCGATCGATTATCGGAGCAAATATAAAGAGTTTTTTGTGGATATGGAATATACTGCTGAAGGAATTGCGATATTAAATCATAGATGGATCGAAGGATAGGAGGTTGCATGAAATACGAAACAGAGATTGATTTTAATAGTAGAAATACAGTTACCATATTTATTGATTTAATTAAAAATAATTCCAAAGTGTTAGAGTTTGGTGCAGCAAGCGGAAGACTCACCAAATATTTGAAAGAAGAAAAGGCGTGCAAAGTTTCAATAGTGGAAATTGATGAAGAAGCGGCTAAAATTGCGGTACCTTATACGGAGAGCCATGTAATTGGGGATATTATGGATTATGGCTGGATGGATGAGTTTGCCGGCCAGCAATTTGATTATATATTATTTGCAGATGTCTTGGAGCATTTATTAAAACCGGAAGAGGTTTTGGCGAAAGTAAAAAAATTTTTAAAAGAGGATGGTAAAATATTAATATCGCTGCCTAATATCGCATATAATGGTGTGCTTTTAAGTCTGTACGAAAATAATTTTGCATATAGCGAAGTTGGCATATTAGATAATACTCATTTGCGGTTTTGGGCTTTAGATGAAGCTGAGAGAATATTCAGAGGGCTGGGATATGGTATTGAGTTAATAGATGCAACATATAATCCGTTAAGTGTTTCAGAGTTTGAAACGGCATATGAATCTTTGCCCAGTGTGGTTGGGAATCATATAAAAAGCAGAGTATATGGCGAATTATATCAAATGGTTTTTGTACTGTCAAAAAGAAAAGATGTTAAAACGATAGATAGAACATTAAAGCATACGGATTATCTATTTGTGCAATGTTTCTGGGGTGCCGGGGAAGGGTGGGATATATGCAAAAATATTAAGTATCCGGTGACTCTTAATAATTATCAGTTTTGCGAGGAAATTGCCGTTTCAAAAGATGCAAAATTATTTCGATTGGATCCTTTAAATATTCCCTGTGTTGTTCGGGTGAAGGTTACTGACCAGACAGGAAAAGAGTTATCGGCGGCTAATACCAATGGAAATCAGGTAGAAAATGTTTTCTGTTTCGATCATGGTGATCCGCAGATTATATATCAGGTGGAACCGGAATCGAAAAATATATTGAAAATTGAAATAGAATATATGATGTATAATAATGATACGATTTATAAGTGGATCTGCGATAGTTTGAAAAAAAGGAACAGTATCATCGAACAAAAAGAAAACTATATTGTAGAACAAAGAGAAGCGCTGGAAGAATGCGGAAACCAAATCAAAAGAATGAAAGAAATGGTAGAACAAAAGGAAAATTATATAAATGAACAGAGGGGATTATTGGAACAGCGCGACAATGAAATAAGGGAGATAGGAGGGATAGTGGAACAAAAGGAGAATTACATTAATGAACAAAGGGACATTCTGTTGCAAAAAGAGAACTGTATTAATGAACAAAGGGATGTTCTATTGCAAAAAGAAAATTGCATTAATGAACAAACAGGTATTCTGTTACAAAAAGAAAAGAAATTGAAAAGAATGGAGCAGTTTTTAGAAAAAAAGGGGATGCGATATTTATATAAAATATTAATGGGAAGATATGAGGAAGAAGAGTCATGAAAAATGTTTTAATATTGAATCCATATATTTCAACCCTTGGGGGCGGAGAAAAAACTATGGGGTATTTCTGTAAAAGTTTGGAAGAGTATTATAATTATGATGTTATCATTGATATATTAGTGTTTAATACTTATGGAGTGGACGTTTTTGCAGAAGGATATATAGAAATAGAAGATTTAAATAAACAGTTTGGACTGAAATTAAAAAGAACAAGAATTAAAAAAATAGATATACCATTTTCTAAAAACAGAATGGAGGCTTTTAAAAATAAGCTGGAAATTGAAAAAGTATCCAGAGGGTATGATATATTTGTTAATTTCATGTTTTTAAGTAAACACATTGGACACGCGAAGAAAAACATATACCAGTGTTTTTTTCCACCCAAAAGATATGCGAAGGAATGGCAGGGCAAAGGGAGAATTATAGGTATTCTTTATGACTTTTTATTTTATAGAAGCTATAACGTATGCATCAGCGACTCGAAATTTGCAAACCATTGGCTAACAACATACTGGAAACCTCATAAAAAGAATATTGTAATTTATCCGCCGGTATTTTCTGAAAAAGAAATGGAAGGACGTTATATTGAAAGTGAAAAAAAGAATATTATTATCAGTGTGGGAAGATTTTTTGTAGGATCCCATAGTAAAAAGCAATTAGATATGGCTAAGTTTTTTATACATAATTCCGACAAGCTGGCAGCCTATGAATATCATATTGTCGGGGCAGTATCGGAGCGGGAAGAGGACAGAGAATATTTAAGAAAGGTAGAAGAGGTCGCAAAACAATCCGAAAATATTAAAATTCATGTGAATTGTAAATATGAAGAGTTGATTGCCCTTTATAGAGCTGCAAAAATATTTTGGCATGCAACGGGCTTTGGTATTGATGAGAACAGGGAACCGGAGAAAACGGAACATTTTGGGATAACAACGGTTGAGGCGATGAGTTTCGGTGCGGTTCCTGTTGTAATCAATAAAGGCGGACAGAGGGAAACGGTAGAAGAGGGAGTTAACGGGTACAGATGGGATGATGAAAAAGATTGTATTGAAAAAACATATAAATTAATTGAAGATGATGATTTAAGAAGGCGTATGGCAGAAGAGTCCGTAAGGAGAGCGAAGGGATATTCTACAGAGGAATATGACAGGCTAAACAGAGAGGTATTTCATGGACTCAAAATATGATGTTTCAATAATTATTATAAATTATAATGGAAAACGATATATAGATAATCTATTCTCCTCTTTTCAGCAAATGAAAAAAGGGGATATCCGTTATGAAATTATTGTAGTAAATAACGGAAGCGATGACGGCTCAATCCGCTATTTGAGAAACAAGTATGGCAGTATGCAGCAACTAAAAATTGTTGAGGCTGGAGGAAACCTGGGATATGCAGGGGGAAATAATTTTGGCGCGGAGCAGGCAACGGGTAGATATTTGATTTTTTTAAACAATGATACTTCGGTGGGAGAAGATTGGCTCGTAAACCTGTACGGTTTTATGAAGGAAAGGCCATTTTGCGGCATGGCTAACGCGAAGCTTGTGTTTTTTTACGATTTTATTTCCATGAAGGTGAAGACTTCCGATAAAATTATTTTAGCACCTTTTATTAAGATCAATGGGAGAGAGCATAAAATAGACAATAAATTCTGTAAAAATGTGTTGTATGAATCGGATCGGATTGTTTGTTTTGGGAATACAGAGATAGCGATTCCCTTGTTGGATGGAGTTCGTGAAAGCGAGCTTGAATTGTGCTGCCTGGAGGAATGTGGGCAGGGGAATGCCATCGTTTGCTGTGGAAAGGAAATATTACTGGAAGGCAGTCAACAACCTGTGATTTCAATGAACAGGAGCGAGATCGAGAGGAATAAATATAGCTTGATCCAGAATGCTGGTTCCGGCATCAATGAGAATTATGATGGGTATGATATTGGCTTCTGCGAAAGAGACTCGGAAAAATATTGTTCGGCTTATGAAGTTGCTAGCGGGTGTGGCGCATCCATTATTATGCTGAAAGAAGATTTTGAGAAATGTGGAAAGTTTGATGAAAAATTTTTTATGTATTATGAGGATGCAGATTTGTCTTACCGATTACGGAAATTGGGGAAATCCATATGGTTTTGTCCGGAGGCGGTGGTGCGCCATATTCACACAGGCAGCAGCGAAGAATGGTCGCCGTTTTTTTGCTATCAGGTGAGCCGGAATAAATTATTATTTATACGGAAAAATATCTCATTTTTCAAGTTTGTGGTCTATTTTTTGAGACAATTAAGAGATGCAGCAAAGAGTAAGAATAAGTATCAAAGATGGGGATGCATAGATGCTGTGAAAATAGGTGTGCTGGGGAAAAAGGTCAGTTTTTTTGATCATTAGATGAGGAATACAAATATGAAAAATGAAATAGAAAAAATGCGGACAACGGCTACTGATATTATAAGATTTATTTTACAGTTCCTGTTAGCATTAGCAGTCATCTCGCCAGTTATAGGCACGGTTTATATCTTTTTTGACTGGCATTGGGGGAGAGGCGCATTCATAATAAATGTTTTATTGTCGCTTTTTCTGGCCTGCTATTTATATAGGATAGGAATGTTTCAAATCCAAAATTTGAGAGAGTGCGTAGTTCTGCTTATAATCACGATAGTGAGTTTAAAATTATATTCGCAATATTCCCCTGTCTTAAATATTGCGCAGGATCCTTCGTTGTATATGCTGCGGGCTTTGAATTTAGTTAATTATGGGCATGACTATAAACCAATGCTCACGTATAACTATTTCATAGAGAATGGTATTATTAATCCGCAGACAGAATATGGGATGCTCCACAGTGGTACATATTTTAGTTCCCCTAATTTGCATTGCGATTTTTTTCCAGGAGGAAGCTTTTTTTATTCCTTATTTGGTTTAATATCAAAAGACATTATTTTTTATGGACAAACAGCCGTTATGTTAATTAACTCATGGTTAATGTATTTTGCAATTAAAAAAATTTCCGGGATAAAGAGCTGCGCTGTCTCTGGAATATATACATTGACATTTATAGTGGCTCCGCTAATCGTTTGGTTTGGGAGAGGAAGCTTTACTGAACCGGTAGCGTTGTTGTTTTTGCTGTTGATAATGAATATACTGGCAATGGACAAGTCTTCTCCTGTCTTGCTGGCTCTTTGCTTTTTGGCTTCTTATTCGGCAAGAATGGATTATTTTATTATTTTGTTGATAGGAATATTTATTATTTTGTACATCCATATTCCAACGGGTATTCTATATACTGGAGCTGTTGTAGGGCAGGTATTTCTTTACCGAAATGTTTATGAATGTTATTTTTCCAGGATATCAAATGAAATGAGGCTGTTCAAGTATCAAATTCCTATCGTTTTAGCGGTTTTTGTTATTAGTTTTTTGTTTGTAAAATGGAAGAGAGAATTATTGCCTGAGATACTCTATTCTAAATGGGTGAAGTATTTATTAATTGGAATAGGATTACTTTGCATAGGTTTGATGTTTTATGACAATATTGTTCCAGAGGATTCTTACCAAGTTGCATTGATTCATGGACAAATGATGAGAACCTATAAGGAAGAATGTTTAGATTTGTTGTTTTTAGTATTTCCAAGCATAATATTATGCCTGGGCTTGGCGGGAATGTATAAGTTTATTGATCAGGAACGATTAAATTTTGTTACCAGCGTATTCCTTCTTGGCGTAGGAGTGGTTTATTTATATTTATTGTTTGGGGGCGCTAATTCTCCTATGCTCTATTGGCTGTTGCGTCGGTATTATAATAATATCATACCTATTTCGTTGCTGGCTTTTTGCTGCTTTTTTCATAATCTGCATAAGAATCACGCATACTTTTTGTCTGGAGCTTGTATGCTTTTATCGCTGAATCTCTATTTGAACAGCGGACAGTGCGTGGATTATGATGGACTGGATAAGTCGATAAGTGAAATAGAGAGTGATATAAAGGAACAGGGTTATATAACTGTCTATTATCCGGCATCTTTGAAAAAGGAAGTCTCTCCTTTATTTGGATACAGCGATTTGGAATTTGTTCCTATTGACTTTAATGAATATAGAAGATTAAAGGAAAGAAAAGAAGATTTTGATTTATCCAATTCACTTATAATAGCTACGAATCAAATAGAGGGCATGGATCCTCATATATATAATATATCCTATCTAAAATTGGGCGAAACATATGGAGAAATACCAAAAACTGTATATGAAAACAACAGAGAAATACTTGCCTATCCATTAGACGAATATGTATGCAATGGGAATGCTGGAAATATTTATCCCATGGGTTTTACCAAAGAAATTACTGGAATAACGGATGACCAATGGACGGCATCTGTGGCAGAGATTATTTGCGATGATTTAGATATTATGAACGATTCGGAATTGGTTATTGAATTAAAAGAATATTATAATTATTATATCGCGCAAGGGGATATGGAAAGCTTGAATTTAGAAGTAATTGTCAACGATAATTATTGTTTGGACTTCATTAATTATGATGGAAATAATATTTCCTTCGCGCTGGATAAGTTAAAGGAATCTGAAGAGAAACTAAATAAAATCAGAATTACTTGTAATACTTTTTCGCCCTTTGAAACGGGCAGAGATCAGGATGACAGAGATCTTGGCATAGCAATCAACCAAATATATGTGCAATAGAGTGAACAACAGGAAAAGTAATAAAGTAAAATGAACATATGTGCGTAAACTATGCCATGCAATGGACACTTCATAAGTGACACCGTTGCATGGCATATCAGTGATTTACAAAAACTCCAAAGAAATAATACGATATGACATCTCTCTTGCGTCATGTGGGGCTTCGAACGAAAAATTTGTTTTTATATATATTTCTGCAGTCTGTTCTTTTTCCACTTTATTGTCTAAGTCAATTTTTAATGCATACTCTCCATTATCAGTGATCTGTTGTTCGTGAAGAAGAACTCCGTCTATAAAAATTTGCATAATACAATCTTCTTCAGGCATACTTTCAAATTGAGCAACTTTAAACTGAAAATTTAAATACTGGGGATTATCTGTAGTTTTTAATAGTGTTCCGACATTTTTAGAAGCCCATCTTAAATCTCCACTTTTTTCATACGAATGCACTCCTCTTATATATTCATATTCATTCGTATAAATATATCGAGTTTGTTTTACTGCTTCCCAATCATTATCATCAAACGGCCTATACGGATGTTTGTAATTTATTTGGTAAATAGAAATCGGAGTTCGTTTATTAGAATATATTTCGTCATACTCATATAATTTTTTTACATCGGCAAAGCCTGTGGAATGATATGCATATTGATCTTCTACAAGTATTATGTTGCTAAAATTTTCTTTTATTCCATTAATATCGTAAAATGGAATTTCAGCCATAATTGAAATTACTGGTGCTTGATACCAATCAGCCCCACAAACGATGCTATCGGGGTTTTCCTTTACATAATTTTTTATAAATTCGGATGCTTCTAAAATATCTTTTTTAGTAAAGTCATTAATATATTTTGTCTGGCAACAGGCGATCAGTGAACATATTACTGACGAAAAAAACAAACAAATGTTTAGATACCTATTCTTATAGTTTTTATATATTGCATTCCAAGTAAAGGCGGTAACTAATTCCATTAAGATAACGCCGATCAGAATCCTTCTTGCCCATGCTTTTTCCGTAGATGTTATTAATAACCACCAGCCAAAATAAGAAAAAGCTATTAAAATAATTATATCAAAATATTCTAATTTGCGTTGTTTAATGACTCGTGCAATGAAATATATAAAATTTATACTAAGTATCAATACCAGTATAACAAGATAAATGTGGTATTGCGAACAGAAACTTTGTATATGGATCAAAAATTTATTGGTTATTCCGGGAGTATCCTTAAAACCAGATACTATTCCTGCTTGCCGTCCCACATCCTGGATTAAATGTTCTTGTGTGTTTATATATGGTATTATACCGAGTTGGGTTATTTTAAATAATTCAAATGATAAAATTGGAATAAAAAAGCCGAGGATCCAAATTAAAAGTTGCCGTATTTTTATTTGTTTTTCTATAAAACATTTGCTGAACAATACCAATAATAACGATGGTAGTGCAATCAGTATCACTGTTTTTGTAAGAAAGGCAAAACCGTAAAATATACCGCTTAAAAAGAAATATAAATTTTTGTTTTGCTGTTCTGTTTTCAGTAACATATATATGGTCGTTAATAGCCAAAATAATGCTGGTATTTCTCCGTACCCCCGCATTCCATAAGTAGAAAGATTGGGTGTAATGCAAATAAACATTTCTAATAGAAGTAATAACCATTTATTAATTTTCAGTTTTAGGCCAATTAAATAAATGAAAAAAAACATTCCCAATAGATATATTCCATTTGCTATGATACCTTGTAATGGGCCAACACCTAATATAAGAAATATAAAAGCAGTAGGGAGTAACACTGGAATACCTGTTTGGATGCGCGTGTCAAACATTGTTCCGCCATTATACGTAGTTGAATATGTTCCGTTTTTTATGAGTTGATATGGAATTTGCAAGTTCATTCCACCATCAAAATCAACTATGCCACAAAAGCAAAGCTTAATAATATTATATAAAATGATTGCAGATGTAATTATCAAGAAAAAAGAATATACATACCGCTCGTTCTTGGATATATTATTTGGGATCATCATTTCTTTTCTCCTTCTATGTTTATTAAATTAATGATAGATTACCATTGCCAAAGAAGGGGGAAACCTCTTCTTTGGGAAAGTATTGGATAATAGACAGTTATCTATATAAGTTTTATATTTTGATATAAAAAGAACAGCCTTCTGAAACGGAGGTGTTCAGAAGGCTGTTAATTATGTTAATAAAAAACAAACAGGTATGCTATTTTATTTTATTGATCATACTCTTTATATATCGTTCTCTTCCGCCGGCATCTACAACATCACACTCTTGGCAAAATCCCAAACTCATACGTCCGCCTTTCATGGCGAATCTTATTTGCTGAAGTTCTTGTCCCCTCCAAATGTCAACCAGTGATTTTTCACCTATTTTTCCATAGTCGGTTATTTCATAGCAGTCATTGCAGCATAATCCGATTTTACCAGAAGGGAAAATAACAATATCTGTGTATGGATAAATACAGGACTCATTTACATGATTGTTTTTGCGTGGTTTGTTGGGAGCGCTCCCGGCTCTGGTTGCCAATATTTCTTTACTGTATCTTCTGTTAATAGTAATAGAAATATTTTCATATCTTGTCGCATTTTTCCTGATATCTTTATATATTTCCTTTATGTTTTTGGACAGGCGATAGCTGCTTCCATAATCGTTTATTACTAATTCATTGACTCCGCTGTTGCTTAATTCGTAGATTTTTTCGCTATTGAGGAGGGTTCCATTGCTTATCAATGCGATTTGGGCATTGGGAAGATATTTCCGGGCAGTTTTCGCAAACTTCGATATTCTGACGTCGATAAGGGGTTCGTTGTTTACGTTTAGATAAATCTTGCCTTTCCAATGGATGTTTTTTAATTCTTCCATGATTAGAAGGTAGGTTTCCTTGTCCATTTTTTGGAAGGGACGTTTTTCGTCATGTACGTTAGCGGGGCAAAAGGAGCATGTACCATTGCAGCGGTTGATAGTTTCTATCATAACGTTATAAAAGAGGGGGGGGTAATTTGCGCATGGAACCATTGGATATATTGATCTATGCTCTTTTTATAATACCTGGCAGTTACAGAAAGCATGATGCTGGATGTCAGGCCTGAGAAGCGTTTTCTTAAAAACCATGTGGCAATGCCGCCAAAGCTGTTTATTTTTACAGACATATCTTATAACCTTCTTTTACATAAAATTTTTTTTGTTATCTTTCGATGCGAATACATAGATTCTCTGAATATAATAATTTGCAAAATATAAAAGGAACTCAACAAAAATCTTAGCAAATACCTGTGAAATTCCCAATGTGGATGTAATAAATAGTATGGAAAAAGCAGAAACTGTTCCTGAAAGGATAACCAGCATAAAATATTTAACTAACTGGTTGAACAGATGACTGTTGCTTTTAAATACTTTTTTTCTATTGATCCCGAAATTAACCAATGACGAACATCCTCTGGCCAGATAGGTAGCTTGTAAAATACTAATATCCATATTTCCCGCAGTCAGCATAAAGAAGACAATATAATCAATCAATGTGGAAATCAGCGAGGATAATGAATATTTGAACAGAACCGTGTAAATTCTTAACGAATCTTTCAAAGGGTTAAAATGGGAGGTTGGATTTCCCTTCTCATAAATCGTTTGAATTGGTATTTCAAGAAAGTCCAGTCCATGCTCCTTAGCATCCAATAACATATTCGTTTCATACTCGTAGCGCTCTCCAGCGGTACAGCATGCTGTTTCAATAAAGCCGAAAGGAAGGCCGCGAAGTCCCGTCTGTGTATCAGAGACGTTGATTCCACACAGCCAGCCATAAAATTTACAAGATAATTTGTTGCCGAATCTGCTACGAAAGGGGACATTTTTATCATAAAAAGAGCGACATCCTAAAATAAGTTTATTTGATGATTCCATTGCCTTGCTGATTTTTAAAATGTCTTCGATACCATGCTGGCCGTCTGCATCAACGGTTATTGCGCCGGATGCGGCTCCGGGTTCCAATGACAGGCAATAATTAAAGGCTGTTTTTAAAGCTCTTCCTTTTCCCATATTTGTATAATGACGTAATAATACACAAAAATCCAGCTTTTCAATTTCTTGAAAAACGGGTGCAAATTTATTGCCGCTGCCGTCATCCACTACAATAATCGTTTGAAAATGTTTACCGAGATTTTGGCAAAGTAAGATTAACGAAGGGGATGGTTTGTATGCGGGAATAATGATTAATTGTGTTTTCATGGATATGCCTCTTTCTCTTAAGATGCACGTTTTTTTATAAGAATAAGCATTTGTGTTAAAAATAGTTTTCGATTTAATTTAACTGCCAAAACATCGCCATAATGTTCCATATCCTGTTTTACATCCTCATATCTTAAGGGGACTTCATCCCAGAATTGCCACATTCTTGCCAATTCCATGCATTTGCGCCAAAATCTGTATTTACGCGTCGGTGTTGGAAAGGAAATTAAGACATGGCCATTTTCCTTGCAATATTTAAAATGATTTTTTATAACTATGCTGCGCTCTTTTGGACTAAAATGTTCTATTAGGCCAATGCTGTAAACAAAGTCGTATTGTTCCGAAAAAGTTATTTCCTTTGTAAGATCTGTCAAAAAACCCTTATGTGGGACAGTGTGCAGTTCATGCAGTTCAAATAGTTTTACGGCTAATTCGTTATTATCGACAATGTCATAGGCGCTTAAGTTTTTTCCTTTACAGAAATGAGCCGCAAAACAACTATTGCCTCCCCCCAATTCTATGACAGAATATTTGGAAGCTTCATTCGGCCGGAAGGAGTATCCGGTTAATTGATAAAATTCATTGATCATTTCCAAACTATATTTTTGAGTAAAAGTAGAAAAAAAGCTTTTCTTTTTTTGATAATATTTTGTCCAGTCTGTTCTATCTTTGAATTTTTTTGTTTTTGAATTCATACTATTTTGACATTCCTCCCATATATATGTTATTGATAATGATCGCATCAGAAGTTTTTGCTGTTGCCAGAAGTTCTATCTTATCGCATATGATCCCATTGTCAGGCATAAACAGGTAATTCCCGTCGAACATTTCCAGCTTTTCTTCATATACAGTATTTCCATCGCAAACGCCTCTTATAATAAGTTCGGAACCGGACAGGACTCTTCCGCCAATATGGATAAAAGATATTTTCTGAATAGATTCCATGTTTAGACTGATGGTGGTCTGCTTGTTTTTGTCTTTCATAATGACAGATTCGCCATATCGAGGAATTTTCTTATATTCCACCTCATGATTTTGTGTTAAATAATCGATATCATAAGGATATATGATCCAGCGGCTGTCTGTGTCTAATCTCAGGACTTCATGGTTTTCTGACTGGTACAATTTTTTCATATCTGAGAATAAAAAGGCATAACGTTCCAGAATTTCTTTATCAGGAAGTCCGTTGTTGTTCAACCAGACAATTATTCTTTCTCCGTTACATTGTCTGCTTAATACGGTATTTACAAATTTTTGGGCAGTATATGTCCCGCTGATATGGTATGAATTGGTATAGGAATAAGGGAGTTTGGACAGCATAACAGCCCCCAGCATTGTTCCAGGTCCATTGGTTCCAAGATATTCCACATAATAGTTTTCTTTCATATTTAGGCTTAGAATGTAGTCAAAGCAATCCAGACCAGCCTGGGTGATTTCTGCTTTTACCTCATTGCAGGGGAACGGAGAGAGAGTAAGGTTAAATACGTGCTTCTGGTGCAGGAAAAAGATGATACAGCCGCTTAAAGTATACACCAGAATTTTTCTTATGCATAAATTACCGATGAATTTGCCAACTTTTACAATGTATTCGCATAGAAAAGCTGTAAGTAATAGGGTTTCTATAAGCAAAAATTTATGCATGGCGTAGCTTCTTCCCGCAAAAACATAAAAAAACAATACAAATATTGACACTGAGAAAAGAAGAAATTCCCATCGCACTTGTTTGTGATTGGACTTCCATCGATATACCATTGCGATAATTCCAATGCTGGCAAGAACCATCCATAAAGCGGATGGCTGACTGGACATCCATGCATGATCCGCAATCGCCGGATTGATATTTTCTGTTTTTTGAAATATCAGTTTAATTTGGCTTGAAATCGCCGGCTGAGGAAGCAGAAGGGTACACCATATAAAAATCCACCCTATACTTTTCAAGGCTTTTTTACAATAATAATAGTAGATGATAAATAACAACAACAATATTCCGGTCGCCAGATAGGAGGCGAGCCCTAGAAAAGCTGCTAAGGGAAGGATCAGCCTGGTTTCTAGTTTGCTCAGTACGTATCTGTCCGTATTACATAAGATGCTGATGATGGTCCAACATATCATCAGGGAAAAAAGGTTTGGGGAATAGCCTGAGGTAAGAAAACCATACCATGAATTATAATTAAAACATGACAGGAAAATATATAAGATAATGGACCAGGAGCTTTGGCTTCGGATCATCAATAAAGGCATGGAAACTACGGTTGCAGCTGATAAGCAGCGCAGTATATGAGTTACATGCAGAATATCGATATGAAAAAGATAAGAAATCAAAGCACAATTATAATGATATCCCCATAAATATGAAAAAATTTCAAATTTTTCTTGCAAAGGGTTCCAGCCTTTATATGACAGCGGCAGAGGATTTCCCTTATAAGGTAAAGGATTTTCTACAGATAATTCATTAAATATAAGGGTATTAATCTGAAAATGATGGATATCATCTACATTTCCATAAATAGGCAGAAATTCCATATTAGTACTGATTAACAGTAAGAGAAAAATAATGAAAAATACACTGAAAAATATGTATAAATTAGGATGGTTGTTAATGATTATCGGATTTACCGTGCATCTGCTGGTACAGATGTAGAAGAGAAACAGTATGGCAATTAGAATTATAAAATTAATTCCTAAAATAAACCATCGGTTCATTTGGCTTCCAGCCAAATAAAAACCGATGATACTACTAACTGTATTGATGGAAAATAAGCTTAATAGAAATATAAAAAATTTCCATATTTTGCTGGCATTAAATGTTTTAGCAGCAAAGCGTATTGATACTAAAATATTGAAAGAAAACATTATGAAACTTAATATTTTATACATTTTATCGCCCTGGGGTTTTACTTATATGCACTTTATCAATAAAAAGTTCTTTTGAGTACATGATTTATTATGGTAACTATAAAAAATAATATTTTAATGAGTATTCATTGTCAAGGATATTTTGTTATTTTTTCTGTTTTTTGGGTATATGATTCAATAAAGAAATGTGCTATACTAAAAACAATGCAAAAAAGTACTATAAGAGAGGAAAAAAAGATGAAACTTATAATTCAGATACCTTGCTATAATGAGGCAGATACATTAAAAATTGCATTAGATGCATTGCCAAAGCAGATAGATGGAATTGATTCCATAGAATATTTAATTATTAATGATGGGAGCAAGGATAATACTGTTCAAGTGGCAAAGGAGTGGGGAGTAAACTACGTTGTCAATTTTAAAAGGAACAAAGGTTTGGCGAAAGGATTTATGGCGGGATTGGATGCATGCATTAGAAACGGGGCGGACATTATAGTAAATACAGATGCTGATAATCAGTATAACGCCAATGATATTGAAAAATTGATAAGGCCGATTATGGAAGGAAGAACCGATATAGTAATCGGAGCAAGACCAATAGACGCTACAGAACATTGGTCTCTGTTAAAAAAGAAATTACAACATCTAGGCAGCTGGGTAGTAAGAAAGGCTTCTAATACTGATATTCCGGATGCGCCGTCGGGATTCAGGGCATACAGCCGTAATGCAGCAATGCAGATGAATGTCATTAATGAGTATACTTATACATTGGAAACAATCGTGCAGGCAGGAAGAAATAAGATTGCAATGGAATCGGTACCGATTAGAACGAATGCAGAATTGCGTCCATCAAGGCTTTTCCATAGTATCACAAGTTATGTCAAAAGATCCATGGTAACTATTATTAGGGCATTCCTTATGTATAAGCCGCTCAAATTTTTTATTTGGATGGGAATGATTCCGTTTATAATTGGGATTGGTATTGGCATGAGGTTCTTGTATTATTTTATTTCCGGAGCAGCGGCAGGGCATGTTCAATCGTTGATTTTAGCGAGTATGCTAATTCTTATCGGCACTATGATATTTACGGTTGGACTACAGGCAGATATTATTGCAGCCAATAGAAAATTACTGGAGGATATCCAGCTTCGGATAAAAAAGATGCAATACGATAAGAAAGAAGAAGAGTAAAAAGGCATAGTGGCAAGGAGTGTAGAAATGTTTGAAAATATGAAGGAAGAGAAAGCAAGGGGAAAAATATTAGAATTGGTAAAGGAATATTGCGAGAGTTACCATAATAAAAAGGAATATCAGAAAGGGGACAGAATCCCGTATGCATCCAGGGTTTATGATGCTGAAGAAATGATCTGTTTAGTAGATAGTGCTCTGGACTTCTGGCTGACTTCGGGCAGATATGCAGACGAATTTGAAGAAGAATTTGCCAAATTTCTGGGGGTAAAATATTGTTCTTTGGTAAACTCTGGTTCTTCTGCCAATTTAATCGCTTTTTCTGCTTTGACGTCTCCGTTGCTTGGCGACAGAAGAATTAAGCGGGGAGATGAGGTAATTACCGTTGCGGCCGGATTTCCAACGACAGTAACGCCAATGATACAATATGGGGCCGTTCCTGTATTCGTGGATGTGACGATTCCTCAATACAATATTGATGTTTCGCAATTGGAGGATTCAGTTTCTGAAAAAACAAAGGCGGTTATGATTGCGCATACGCTGGGCAATCCCTTTGATCTGGCAGCAGTTAAAGCGTTTTGCGATAAATATCATTTATGGCTGGTAGAGGATAATTGCGATGCATTGGGTTCAAAGTATATTCTGGATGGAGAAGAAAAATATACGGGTACCTTTGGGGATATAGGAACCTCCAGCTTTTATCCGCCCCATCATATGACAATGGGCGAGGGAGGAGCTGTATATACCAATAACCCGTTGTTGCACAGATGCATTCGGTCTATGCGTGACTGGGGAAGAGACTGTATCTGTCCATCGGGAAGGGATAATTTATGCGGGCATCGTTTTGATAGAAAATATGGGGATCTTCCTTTGGGATATGACCATAAATATGTCTACTCTCATTTTGGGTATAATTTAAAAGTAACGGATATGCAGGCGGCTATCGGGTGCGCGCAGCTGAAAAAATTTCCTTCATTTATAGAAAGGAGAAGACATAACTTTGCCAGACTGTATGATAAATTACAGACAGTTCAGGACAGGCTGATTTTACCAGAGGCATGTCCGAATGCGGTTCCGAGCTGGTTTGGATTTATGATGACGTGCAGGAGCGGACTCAATAAAAATGAGGTTGTTAAATATATTGAAGAAAGAGGAGTGCAGACGAGAATGTTGTTTGCAGGTAATCTGACGAAGCAACCCTGCTTTGACGAGATGAGAAAGGATGGAACCGGCTATCGGGTGGTCGGCGATTTGAAAGTAACGGATGAGATTATGGATCGTACATTCTGGGTAGGGGTATATCCGGGAATGACGGACGATATGATTGATGATATGGCGCAAGTCATTATAGAAGCGGTTACAGAACGGTGTGGTGAAAGCAGATGAATATTTTATTAACGGGTGCGACTGGTTTTGTCGGCAGTTATATGCTGGAAGCCCTGTTAGAAGCAGGGCATACCATTGCTGTAGTGAAAAGAAGCTTTTCGCAGGTGGATAGAATAAAAAACCATTTGGAAGAATGCAAGGTATATGATCTGGACAAAATAGAAATAGAAAAAATATATGAGGAGAATATGATAGAATGCATCGTCCATTGCGCGACTTATTATGGAAGAGACGACAGACAGTGCATCAAAAATATCGAGTCTAATTTGCTGTTTCCCTTACAGATGTTAAGCCTTGGGATGGAACATGGAGTCAGACATTTTATCAATACGGATTCTTTCTTTGCCAATCAGATTGAAACCGATCAGGATTTGGATCAAAAACTTTATATGTGTGGATATACGCTGTCAAAGAGGCAGTTCCGCCAATGGGGGCGTATGTTTGTAAGCAATTATGGAATTGATTTTATTAATATGAAATTGGAGCATGTATACGGAGAAAGGGACGGAGAGAGCAAGTTTATCCCATATATTGTGGAACAATGCAGAAATAATGTTCCTGTTTTGGAATTAAGCGAGGGAATTCAGGAGAGGGATTTTATTCACGTATCGGATGTAGTAAATGCATATATAGTTGTAATTAATAATATAGAAAATAGGCGTATTTATGGATATCGAGAATATGAGGTAGGAACCGGCTGTAGTCTGAAGCTTCGGGAATTTGTAGAAATCATCCATAGGGCAGTAACGAGCAATACTTTGCTTAAATGGGGAGCAACAAAAATGAAAAGCGGTGAGATCATGAAATCAAAGGCTGATAATGTGGAATTAAAAAAAATTGGATGGATGCCTGAAATTGTGCAGGAAGATCAGATTGAACGTATTTTTGCTAATTGGGGGGGGGTAAATGACAGAATAGTGTACTATGCCGTTCCCGGAAAGGCGGCGTAGCTATGAATATAATGGTTTTAGGAGCTAGCGGCTATTTAGGGAAAAAAATATGCAGTTATTTGGAAAGTGCAGAAGATCATATTGTAAGGGTAATTCGAAAAAGAGACGGCGTGCGTGAAGGCGAAAAGGAGAAAGTTATATATGCGGATATCGCGGCGATCAAGCAGGAACTGGAGCGAGGCAGCTATGATTGGGTGATAAATTGTGCGGCCGTATATGAAAGAGGAGGAGCAAAACTGCATGAGGTGGTGGACGCTAATATGGTGTTTGCCATACAAGTTTTAGATTGTGCAGTGGAGTGCGGCGTAAAGAATTTTCTGACGATTGATACGAGTCTGCCCAAAGAATTAAACTTGTATAGCTTTACAAAGAAACAGTTCGCAGAATTCGGCGATTTTTATGCTAAGAGATATGGAATAACGTTCTTAAATATTGTATTGGAAATGTTTTATGGTGAAGATGAACCGAAGGATAGATTTTTAGTTGCTTGTTGCCATAAAATGCTGGCAGGGGAAACGTTGTCGCTGACTGAGGGAAGGCAGGAAAGGGATTTTATCTATATTGAGGATGTTTGTGCTGCAATCAGATTATTGCTGAACGCAAACATGAAAGGATTTCATAACATATCAGTAGGAAGCGGCTGTGGGGTTTCCGTTCGCAAGCTATTGGAGTATATGCATGATGTATTAAGCTCCGAGTCCAAACTGGACTTTGGGGCAGTTCCTCTGAGAAACAATGAACCGAACTGCGTGGCGGATATCAGTATCCTTAAGGGATTAGGATTTGAATTAAAATATCCTTGGAAAGAAGGAATCGAGTATTTTTGCAATAAAATAAGGCAGTCAATAAAATAGGGCAGTTCAAAAGCGGAAGTCTCTCATGGTCAGAGTCTTCTGCTTTTTTGATGTGAAAACTTGCATGGAAGGTTTGTGGCCAGGGCAGTATGCAGGTTGCGCGGCGAGCAGGGAAAGGATTATTTTTTTGTCTAATTTGGATAAAAAGCACTTGACAGACCGCTGTATATTTAAGATAAAACAATGTTGACAATATATGACATATTTAATACTATTATTCGAAATAAGAGACGGATTCTCTTTATGGAAAAATGACAAGTCTGAACGGAGAAAAGAACGATGCTTTTTAATTCGATCGATTTTTTGATTTTCTTTCCAATAGTAGTTCTGGTTTATTTTATCATTCCATTAAAAATAAAACATTTATGGCTGTTAGCCGCAAGTTATTATTTTTATATGTGCTGGAATGCAAAATATATACTTTTGTTATTGGCATCGACGGCAATTACCTATATAAGTGGGCGATTAATAGAGAAGATTAAACATTTCGAATGGGAAGAAACAAAGAAGCTTAAGATGAAAAAATGTGTGGTTGCGGCCAGCTTGCTCATTAATCTAGGAATTCTTTTTTATTTTAAATACATCAATTTTGCACTTGGGATAATAACAAGGCTGTTTGCGAAGATTCATATCGAACTGAATATATCGGTTTTTGATATGATTTTACCAGTTGGAATTTCATTTTATATTTTTCAAGCGTTGGGTTATACGATGGATGTATACAGGGATGAAATATATGCTGAAAGGAATTTCTTTCGATATGCCTTGTTTGTTTCCTTTTTTCCGCAGCTGGTGGCCGGGCCGATCGAGAGATCAAAAAATTTACTAAAGCAATTAGCTGTGCCTAAAAAATTCTGCTTTGAAAATGCAAGAGAAGGGCTGCTGCTTATGCTGTGGGGGTTTTTCCTTAAGATTGTGCTTGCGGATAGAATTGCCGTCTTTGTCGATACGGTGTATGGCGATTATAACACATATCCAGGAACGTATGCTATTGTCGCGACCATGTTATTTGCCGTTCAAATTTATTGTGACTTTGCAGGATATTCTACGATAGCAATTGGAGCGGCCAAGGTTTTGGGAATACAGCTGATGGAGAATTTTGATATGCCTTATTTATCCACATCAATAGCTGTTTTTTGGAGAAGGTGGCACATTTCCCTTACCTCATGGTTTCGGGATTATTTATATATCCCATTGGGCGGCAGCAGAAAAGGGATGTTTAGAAAATATATTAATAAATGGATTGTTTTCCTAGCCAGCGGTTTGTGGCATGGGGCACAAATTTCTTTTGTTGTCTGGGGAGGTTTGAACGGCTTTTATCAGATTTTGGGAGAAATTTTACAGCCAGTGAGAGATCGGGTGGTAAGCATATTACACCTTAACAGGGAATCGTTTGGACATAAACTGATACATATAATCGGTACATTTCTTTTGGTCGATTTCTCGTGGATTTTCTTTAGGGCAAATAGCTTTAAGGAAGCGCTCGGCATAATTCAGTCTATGGTTACTGTAAAAAATCCATGGATCTTATTTGATGGCTCGCTTTACTTGTGCGGTCTGGATGAAAAAAATTTTCGATTAATGATGATGGGAGTTCTTGTTTTATTGTTTGCAGATTTTTGTAAAATGAAAAAAATAAAAATAAGAGAGATCATTATACGACAGGATTATTGGTTCCGATGGATATTTATATCGGCATCGGTAGGAATTATATTGCTGTTTGGCATGTGGGGTCCTTCATTTGATAAAGCGAACTTTATTTACTTTCAATTTTAGGGGGCATAGCCATGAAAAAAGTCATAAAAATATGGATGAGCTGTATCATAACCCTTGTCTTGACGGTTGGCATCATATATAAACTGGGTGAACTGGTCAGGCCGATTAATACGGATATTGCGTTAAATGCAATTAATACATTTCATGATATGCCGGAAGAAACCATAGAAGTGATAGGTTATGGCTCTAGCCATATGTGGCGCGGGATGGATCCGCTGGAGATGTATGAAAAGTATGGAATTGGCGCATATAATTATGGATGTAACTGGCAGAGAATCAATACGACGGAACTATTTTTAAAAGATTCCTTATTAACCCAGTCGCCGAAAGTGGTTCTGATAGAGACGTACTTGGTAAATAGTGTACTGCAGGATACAAATATAACTGGAGAAATATATTATACTAGAGGGATTTCTGAATTTGAGGGTAAGAAAGAATATTTAAAACAGTGTTTTGGGGATGATAAGGAGCGCTATTTATCATACTATATGCCGTTGTGTGCTTTCCATGATAATTGGGTGAACTTAGTGGCCGGCAATTTTTCGGAAAGTGCAGACAATACGGATTTTTACGCTACAATGGGTTTTTTCAGTAAAAGTGGAATTACTCCTGTGACAATAGGGGATCCATCAACATTTGTACAGAAAGAACTTAGTGATGCAGCGATTGAGGTGTTGGATGAGATAGTAGATATATGTAATCAAAATGATGCAAAAATTATTTTTTATACGGCGCCATATGCAGGAAACTATGAATATGGAGACGCAATGCAGAATTATGCCGCGAGTAATGGATGCGTTTATCTTAACTTATTTGAGTATATGGATGAACTGGAAATAAATTGTGAAACGGATTTTGACGATCCGACACACTTAAATGACAGTGGTTCTGCGAAAGTGGCCGATTTTCTTGGCAGTTACATTGTAAACCATTATGATGTCACGGATATTAGAACAATAAAAGAAAATATTTGGGAAAAAAATATGAAGAGGGGAAAAGAAAGGGAATAATTTCGTTCCGTGAAAAGTTTTAACCATTCTGAAAATCATAGCAGCCTAAAAGTAACCGCTTCTGCGCATGAAGTGAACCCCTTTCATTAGACAAAAATGAAAGGGGTTCACTTCATGCGCAGAAGCGGTTATTGCCATTTTTTCCATGGGGCGGTTCCATTTTTCCATAATGCTTCTAAAATATCCCATTCTCTTTTTGTATCCATACATTGCCAATAGCCGGTATGCATATAAGACATCAATTCGCCCTCTTCTGCCAGTTTTTGCAAAGGATATTTCTCAAAGACAGTGTCGTCTCCGGCTATATAATCGAAAATTTTAGGGCTTAATACCATATAGCCTGCGTTAATGGGGGCATAATCCGCCATACTTTTCTCGCGGAAGGAGTGAACAGCATTATCTCCTCCGATATCCAAAACGCCTTTTTCCTGTTCCAGCATAACGGCTGTCAGTGTGGCCGTTTTGCCGTGCTGATCATGGAATTCTACTAACTTAGAAAGGTCAACATCGCAAACGCCGTCACCATAAGTCATTAAAAAATCTTCTTTGCCGATATATGGCTGGATGCGTTTGATCCTTCCTCCCGTCATAGTATTTAAGCCGGTATCTACTACAGTTACCTTCCAGGGTTCCACATGACGATTGTGAATAATCATTTTGTTATCCTCGGTAAAATCGAAAGTGATGTCCGACGTGTGCAAAAAATAGTTTGCAAACCATTCTTTAATAATATGTTGTTTGTATCCGGCGCAAATAATAAAATCATGGAAGCCATAAAATGAGTATTCTTTCATAATATGCCATAATACGGGCATACCTCCGACCTCAATCATGGGCTTGGGCTTATATTGTGATTCTTCCGATATGCGGGTACCTTTTCCTCCGGCGAGTAATACGACTTTCATTTTTACTTTCTCCTTTTCACCTTTCCGGGTCTTAAGATTTTCGTGCCTGACGTGTCAGGTTACTCAATTTTTCTGCGCAATGTTTTTATTAATTCTCCGCTGAAAAGTAGCGTGATACTTTTCTTAGCCAGAATGACAATCATTAATAAAGGAAATAAAATTCGGGTCGGCAAAGTGGCATTTGGGGCAGACATTATGGAATAGATACAAGTAATAAATTTTCTGGGGCCTAATTTTAAATACATGGCATATCGCCAGTATTGCGTGTCTAAAAATCTGACTTCCAGAAGGAATCTTTGCCAAGGTTTAAACTCTGCAATATTTGCATAATTTTCAAAGACATCGTTGATTCTTCCGTCGTTTTCATATCCCCAAGTTTTTTCTTTTTGTAATGGTCTGGTTACTTTGATTGGGTATTCTGTCAGATGACAAGTTTTTTCATATAAACAGCTTCGGGTAATAAAATAAACCTCCGTATAAGGGTTTGTTAAACCGGCTTTAATCGCATCAGATGAAAAACTGCCTTTACGAAATACCAAGCCGCTCATTTGATGTGCTCTCCAAGAATTTATAAAACAATTATAGAATCCTTGGGAAAAAGTTTTTCTTTTTTTGCCGATATCCCGACCATATCCAGTAGAAACTCCATTTTTGCTAATATTATAATAACTGGGAATTATACATCCGTACTTTTCGTTTTTTATTAAACGGATTACTTCTTTCAGGTAAGCTTCATCCATAAAGTCGTCATCACCCAACAATAGGACAAATTCTGTTTTTGACAAATCGATCACATTAATAAAATTTTTTCCTGCACCTACATTTTGGGTGTTTTTATAATAAGAAATAGAAATATCCGAATTACGTTTTATCAATTCCGACATTTTGTCTGATGTTTGGTCGGGGGAATTATTATCAGATATCTGTAATCCAATGATTTTTTGGTATGAATTATTACGAATATGCTCGCAAAGTAATTTGATATTCTTTTCTAAAAAAGTGCAGTTATTATAGGTAGGTATTGCAATCGTTAAAATCATTCTTTTTTCCTTTCCATATCTTTTTACTTATAAGAAATAATATAATAAATGCTACGATATCTCCCAATATAGTCAAGAGGCGATGAACCAGTACAGCGCTTAAAATAACATTTTCTGTAAAATCATCCGCTAAGAAGAGACACATTATGCTTTCTCGTATGCCAAGTCCGCCGGGGGCACCAGGAGTAATATAACCTAATACCCAGGAAAGGGCATATAGACCAATTACTTCTTTGCCTAATTGTGATATAACAATATTTTCACCACAAAAATCACTTAAGACGACAAGAAAGAATAAGCCATTAAGTATATAAACAATAAAATAGCAAAAAACAAAAACAGGAATTTTATATATTATTTTTTTGAACTGCTCATAAAGGTTTTGTAAATAACTTTTATGTTTTCTTTTTAACTGTAATATAAGAATAACTGAAAGCGGAATTGATATAACTGCAATTCCGCCAATAATCCAGAGGGTATTTTGCAGATTATATTTTATGATGATTTCATTTCCATATTGATATGCAAAACATAATGCAACCAAAAGGGATGTGGTTACTAGGAATACTATTTCTGCTATAGTAGCGACAATCACTTGTTGGTGAGAGACTTGATTATTATCAAGTGCTATTTGGTTTCTTCCAATATATTGCACGACGTTACTGGGGATATATTTATATAAATTGGCTTTACAATAGGTATAAGTTGTTTGCTTCTTAGATACTTTCACATTACTAATGACACATACGATCTGCCTAAACAATATACCGGAGATAATAATAATGCCGCCTAAAGCAATGCATAAAAAAGAATATTTAATAATATGGTTTTGGATTATAGAAAATTGGAAGGCTCCTAAATCATACTTTATAATTTTTTTGATAATAAAAATAAAAGATATTATCATTAATAAAGTGCCGATAATTTTAAGTATTTTTTTATTCATATGACTCCTATATAAATAAAATCTAAGGCTTTTTAAGTCAAATAAAACTCTTTAATAGTATAAATGATAACCTAATTGATGTCAATCCTATTAAGCCCTTGGGTTTCCGCAGTTCCATCCACCAAAGCCCGATTATACACATATCACGATCTGCTTTTGCAACAGTCCCGAGTTAGGTTTGATATTGAATTATTCCGAAAAATTATAGTTCTAAATCTTAAAGATGGGTCTTTTGCCGAAAATATAAAATAACGTTATTGACAGTATAATTACTTATAAAAATAATAGAGTAAAAGATATTTATTAATTCAAAAAAATATATTGCTATAATAACGAGGGGCTATACAGATGAAAAAACTTATCGAATATCTTAATAATAATAAAATTATATCGATAATTTGGCGTTATTTGATAGGGGTTTTGCTGGCTGCATTTGTTTTTGACCGATTTTATGATGAGGAAGCCTTTTTAAATCAGTTTCATTTTAAATTAGTATATTTTGTAGCAGCCTGCAAATAAAAAGTCAAGGCTAAATGGAAAGAACATTGAAAATTTTATACAGATTGAAAATTTGGTATCAAAATAAGACCACCACGCCAGTGCTGGTCCGACAATTATAGTAGATAATTAGGATTCTGGAAGAGATGCAAGATATTCTTTCACTCGACCATAGTAGATTCTGAGAAACTTGTTGGCACCCGCAGTCATATAGACGTAGTAAGACTTACCTTGAACACGTTTCTTGTCTAAAAACTGATATACAGGGTCACCCTGTGGTTTGGTTTTAATCAAAACATCCATTACCTGAAATAAGGTTTTTCTGAGGACAGAAGAACCACGCTTTGAAGTTGGGACACTTTTTTGTTCATAGGTACCGGATTCATTCACACCGGGATCTATACCGGCAAATGCAGTAATAGCACCTTTATGAGTAAAATGGGAAACATCGTCAATCTCAGCCATGAGCTGGGGACCAAGTGAAGGCCTTTTGATTATGCATCAAATCCTTGCGTATAAGGTGTCAACTAAAATGATACAACATCACTTGCATAGTATAAGAAAATACGTTACAATATTTACTGCATATTTGCATTTGGGCGAAACGAAAGGAATTAAGTTAAGATGGTAAAATCATATTTGGATTTTTATAAAAACAGGAAAGTGTTAATTACAGGACATACAGGGTTCAAAGGTTCATGGATGTGTAAACTGCTAATAGATGCGGGTGCAGATATAACAGGCTATGCCTTGAAGCCTCCAACGAATCCCAGTCTTTTTGGAATATGTGAATTGTCTTCTCAGATGAACTCTATTATAGGCGATATCAGGGATTTGAAACATTTAAAACAAGTATTTCAGGAAGTGAAGCCGGAGATAGTAATCCATATGGCAGCACAGCCTATTGTTCGGGACTCGTATAAGGAGCCTGTATACACATATGAGGTAAATGTAATGGGTACCGTAAATATTTTGGAATGCGTACGAGAATCGGACTCTGTCAAATCATTTCTGAATGTGACTACTGACAAAGTATATTTGAATAGGGAATGGCTTTGGGGTTATCGTGAAAATGAGGAATTGAATGGCTTTGATCCTTATTCTAATTCAAAGTCCTGTTCGGAACTAGTGACGAGTAGCTATAAAAATTCTTTTTTTGCTGACAGGGATGTTGCGATTTCTACCGCGCGGGCTGGAAATGTTATTGGAGGAGGTGACTTTGCAATTGATCGCATTATTCCCGATTGTATTCGCGCTGTTACTGAAAACAAAGAAATCGTAGTAAGAAATCCTTTTTCTACCAGACCGTATGAACACGTGTTAGAGCCTGTTGCAGCATATTTAATGATTGCAAAAGAGCAATATGAAGACAAAAAGAAGTACGAAGGAAATTATAATGTCGGACCGGATGAAATAGACTGCTGGACAACAGGAGATTTAGTCACTTTATTTTGCGAAAAATGGAATTGTGCGACAGGAGATCATGTGACATGGAAGAACGAATATGATGGGGGGCCTCATGAGGCTAATTTTTTGAAGCTGGATTGTTCTAAGCTAAAAAGAATGTTTGGATGGAAGCCGCGATGGAATGTGGATACAACAATGGAAAAAGTCGTGGAATGGTCGCTGGTATATCTGAAGGCTGGGGATATAGCAAAATGTATGCAGGAACAGATTAGAGAATATTTTAAGAACTGATATTTACTATAGTGAAAAAAATATGGTACTATTAATTATGCATAAAAGGGTAAATATAGAAGCGGGATTGTGGCTGTCCATATTATTATGGGAGTCCGATTCCGCTATCTTATTATAAGAGGAAGCAATGAAAAGAAAAGTAAAGCAAAAGAGGGCAGTTTGGGAAAAGGACGAATTATGAGCTGAAAAGCGGTTTGGAATGACAGACATTTATCCAATACTAATTGATCTGCATGCGGTTAGATAATTATAGTAAGAAGAAGGCGATGCGAATGGACGCGATTCCTATAAAATTGGTTTTTTTATGTTTTTCAGTGAGATTGGACTACGGAAAGAAGAATATAAACATATAAATATTTTGTGAAATAATATTTACTCAAATAAGCCTATGTGGTATAATATAAAAGATGTAAAAGGGTAAACATAAAGAAGTGGCAGGTGCGGAAGTCGGGCCGGACCAACGCATCTGCCATTTTGAAAATAAAGCTTACTTCTTCTTTTTCTCATTGGACTGAGAATGAATTAAATAAGATAAAAAGCGCATCATTTCCGCTTTATTATCATTATTTAATTTTTTCAGGCTGATAATAACATCCTTTAGCGTAGTATCCTGAATAAAGGATGTGTTTAAGTCGTAGGCGCCGGCGCGTTCCGGCTCTATACCGAAAAGGTAGTCGGTGCTTACATGGTATAGTTGGGCCAGTCCTACTGCATGCCTGGAAGGGAGTTCCCGTCTGTCCAGCTCATAATAAGAATATGCTTGCTGGGATATGCCGAGATAATCGGCTACTTGTCTCTGTTTGTAGTTGTTTTCGTCCCGTAGATTCTTGATCTTAACATGAATGCTTGTCAATTTTATCACTCCTCACTTTCAAATGTTGTTTACCGGATGACAAAATCATAACACATAAACAACAAATATGCACTAAAAAACATCAAAAATATGTAAAAAAATTTGGAAAGCGGATAAATACTTGGAATAAAGGCATGATTTTGGGAAAAAAGAGAGTGAAAGGAAATCAGCAGACATTGATTAATGAATATATTTGTGATAAAGTATCAATATATAAAAGGAAACGAATTGTTTACCGATCAGAGATAAGAAAGGAACTGGAAAATGAAAAAAGCATTGATTACCGGCGTGACCGGTCAGGATGGCTCTTATTTGGCAGAATTATTATTAGACAAAGGATATGAAGTGTATGGTATTATGCGCCGTAAATCCGTAGTGGATTATGGCAATGTAGAACATATTAAAGATAAGATACATTTTATTTATGCGGATATGACAGATCTGGTGTCATTGGTGAATGCTATGAGAGTATCAGAGGCCGATGAAGTATATAATCTTGCTGCCCAGTCTTTTGTAGCGACTTCTTGGGAGCAACCGTTGGCGACGGCTCAGATTGACGCTTTGGGTGTTACGAACATGCTGGAGGCGATCCGTATGGTGAAGCCATCCTGCCGTTTTTACCAGGCATCTACTTCAGAAATGTTCGGTTTGGTGCAGGAGATTCCGCAGCGGGAAACTACTCCGTTTTATCCCCGCAGCCCTTATGGTGTGGCAAAAGTATATGGGCATTGGATTACGAAGAACTATAGGGAAAGTTACGGATTGTATGCATGCAGCGGTATTTTATTCAATCATGAGAGCGAACGCAGGGGCAAGGAGTTTGTTACCCGCAAGATAACGGATTCGGTTGCTAGGATTAAGCTGGGGATACAGGATCATATCGAACTGGGAAACATGGATTCCAAGCGGGATTGGGGACATTCCAAAGACTATGTTTATGCGATGTGGCTGATGCTTCAGCAGGATCATGCGGATGATTATGTGATCGCTACGAATGAGACGAGGACTGTCCGTGAATTTGTGGAAATCGCTTTTGCGAAGGTTGGTATCGAGCTGGAATGGAGCGGCAAGGGTATTGATGAAGTGGGAAAGAATAAGTCGGATGGCAAGACGTTGGTAAAGGTAAATAAGGAATTTTTCCGTCCTGCGGAAGTGGAGATTTTACTGGGTGATCCGTCAAAGGCGGAAAAGGAACTCGGATGGAAGAGAGAAATCTGCTTCAATGAGTTGGTGGAACGCATGGTAAAAAATGATATGGAGATTGTAAAAAAAGAAATTGAAATCAGCAATTTATAATCAATTATAGAAAAGGCGCAGAAAGGGAATTTCTAATGGAATTCCCTTTGTTTGCCTTATAGGGTATGTAGCTATGAAAAAAGCATTGATTATTGGAGCGGCAGGGTTTGTCGGAGGCTATCTGGCTGACTATCTCCGCGAAAAACAGAAAATGGAAGTGGCTGTTACGAAGCTGCCGCAAGAAGAATTTCGCGGAATAAGTGATAGAGTATATAATTTGAATATTCTGAGTAAAGAGGAGATCGTATCGCTGCTGTTTGAAGCGCGGCCAGATTATATTTTTCATCTGGCGGCCCAAAGTTCGGTAGGAATGGCATGGAAAAATCCTTCGCTGACGATTGATATCAATATCAAAGGTAGTGTGAACGTGATGGATGCGGTTCGGGAATTGTACTATAAGCCGAGGATACTTCTGATTGGTTCAGGGGAAGAATATGGGCATATAGAGAAAGGTGAGACACCCATTCGGGAGGAAAACAGACTGCGACCGGGAAATATTTATGCTGCGACAAAAGTGTGTCAGAATATGATTGGCAATATTTATGCACAGGCATACGATATGGAAGTTATGATGGTAAGGGCGTTTAACCATATTGGCCCTACGCAGTTACCTATTTTTGTAGTGTCAGACTTTTGCCGTCAGGTAGCTGAGATCGAAAAAGAAATTCGGGACCCCGTAATGTATGTGGGCAATTTGAATGCGAGAAGGGACTTTACTGATGTCAGAGATGTGGTAGAAGCTTATGGATTGCTTGTCGAACACGGAAAGTCGGGAGAGACTTACAATGTGGGAAGAGGGGAGGCTGTAAGTATCAGAGAAATTCTGGATATGATTATTACCCTGTCCAACAAGGATATAAAGATCGAGATAGATAAGAATAAGCTCCGCCCGGTGGACGTGCCGATCATCGAAGCGGATATTTCAAAAATCAGCAGCTTGACGGGATGGAAACCGAAGATTCCGCTGAAGCAAACGATTGAGGAAACTTTAAATTATTGGCGCCGGACGATATAAGGAGAGAAGTTATGGGAGATATTCATTCATTGTTTTCGACAAAAGGCATTACGGATTCGGTCAGGATATTGCATACGCCGGGTGAATTTGCCAGGAAAAACCTGTTGTATGTGCAGGAGGTCGGACGATTGAAGAGTCTGCAGCCGCATAAATCACAGAGGGAAAACCTGAATTCCTTTTTGTTTGTTGGCGTAACGAGCGGAGAAGGAACCGTGTTTGCGGGCGGCAGCAGCTATAAAGTGGGGGAAGGGGACTGCGCCCTGCTCAACTGTTCCAATTATTATGCCCATGAAAGCAGCGAGGAAAAACCGTGGGAGTTGATATGGGTTCATTTTAACGGGAACGGGGCGGAGGAATATTTTCGCTTATTTATGGAGCAGAACGAACAGAAAAGTGTGTTCCGCCCGGGAAGCATCAAAGATATGAAGGCATATATCAAGGAACTGATGGAATGCCAGAAAGAAAAAGATCTGGAGTCGGAGCTGCAAAGCGGGGAAACATTGCTTCGTTTGCTGAATAGCTGCATTCTGTCAGTGATGCGGCAGAAGGGCAGCCGCCAGGACCGGTATAAGGAGATATGCAGGGAAATAAGGGAAAGCGTAAACGAAAGATACAGGCAGACCAACCTGGTTGCGGCGCTGGCGGAAAAATATGAGATGGAAGAGGATGAACTGGATGCATGCTTCCAAGCGACGTATGGAATTACATTAAGGGATTATATTCTGAACAGGAGATTTACCGCGGCCAAGGAATTGCTGCGGTTTACGATCAAGCCGGTGAAAGAGATCATAGACGAATCGGGAATCGGGAATGACGACCTATTCCGCAGACTTTTCCAGGACGGGGAAGGAATGACGGCAGAAGAGTATAGGATGAAGTGGGCACAGTGGGTGAAATAGGCCCGGCGGAAAAGGAATACAGGCATCTGATCCGGCGATAGAAAAGAATCGGAGAAAAATAATTTAAAAAAAGAATATTTGAAAAAATTTCCTTTACAAAAATGAGAAAATATGTTATTCTTAGTGTGACCCGTAAAACGGTTATGTAAAAGGGAAATTTTATATAAGAGATGGCAGATACTAAGGTATCTGCCATTTTTGCGTGTGTGCCCAGTATGGGCGTAATCTAATCGGTGAAAGTCCGTAACACACCAGGCTACAATTAAGGACAAGGTTGCACCACAAGTCGAAGTTCAATAACTACTCGGAACTAATTATGGTTGTAAACAGGAAAAATGGTGTCAATTTTGGTGTAAATGGCGGCCAAAAGATGGAAACGCCAATTTGCTATAATGTTGATATATGCTTGTGACGAAGTCATGAAACTTGTTCATCGAAATATGGGATTTTTAAAGGGACTTTTTAAATATGCCCCAAATAGAGAAGCGTTCGTCGAATTAATGCTATTAAAAGAATGCACATATTCCCGAATGATTGATTACGATACTCTCACTTTTCACGATGTACTTGCCAGTCGCGGGAGTGGTAAAAACGATATTGCATCAATTACTGATACAGTATGAAGATATTGTAGCAAAAGATATAAAACAATTAGAAGATATACAGTTGCTACCCAAAAGTGTTTGGCGTGTATATGATTATCTTAAGCTTTTTCCTGTGACTAGCATTTCCCATGCCGCCACACAGTTGGGAAGTTCGTTCAATTCAATCTCAAATGCCCAAATTATTTCAACGGGATAAAAGCGTAATTGGAAAACATGTAAGAAATATTTTTAAAGAAGGAGAATTGGCAAAAGAAGCAGTTTGGGCAAAATTTGCCTACACTGCTTCTGATGGTAAGACCTATCAGGTGGATTTCTATAATTTAGATGTTATTATTTCCGTTGGTTATCGGGTAAAATCCCTGCGAGGAACACAGTTTAGAATATGGGCTACTTCTATTTTGAAGGAATATATGAAAAAAGGGTTCGCATTAGATGATGATCGACTTAAGAATCTTGGAGGCGGAAACTATTTTGATGAATTGCTAGCTCGTATCCGTGATATTCGTTCTTCTAAAAAAGTATTTTGGAGAAAAGTTCTGGAAATAGATGCGTTAAATAAAATTGTTATGGCGTATTTAGATATGATCAGCCCCTTGCCAAGTAGACAAGGGGCTGATCATATCTAAATACGCCTTTTCTTTTTGGCTATAACCCGAACAGATTAACATGGTTATGACCTTCTGTGGATTAGCTGAATCAGCTCTGTCTTGCATGGCCAGCATTAAGCAGCTGCATAAGTCCATCCTGGAGAACCTGGGAGCAGTTTACCCCGCGCTTTTCTGCCAGGGTGGCCATCCATGCAGGGAGTGAGACATTTTTACGGACTGCTCTGGTGTCGGTTGCCGCCCGGTATGCGAATGTATCAATACGGATGATGGAACAGGTGGCATTTTCCGGAATATCAAGTTTATGCTGGGGAGTGGGGGCCGGGATCTCATTCCCCTCATCCTCTGCCACAACGAGCCATCCACTGGCGGCATCGGTAATCATTTCAATAGCATCATCAATACTGTTGCCGGTTGTAATGCATCCGGGAAGGTCGGGTACTCTACAGTAGTATTTGGTTTCGTTCTCGTTTGGTACGAATGTTGCAGTATAGATATATTTCATATGTCAGCCTCCTTTGCTGGCGGCAGGGAGGCTTTACCTCCCGCCCTGTCTGATTTCTTTGCGTATGTAGCGGAGATCGTCTTCATCAAAGTGGCCATGTTTTAGAGGAATAGAATACTTTGTTTCCGGATTGTAGTAAATATCGTGGTTGCCACCGCTCTGTTTGAATTGATAGCCGCTATTGTTAAGGTCTTTGATTGCTGTGTTTTGTTGATTCGTTGTATTTCTCCTTATAAACATATCATACACAATAATACACAACAAGCCAAGAGAAATACACAATACTACACAAATATTTTATGCAAAGGAGGTTAAACCTATACATCCGCCATATTTTCTGTAACAGCAGAAGGAGTGTAGAGAGAACCCTAAGAGATATCATTCCGTTTATTGAGGAGAAACGATACCTTAAAGTGAACCGAAAGAAAACAAGCGTGACACATATCAGTAAAGCAAAATACCTTGGATACGCAACATTCACAGAGTTTTATCTGAAAGTATGTGAAAACTAAGGAACCGCCGTATACGGAACCGTAGGTACGGTGGTGCTGGAGGTTCCTGCCCGATTCCTGGCGATGGTTTGCGCTGCCGGGAGGCAGAAATTTGAGAGTGTGTTGAATAAAAGAAAGAAATAAAGAGGAAAAAAGTATTTTTCGTTTAACCGAAGAAAACTTTTTCTATATAATGAATAATGATAGGGAATAGTAAATATATTTTTGTAAAGAGTATTTCTAAAAATTGTATTTACAAAAATGGAAAAATGTGGTAGTATTGTCTTAACCGGTAAAGCGGTTATGTAAGAGGGGAATTTTACATGGGAGATAGTAGACGTTGAAGTTTTGGCGGAGATGTCTACTATTTTTTTTCTTATAGAGTATTTGATCGAATAATCTTACTAAAAAATAAAAGTCTACTTCATGTGTCGAGAGGCCGGATGGCATAAAGGGGAGGAGGGGAAGAAAACGAAAGATAAAGGATGATGGTGAGAAATGATTAGATTTTCGGAGCTGGCAAACATGTTCTTCCTGACGGGAGCGGCTGTGGTCTTGTTAAAGATTATATTCAGGCATAACAACGCTATTTTGTGGCTGGATGCCAGGCTTTTGCTCGGATGCATGATGGCTATGGTATTGCGCCTGTTCGTTCTGGCGGATTCGCCGGTGGCGAATAATGTTCCGGTGTTTCGGGTGTATCCGGAAATTTGTTGGTTTCTCAGGGACACTCTATTTTATTGGAGAGAGACGCCTGTCAGTATTATGATGCTATTGCAGATGATATGGGCGGCTGGAGTGGTGGTTTCCGGTTTATGGCGTACTTATGGATATTTTGCCACGCGAAAGAGGATCAGATGCTACAGAAGGCTGAGAGATCCGGAATTTACCGAAGCGGTAAAACAGATTAACAGGGAGTTGGGAAGAAAAACGAAGTTCCGCCTTGTGATATCAAAGGAATTGAAAACGCCATGTATATTCGGTGTTTTAAGACCGTACATAGGAATGCCGGAAATAGAGTTTACGCCGACAGAGATCTATTTGGTGGTGAAACATGAGATGCTCCATTATTATCGGGGAGACATGGTCGTTAAAATAATGTGTGAAGCCTTAAAAGCACTTCATTGGTGGAATTGGTTCGTATATAAGCTGGCAGAGTTGATTACCAGTATGCAGGAGATTAACGTGGATTTCCGGATCGTAAGGGAATTGTCGGAAATGGAACAGTTGGAGTATGAGGATTGCTTGGTAAAAGTGGCGCGGCACAGGAAGAAATGGAAGAAAAAGAAGCGCGAAAAACAATGGGTGATTAGTTTCCGGAGAGAAAGTCCGTCAGAAGTAAATAAACGAATAAGGCTGATGATACAAAATCAGGAAATCAGCGGGAGGAAGACAACAGCTAGTTTTTTGTTGTCGGCTGGAATATTATGTATGATAGTAATTGGGCCGAATATACTGACTTTTGAGCCGTATGCGATACATGAGGAGCATGCGGTGGGAAGTGTGGGAGGAAAAGAAGGGGTAATTTGTTATCTGGATAATAAAGATGGAACCTATGACATATATGTAGATGGCCAGTATTTTAAAACAACAATAGAAATATTTGATGAACATATACCAATTTATAATAATTTAGAGGAGGTAAAACAAAATGATTAGAAAGTCATTAAAAAGAAATATTTTGCTTGTGGCATCAGCAGTGGTGATACCTTTTATGGTGGCAGGGAATTGTAATATGGTTTCACATGCTTGTGAAGTGGAGATAGTAGGAGAGGAAAAAGATATACCTGCAGAGGACGGTGTAGCACGTTCCCCTATTATTGAGCGTAGATATAAAATGGTAGATGGAGTATTATATTGGCGTTTATATAATTATTCAGATGGTTATTGGATCGGTGAATGGGAGCCGGTTCCAATTAAAGAGCCATAAAAATTTTATTAAGGTTGTAAATAGTGCTGGTTATACTATGATATATTAAGCGACATATAGCTTATTTTGTTTTAAAAGCTGTATGTTGCTTTTTGTATTTATAAAATAATTTGTTGTTAAAGCTATGTATAAAAAATAAAAATTTTTGATAACATATTGTGTGTCTGTTAAAAGTTTAGTTTAAGTTTATAGAAGATCTTGAGTTTCCGCAAATTGTAATTCCAAAATGAATATAATCTCCCAAAGCACCAATCTGCCGAATTTTGAAAAGATA
>ERZ808051.33-NODE-33-length-189105-cov-34.590214_pt1 | contig 189105 bp, 168 predicted proteins | sample MGYA00380199_ERZ808051 | MGnify/ENA primary metagenome ERZ808051 (study PRJEB31490, sample SAMN06133391) | mouse gut metagenome | isolation source: J11 | host: mice | place: China: Chengdu | collected 2015-05 ... | reverse complement strand
TTGTGTGCATCATCGTTGCAATTCACACTGAATAATTGTAAATCAGTGCGAAATCTGGCGTGGGTGTGAATTGTAACTGACAAATCATCCGCCGGTTCTGAGCCGGATCTGTATGAGCGTGAGGAAATGAGATATTTTGGTGTAAGGCGTCAGGGGAAAAGTCGTTGAAAATGCGGCTGTGATAGTGGTATAATTGGAAACACTGGGGTGAAAGGCCATTATGCCCTGAGTAAAAAGTTCAGGTATGGTGAAACGATGACAACGAGAGAAGAGGCGCTGCGCTACGGAATGACTTTTCCTGATGTTTATCAGGACATGCCGTTTCGCGACACCAACTGGGTGCTGGTGAGATGCGTCAGAAATCAGAGAGCGTTTTTGTGGACATATGAATATGAAGGAACTATGCGGATCAACGTGAAAGTGGATCCGGCGTGGCGTGATTTCTGGCGGCAGACGTATGCCTCTGTGATTCCCGGATATCACCAGAACAAGGAACACTGGAATACGGTAATTTTGGACGGTACGGTACCAGACGAAGTGGTAAAGCGCATGATTGCGGAGAGCTATGATCTGGCAGCCGGAGGAAAAAGAAGAGGAACGCGTGTTGACAATGCAAAGAATGGGAAATAGAAGAAAATGGAAAAGGGTGCTGCCGGTTCTGCTGGCGGCCGCACTGTGGATAGAGGGGATGTCCGTAAGCGTGTATGCGGCGCAGGAGCCGGTGTCAGAAAGTGCGGTTGTCTCCGTACCTGCACCGGAAGAAGCAGAAACACCGGAGGCGGGAGAAATCCCTGCACCGGAAAAACCGGAGACATCTGAGGAGGGAGAACCGACTACGCCGGAAAAACCGGAGACGCCCGGGGAGGGAGAACCGACTGCGCCGGAAAAACCGGAGACGCCTGAGGAGGGAGAAACGACTGCGCCGGAGAAACCGGAGACGCCTGAGGAGGGAGAACCGACTGCGCCGGAAAAACCGGAGACGCCTGAGGAGGGAGAAATGCCCGCACCGGAAAAACCGGAGACGCCTGAGGAGGGAGAAATGCCCGCACCGGAAGAACCGGAGACGCCTGAGGAGGGAGAAACGACTGCGCCGGAAGAGCCGGAGACACCGGAGGAAGAAGCAGAATCCGGCACCTCTGCGCAGGAGCCGACCGTGTCGGAGAATACAATCTCAGAAAATACGACAGAGGTTGAGATTCCGGAGGACTGGAACGGAGCGCCGACACTTGGAGAACCGTCTCTGATGACGGAGGAGACGGACGGATATGCGGCCTATTCCTATTGCAATGTCTCCCGCCAGACGGGGGGCATCACAAGGCAGACGCCGGGCGTGGGGGAGATCATCGACATGTATGAGGCGAAACCGTGGAGCCTGGACGTTTCAAACAGCTACAGTGTGGAGCCTTCTGTCAAAGATCCTTATAAGGCAGGGCATCTTTCGGATGAAAGTCTGGAAAACGCGCTGAATCTTTTGAATTTTATCCGCTATGTGGCGGGCGTTCCCGCGGATGTGACACTGAGTGAGGACTATGTGGAGAAGGTGCAGGCGGGCGCGCTGCTAAACCGTGTCAACGGAAAGCTGGACCATAATCCGGTGAAGCCGGACGGCTTCCCGACAGATCTTTATGAGAAGGGAAAAGAGGGGTGTGCCAAAGGCAATATTGCGGCGGGCTATAGTAATATCGCAAAGAGTCTGTTAAACGGCTGGATGTATGACGGAGACGCCTCCAATATTGACCGTATGGGTCATAGACGCTGGATTTTAAATCCCTCCATGACGCAGACAGGCTTCGGCGCGGTGGGTTCCTATTCGGCGATGTACGCCTTTGACAGCAAGGGCAGCCAAATTACGGATTATGTGGCGTGGCCTGCGCAGAATATGCCCATCGAGCTGATGAACGGCTCAGGGACGCCGTGGACGCTGAGTCTTGGCAGCGATTATGAGAAAGCAAATTTCCAGGATGTGACCGTGACCCTGCGGGATATTACCAACAATAAGAGCTGGACGTTCTCGGGGAAGAAGGCGAACGGCGTATTTAAGGTGAATATTGAGTATTATGGGATGCCAAACTGTATTGTCTTCCGTCCCAACAACGTAAGCTATAACAAAAATTCCCAGTTTCAGGTCACGGTCAGCGGCATTAAGCGAAAGGACGGGGAAAAGGGAACAGACGCGACGATCAGCTATAACGTGGATTTCTTCTCTCTTGCGGAGGAACCGGCGGAGGTGTCGGAGATTGTCTTAGATAAGGAAATGCTGCATCTGCTTAAGGATGTGGAAGGAAAACAGGAGGAGACCCTGCTTGCCACAGTGAAACCCGGCAATGCGAGGGACAAGAAGCTTGTCTGGAAGAGCAAGGACGAGTCGGTTGCCACAGTGGATGCAAACGGCAGAGTCGTGGCTGTGGGTGTGGGTACGACGGAAATCTCAGCCACAGCGGCGAATGGCGTGCAGGGCGTGTGCAGCGTCAAGGTGTCGGACTATTCGCTGCAATCGGATGCGGAGGGCTTTGCTTTTGATGCGGAGGCCGGGACTTACAGTCTGGCCTTTGATCTGACGATGAATCCCACGCCTGGGCGTCTTACCGTTATGGACGGCGATCCCGCCGGAGACGGAGGAGCTGCCACAGACCCGGTCAAATGGATCAGTGAAAACGAGAGCGTGGCCATGGTGGATCAGGACGGTGTTGTCACACCCATAGACGTGGGGGAGACGATGCTCTGGGCGGATGTGGCCGACGGGCTGTTTATTCTGGAATGCAGGGTGAAAGTGGAGGATTCCAAGCTGCCAGTGATAGAGATGCGGCAGCCGGCATATACAATGACCGTAAAGAAAGACGCCGACGGGAATCCGGAGAGAGAGAGCAGACAGCTGCGGCTGTACTTCTCACCGCCGGACAGCAAGTGGGTGAACCGGGGGCAGAGTTATGTGAAATGGACATCCAAAGATCCGGCGGTCGCAGCGTTTGCGGCCGGGCAGGCGGAAGGCGCGGCAGAAGGGGAACCGGAGACGGACAGCGAAAACACCTTCACAGCCCACACAATCAGCGGGAACACGGTTACCGTGACCGCTGTCGGCGCGGGTGAAACGGAAATTTCCGCGGTGATTGTGAACGAGGAAGGAAACCCGGTGACAGACAGCGACGGGAAGACAGCGGAGACGTCCTGCACGGTGACGGTACTGGAGGAGGCGGAGCCTGCGCAAGAGGACATTCCCCGGCCGGTTGCACTGACCAATATGCAGACCGTCCTGCGGGATGTGGCGCTGCCGGAAGGCTGGAGCTGGAAGGAGCCGGACACTGCGCTGACACAGTTTACAGGGGGAAAGACGAAAAAATTCGCGGCGCTGTACCGGCCTGCGGATGCGGGAGAGAATATCCTGCCTGCGGAACGGCTTCTGGAAGTGTATTTCCTGACAGTGGAAAACATTTCCATAGGTATGCGGTCGGAGGAGGGTATGGAAACGGAGAGCGCTTCTCTCACCGTCGGACAGAATATTTCATGTTATGTAAACTATTCCTTTGCAGAGGCGCTGGAACAGCTTGAGAGCAACAGCGACTATAAAGATAATGCATGGTTCCGTAAACAGAAAAAGGAGATACTGAAAGAGCTTGGGGAGTCTGCGGTCTGGAGCAACAGTAAGCCCGACGTGCTCCTGATGGAGCGGACGGCGGACGGTGTGAAGCTCACCGCTAAAAGTCCGGGCGGCTCCACGGTAAAAGCAAGCCTTAAGCTTGGCCGGAAAACTTATAACGCCAGTGTGAATCTTACCGTAAAAGAGGCGGAAGGGACGCTGACGATTAAGAGTGTGGAGCACTTTAAAAGGGTGGACAGCGGCACAGTTCAGGCGCAGGAGAAGTATACGGGCCTGCTTTCCGATCTCCAGACAGAGAAGGCAAATCAGGTCAACAGCAGCATAACGCTGACGCTGCCCGGGGCGACAAAGGTGACGGCGAAGAGCGGCAACGCGAAAGTGGTGGCGGTTAAATCGGCCACTGCTGCGGAGGATGGCTTTCACGTTTCCCTGATTGTCAAGGCAGCGGGTACGGCGGAGCTTACACTGACCGGAAACGACGCAGGGAAGACGGCACGGACAATCCGTCTGGTTGTGGGAGACGCGCAGCCGGGCCTGAGTGATGAGAGCGTTACGCTGAATCTCCGGCAGACCACAGGCGTGGGGATATCCCTTTATCCGGCCAAAAGCCCGGAGGGGGAAGAATATGAAATCATATCCGCTGCCATGGGGACCGATGAAAAGAGCAAGAAGTTTACGCTGATAAAAGGAACGCTTGCGGATAGTTATCTCATAAAGGCAAAAAGCGACACGAAGACCGGAACCTACAAGGTGAACATCCGCGCCGCAGCGGGAGGGGCGACTTATAATCTGCCTGTCACGGTCAAAGTGGTGTCGAAGAATCCGGTCTATAAGGTCAGGCAGGAGCGGAAGCTGAATCTTTTCTATAAGAATGAGGAGAGTCTGCTGCAGATCGAGACGGACGAGGTACTGACAAGGCTGGAATGTACGGGGTTAGCCGATTACAGTATAGAAAAAAGAGACGGGTGTTATTATATTAAGGCGGAGAACGGCGCGACGTTAAAAAGCGTCAAAAAGGGAAAGCTGCAGCTTTTCTTTTCCGGCTGGCAGGGTTCGTACACCACGTCCTTTACGGCAGCCGTGGAGAAAAAGACGCCTAAGATTGCCTGGGATACCGGCAGGGTGACATTGTATCCGAAGGCGGGTATCTGGCAAATGTGGATCGGCATAAAGAATCTGGGGGCTATTTCATGGGATTCGGTGAATGCGGAGAAGAGAAGCGGGGCAGCCAAGGGAAATTATACGGTGGAGGTGGACCGGAAAAAGGGCGGACTGCTTTTAAGCGGCAGAAATCTGAATCAGACGGACAGTTTTAAAATGCAGATTCTCCTAAGCGATCCGGAGAAATGGGCGCAGAATGAGACCGTAAACTACACGCTGCAGGTCAGGGTGAGTATGGGACAGCCTGCCATTGCACTGGAGAACAAGACCCTGCAGCTCAATGCGGATGCTGCTTACAGAGGTTATGATGCGGCGGAAACTGTGGTGAAATGGAAGGATGGCGGCAGAATCACCGCCGATCAGGGCATCCGGGTGAGTGTTTACTGTGACCCGAAGGATGCAAAGGCGGGGGCGCTGGTGCAGAACAGCCAGGTTATCTTTTCCGTGAAAGACGCGCAGGTTTTCGTCCGGCTGAACAACAAGGCGGTGGCTTCCGGCTCCTACAAGTACATCGTGCAGGCGGCCAGGGACGGAAAAATCTGGAAAACGCCGCTGACCTTAAAGGTAGTGAACACCGCTCCGGAGAAGGCGGTAAAGCTGACGGCGAAGGGAAGTATTGATGTGTTGAACAGGGACGGCAGCTTTATGACGCTGACGCCCTCCTTAAAGGCGGTTGGCGGTACGTTTTTCATTCCGGAAAACCGGGAGGTGAAACTGACAGGCAGGGACGCGCATCTGTTCCGGGCGCAGTGGAGCGAAGATGGAAAGACAATCGAACTTCGGGCAAGGGAAAACGAAACACTTGTTACGAAATACCAGTATACGGTAACGCCGCTTTTGATGCTGAGAACGGCAAACGGAGAGATAGAGGAAATTCCGGCTCCTGCCGTGAAATATAAGCTGAAACAGGGCAGCGTGAAGGTAACTGCTTTGCCGAAAACCGCCCTTATGTACAGCGGCGCTTACAATTCCGTGGAGATTGACATGAACGCGGTTCTAAAGGGCGCGCCTGCGCCGGAAATAGAGCGTGTGGTCCTTTCGGGAAACACGGATGCCTTTACTTATGTATATAATAAGGATGGGAAGGGGACGCTTACCATGAAGGATACGGGACGCGCCGTCAAGGGCAGGACCTATTCTCTTCAATTTAAGGTTTTCTTTGCAAAACAGGCGGATAATGTGAAACCTGTCACCGTCAGGTGTAAAGTAAAGGTGAAATAAGGAAGGATAGAAAGAATATGCAGGTGCTTGCGGGACTACTGATTCCCTTTGCGGGAACAACACTCGGTTCGGCCATGGTATTTTTTATGAGGGGAATGCATAAGGAGATAGAAAGACTTCTTCTGGGCTTCGCCTCCGGGGTTATGATCGCCGCCTCGGTGTGGTCGCTTCTGATTCCGGCCATTGATATGGCGGGAGAGCAGGGACAGGTCGCATGGGTTCCGGCTGCCGGAGGCTTTCTGGGCGGCATGGCGTTTCTTCTCGTGCTGGACAGTCTGATTCCGCACCTGCATCTGGAGAGCGCGGAGCCGGAGGGCGTGGAAGCGGCGTTAAAAAAAACGACCATGCTTGTCCTTGCGGTGACGCTGCATAACATTCCCGAGGGCATGTCCGTGGGCGTAACCTTTGCGGGGGCGCTGATCGGTGATGCCGGCATTACCATGGCGGGGGCTTTTGCCCTTGCGGTCGGCATCGCCATCCAGAACTTTCCGGAGGGGGCGATTATCTCCATGCCGCTTCGCAGCGAGGGCGTTTCCAGAGGGCGGGCCTTTCTCTACGGGGCGTTGTCCGGTATTGTGGAGCCAATCGGCGCGCTTGTCACGATTGTGCTGGCGGAGCAGATCGTTTCGGCCCTGCCTGTATTTCTGGCTTTTGCGGCGGGTGCGATGATTTATGTGGTGGTGGAGGAGCTGATTCCCGAGGCGCAGGCCGGTGCGCACAGCAATATCGGCACCGTGGGCGTGGCCATCGGGTTTGTGATTATGATGATTTTAGATGTGGCGTTAGGGTAGGTGCGAAATTCTTTTAAGGTTGTTGAGTTTGCACAAATAGCATAATCAACGCAGACGCGGTTGCGCTCCGTGCCAGACGCAATAGGGGCGCAATCATCTGATAAAAAAGGAAGAAGAGGAGACAAGTATGGAAACAAAAAAACTGGGATTTGGCCTGATGCGTTTGCCTTTACATAATCCGGACGACGCGACAAGTATTGATATGGAAACCACGAAGAAGATGGTGGACATTTTTTTGGAGAGGGGATTTACCTATTTCGACACCGCATGGATGTACTGCGGGTTTAAGAGCGAGGATGCGGCGAAGGAGTGTCTGGTGGACAGACATCCGAGGGACAGCTATACGCTGGCGACCAAGCTGCATGCGAGCTTTATCAGCACGAAGGAGGATCGGGATAAAATCTTCGAGGCACAGCTTGAAAAAACAGGTGTTACGTTTTTCGATTATTACCTGCTTCACGACATCGGCTTCGGACATTATAAGATTTATACGGAGCTTGACTGTTTCAACTGGCTGGCGGAGAAGAAAAAGCAGGGGCTTGTAAAGCATATGGGCTTCTCCTTCCACGACAACGCGGAATTTCTGGATCAGGTGCTCACGGAGCATCCGGAGATGGAGTTTGTGCAGCTCCAGCTCAACTATCTGGATTGGGAGAGCAGCGCGATCCAGTCAAGACTCTGCTATGAGGTGGCGACGAAACACGGTGTGCCGGTCTGGGTGATGGAGCCGGTTAAGGGCGGCACGCTGGCGCAGGTGCCGGACGCCGTGACGGAAATGTTTAAAAACTATGACCCGCATATGTCGGTTCCCTCATGGGCCATCCGTTTTGCGGCCAGTCTGGACAATGTAAAAATGGTGTTAAGCGGCATGAGCAATATGGAGCAGCTTTTGGATAACACCAGTTATATGAGCGATTTTAAACCTCTTACGGAGGAGGAGAAGCGCATGGTGTACCGGGCGGCGGCCATAATTAACGGCAATATTGCGATTCCCTGCACAGGCTGTTCTTACTGTACGGACGGCTGTCCGAAGAAGATCGCGATTCCGAAATATTTCTCTCTCTACAATGCGGAAATGCAGGAGGCGGAAGGAAAGGGCTGGACGCCGCAGGGAGAGTATTACGACCGGCTGACGGGCACCTTCGGTAAGGCCGGAGACTGTATCGGCTGTGGTCAGTGCGAGAATGTCTGCCCGCAGCATCTGCCCGTGATGGAGCATTTGAAGACCGTGGCGGGGTATTTTGGGAAGTAATGTGTCTGCGCATTGCCTGACACAAACTCGGTTATGCGCAAAAAATGCGCAGAGATGGAGTAAAGTATGGAAGGAAATAAGCTGACGGAGGGGAGCGTGGGGAAAAACCTGATACGGTTTGCGCTCCCGTATCTTTTGGCCTGCTTTATGCAGACATTTTACGGTATGGCGGATCTGTTTGTGGTGGGGCTTTATAACGGTTCCGCAACCACAACGGCGGTGGCGGTCGGCAGTCAGGTCATGCATATGCTCACGGTGATTATTGTGGGTCTGGCTATGGGCGCTACCGTGCGGATCGGCAGAAATGTGGGAGCGGGGGACGAGCGCGCGGCGGCGAAGACGGTCGGCGCGTCCGTGGCTCTTTTTGCGGTGTTTGCGGCGGCGCTTACAGTGTCGCTTCTGCTGTCTGTCAATTTAATAACCGATGTTATGCTGACGCCTGCGGAGGCGGTGGCGGAGACAAGGCGGTATCTGGGCATCTGCTTTGCGGGTGTGCCCTTTATCACCGCTTACAATGTAATCAGCAGTATTTTCCGCGGGGTGGGAGACTCAAGGAGACCGATGTACTTTGTGGCGGTGGCCTGCGTGGTGAATATCGTACTGGATTTTGTGCTGATCGGCGGTATGGGACTCGGCGCGGCGGGCGCGGCTCTGGGAACCGTTCTGGGACAGGCGGTGAGTGTGGCCTTTGCTTTCGCTATGCTAAAAAAGCGGGATCTCGGATTTCGGGTGACGCGGCAGGATATACGGGCGGACCGGGAGAGCGTTTCACAGATTCTTAAGGTGGGTGCTCCCATCGCCTGCCAGGACGGGCTGATTCAGGTGGCATTCATCGTGATTACGGTGATTGCCAACAGCAGGGGGCTGGTGGTTTCGGCGGCTGTGGGGATTGTGGAGAAACTGATCGGGTTCCTGTTTCTGGTGCCCTCGGCCTTCCTTTCCGCGATTTCTGCGATCACGGCCCAGAATATGGGGGCGGACAAGCCGGAGCGGGCCAGAGCTTCGCTGGGTTACGGCCTGATTATCACCATGAGCTGGGGAGCGGCCTGTGCGCTCTACAGCCAGTTTTGGCCGCAGACGCTGGTGGGGCTGTTTACCAGAGATGCGGCAGTGCTGGCGGCGGGCTGCGCCTATCTGCGCTCCTATGCCTTTGATACGCTCTTTGCGGCGGTTCACTTCTGTTTCAGCGGGTATTTCTGCGGCGACCAGAAGGCGGGGATATCTTTTATACATAATATCATAGCGATTGTTATGATACGCATACCGGGCGCATATCTGGCGTGCGTGTATTTTCCGGACAGCCTATATCCCATGGGATGGGCCGCGCCGCTCGGATCCCTCCTCTCCGCGCTCATTTGTGTGGGCTTTTACCTGTATTTGGGGCGCGGGCGTTTCCGGCGTGAAAAGTTATGATCGGATCTCTTTTCTCAGCGCCCACAGGGCAAAAAGGTTCGGGAGAGCCATAATCCCGTTGATCAGGTCGGTGCACTCCCACACAAGATGCATGGGAATGATGGCGCCCAGATAGATCATCACGATGTAGCAGAGCTTGTAGAGCGGCACGCTGCGGTTTCCGCCCAGATATTCCGCCGCCTTCTCCCCGAAATAGGACCAGCCGATCAGGGTGGTCACGGCGAAAGCGCACAGGGAGATCGTGAGAAAGGCGTCCCCCACATAGGGCAGATGGGAGAAGGCGGCTGCGGTCAGATCCGTCTCGGCTGCGGAGGCGGTGGATGCCGGGTCATAGAGCATGTTGCAGACCACAACCAGCCCTGTCAGCAGACACATGACTACCGTGTCCCAAAAGACTGCGGTCATGGACACATAGGCTTGTATTTTGGGGTCTTTGGTGTGGGAGGCGGCTGCGGCGATAGCGGAAGTGCCGATGCCGGCTTCGTTTGTGAAAAGACCCCTGGCGATGCCGTAGCGCATGGCGCGGGCGATACCGGCTCCGGCCACGCCTCCGGACAGGCTGGCAAAGGAGAAGGCGTCTTTCATGATCCAGACCACGGCTGCGATAAGCTGGTGGCGGTAGAGGAACAGGAGAAGCATACAGCCGAAAAGATAGAGAAACGTGATGGCGGGCACGGTTCGCTCGCAGAGACTGCCGATGGTGCGGATGCCGCCGAGGATCACCGCGCCCGTGATCACGGCAAGGGCGATGCCGACCGGATGGGGGGAAATCCCGAAGCTCAGGGCGGCAGCCCTTGTGACGGAGTTGGACTGGGTCGTGCATCCAACGCCGAAAGCGGCTGTCAGTGTGCACAGTGCATACAGGCCGCCAAGAGATTTGTTATGTAAACCATTTTTCATGACATACATCGGTCCGCCGACGTATAGGCCGTCCTCCTTTTTCTGGCGGCAGAGGACGCTTAGGTAGCATTCGCCGTAGGCGGTGGCCATCCCGAGGATTCCGGTGATCCAGCACCAGAAGACTGCGCCTGGACCGCCGAGGGCGACCGCGGTGGAGACGCCGATGATATTTCCCGTGCCGAGGGTGGCGGCGAGCGTTGTGGAGAGAGCCGAGAAGGGGGAGAGATTCCGGGTAGTCTCAGATGAAGCTGCGCCAGCTCCGGCAGGGGCCGTTCCCTCTGCGGAGAACAGGGAGAGGCGGATAGCCCGGAAAAGGTTTCTCTGGGGAAACCGCAGCCTGCAGGTGAAATAAATATGTGTGCCCATTAGCAGGATAATCAGGGGAAGACCCCATAAAAGATTGTTGATCTGTTCTAAGAGAGCCATAGAAACACGTCCTGGTGTTGTTTAGCATATTTTATGTGAAAAGCCGGAGAAAAAGAACCGATAGGGCGGATCGTAAAGCGACAGGAAACGGAAACAGGCGTGAAGCAGAGGGCGACAGGAAACGGAAACAGATGGGAAACGGAAGCAGGCGGGAAGCGGAAACAGATGGAAAACAGAAGGCACCGGAAAACAGAAGGCACCGGAAAACAGAAACAGACGGGAAGCAGAAAAAGGGGAATCAGAAGAAAGGCAGGGTGAGAAGCAGATGACCGGTGAGGAGAAGACAAAAGCATATGCATGGGCGCGGGCGCTGTGCCATTACGCCGGGGAGGACGAGGCGTTTCTGGAACGGTTTTTTGAGATGCTGATGGCATCGGAGGGCGTGGCGCGGGAATTTTTGTATTATCTGGAGCATCAGAACTTTCTCTGCAAGTATCAGGTGGCGGGTTACAGCCTGATTGATATTATGGTGTGGCAGATGGATCACTTCAAGGCGCAGCTTGACAGGGACAGGGAGAGCATGAAGAGCAACGGGGACAAGATGCTTTTGGAGGCTTTTCACACGATGCTTCTGATGGAGCAGAATCCAGAGTATTATGTAAATCTTATGCAGACCGAGACCGGAACGGATTATGCAGGAAAGTACAGTTAGGGAAGGCAGTGCAGGTCAGGTGTTTTGTGGTTACCATATAGTTATTGAGGCAATTGCGAAACTCATCAAATCGTGGTTTTTTGTACAAATAGTATAATTATAAGCAGACCCTTGGAAAACACCGGCACTTGGCGAGGTTTTTTCGAGCCTAGCGCCGCTGCGTTTGGAACGGAGCGAAAGCGAGTCTGCGTTGATTATACTATTTGTGCAAAATCAATAATCTTAAAAGAGTTTCGCAAACGCCTAACAGAGTGATTCAGACAGAGGAGAAAGAATGAACAAAGAAGATATCAGGATAAAACACGTCATCGTACATATTTTGGATCCCACCATCGGGATGCCGGTGCTCTCCGATACGGAGCTGGAGTTCGGCTCGGAGGTGGCGGAGTTCGTGCGGGAGCACATCGGAAAAATCTGCGCCGGGGACGACGCGAAGGAATGCCGTTTTTACGAGCGGGAGTCGGAGGTGTACAGGCTGCTGACCGGATATGAGGATGAAAACTTTGTCGGGATCAGTCAGGAAATTGCCGGACTTTTGTTTGAGATTATGAGCGGCAATATCGACATTCCCCCGGCGGACCTGATGGTGGCGCGGTTTCGGGAGGGAGAGGAGGAGTATCTGGCGCTCCTTAAAATGAATTATAAGACCCTTTATACCCACAGGACGATGCCCCTTTCGGAGGGGGAGGGAAACAGCAACGAGCTGATCAGACACAAGTCTATCCTGCCTTCCCAGACCCAGCGGCTGACGGAGGCGGCGGTGATCTGTCTTTCCGATTTCTCCGTGCAGGTGGTGGAAAAGAAGTATGAGGTGAACGGGGAAAAGACGGACTATTTCTCCTTCCTTTTCTTAAAGTGCAGCGCCCATCTCTCCCACAAATCCAAGCTGTCCATTGTGGGACGCGCCGTGGAGAGCGTGCAGAAGGAGGGCTTTGCGGAAAGCGAACGCTTTGAGAAGCAGATGCGCGCCAAGAGTATCATACAGGAGGAGATGGAGGAGAAGGGCGGTTTCGTGGTAGAGGAGATCGCGGAGAAGATCTTCGAGGGCGAACCGGAATTAAGAACGGCATTTCAGGATAAAATGGAAAAGTACAACATGGTGCGGGAGACGATAGAGCCGCGTAGCGAGAACACGACGCGGAAGTTTCAGAGCCAGCACCTTTTTACGGACACGGGCATTGAGATCAAAATACCCATGGAGCAGTACAAGAATCCCAAATGCGTGGAGTTTATCACGAATCCGGACGGGACGGTGAGTGTTTTAATTAAAAACATCGAGCATTTGGAAGCCAAAATATAGATTTAAGACGAATACAGGGGATTCCGGCGGGGGTGCGGCATAAGTTCTTGTGATGGCATTGCCGGAAGAACGGACGGCAGACAGGCGTTTTCGGAGTATAAACAATGGGAACCATTTTGGATTATCTGAGAGAATACGGGGATTACAGTCTGGAGGAGAAACCATTCGACGATGTGGACAGTCTGGTGATCAGCCAGCTTTCCTACCTGAAATTTGACGGTATCGTGCCGGGGCCGGAGGAGACGTGCGGTCCGGTGAGCCTTGCCCAGATCGCGGCCCATTCTGATTATGACCGCCTTTATGGGGATGAACGGTACCGCAAGGACAATACGGCCCTTTTTACGGGGATTTTAAACAGCAGGCGTTTCGGAGATATGCGTCTTTGGAATTATGTAAACTTAATAGAGCCGGAGAAGGAGAGCCAGTTTTCCGCGTTGGTGTGCGGCCTTTCCGGGGGGATTTCCTATGTGGTGTTCCGGGGAACGGATGAGAATATCGTGGGCTGGAAGGAAGATCTGAATCTGGCCTTTTCGGAACCGGTGCCCGGACAGCTTCACAGTGTCCCCTATCTGGAGCAGGCGGCGGAGACGATTGACGGCCGCTTTTTTGTGGGCGGCCACTCCAAGGGTGGGAATCTGGCAGTCTATGCGGCTATGCACTGTGACGTGTCGGTGCGGGAGCGGATCGAAAGAATTTATGACCACGACGGGCCGGGGTTCCGGCCGGAGGTCAGGGAGCGCAGCGCCTTTCAGGAGATCGAAGGCCGGATTCACAAGACGGTGCCGCGCTCTTCGCTTGTGGGGATGCTGCTTTACACTGAGGGCAATTACCGGGTGGTGGAGAGCAAAACCCTTGGGCTTGCCCAGCACAATCCGTACACATGGCTTGTGAAGGACGGTGATTTCCGGGTGGTGGATGAGATACGGCCCGGGCGCAAGTTCATCGACCAGACGCTCAACGAATGGATTCTCTCACTGGATCAGGAGCAGATGCATATTTTTGTGGATACGCTCTACGGGGTAGTGCAGGCGTCGGAGACGGACAACCTGATTGATTTTACGGCGCACTGGTTTCAGAGTCTGCACAAGATCGGCAGGGCCATAGGCGAGGTGGACGAGGAGACGGGGAAAGTGGTGCTGCAGATTATGCGCGCCCTGTTTGACATGGTTTCGCTTCATGCAAGGCAGCAGGCACGGAGCAGGCGTGGAAGCAGACGGCGTAAGCACCCGGGCCGGAAAAACAAGTGGGAGGTGCAGCGGCAGAAGTTCGAGGAGGGTATGGCCCGGTTGGAAAGCCGTCTAAGAGGTTAGCGGAGCAGGAAAAAGTGGGAGAACAGCGGGTCGCCCGCCTCGTCGGGGAGACGTTCCGGGTGCCATTGCACGGCCAGAAGGGGGAGGGAACTGTGGACAATGCCTTCGATCACGTTATCTCCGGCGCGGCAGACAGGGACAAGCCCTCTGCCCATGCGGTCAATAGCCTGATGGTGGGCGGAATTTACCCTGACGCTGCTTCCGTAGAGCTGGTAAAAGAAATCGCGGCGGCCGAGGTCACAGTGAAAAACATAGTGAAACTGGTCGCGTCCGACCCATTTGTGGTTTTCGGCGGTGTCGATATGCTGTGTGACGCTGCCGCCGAAGTGGACGTTTATGAGTTGCAGCCCTTTGCAGATACCGAGCACGGGTTTTTTTTGTGCGGTAAAACGGGCGAGTATTTCAAGCTGGAGGATGTCTAGTTCTGTATCAACATGGAGAGAGCCGTGGTCGGTCTGACCGAAAAAGGCGGGGGTAATGTCGCCGCCGCCGGGGAGAAGCAGGTGGGTGGCGTCGTCAGTCCGGGCGGGATCTATGCTGACAAAGCAGGAAACACCCATTCTTTTTATCGTGTTTTCATAGTTTTTGGTGTCCCCGGGGCGGCCGGCGATCAGTACGGTGGAATCCATGGCGGCTTCCTTTCTTCGGGAGGGTTACTTTATTTTATGCAGATGCGCGGTCGTGGTGTCCGGCACATGCCCGTCCGGACAGGAGAATGGAAAGCCTTTCGCTGCGCTGCAGTTTTTGACCTTGCCTGCGCAAAAATAATGGTTGCTTTCTCGACAAACATCTTGTATAATTTTAGATACAATTAAAATAGTTTATGTAAATAAAAAATGGCTTTGGGGAGAAGCCGGAAATGGGGGATAGGATGAGCGAATTACTATATAACAAACCGTGGATATTACAGCGGGCGGATCCTTATGTGTACAGGCACACGGACGGCAGTTATTACTTTACGGCCTCTGTGCCGGCCTATGACGGGATCGTGCTGCGCAGAGCCGATACGCTGGCGGGACTTGCGCAGGCGCCTGAGACGGAAATCTGGCACAAGCATGAGTCGGGCATTATGAGCTGCCACATCTGGGCGCCTGAACTTCACTATGTGGACGGCGCATGGTACATTTACTATGCGGGCGGCGATAAGGACGACATCTGGCAGATCAGACCCTATGTGCTGCAGTGTAAGGACGAGGATCCAATAACCGGCACATGGACGGAAAAGGGAAAAATGGGAAGGGCCGACGACGATGTATTTTCCTTCGAGGCGTTTTCTCTGGACGGCACCGTGTTTGAGAATCAGGGCAAATGGTATTATATCTGGGCGGAAAAGGTGGGCGTCGGAAAACAGATTTCCAACCTTTACATAGGTGAGCTGGAGACGCCTTACAAGTTAAAGACCGTGCAGGTGCTCTTAACCACGCCTGACTATGACTGGGAGCGGGTGGGCTTCTGGGTGAACGAAGGTCCGGCCATCCTGAAACGAAACGGTAAGATATTTATGACTTATTCCGCGTCGGAGACAGGCGTGGCTTACTGCATAGGTATGCTGACGGCGGATGAAAATGCGGATCTTCTCGACCCGCTGTCATGGAAAAAGGAGCGTTATCCGGTGTTACGCTCCGACGAGACACTGGGCGTCTACGGGCCGGGGCACAACAGCTTTACCGTGGATGAGGAGGGCAATGACATTATGGTGTATCATGCCCGGACGGAGACGGAGATCGTGGGGGATCCTCTCTACAATCCAAACCGCCATGCGATGCTGATGAAGTTTGGATGGGAGAACGGCAGACCGGTATTTAAGTATCAATAAAATAATTTATAAAAAGGTGAATTATACAGTTCTTTATCATAAACGGGATTGCTCAAAGAATCATACGGATTTTAGGAGGGAAAACAGAGTATGGCAAAATTGTTCATCAATGAGAAGAACAAAAAGGGACACATCAATCCGGAGATCTACGGTCATTTTGCGGAGCATCTGGGCAGATGTATCTATGAGGGGTTATATGTGGGTGAGGATTCCGACATCCCGAACGTGAACGGCATGCGCAAGGATGTGGTGGATGCCCTGAAAGAAATGCAGATTCCGGTGCTGCGCTGGCCGGGGGGATGCTTTGCGGACGAGTACCACTGGAAGGACGGGATCGGACCGAAGGAGACCCGCAAGAAGATGATCAACACCCACTGGGGCGGCGTGGTGGAGGATAACAGCTTCGGCACCCATGAATTTTTCGAGCTTTGCGACCAGCTTGGCTGTAAGACCTATGTGAACGGCAACGTGGGCAGCGGCACGGTGCAGGAAATGAGCGAGTGGGTGGAGTACATCACCTTCGGCGGCGTTTCCCCGATGGCGGATCTGCGCAAGAAAAACGGGCATGAGAAGCCCTGGAAGATCGACTATTTCGGCGTGGGCAATGAGAACTGGGGATGCGGGGGCAGCATGACCCCGGAGTACTACGCGAATCTGTACAGAAGATACCAGACTTATGTGCGCCACTATGACAATGCGGCGCCCATCCGGAAGATTTGCGGCGGTCCCAATGTGGCGGACTACTTCTGGACGGAGGGTGTGTTAAAGACATGTTTCGCGCTTCCCCAGCCAAACAACATTCCAAACGGTTACATGGACGGCCTGTCGCTGCATTACTATGTACATCCGGGCGGATGGGAGAACAAGGGCAGCGCCACGGAGTTTGACGATGCGGTGTGGTACACGACGATGGCGAAAGCGCTTTATATGGAAGAATTGATAGAGCGGCACGGTGCCATCATGGATCAGTATGATCCGGAGAAAAAAATCGGCATGATCGTGGACGAGTGGGGATGCTGGTTCGACGTGGAGCCGGGCACGAACCCGGGATTCCTCTATCAGCAGAACACCATGCGCGATGCGCTGGTGGCGGCCGTAACCATGAATATTTTCAACAAACACTGTGACAGGGTGAAAATGGCATGTATCGCGCAGATGGTCAATGTATTACAGTCTGTGATACTGACGGAGGGGCCGAAGATGATTCTCACGCCCACCTACCACATTTTCCATATGTATAAGCAGCATCAGGACGCGGCGCTTGTGGAGAGCTGTATCGAGGGCAATAAGATGGTCGGCGTGGACGAGGCGTGTCAGGTGCCGTTCCTCGACGAGTCCGTCTCTGTAGACAAGGACGGCTGCGTGAACGTGACGCTGGCAAACCTCTCCGTGGATGAGGACGCGCCTGTGGAAATGTCCTTTATGGAACTTGCGCCCAGTGAGATTACGGCAGCCATTCTGAAAGGTGAGATGCACGCTCACAACACCTTTGACGATCCGGAGAAGGTGAAGGAGGAAGCTTTCGACGCCTATGAGGTGAAGGACGGCAAAGTATGCTTTAGCGCGCCTGCGGGCAGTGTAATCAGTTTCCGCATCCGCTGACCGGTATGGAAGAATAGCGGAAGAGAGGGCGTGGCTGCGGCTGTGTCCTCTTTTCTTTATTCCATAGGAAATTGCGACAGTGTAAAAAATCGAGCGTGCCGACGCTCGATTTTTTACAAATTGGCAGGATTGGACAGGAGGACGGATATGGAGATCGAAAACAGACGAATCTGCCGCAAGTGTCTCACAAGGGACATGGATCAGGCGGCATATTTTCAAAATCTGCACGACTATATAGCCGGTCTGGATGAAGAGTTAAAGGTTGAGGAGTCGCTTTATGAGAAGCGGCTTTCTTTCTGCAGGGAGTGCGACCTGCTTCTGGACGGCATGTGCAGGGCCTGCGGCTGCTTCGTGGAGCTGCGGGCGGCGATGAAGAAAAACCGCTGTCCGTATGATAAATGGGGCGTTTGGGAAGAAAATGGATGAATGAAAAAATTTATGCAAATTTAAATATTTCAAAAAAAACTAAAATAATTCAAAAAGCTATTGACGTACCGATCGCCTTATTGTACAATATGAACATAAGATAACCGCAAAAAAAAAAAAAATGTACAGGTTGCTTAATTTTAAAAAAGTGAAATGCGACAAATGTTACATTTAAGGCTGTGTACTACCGGATATTTCTTTGGAAATATATGGTATGGCGCCTAAAGTATTTTAGGAAAAATATCATGCGGTTGTCCGACAGTATATCAATTCAATAAGGAGGAAAAAGAATGAAAAAGAAAGTATTGGCTACTTTGTTGACCGCAGCGATGCTCGCTACAACACTGGTAGGATGTGGCGGCGGGGATGCAGGCTCTGCTCCCGCGGCAGATGACGGCGCAGCGGCTGAGGCTCCTGCGGCGGACGGCGGTTCCGACGATGCGGCAGCAGACGACGGCGCGGCTGAGGAAGCTCCCGCAGACGACGCGGCAGCAGCAGAGGAGGAGATTCCGACCGCTACCTTTGGCGATCCCAATGGTACCCACATGGAGATGTGGACATTCGTGGAGATCCACGGACAGCACTACGGCAACATGGTTGAGAAATGGAATGAGCAGAATCCCGACAGAACCATCGAGATCACCTGCACTACATATCCTTACGCAGACATGCATACAAAGCTTTTAACTTCCCTGAACGCAGGTACAGGCGCACCTGATATCTGTGACGTGGAGATCGGTCAGTTCCCGAACGTGATAGCAGGTCTTGACACATGGCTTGTTCCCCAGAACGACACCGCGGCTCCTTACTTAGACACCATGGTTCAGGCCAGAATGGATGTCTACTCCGGATCTGACGGAAACTATTACGGTATTCCTTATCATGTAGGCGCTACCGTAATGTACTATAACGTAGCGGCTATGGCAGAGGCTATGGGCATTTCCAATGACGATGTAATCGCTAAGATCGACGCTGTTGTGACATGGGATGACTATGCAGCTCTCGGTCAGGAATATGTGGATGCGATTGCTACAGATGGCAAGCACTGGACTTCTGTTGATACCGCAGGCTGTGACTGGCAGTGGATCGCTATGGCTGAGTACGGTGAGGACTGGACCGGCGGTATGGGCGGCACAGCAAACGTACAGCTTGATTCCATCAAGAAGATGTGCACCATGGAGCAGGAGTGGGTTAACAACGGTCTTGCAATGGTATCCCCTGACGGACACGTTGACTTAGAGGCAGGCTTCCAGAACATTCTGGATCACAACATCGTATCCTTCCCGAAGGCGATGTGGTACATGAGCCGTTTCACCAACTACATGCCTGAGGAGAAGGGCAACTGGTACATCGCTAAGTGTCCTGTATTCGAGGCAGGCCAGAAGTGTTCCGTAGGTATCGGCGGTACCGGTACTGTTGTGACACAGCAGGCAGGCGACGCAGCTCTGGCTTCCGAGTTCCTTTGCTGGGCTAAGATGTCCGAGGAAGGTGAGCAGCTTATCTGGGATAACCTTGGTTTCGACGTATGTAACACCGTTCTTTGGAACGACGATGCATTCGCACACGACGACAACAACCAGTACAACCAGTTCTTTATCAACTATCCTTACGATGTGCTTTACAGCATCAAGGATGATATCGGAACAGTTTACACGACAGCTATCAGCCCGACCATCAACGAGCAGATGTGTAACGTAACGCTGAACGACATTCTGGAGAACGGCATGGATGTAGAAGAGGCGCTGCAGGCAGCTCAGGATGTGGTTGACCTTGAACAGTAGTAAGTTCCTTCGGAATTAACTACGCGAGTTTCGCCAGAGGGCGAACCTCGGCATGAGGATAGTAAATTTCTGCTGGATTAACTACGCGGGTTTCGCTCACGCGAACCCCGGTGCAGGTTGAATTAAATAGAGGGGATTGTGAATGCAATCCCCTCTTTGCTTTCAGAATGGGTGGTATAGTAAACAGATCTTATGTATGGGTAAGGTAAGGAGTGTGTGCGTATGAATAAATTTAAAAAGTTTTTCTATTCGCAGAAGGCGGCGCCCTATGTGTTCGTGCTTCCTTTTATTATCAGTTTTCTTTTGTTCTGGATCTATCCGTTATGCAGTACAATTACCATGAGCTTTCAGGATATCAAACCTACCGGCACGGAATGGGTGGGGATGAAAAACTTTACAAAGCTTTTGAAAGACGGCATTTTCCACACGGCAATTAAAAACAGTTTTCAATATATGATTATGACACTGGTTCTGTTGATTCCGTTCCCGATGCTCTGGGCGGTATTGATGGATTCCAGACTGGTGAAGGCGAAAGGCTTCTGGAAAGCCTGCCTGTATGTACCGGCTCTTACTTCTGTAGTTATCTCCGGTACGTTGTTTCGACTGATGTTCTCCGAGTATCCTACGGGTCAGATGAATGTGATCACGACGGCTCTCGGACTTGGCACTTTTAAATGGCTGAAAGTGAAGGCAACTGGTCTCGGCGCTCTTTTGCTTGTGGCATGCTGGAGATGGACCGGCGTAAATATGCTCTATTTTATTTCAGGTTTGAAAGCGATAGATACCGCTATGTATGAGGCGGCCGATATTGACGGCGCGACCGCATGGCAGAAATTCAGATATGTTACCATTCCTCTTTTGAAACCGACCACCGTTTACGTGCTGACGATCAGCGTGTACGCAGGTCTGGCAATGTTCATGGAATCTTACATGCTGTGGGCAGGTCCCGATTCACCGAACAATATCGGTCTGACCATCGTCGGATATCTGTACAAGCGCGGTATTACAAAGAACCAGCTCGGATACGGCAGCGCGGTAGGTATCGTCCTGCTTGTGATCGCACTGGCTATCAATATCGTACAGCTTATTGTAAACGGAACGTTAGGGAAGGAGGAAGACTAATATGGCAGAAACAACCTCTGTAAAAGGCGAAGAAACTGTAGGAATGAGAACAAAGAGAAATATTTTAACCGTGTTAACTACGGCGCTGTTTGCGGTTCTTTCCTTCCTTATCATATATCCGCTGTTTGCCGGACTGATCGCATCCTTCCGGCCCGGTACGGAGCTGATCCGCCGGGGACTCAGTATCAATCTGGATTTCAGCACCATGACACTTGCCAACTATACATACCTGTTTGGCAAGAACGTGGACGGACAAAAGTACTTTATGTGGTATAAGAACAGTCTGGTACTGATGCTCGTCACAGTATTCCTGACGCTGCTTGTATGCTACATCGTGGCTTACGGTCTGACCATGTACAACTATAAATTGAAGAACTTCCTGTTCTTCCTTGTAATAGCTACCATGATGGTTCCCTTTGAGATTCTGATTCTCCCGCTCTACAAGGAGATGATTAACCTGAAACTGGTTGACACGATCTGGGGCGTGATGCTGCCGGGACTGTGTGGTGCATCGACGATCTTCTTTTTCAGGCAGTATATGACAGGACTGCCGAAGGATCTTCTGGACGCAGGCCGTATAGACGGCGCTACCGAGTATGGTATCTGCTTTAAGATTATGATGCCGATCACGAAACCGGCGTTTGCGGCTATGGCGATTCTGTGTGCGATGGGCTCATGGAATAACGTACTCTGGCCGATGCTCGTATACAGAAGTCCGGAGAAGTTCACGCTTCCGATTGGTTTGAACACCCTGCTTACACCCTACGGAAACAACTACGATGTGTTGATTGCCGGTTCCATGTTTGGTATTCTTCCGGTATTTATCATATTCCTCTGTTTCCAGAGATACTTCATCGAGGGTATGACGGCTGGAGCGGTCAAAGGCTAGGGATATTACTATCGGGCATACACTCCATTGCCAGAAGCTGCTGTGAAACCGTTTTTACGGTTGAAACAGCAGCTTCTTATGTAACGAGGGGGGATCGTATGAATTGCTTATTTGACGGCCTGATTGATCGGGCAAAAGGTGAAAAGAATACAGACTATCTGACTGGTACGGTCAACAGGAGAGGACTTCATGAGATCTGGAATGTGCTGCCTGCGGGCGCGCATGTCCATTGTCTCTACATGGACATTGACAATTTTAAACTGGTCAATGATGTGTACGGCCATGCGAAGGGCGATGAGCTTCTGCTGTTTGTGAGCGGGCTTCTTCGGAGCGTGTTTCCGGGGCAGCTTGTGGTGCGGCTGGGCGGGGATGAGTTTGTGGTGATCTGCGATGCCGCCGTGTGCGTGGAGGAGCCGGAAGAGCAGTTTGCCCTGCTGCAGCACAGACTGAAAGAGGATTTTGACGAATCATTGCGGGAAGTGCTCTCTTTCAGCATTGGCTTTGTTGCCGGATGCAGTGTTTCCGAAAATCTGTCCGTGATTCTGGATCAGGGCGACGAGGCGATGTATTATGTCAAGAAAAACGGCAAGGGAAGTTATGTAAACTATGAAGTGATAAGGGAACAGCTTGCGGAACAGAAAGCGATGAAGGACAGGACGCTTACGTCCTTTCGGGAGGAGGAGTTTGAGCTTCGCTTCCAGCCGATGATCTATCTGCAAAACTCGGATGTATATGCGGCGAAAGCGGTGTTGTACTGGCATTTCCCGGAAAAAGGCGTTCTGGAGGAAGAAACCTTCATTCCCGTGCTGGAACAGTACGGTGTGATTACCAGACTGGATAAGATGATGTTTGAACAGATCTGCCAGTGGAAACAGAAATGGCAGGACACGGTTTTTAAGGAATTGCAGATTTATGCCCGCATTTCCGCCCGGACGATTTTGCAGGCGGACGGGATGGCGCATATCAGAAAATGTCTGGAAACTTATCAGGTCAGACCGGAGGAGATCAAGATCTGTATCGAGGAGGAGAGCTTCCTCGGAAGGGGAGAGAAGATTGTCTGCGCGGTGGAAGTGCTGTCTGAAATGGGGTTTGAAATTGCCATTGAAAATTTTGGCTCCGCCTCCTCCTTTAAGGTTTTGCAGCAGGTTCCGGCAAATATTCTGAAGCTGGATCCGAGACTGCTGCGGGCGGAGAAAGGCAACGACAGGCGTCCGCTTCTTTTGTTCCGCAATCTCATAGGTCTTGGCCGGGATTTGCAGTTTATGATCGTGGCGCAGGGAATTGAAAGCACCGTGCAGGCGGGCGCGCTGGCCAATTACGGGGCGCAGCTCGGGCTGGGAGATTTCTATGGGGAGCCGCAGCCGCCGGCGCGTTTTTATGAGATGTACAGTGACCGCTATTTCTTTGTGAGTAACCGGATTCCCACAGTGTATTCCTTCGACCATCATCTTCGGGATGCAGAGGGAAAGAACGAAGGGGAGATTCTGGGAGAGGGGATCACCTATGACACCGGTGTGGTGGCGGGCCAGATGGCGCTTTCCTTCCCGGGCGGCAAGGTGGGAGAAAATATGGTCGTTCTGCCGAAATCCGTTATGTACAGCGAGAGCTATACCATCTGTCTGTGGGTGAACACGGCGGAAATGCAGTCGTGGACGAGTGTGATTTATATTACCTATCTGGATGGTTTCTTAAGTCTGGTGCCTTCGGACGCGATCTGCAGTTGTGTGTTCCGCATGAAGGACGACAGGGAAGTAAATGAGTGGTTTGATATATTCGGCAGACATGCGGTGCCGGGAGAGTGGGCGTATATGTGCGTTTCCTGCGATGTGATTACCGGTCTGGTCAGACTGTATTTTAACGGTATGCTGATCGGCAGCAAGGACCGTGCGCCGAACCTTAAGGTGCCGGAGCGGGTGATCATAGGCGGGGACGAATACCAGAAATCCTTCCACGGCAAGGTGGCCGGACTGGAGATTTATCACTGTGTACTGCCTGAGGCGGAGATTGAGCGGAAGTTCCGGGCCTTTCAGAGCGATCCCACGTTTTTGGGAACAAAAGGGAAAAAATAAGAAACTCTCCCGCAAAGGGAGAGTTTCCTGCTTTTGCCGGCTTATCCGGCATTGTAATCATTGATGATGGGAGGAATCTGCGCCATCATATTGTCGATGTCCTCGTACATGGCGCTCTTCGTTGTTCCCATACTGCTGACACGGTTGATATGCCGCATGACCGTCTCATACTGTTTTTTCATTTTATCAAAGAAGGTGCTTAGTGTCATGAGCTTGTTCTTGGAATCGTCGATGACCTGGGAGATCTCCGTCTGTACAGATTCCGCGCCGTCCGCCGCCTGTGTGATATGGGCGAACATGGCGTAGGTTTCGTCCACTTTCGTGAGACTTTCCTCAAGCGCATGGTGGGAAGTCTGGATGCTGGCGTTTAGCTTTTCGGTACCGGATTCCACATCACCCACGCTGGAGTCTACCATTGCCACGAGATTTTTAATCTCCTCGGACAGACTCTTAATCTCGCCTGCCACGGTGGCAAATCCCTTTCCCTGTTCTCCGGCTCTGGCAGCTTCGATGGAAGCGTTGAGGGAGAGAATGTTTGTCTGGTCCGCGATAGATACAATTCTGCCCATGCATTTCCGGATCTCATTTAAGGAGAGCTGGAAGGTGTCGAAGGTGCTCTGCATTTCGTCGAAATGGCTGGCCACCTGCAAAGAACTGTTTTTCAGAGTTTCCACCTCGCCCTGTACCTGATTTACGGATTCAAAAATATTGTCTTTTACTGACGCAAACTGGCCGGATACGGTATTGATGCTGGAAAAAGTCTGCTCAAAGTCAAGCAGGGAGCCTTTCAGATCCTCCGAGTCCTGCAGCACAGTGCCGAAGGATCGTCGCACCATGCTCAGCTCATGCAGGGAGTCCACTTCGCTCTGAATCAGGGCGTTGCGGTATTCCTGAAGGCTTTCCACTACATATACGATCGGATCCAGAGTCTTTTCTTCCCTCTGGGTATTTTTTCGGAATTTCATCTTCGCACCCCCTTACTCAAATACAACACAGGTCATGGACTGGTTGACAAAACGGTTGTTATAGTGTTCTCCATATCCGACCAGACCGGCATGCTGTCCAAGCGTGCTCATGTCCATCAGATATTCTTTCATGTAATTGTTGTCCGTAAAGAGCAGATACCGGAACAGGCAGTTTACAGAGAACACGGCCGAAATTTTCGGGAAATCGCTTTTGATCGTCTGGATGGTGTCCCTGACGATCTGCCTGTAATCGCCAAGCTCCAGAAGGATCAGCACATCGGAGTCGTTTACCTGACGAAAACAGGTCAGGGAATTGCCGCTGACTTCCTTGATGGAGATGATGCACGTATCGTTTCCGTTGATTTTTCCAAAGGGATTTTTGAAGGTCTGGGTGGAAATCTGCTCCTCTGTCACATGGAGGATATTCTGGTAGACCTGTTTGGCAGATTTTCCGTTTAACTGTCCGAGCCGGTAGTTGGCCTTGTCCGTTCCCGAAGCGACAAAGCGGTAATTGCCGAGCTGATGGTAAATGTTTTCCTTGTAGGCTTTTACTTTCCCGTTCAGGTTCTTTACTAACGCGTAAGCCACAGCGTCTTCATACACTTTTCCGTTTGCCGAAATCTTCCCGCCGTCGCCCGTTCCGCCGACAAGAGAAATGTTGCTGCGCTGTAAGGCGCTGTAAATGGTCGTCAGCACGCAGGCGTCGTTTCCGGAACAGAAATCGATACACACCGTATCTCTGCCGGAACTCTTAATGCTATGTATGTCTTTCTGCAGCCGCCCGATGTATTTTACGGGCATAACCGACACGTGCTCGAGCACGTTTGCAACGGCGTTTATGCCGTCATAATAGGCGATGACGCCTACACCCTTCTCAACGACCCGGACGTCGTAGCTCATGCCGATACAGCCGATGCTGGGTACGCCCGGGAAAAGGGATTCTAATTTTTTAACATGGTCTTCAAACTGTTCGTTGTTGGACATAAGCATAATCAACTGAGGGGCTTTCAGACCACGGACCGCCTCCTCCAGATTGCCGCTCTGGCTCATACCAAAAAACTGTCTCAAAGTGTTGACCTCGCTTCCTAATGTATTTTTCTTTATGCCGTACTGATAAAATTATACTTGATGTCAAAACGGTACGTCAACGCTTTTTCGCTAAATAACCGGTTTGTTTTCATTGCGCCATTGTCTGGGCGGGATTCCATACACATTTTTAAACGCTCTGGAGAAATGAAGCTGGTTCGGGTACCCCACCGCGTTCCCGATGTCCGCCACGGACAGCCCGGTCAGTTTCAATAGTTCGGTGGCTTTCGTCATGCGGTAGGAAATGAGAAAGGTCTGGGGGGACTTCCCTGTGCACTCATGAAATATTTTTCCGAAATAGCTTCGGTTCAGCCCGCAGGCGGCGGCGATATCCTCCACAGTGATGTCATTCTGGAAGTTCTGCTCGATATAGGCGAAGGCTTCCTTGATATAGAAGTCGCGCAGACGGTTTCCCTTTCCGATCTGTGTGGAGGTGGAGGCGCGGACAAAGCTGTCTATGAACAGATAGAGGTGCCCGATCAGATGAAAGGGAGACTCTTCCTTATGGTTTACGATATACAGCATTTCATTTTTCATCGTTTCCGCAACGTCCTTGTAGCGCGCCCGGTAGACCGGCTGATCGGGGGTGAGACCCGCCAGACTTACCGTCTCCTTGGCGCGCAGACCGTCAAATTCAATCCATGTATATTCCCACGGGATGTCATAATCCGCGATGTACATGCATACCTGATTAGGGAAGATCATAAATCCCTGCCCGCTTTTGATCTGGTAACGGACGGACTCGCCGTGGGAATTATCGGCGATCAGCGTCCCGGTGCCGGAGAGACAATAGTGGAACAGATAGTGGTTTCTGGCAGCCGGACCGAACGAGTGGGAGGGCGCGCACTGCTCCCACCCAAACTGATAAAGCCCCAGATCCACAAAATTTTCACTTGGAAAAACCGAGAAGATAACTTCGCTCATATGCAACCTCCATTTTAAGGATCAGGTTTATACGGAGAATGTAGTTTTCTCACACTAGTATATACCAAAATGCGTGGTCACTTCAATGTATAGACAGAAAAAGCGCATTAAGGTATAAAAAGTCTAAAATCACGGTATTTTTAGTGGCATTATGGTATGTTACAATGGATAAAACGAATCAACTCAGATCTGCTTTTGAAACATTATATTCCAAAAAGGGAAGGAGAAGGGCAATGAAAAGAAAGGAATTTAGGAGTCTGGCACTGGTAGTCTGCCTTACCGCGCTGGCGCCGGCCGTTTCGGGGTGTGGGAATGCCCGGGACGGAAAGATTGAAGTTGAGATAGTGCAGTATAAGCCGGAGGCAGCGAATTATTTTAAGACGGTGGAGGATGCGTTCAATGCATCCCACGATGACATCCACCTGACGATCAGCTCGCCCAACGATGCGATGGCGATTTTAAAGACAAGGTTTATCAGGGAAGATTATCCTGACATCATTGGAATCGGCGGCGACATCAACTATTCTTACTTCGTGGATGCCGGTATACTGGCGGACATTTCCGGTTATGAGGGAATGCAGGACGTCAACGAGGGGTATCTGGAAATCGCCGAGGCGCTGGAGCTTGTTCCCACAGACGGCACTTACATTCTGCCCTACGCGGCCAATGCGGCGGGCGTCCTCTACAACAGACAGATGTTTGAGGAGCACGGCTGGCAGATCCCGGAAACGTGGGACGAGATGCTTGCGCTGTGTGATCAGATTTCGGCGGAGGGCATCCTGCCTTTCTATTTCGGATTCAAGGACACGTGGACCTGTCTGGCGCCCTGGAATGCGATGGCGGTAGAGCTTGCGCCGTCAGATACGACCAAGCAGGTGAACAAGGGACAGACCACCTTTACCGACGAGTACGGCGAGCTTGCGGAAAAATATCTGGCGCTTCTGCCTTACGGGCCGGACGATCCGTTTGCCTACAACTATAACGATGCCTGTACGGCTTTTGCCAGAGGGGAATCCGCCATGTACCCCATCGGAAGCTATGCGGCGCCCCAGATTCTGTCGGTGAATCCGGATTTGAAGATGGACTCTTTCGTTATGCCGGCAAGCGACGAAAAAGAGGGCAGGACATTAAACTCGGGTATTGATCTGGGTTTCTGTGTGACAGCGGACTGCAAGAATAAGGAGGCCGCCTACGAGGTGTTAAACTTCCTGTATGCGGATGACACCCTGCAAAAATACATTGACGCGCAGACATCTGTTCCGTGTAAAAAGGGAAGCTTTACCTTACCGGCCATTCTGGACGGTATGACAGAGTTTATCGCAAGCGGCAATATGACAGACTATCAGGATCACTATTATCCGTCGGAAATGTCGGTGGATGCGCTTTTGCAGACATTCCTGATCGAGAAGAACGAGGATGCGTTCCTGCAAAACTTCGACACAAGCTGGCAGAGATATAACAGAGACATTATCCGCATGGTACAGGAATATGAAGCCGCGCACGGAAGTGCACAGTAGGAAGGGGGTAAAAGTGATGACGAAACATGAAAATGAGAGAAAAAGAACGTTTTTACTGATTACAATACCGATTCTGGCGCTGTTTATCTGCTTTAATACGATTCCGCTGATCCGGGGCGCCATGTACAGCTTCACCAACTCCAGAGGGTTCGGAAGCCATGACTGGGTGGGGCTTCGCAACTATATTGATCTGTTTTCGGATGCACGCGTAGGGAAATCCTATCTGTTCACGATCAAACTGGCGATTGTGACGACGATTGTGGTAAATGTGCTCAGTCTGATACTGGCGCTTGGACTCAACAGCAAGATCAGGGCAAAGGGATTTTTCCGCGGCGCGTATTTCCTTCCGAACATACTGGGCGCTCTGGTAGTAGGTTACATTTTCAACTACTTCTTTACTTATATTGTTCCGGCTCTGGCGGATATGACAGGCTTGCAGGGGTTAAGCTCCAGTATTCTGTCAAGCCCGAACAAAGCGTGGATCGGCGTCATGATCGTCTGCGCATGGCAGGCAATCGCGATGAACACGATCATCTATATATCGGGATTACAGACGGTGCCGGAAGATGTCTACGAGGCGGGCGGTCTGGACGGCGCGACCGGATGGAAGCAGTTTAAGCATCTGACGTTTCCGCTTATCATTCCGTTTTTCTCCATCAACATGGTGTTGTGTGTGAAAAACTTCCTGATGGTGTTTGACCAGATCATCGCCCTGACAAAGGGCGGACCGGCGCAGAGCACGGAGTCCATTTCCTACCTGATCTACAATAACGGTATGTCGGGCGGACAGTTTGGCTTCCAGAGCGCGAACGCGGTTGTATTCTTTATTGTGATTGTAGTAATCTCTGTTGCGCAGATGAAATTTTCCAGTTCAAAGGAGGAGCAGTTATGAAGCAAACATCGACAGTCGGAAAATCAAACAAAACCGTTTTGGTGCTGCTTATTCTCGGGCTTTCCACGATTATCTTTCCTCTTTACATGACTGTTGTGATCGCGTTCAAGCAGCCATCTGAGATGACTAACAGCATAAGCGGTATCCTGTCGCTTCCAAGGGTGTGGAGCCTGCAGAATTTCAGGGAGGCGATGGAGGTAACGGATTTCTGGAACTCTTTGAAGAACAGCCTGCTTATTTCCGGGCTGACAGTGGGACTTTCCATCCTGATTCATTCCCTGATGGGATATACGCTTGGACGGAATAAGTCAAGTAAGTTTTATAACTTTGTCTATCTCTTCATCGTCAGCGGTATGTTCGTGCCGTTCGCGATCCTGATGATGCCGCTTGCCAAGCAGACGGCGGAGATGGGCCTTGCAAACTGGTTCGGCGTGATTCTTCTGTATGTGGTATTTTACATGCCGATGAACATTATGCTGTACTCGGGTTACCTGACCAATATCCCGTTGGCACTGGAGGAGGCGGCGAGGGTAGACGGCGCATCCACATGGCTGACTTATTGGAAAATTATTTTTCCGATCATGAAACCGATGCATGCAACTGTCGCAGTCATCACGGCGCTGGCGGTATGGAATGATGTAATGACGCCATTAATCATCATGGCGGGTTCTTCCGAGAACACGCTTCCCCTTGCCCAGTTGAATTTCCAGTCACAGTTTGGAACCAACTATAACCTGGCGTTCGCATCATACTTACTGTCGCTGATTCCGATACTTGTTTTCTATCTGATCTGTCAGAAACAGATATTGAACGGTGTTGTAAATGGGGCTGTAAAATAACAATGTGAGAAGAAGTTCTAAAGACATCGCGCCATTGGACGCGATGCCAAGAACTTCTAGGAGTTGCTTTGCAACTCCCTCTCACATGGGAGAATGCCTGAAAAGAGGCATTCTCCGTGCGAACCGGTAGTGATGCCGAAAAGAGGCATTCTCCGTGCGAACCGGTAGTGATGCCGAAAAGAGGTACTTTCCGTGCGGACTGGAAAATGGTGCCGGAATGAGGTATGATAGGAACGGTTCGTGAAAAAGAAGTAAGATAAACTTTAAGAAAGGACAGATTTGGTATAGATTATGGCAATTGGATATCAGCAAGAAAATCGGATTTTCACATTGGACACGGCACACACCTCTTATCAGATAAAGGTGGATGACTTCGGGTTTTTACTGCATCTGTATTACGGAGGACGTGTGTACGGAAATATGGATTATCTGCTAACATGCTATGACAGGGGATTTTCCGGCAATCCTTCGGACGTGGGAAACGACAGAACCTACTCCATGGACGTTCTACCCCAGGAATACCCGGTCATGGGCGTCGGAGATTTTCGAAACAGCGCCCTTATCATCCGCAACGCGGATGGATCTGATTGTTGTGATTTACGCTACGTCGGACATGAGACGAAAAAGGAAAAGTATAGACTGCCGGGACTTCCGGCAGTCTATGCTGACTCCGGGGAAGCGGAGACGCTTGAGATTTATCTGGAAGATAAAGTGAGCGGCCTTCGCGTGACGCTTCTGTACGGCGTGCTGGAGGAAGCGGATATCATCACAAGAAGCGCTGTTATAGAAAATGCCGGTGAGAGGGAAGTAACTGTCGAGAAGGCGGCGTCCGCCTGTCTGGATTTCCTGACGGGCAGCTATGACATGCTCAGTTTTTACGGCAGACATACCATGGAGAGAAATTTGCAGCGGGAGGAGATCCGGCACGGTGTCTACGCCATCGGCAGCCGCCGCGGGACTTCCAGCCACCAGTACAATCCGGCGGTGATCCTTGCGGACAGGGAAGCCACGGAAGAGTCGGGCAGATGTTACGGCATGGTGTTTGTCTACAGCGGGAACTTTCTCTGCGAGGCGGAGCGGGATCAGTACGACCAGACAAGAATACTGATGGGGCTGCAGAGCGACCTGTTTCACTATCCGCTGGCAAAGGGGGAGAAGCTGGTAGTTCCCGAGACGATTCTCTGCTATTCGGATCAGGGGCTTGGTACGCTTTCCGCGCGTTTCCACCACTGCATCGGAGAGCATCTGTGCAGGGGAAAATACAGGGATGCGGGCCGTCCGGTTCTGCTCAATAGCTGGGAGGCGGCTTACTTTAATTTCGACGGCAATACCATATTAAATCTGGCCAGAAGCGCGGCGGATCTCGGTATAGATATGATCGTCATGGACGATGGCTGGTTTGGGAAAAGAGAGGATGACAACAGCGGGCTTGGAGACTGGCATGTCAATGAGAAAAAGCTGGGATGTTCGTTAAAGGAATTGACTGAAAAAGTTAACGATGCGGGCGTGAAGTTTGGTATCTGGATCGAGCCGGAGATGGTGTCAGAGGACAGCGGGCTGTACAGACAGCATCCGGACTGGGCGCTGCGGATTCCGGGCAGGGAGCCTGTCAGATGCCGGAACCAGCTTGTGCTGGACTTTTCGAGAGCCGAAGTCAGAAACTGCATTTTTGAGCAGATCTGCGGGATTCTGGATCAGGGAAAAATTGATTATGTCAAATGGGATATGAACCGCAGTATCGTGGATGTCTCTTCCATGGAGACCTGTCAGGGAAAGGTGACCTACGATTATATGCTGGGCGTATATGATTTCATGGAAAAGCTGCTGCAAAGATATCCGGATATGCTGATTGAGGGATGCAGCGGCGGCGGCGGCCGGTTTGACGCGGGAATGCTCTATTATACGCCGCAGATCTGGTGCAGTGACAACACGGATGCACTGGACAGGCTGCGCATCCAGTACGGGACGTCCTTTTTTTATCCAGCGTCCACAGTCGGCTCCCATGTATCAGCCGTGCCCAACCACCAGACAGGCCGGAGCGTGAATTTGCACACGAGAGGCGTTGTCGCCATGGCGGGAACCTTCGGGTTTGAACTGGATCCGGCGAAACTGTCGGAGGAGGAGAAGGCGGCTGTCAGGGAACAGGTCAGACAGTATAAAGCCTGGGAAATGCTGATCCGCAAGGGGCGGTATTACCGGCTGACGAATCCTTTTTCGGACACCTGTGCGGCCTGGATGTTCGTGTCCGGAAAAAAGGATCGGGCGCTGGTCAGTGTGGTCATGCTGGAGATGCACGGAAATATGACGGTGAGTTATGTGAAAATGAAAGGGCTTGATCCCGGGGCGGTGTATCGGGACACAGCTAACGGCAGGCGTTATTTCGGTGCGGATCTGATGGAGGCGGGGCTTCCGATGCCGGTGGAACAGAAGGAGTATCCGGCGTATCAGATCGAGCTTGTCAAAGAAGCGTAGAAGCAAAGAGGCATCCGGCAGGCGAAAAAGGAGTGTCTGGCGCAGCAGATCTGGCACAGCCGGAGAGACTTGAGATTGGATTTTGCAGGGAGGCAGATATGAGAGGCAGAAAGGCAGGGACAACGCGTACAAAGGCAGCGGGGAAGAAGAAAGACATGCCACAGTCGGAGAAAGAAACCGGGCAGACGACAGAAAAGATATCACGGGCGGAGGCGGCTTACAGAAGACGCTTTGACAGACATCTGGATGAGCTTCGGTGGCTGTATATGGAGCTTTACGACAACGGTTCCATGTTTGCAGAGCTGTGCGACCGGCTTCACGATTTCTACGAGGAGCGGGCGAAAGATCTGAAAAAGAAGGACACAGAGCGGGAAAAGCGTCCCGACTGGTACAAGAGCAGCGATATGCTCGGCATGATGCTCTACATTGATAACTTTGCGCAGAATATGCAGGGCGTGCAGGAGAAACTTTCCTATATCAAAAGCTGTAATGTGAACTATATTCATCTGATGCCCTTTCTGGACACGCCAAAGGGCCGTTCGGACGGCGGCTATGCGGTGGCGGATTTCCGGAAAGTACAGCCCGCGCTTGGCACCATGGAGGATCTGGAGAGCCTGACGGCGGCCTGCCGGAAGGAAGGGATCAGTGTCTGTATGGATTTCGTTATGAACCATACTTCGGAGGATCATGAGTGGGCAAAGCGGGCGAGAGCGGGTGAGGGCGAGTACATGAGCCGTTACTTTTTCTTCGACAACGACGCCATTCCCGCAGAGTACGAGAAGACGGTTCCGCAGGTGTTTCCCACCACGGCGCCGGGTAATTTTACCTGGCTTCCCGACGCGGGGCATTATGTTATGACTTCCTTTTATCCTTACCAGTGGGATTTGAATTACAGAAATCCCAGAGTCTTTAACGAGATGATGTACAACTTCCTTTTTCTGGCGAATAAGGGAATTGACATTATGCGCATTGACGCGGTGCCTTATATCTGGAAGGAACTGCATACCCAGTGCCGCAATTTGAAACAGGTACACACGATTGTGCGCATGATGCGCATGATATGCGAGATCGTCTGTCCGGGCGTGCTTTTGCTTGGCGAGGTGGTGATGGAGCCGGAGAAGGTGGTTCCCTATTTCGGGACGCTGGAAAAACCGGAGTGCCACATGCTTTACAACGTGACAACCATGGCTACCACATGGCACACAGTGGCGACGCGGGACGTGCGTCTGCTTAAGAGACAGCTTGATATAGTGAACAGCCTGCCGAAAGAGTATGTATTTCTGAATTATCTGCGCTGCCACGACGACATTGGCTGGGGGCTGGATTACGATACGCTGCACCAATGGGGATTCGAGGAGCGGTCCCACAAAAAATATCTGAACGATTATTTTCAGGGTTTTGAGGGGGAGAGCGTCAGCAGGGGCGAACTCTACAACGCCGATCCGGTTTCCGGCGACGCCAGATTCTGCGGCACCACCGCCTCCATGTGCGGGGTGGAAAAGGCAGGTTTTGAACGGGATGCAGAGGCTATGGAGCGGGCGGTCAGACTGGATGTGACGCTTCACGCTTACATGTTCATGCAGACCGGGATTCCCGTGTTGTACAGCGGGGACGAGATCGGGCAGGTAAATGACTACAGCTATAAGGAAGATCCGGACAAAGCGGCGGATTCCCGCTATCTGCATCGGGGGAAAATGGACTGGACGCTGGCGGAGCGCATTTCCGATCAGGAGAGCGTGGCGGGACAGATTTTCGGGAAGCTGGAACGGCTGGAAGAAATCAGAAGGTCAGAGAAAGCGTTTGCGGCGGAGGCGGATACGCGCACACTTGATACCGGGGATGTGAACGTGCTGGGGCTTGGCAGAACTTACGGAGAGGAAGAAATTCTTGGCATCTTTAATTTCAGCGAGTATAATAAGGAGGTATCCGTAAACGGCACAGAAGGATCCTTCACGGATATGCTGACCGGGGACAGTGTGTCTCCGGAGAAGATACCGCTTCCGGCTTATGGATTCTGTTATCTGGCCAGGAAGCATGGATAGGAAAAGCACGTCAGAACGGGAGAGAAAATGGAGTTTCGACCAGCCAGACAAGAGGATATAGAGGCGATCTGCGAAATGGTCGCCGCCGCCATCCTTCACATGCAGGAGCAGAGGATTTTTCAGTGGGATAAATACTATCCTACTAGGGAAGACTTTTTGAACGATTTAAAGGAAAATACACTTCTGGTTGGGACAGTTGACGGGGAAGTGGCGGTCACCGTCACCGTGAATCAGACATGCGAACCGGAATACGAAAACGGCGACTGGCAGTATCGGGATCAGACGTACTGCATCGTGCATAGACTGTGTGTCCATCCGGGACATCAGGGGAAGGGCGTTGCGGGACAGACCCTTGCGTATATTGAGACGGAGATGAGAAAGCGGGGAATCGGTGCGGTAAGGCTTGACGCGTTCAGTGAAAATCCTGCCGCCAACGCTCTCTATACGGGACACGGGTACGAGAGGAGAGGCGTTGCAGACTGGCGGATGGGCAGGTTTTATTTGATGGAGAAGAGGCTGTGAATGGGAATATACACCGTGCACAGCCTCTTTTTTGATGAAAAACTATTCTGTTATGTCAGAGTTTTGCTGCGCTTTGTCGAAAATCCAAGGCAGACAGCGCCTGTCGGACAGGCGTCTGCGCAAGCGCCGCATCGGATACATTCGGCTGAGTCCGGCGCCTTTACGGGATCCACTTCCATCCCGCAGACCGCGTGGCATTTTCCGCAGCCGATGCATTTGTGGCTGTCCACTTCCAGATGAAACAGGCTGATTCTGTTGAACAGTCCGTATATTGCACCCAGGGGACAGAGGGTCCGGCAGAAAAAACGGTAAATAAACACACAGCCGATGAGTGTCAGGACCAGTATTGCCGCTTTCAGGCCAAACAGTGCGCCGACGGCGTTTCTGAGATTTTCGTGTGCGGCGAGAAGAAAGAGGCCGCCCTCCAACGTCCCTGCCGGACAGATATACTGGCAGAAAGCCGGTTTGCCCATGCCCATGTAGTCGGTGACGGCTATGGGCAGAATCAGGACAAAGACTACCAGGACGACATATTTTACATACAGGAATCCCTTTTTCAGATGGTATTTTGGAGAAGGGATTTTGTGGATCAGCTCTTGCAGCAGGCCGAAAGGACAAAGCCACCCGCAGACCGCCCGGCCAAGCAGCACGCCGAAAGCCAGAAGCAGCCCCGTCACATAAAAGCTGAAAGAAAACTGCATGGAACCGTTTACCGCCTGCATGGCGCCGATGGGGCAGGCAAAGCCCGCCGCCGGACAGGAGTAGCAGTTGAGTCCCGGATTGCAGAACTGCTTCCACTTTCCCGTGTATATTTTCCCGCCCTTAAAGTTCAGAAGATGCGCGTTGGAGCAGCCAAGGGCGATGATCTGCAGGAGTTTGCGCCTGATTGCATATGTGATTCTCATATTTTACTCCATTTCTGCGCATGTTTTTGCGCATAACCGGGTTTGTGTCAGGCAAGGCGCAGACACAAATCTCACGATTGAAAAATTTGCGCGAAGATACATGGCCGGAATGCCGCGTTTCGTGGTGCGGCGCTTTATCCAAGCCCGATACATTCCAGACAGATATTGACCGCTTTATTCAAAACGACGCCGGCCTCGCCGCGCATGAAGCCATAGATGAGAAAGGCGCAGGCGGTTATAAGACACGCTGCCCGCGCCCATATTCTGGTTTTACTGCCCATTCAGGTAATCCTCCACGAAGGTCTTGTAGCCGTCCACGTTTGCGCCCACAATCGGGTCGCCCACGATATTGCCTTCCCCGTCGATAAAGAGGGTAGTGGGTACGCCGACCACATCTTTCAGGACCGGTGCAAAGTCCATGTTGGCGATCAGATTGGTGAACCCGGCGCCTGCCTTTTCCGTTATTTCAACCGCCAGATCGCGGTGCTCCGTGTCTTCCTCCCCGTTGATATCAATGATAAGGCCGACGATCTGCACATTGTCGGGCATTTCCGCTGCCCACCCGCCAAGCTCTGGCATTTCTCCGATACAGGGACCGCAGAAGGTGCCCCAGATATTGAGCACGGTCAGATCCTTTTCCGTAAAAATGCTTTCGGTGACCGTATTGCCGTCCAGATCTGTCGCGCTAAAGGCAGGAAAAGCGGCTGTGTCCGTCTGCTGCGCCTGCGTGTCCGCAGCGTCAGCGCTTTCCGAAGCACCGCCTTCAGTGGCGGGGGAAGATAAGGCAGAGTCCGTTCCGGCGCTGCTGCCGTCTGCTGTGCCTGCACAGCCTGCCATCATCGCCACAGGAAGCAGGATGCCGCACAGGGCTGCGTATTTTTTTATGGGATTGTCTTTTCTGTTCATTGTTACCTCCATAGTTAAAATGGTATACTGCGGTCTGTTGTGTTTCCGGCAGTATGTCTATCATAGCATAACCGGAAAAAGACTTCAAATATTACAGGAATGCCGGTGAGACTTGTGTTGTTGGAGCAGTTGATTGTAAATGTTATGCAGAAGGTAAGAAGTATTGTGGAAAAAATCCTTCCCATTTACAATACATAAGTGTGGTGCTAATATACAGTTAGCATGGTGAACGAATATTTTATGGCGCAGCAGAAATAGAAAAGCAGGTGCGGGGAGACGGCTTTCCGTGGACAAGGCAGAGACAGGGAAAAGGAAGGATTCAGGAGCATATATGTTTTGGGATAATGTGTCAGGATTATATGATTTGTTTGAAACGGTATATAACGTAAAAGTGTACCGGGGGCTTGGCCAAAAAGTGGCAGAGGAAATCGGACCGGGAGACGTGGTGTTAGAGTGCGCCTGCGGAACCGGCGCGATCAGTACATACATTGCTCCCAAATGCCGGAAACTCGTCGCAACGGACTTTTCCGCAGGGATGCTGAGACAGACGGCAAAAAAATGCCGCGCCTTTGACAATGTCAAAGTAAGGCGCGCGGACATGACGCATCTGAGATGCCGCGATAACAGATTTGATAAGGTCGTCGCGGGGAATGTCATTCATCTGCTGGACGATCCTTGTGCCGCTTTGAAAGAGCTTGAGCGGGTCTGCAAGCCGGGCGGCAAAATGATCGTCCCGACCTATATCAACGCGTCGGAGGGTGTGAATAAGAAAGCGGTTCGTCTGCTGGAAATGGCTGGCGCAAACTTTAAGAGGCAGTATGATCTGCCGTCTTACCGGCAGTTTTTTGCGGACGCAGGGTATGAGAATGTCTCCTTCTCTGTTATTGACGGGAGAATGCCCTGTGCGGTGGCTGTGATTACCAGGCGGTAAGGACCGGCGCTGTATTTTATCCGGCAGCAATTATCTTCTCTTTTGCACCAGCGTATACTCAAAGCGGGTGGTGAGATAGTAGGAGGTAAAAACCTCTATGGGGATTTCCGCGTCCTGACAGATTCCGTAAGTCAGGCCGGTGGAGTGAAGCAGGGGGGTACTGTCATCCACATCCAGATATCGTGCCACGCTTCCCGGACTGGAAACCGCTTTTAATTTGAGAGACGTATTGGTGATGGAGACACCGTAGTCTGTCTCCAGAACATGGTACAGGGACTGTTCTTTAAAATCGCAGGACTCAATGTCCTGAAAAATCCGATAGGGGAGAGTCGTCTGCGTAAAGCACAGCGGAAGACCATCCGCATAGTAAATGCGCTCCATGTGAAAGACAGGATCGGCTTTTGGAAGTTTTAGCAGCGCGCATTCCTCCTGTGTGCAGATCCGGATCTGCGCGGTGATAACCTTGCGGCCTGGCGTCATGCCGTGCCGCAGGATTTCTTCGGTATAACTGTAAACGGAGGTAAGTTCCTGCAGGGGAGCGCGGCCTTTGACACGGGTGCGCTTTCCCTGCATTTTTTCGATATATCCGTGATGATAGAGCTCGTCAATGGCACGCCGCGCGGTGACACGGCTCACCTGATACAGCTCCATCAGGTCAGACTCGCTTGGAAGCGCTGAACCGCCCGGCAGCTCGCCGGAATCTATCTTTTCTGCAAAATCCTGTTCGATAACAGCATATTTGGGCAGGCGTTTTTCTGTGTTTTGATCCATGTCTGAAATACTCCCGTATACTCGTCTGTGTTTTGGAAAATATCTGATTCGGACCGGTTTATCACATCTGTATGGAGACTTTAAGGGACAACCCTGTCCGTCTAAATTATATGAGAAATGGGGAGGAAAGTAAACCTTAAGGAGGAAGAATCTGCCCGGAACAGAAGGAGATTGGATGGGGCAATGTGAGGAAGTGTGAAAGATAACCAGTAAATGGAAGCAGAAAGCGGGTGTTTTGTGAATACTGTACAAAAACGCAGTCGTCAGTTTTGCTAAAATACCAACTTGATATAATAAATACAATAACTTATTATAATAAGTGAAAGGAGATATTGCGATATGAATGAAAAAGTGTTGGGGGTTTTATACGGAATGGCGATTGGGGATGCCATGGGGATGCCGCCGGAGCTTTGGAGCAGAAAGCGGGTGAAGGCGCACTATGGCGATATCACGGATTTTCTCGACGGGTGTCCGGAAAACGTGATATCCTACCAGTATAAGGCGGGTCAGTTTACGGATGATACGGGGCAGGCGCTGGCGATACTGGACAGCCTGATGGAGACGGATTTCGTTCCCTCCGGTCAGAATATAGCACAGCATATTTTGGAGTGGGCGAAAAAGGAGAACGCCTTTGAAAATAATATTCTCGGCCCCACTTCCAAGGTCGCACTGAAACTTTTCGAGGAGGGAAGGAGCGCGAGGGAATTTTCGGATGAGGCGGTTTCCAACGGCGCAGCCATGAGAATCGCACCGGTTGGGGCGCTTTTTACACCGGATCAGGGGGAAGCGCTGTGCAGGTATGTGGCGGCGGTATCACAGGTGACGCACACCAGCGATGTGACGATCGCGGGAGCGGCGATGATCGCCATGGCGGTGGCGTCGGCGGTCACCTACGGGGACCGGGAGCGCATGATTGAGGACGCCCTCTCGGTGGAGGCATATGCGCTGTCCCTCGGCGCGTCCACGGTCAGTCCGTCTCTGGGGGCGAGGACAAGGTTCGGCGTCAGGATGGCGCAGGCATACGCAGACGACGAGGAGACGTTTCTGGAAATGCTCTACAATCTGGTGGGAGCGGGCGTCAATACGTCGGAATCCGTGCCGGCGGCGCTGGCCATCGCTTACTACAGCTTCGACGTGAAAAGCTGCGCGCTGATGTGCGCTAACCTGGGCGGCGATACGGACACGATTGGCGCTATGGCGACGGCAGTCTGCGGCGGCGCAAAAGGGTTTCAGGCGATACCGGAATCGTATGTGGACCGGATCAATACCGCAAACGAGGCGGACTTAAGCAGCTATGCGGAAGCGATTTCAAAAAGAAGAGGGAGGGTGTAAATGGACGGAGGATGTTTGGTGATCGGCGCGGCCATGCTGGATATTATCATGGAAATTGACCGCCTGCCTGTGTCGGGAGAGGACGTGTATGCCGGAGCACAGAGCATGACGGTGGGCGGCTGTGCATACAATGTGGCGGATATCCTGAAACATTTTCAGACGGATTACACGCTGTTTGCTCCGGTGGGAACCGGGATGTATGCGGATTTTATTGAAAAACAACTGCATAAGAGCGGGCATGAAAGCCCGGTGAAATCGGAGGCGTCTGACAACGGATACTGCCTGTGCCTCGTGGAGGCGGACGGTGAGCGGACATTTATCACACTGCCGGGGATTGAGTGCCGGTTTGAGGAGGAATGGTTTGCACGTCTGGATGCCGGCAGGTATAACGCTGTCTATGTATCCGGCTATGAGCTGGAAGGGGAGGGCGGGGGAGCGATTCTGGACTTTTTGGAAAAACACCCGGAGTATACGGTATATTATGCGCCCGGTCCCCGGATCACTTATATTGCAGAGGAAAAGAGGAACAGAATGACGGCGCTGTCTCCCGTACTGCATCTGAATGAGAGAGAGGCTTTGACCTGCACAGGGAAGGAAACGGCGGCGGAGGCGGCAGAAGAGCTTGCGCGTCAGACGAAGAATACGGTTCTGGTAACGCTCGGTGAGCGGGGCGTGTATCTGTGGGAAAACGGAGCGGGAAAGATTGTCCCGTCAAAAAAGGCTGAGGTGGTCGACACCATAGGGGCCGGGGATTCCCACATCGGGGCGGTGATCGCCGCGCGCCAGATGGGAAAGGACTGGGAAGAGGCCGTTCGCACGGCTAACCGGGTGTCCGCTATGGTAGTCAGTGTGAAAGGACCGACTTTAACCGCGGAAGCGTTTGAGAAAGGGAGGAAAGATTAAAGAATAAGTCTGATGACCTTATTTTTTAATCAGAAATTTGTGCAGAAGCGTCACAAATTTCCTTGATCGCAGAGCAGAATTTGAGATTCTGCCCGCGTTCCTCAGCGTAGAACGCTTCGGAATGGAGGGAAATATGGATAAGGTAAAGAAATTTTTTGAAGGGTGGAGTAAATTCGAGATAAGCTGGCTGTTGTTGTCCACGGTGATCATGGTGGCGCTCAGTATCATATGGGGCGATAATCTGCTTGCGCTGATCAGTGGCATTACGGGGATTCTGGGCGTGGTGCTGGCGGCGAAGGGGAAGGTCAGCACCTATGTGTTCGCTACGGTCAATGTGGCTATTTATGCGTACCTGACTTTCAACAATCATCTGTACGGTGAATTTATGCTGAATGCTTTCTATTATATACCGATGAACTTTGTGGGATTTTACTTGTGGTCGAGACACAAAGATCAGGATAGCGGTGAGGTGGAAGGCAAGGCGCTGACCTTAAAACAGACCATCATTCTGCTCATCACCGTGGCGGTAGTGGTTGTGATTTACTGGCAGATTTTGAGCCGGATCGGCGGGCAGCTAGCCCTGATCGACGCGATGTCCACGGTATTTTCCGTGGTGGCCCTTATCATGCAGGTGGCCAGATACGCGGAACAATGGCTTTTATGGATTATCGTCAACGTGGTGTCCGTCATCATGTGGGTGCTTCTGATCGGGCAGGATTCCTCGGCGGTTACCATGGTTGTGATGTGGGTCGCTTATCTGTTTAACTCTGTGTACGGATATTACAACTGGAAAAAACTGGCCGCGAAAGGAAAGTAAAACGGGGAGCCGCTTGCTATGCAGGCGGCTTCGTTTTATGATATAGGAGAGGAAAACCGTGTTACACCACGGCAGAGCGGTAGAAGTACAGGACAGAATATGACGGAGGCGGCAGGAATGAAAGAAATGGTGCAGCTGCTTTTTACTTTTTTGAAAATCGGCATATTTACCTTTGGAGGCGGCTATGCTATGATTGCGCTGCTGAGAGACGAGTTTGTCACGAAGAAAAAATGGATCGATCACGACACGTTTATTGATATGGTTGCAATCTCTGAATCCACGCCGGGACCGATAGCGGTCAATAGCGCTACCTATATCGGGTATCAGACAGCCGGGTTTTGGGGAGCCTTTGTCTCCACTGTCGCTGTCTGTATTCCGTCATTCTCAATCATATATGTCATTTCACTGTACTTTGACCGCTTTTTGGAGCTGACTTATGTCGGTTACGCCCTGGAAGGGATACAGGCGTGCGTGGTGTATTTAATCTTTTCGGCCGCAGTGCGGATGACAAAGGAAGTCTGCCATACGCTTTTTCATAAAATGATTGTGATACTGGTATTTGCCGCCATGCTTCTGTTTTCTCTTCTGTCCGTTTCCTTTTCCGCAGTATTCTATATTGGTATCTGCGGTTTGGCCGGTGTTGCGCAGTATCTTGCGGGGAGCGTATGTAAGAGGAGAAGTGAGAAATGATTTATGTGCAGTTGTTTTTTGAATTTCTGAAAATAGGCGCAGTTTCTTTCGGCGGCGGTTACGGCATGATTTCCCTGATTCGGGAAACGGTGTTGAAGCATCACTGGCTGACAGATGGTGAGTTTATGGCTTTTGTGGCTGTTTCCGAATCGACGCCCGGTCCGCTGGCCGTGAACATGGCGACTTTTGTCGGCGCATCGCAGGGGGGAATTATGGGAGCCTTTCTGTCAACCATTGGTGTGACTTTGCCAGCATTTTTACTGATGCTGCTCATTGCCTCCTGTATGAAAAATTTATTAAAATATGCAGGCGTCAAAGTGTTTCTGTCTGCGGTGCGTCCCTGTATTGCCGCTTTGGTTCTGGCCACGGCAGTTATTATGGGACTGCAGGTTTTTTGCGGTATAAAGCGTATGGCGGATTCGCCTGAGATGCGTGTTGACAGTATTCTGATCTTTCTGATTCTGGCAGTGGCGGGAATCATTGCAAAGAAGACCGGGCGGAAACCGCTGTCGCCCATTGGCATGATTCTGGTCTCCGCAGGTCTTGGGATTTTGTTCCACTGCGTGCCTGTGTGAAAAGGGGAATGACGGCGGTTCGAGGAGGACGGGGTGGGCAGGAAGATCGGAAAGGGGACTTATCAACTTACTTTTTTGCTTGCAGAAGAGAATGGAAACAGCTAGAATTAAAGTACTGACAACACAGGCTGGACGCTATGGATTTGACGCTTTTCAGGTAGATGGGAAACTGATGAAAGTAGATACAACGGATTTCTCTAAAATAAATATGGAAGAATTGATTTCGCAGATTACAGCGTGGACTGAGGCGCTTCGGCACTGCGGGAATGCCGTGTATCAGGGAAACTGTCGCTAAAAATCAGCATTCGGGAGATAGCGGGAATGAAATTAAAGAATATTTTGATTGTCGTAAAGGATATTGAAAAATCAAGACAGTTTTATCACGATCTGTTTGGCCTTGATCCGGTGCTTGACAATGACGGCAATCTGATCTTAACGGAGGGCCTGGTGCTCCAGGACGAGAAAATCTGGAAGAAATTTCTGGGAAAAGACATCCTTCCGGAAAATAACGCCAGCGAACTTTATTTTGAAGAACGGGATATAGAAGCGTTTCTCGAAAAGCTGGATCGGTACTATCCGGAAGTCCGGTATGTGAATCGTCTTATGACACACAGTTGGGGACAGAGAGTCGTTCGTTTTTATGATTTGGACGGCAATCTGATTGAAGTGGGGACGCCAATGTAGTGTGAAAATATTAATATAACATATCAACACCACCTTTTACGAACAGGTCTGTTGATGTTTTTTATTGATGCCACATATTTTCTTGCCAAATACTTTTCTTTGATACTATTTACATATTGAGGAAGTCCGGAACACGTATCTTGGACTGTAATACAATCCAAAACAGCAGAAGCCAGCGCGGGAACAAAAGCATTCTGCTGATCATTGTGAAGCGAATAAAAACTAAAGCAGCTCACTATTACAGAAGCTGTAAAGGCAAAACATTGCTGGCCGATTTTAACGAGATCATTTTTGTATGATAAAAGATCTTCTAATGAGAAAAACTCACCGTTTTCCTGATGTGCAATCAATTGCTCAATCTGTGACATGTAAGCTTTTCGTGTGGTATTGAAACTACGATCGTTTCTTAACTGCACAATTTGTTTAAGGGGAATATGATTTAAGTCAGCAGGCAAAGAAAACGTAATGTTGTTTTTTGCTGCGCTGATTTTTCTGTGATTCTCTTTGGAAACTGTCAAATCCTTGTTAATTAAGTACCGGGAATATTTATCAACATCGGTAATCATTTCATATTCGTGCTGCTTGGAAATGATATCTGCGAGAATACTCATATATACAAATGCCAGATCACTTGAAATCCGGATTCCCTCCCGGCACGGTGCTGCAATATTATTATTTATACAAAAGTCGAAAAATGTCTGTGAATATTTTCCGCTAAAAAGGGTACAATCCTGATGATTTTTCCACTTTTCAATATGCGCTCCGGATTTGCCTGCGTAAAAATACGCACCGTAGATTTCGGGATGTGAGAGGAATCTTGAAAATTCTTCACACGCCAGAACAGAGGCAGCGGAACCTTCATCATAGTCAGGCCGATATGGTTTAATAAGGTCGGTTTCTCCCATAACATACTGGAAAGTGTCGCTGAGGCAGCTTTCCCCGGAATAAATTGTGTCTGGGATTATTGGCCGGAGTGTATCGAAGTAAAGCAGTGCAAACTTCAACCAGTTTTCATCTCTGGTTTCAAAACCAGGGTAATATATCATATCTTTCATTTGTCTGCCTCCATCATTTGCAGAAGCTAAAATATCTCTCCTGAATTAAAAGAGTGCAACGCCCCTGCGCACAGCATATTGTTGCGCCTTACATTGTATATCAGATTATGCTTTCAAGCGTGTTCAGAATTTATGAAAGCAAAAAAATAAGGAAACCCGGATTTTATCAAGGTTTCCTCGCATTTAGGAACTGCGGAAGATGGGACTTGAACCCACACGATGAACCCACCACTAGATCCTTAGTCTAGCCTGTCTGCCAATTCCAGCACTTCCGCATACGTTCACAACGCAAGTAATATATTACTATCGGAATCCCCAAAAGTCAATATGTTTTTCAAAAATTTTTTACCGGATTTTGACGAATCCGAAAAACAGGAGAGAGGGAGGCGGACTCTGAACAGGCCGCCTCTCCATTCTCACGGTTACTTAAAATGCACCTCGGTTCCAAACAGGGCGTTTTCCGGGAGCTTTCGGTCATCCCCCTTTAGTTCATCCATATACTTAATATAATCACACACATAGACATACACGGTCCGGGTATCCCTGCCGAAAGTGGAAAAAACTTCGGAAGCGTCTCCCTGACTTTCCAGACGTTTTCCGTCTGCATCGCAGATTATCACAATGTAGTCGTATGGCTGTGTGCCTTCCGGGAGCAGAAGCTCCGCTTTTATCTCAAAATTCGTCTTTTCTACGGAGCCGATCCCGACGCCGCTTTCGTTCTTCTTGTTAATGCTGACTGTCTGGGCACCGTCCTTGTTCATGGAGACGGGAATAGCAAAATTCCATTTCCCTTTATAATGCTTTTTCAACGGTTCCAACAGGGTTACCTGCTCATGGGTTTCGGGGTCCGTAGCATAGGTATCTTCATATTGGAGCAGATCGGCGTAAATATCCGAGATTTCAAGGTAGTACGTGAACTCTGCCGGAAGCGCGGCAGCCTGTTTGTTCCCGGCCGGTGCGGCATCGGTGCCGGAAGCAGAGGTGTTTGCGGCGATTTCGCTGCTTCTCAGATCTTCGTCCAGAGAAACCCGGATGATACCGGTAAACGTGTGGTCGTCCACAAACTGGCCTTCTATATAATAAGGCGCAGGATATCCGCCACCAGCGGGACGGTCTTTTTTTGTAAGTCCCGGCACATTATAGTAGGAGTTGGTTACCAGAGAGAGTGTGTCATAGTCCGGTAAATAGCCGTCCATGTTTTTTGTCTTGATAAAATCCGCGGGAAAAGCCTCCTTATTTTCAATGCAGAGCGCCAGATACAGCGCCTGTGTGGAGCAGTTTGCCTCTGATACAGTGACGGTCAGTCCGCCGGAGGTCTGCACAAGGGGATTTTCCGTCTGCTTTCCGGACGAGGGATCGGCCTTTGTTTTTGCGGCGGGCGTCTTACTGTCCGAAAGTCCTTTGGCGGCGTCTTCTTCTATATAGATTTCGGCGTCATCGCTGAAATTACCTTTATAGCTGACCTTTTCCTGAATCCGGGAAAAGATGTGTCCGACCAGAGGCAGTTTTGCGGCAAGAACCGGATTGGATGCCAGAAGCATTCCGGCGCAAAGGGCCGCCAGAATACCGGCAGCTGCGGCGCTGTAGCGGAAAACGGTTTTTTTGCGGTGAAGTTTCTTTCTCTGGCGGAGGCCTTCTTTGATCCCGTCTCTTACAGCATGATTCAATTCTTCGGGGATTGGGATTGCGTCAAATTTGTCATTTTGCATGGCGTTTTACCTCCTTTTTTTCATCGGCATCGTCTGAGAGACACTTACTTAGCTGCTTTTTGGCACGGTACAGGTTTGCTTTGACGCTTCCTTCCGGAATATCCAGAATTTGTGCGATCTCTTTGATTTTCAATTCCTGAAAATAGAAGAGTATGATTACCGCTTTGTACTGATCCTTTAAGGAATCTATGGCGTCATACAGGTCAACCGTCTCTTCGATCAGATAATTTTCACACCCTTTTTCAACGTATTCTTCCAGAGAAATGGTAGGAACTGTTTTCTTTTCCTGCCAGATACAGTTGAGAAGAATCCTTGTAATCCAGGTTTTAAAGTAACGTGGTTCCCGCAGCTTTTCAATGCCAAGCATGCCTTTTATAACACATTCCTGCACGGCGTCCAGCGAATCCGCTTCGTTTTTTACATATAGAAAGGCTGTTTTGTATAAGTAGATTTGATATTCGGCAATTAACTTACCATAGGCGTCCATATTGCCCTTGATTGCCCGTTTTACGAGCCTGATGGTATCTTCCTTCATCGGTGTCTTTTTCCTTTCGTCATATTCCCGCGGGGTCTTTGGCATAGCAGGTGTGTGCGCGCTGCCGGCTATGTCTGCTATAGATTAGACCGTGTGTGGGGGAAAAAGGTTGCAGAAAAAGTTTTAAAAAGATTTTATCATAAAGGCTTGACATCTGACAAAAAAAACGCTAGAATAACATTTGTTCGCAGGAATGGCGGAATTGGCAGACGCGCACGGTTCAGGTCCGTGTGGTAGCAATACCATGAGAGTTCAAGTCTCTTTTCCTGCATCCACTTAAGACATCGCTCCGGCGGTGTCTTTTTGCGCGTATAAGCAGAGCCGGAAAGCGGCACCCACCCCGTTTTTACAAAAGAAACAAAAAAAGCCAAATTATCACAGAACAGGACATTTCCAAGAATGGAAGTGTCCTTTATAATTGAACATAAGAAGGCATAAAGACGGGCAAATCCGTCTAAAAACGGGGAGGGGTTACATGAAATACGGACATTTTGACAATGAAAACAGAGAGTATGTCATCGACAGGGTGGATCTGCCCTGTTCATGGACGAATTATCTTGGCGTGGAGGACATGGCGGCGGTGGTGAACCACACGGCGGGCGGTTATCTTTTCTATAAGACGCCTGAGTACCACAGGATCAGCCGTTTCCGCGGCAATTCGGTGCCCATGGACCGGCCGGGCTTCTATGTGTATCTGCGTGATAACGACAGCGCGGATTATTGGTCCATATCATGGCAGCCGGTGGGCAAGCCTCTGGATCAGGCGAAGTACACCTGCCGTCACGGCATGTCGTACACGGTCTATGAGTGCGGGTATGAGGGGATACAGGCATCGCAGACCATGTTTATTCCCAGAGGCGAGGCGGTACAGCTCTGGGACGTGAAGGTGAAGAACACGGGAGACCGGACGAGAAACTTAAGCCTGTTCTCCTATCTGGAATTTTCCTTCCATCATATTATGATTGACAACCAGAATTTCCAGATGAGCCTGTACTGCGCGGGCGCGTCCTGTGAGGACGGCATCATTGAGGAAGATTTATTCTATGAGGAAGAAGGGTATCAGTACTTTACGGCCGACTTTACGCCGGACGGATTTGACTGTATGCGGGACAAATTCCTCGGTACATATAATACGGAGACGAATCCGGCGGCCGTGATCGCCGGCAAGTGTTCTTCTTCCAGCGAAAAGGGCGGAAACCATTGCGGCAGTCTGCAAAAGAATCTGACCCTGCAGCCGGGGGAGGAAGTGCGCTTTATCTTTATGCTCGGAGAGGGCAGAAGAGACGAGGGCAGGCGCATCCGTGCAAAATACGCGGATCACGGCGCAGTGGATGCGGCCCTTGCGGATTTGAAAAATTTCTGGGAGGAGAAGTGCGCCAAGCTGCAGGTGCAGACGCCAAACGCAGGGATGAACACGCTGCTCAACACATGGACATTGTACCAGTCGGAGATCAACGTGATGTTCTCGCGGTTTGCCTCCTTCATCGAGGTGGGAGGCAGAGTGGGACTGGGCTACCGGGATACGGCGCAGGACGCCATGACCATTCCCCACTCGAATCCCGACAAGTGCCGTGAGCGGATCGAGCAGCTTCTCAGAGGCTTGACGAGCGCGGGCTACGGTCTGCATCTGTTCCAGCCGGAATGGTTTATGGAAGATACGGGCGCAAAGCCCTTCAAATCCCCCACGGTGATTCCGGAGCCTGACAAGAACAGCATCATTCACGGATTGAAAGATGCCTGCTCGGACGACGCGCTCTGGCTGGTGGCGGCGGTAACGGAATACATTAAGGAGACGGGAGATCAGGATTTTGCTTCCGTGCAGTTGCCTTATGCGGACACATTTCTGGAGGGAAAAAAGGAGACAGAGTCGGTCTATGAGCACCTGAAACGGATTCTGGACTTCTCCACGGAACAGGTGGGACAGACGGGCATCTGTAAGGGGCTTCGCGCGGACTGGAACGACTGTCTCAACCTTGGCGGCGGCGAGAGCGCCATGGTCAGCTTCCTGCATTACTGGGCGCTGACACAGTTTATCGGGCTGGCGGAGCGTCTGGGTTATGCGCAGGACGTGGAAACATATACACAGACCGCAGAGCGGGTTAAGGAAGTGTGCAACACACAGCTCTGGGACGGCGAGTGGTTTATCAGAGGCATCACGGCGAACGGGAAAAAGATCGGCACGCAGGCGGATGCGGAGGGCAGGGTACATCTGGAGTCCAACGCATGGGCGGTTCTGTCGGGCGCAGCAGATGAGGAGAAATCGGATAAGGCGCTTGCGGCTATAGACGAATATCTCTACACCCCCTACGGGCTTTTGCTCAATACGCCTTCCTACACGGTGCCGGACGACGATATCGGTTTTGTCACCAGAGTGTATCCGGGCGTGAAGGAAAACGGCGCGATTTTCTCCCACCCGAATCCCTGGGCCTGGGCGGCGGCCTGCATGAGAGGCAGGGGCGATCTGGCGATGAAGTTTTACGACGCGCTCTGTCCTTATCATCAGAACGACCAGATTGAAATGCGGGAGTCAGAGCCTTATTCCTACTGCCAGTTTATTATGGGCAAGGATCACAGCGCATACGGCAGGGCGAGACATCCCTTTATGACAGGCTCCGGCGGCTGGTCTTACTTCTCGGCTACCCGGTACATGCTGGGAATCCGGCCGGACTATGACAGTCTGACCATCGATCCTTGTATTCCGGCGGACTGGAAAGCGTTTGATGCGGTCCGGGTATGGAGGGGCGCGGTGTACGAAATCCGCGTAAGCAATCCGGACGGCGTGATGAAGGGCGTGAAGGAGATCAGAGTGGACGGCGTGGCGGCAGACAAAATTCTTCCCACGGAAGCGGGCAGCAGGCATGTGGTGGAAGTGATTATGGGCGCTTAACAAAATACAGCAAGGAAACCGTGGCAGGAAAAAAGGAGGGTATAACATGATTAAATTCGGGACAGGCGGCTGGAGAGCCGTGATCGGAGATGAATTTACGAAGGAGAACATCCAGATTTTATCCAGAGCGCTCTGCGATAAGATGCGGGAGGAGAAGGTGGATAAGGAAGGCATCGTGCTTGGTTATGACAGGCGTTTTCTCTCCAAGGAGGCGATGCAGTGGGCGGCGCAGGTTTTTGCGGCGGAAGGGATCAGGGCCAGCCTGATCAATAAATCGGCTCCCACGCCCCTTGTTATGTTTTATGTAATGAAGCATGAGTATCACTATGGCATGATGATTACCGCGAGCCACAATCCGGCGGTCTACAACGGCATCAAGGTTTTCACCTACGGCGGACGGGACGCGGACGAGGTGCAGACGGCGGATATGGAGCGTTACATAAACGAGGTGACGGACATTCCCGTGGATGAGATGAATTACGCGGAGGGTATTGAGAAGGGGCTGATCGAGGAGATTTATCCGCTCAACGAGTATCTGGACAGTATCATCGACACGGTGGATATGGAGAAAATTAAGGCCAGAGGGCTTCGCATTGCGCTTGATCCCATGTACGGAGTGAGCGAGACTTCCCTGAAAACGATTCTGATGACGGCAAGATGCGAGGTGGAGACCATACACGAGCGGCACGACACGCTGTTTGGCGGGAAACTTCCGGCGCCTACGGCGGAGACGCTTCGCACGCTGCAGAATTATGTGATTGACAGACGCTGCGATCTGGGACTTGCCACCGACGGCGACGCGGACCGGATCGGCGTCATCGACGATCAGGGCAATTTCCTGCATCCCAATGATATTCTGGTGCTGCTGTATTACTATCTGGTGAAATATAAGGGCTGGCACGGTCCGGCTGTCAGAAACATCTGCACGACCCATCTTCTGGACCGGGTGGCGGAGAGCTTCGGGGAACAGTGTTATGAGGTGCCGGTTGGATTTAAACACATTTCGGCGAAAATGTTTGCCACGGACGCCATCATCGGCGGCGAGTCCTCCGGCGGCATGGCTGTGAGAGGGCACATCAAGGGTAAGGATGGCATTTACGCTTCCGCGCTTCTTGTGGAAATGATCGCGGTGACAGGCATGAAACTGTCGGAGATCATGGAGACGATCCGGAAAGAGTTCGGCGGTATGGCGCTGGAGGAGAGAGATTACCGTTTCAGCCCGCAGAAGAAAGAGAACATCCAGAAGCAGCTTCTTGTGGACAAGGAACTGCCGCAGATTCCCTACGAAGTGGAGAAGGTTTCTTATCTGGACGGCTTAAAGATTTACTTAAAGGACGGCGGCTGGATTTCCGTCAGATTTTCCGGCACAGAACCGCTTCTGCGGATCTTCTGCGAGATGAAGGAGAAGCAGGATGCGGCCGCGTTCTGCAAGGTGTTTGAGGCGTATCTGGAACTGTAAAGAAAAGGAAAGGGTGTCAGACGGCGTCTTCCGGAACAGACTAACAGGGACGCCGTCCGGCATCAGATCGAAAAGAAAGGAATGCGGGAAACGGGATAATCGGATATAATAGACCCATGTGAAACAAGCGGGACCACCGCTGGAAAAAGGATGGGACAACCATGAATCGAATGGCAGGAAAAGATAAGAGAGAAAACAGCAGGCGGAAATCACTCAGATGGAGCATGGTAAGGCGGCTCGTGTTTGGGTGGTTTTTGCCGTTGCTTTTTATGATCTGCGTGGTCATTTTTTTAATGACCAGGAATGTGCTCTGGCAGGTGGAACAGGCGATCCACTCGTCCGTAGAAAAGACCGTTGAGATTATGCAGATCCAGTTAAAGGACTGTGAGACGGCCTCCAAGAACGCCTCCTACATGGCGGTGATCGCGAAATATTACAGGCAGTACTGGGGCGTGGAGGACCGCACGGAGTTCAGAAACAGTGTGGAGGAGTTTTTGAGGCAGCAGTACGCCTATGACGATAACTGCCGGACGGCGGAGCTGGTTGTGCTAAACGAGCCGGGAAGCTGTTATTATGCGCTGAACGAGAGCAAAGGCGGCACGTATCAGGATATCCGCTTCTTTAATGCCAGGGCGCGGGAGAAAATACTGGAGGTGGCAGAGACACTTGACACGGGCACCACGCTGGTGGGAATCGAAGGGAAAATTTATATGGTCAGAAATCTGGTGACCGCCAAGTTTGTGCCCTACGCGGTGCTGGCGCTGGAACTGAATCAGGATTCCATGATGGAGAGCTATGAGGGCATCAGGGGGTATGCGGATGCGGCCTTGTACTGGAACGGGGAGCTGCTTGTAACAGGAAGACGGGAAAATGATGTGTACAGCGGGCACGACTATAAGTATATTACAGACCTGCTTGGGGACAATGACGCGGTGTATGAGTATAAGAGCGGAGATTACTCCCATGCGTACCGCAGGCTAAACACCTATGGCGGAACCATGGTGGTTATGATCAGTCTGGACAATGGTGTGATTTATGCGGAGATGGCGGTTATGCAGTATTTCTTCCTGATTCTGTTTCTCTTTATGATTCCGCTGATCGTGCAGATGATGCGCTTCTTCCATAAGAAGGTGACGGTGCCGCTGGGAGAGCTGATCGTTGCCGCGGATGCGGTCAGGGAGGGGAATCTGGGCGTACAGATCGTGAACGAGGAGGACAATGAAGAGTTTTACCGTATGAAAGAGTCCTTCAACCACATGTCCCTGCAGCTCAAGAACCAGTTTGACAAGATCTATCTGGAGGAGATCGCGCTCAGGGATGCGAAGATTATGGCGATGCAGTCCCAGATCAATCCCCATTTTCTGAATAATACGCTGGAGATCATCAACTGGGAGGCGCGTCTGAACGGAAATGAAAAAGTGAGCGGCATGATCGAAGCGCTTTCCACCATGCTGGAGGAGACTATGAACCGGAAGGAAGCGCAGTTTCATTCCATAGCGGAAGAGATGGCTTATGCCGACGCTTATCTCTATATTATAGCAAGACGTTTCGGGGTGAAATTCCGGTGTGAGGAGAAGATCGACGAAAAGCTTCTTCAAGTGCAGGTGCCCCGCCTGATTATCCAGCCCATCGTGGAGAACGCGGTGGAGCACGGCATGGATATTACCGAGCAGGGCAGGCTGGAGCTGAGACTGTTTGAGCGGGAGGACGGATATCTTTGCATCGAGGTGGAGGACAACGGACATCTGACAAAAGAAGACAAAAAACGGATCCACCGGATTTTAACGCAGGACATTGATTTGTCAAAAGAGCATCGCGTCAGCCTTGGGATTCGTAATGTTGACCAGAGACTTAAGATGATATACGGGGCAGATTGTGGACTATTTATAGACGGAGACGAAAACAGACATACGGTCAGTACAATTTTGCTCAAAATGAATGTGCCAAGCGAACAATAAAAGGCAAAAAAGAACAATCCCAACAATTTTCCGACGCCCTCTTTCGGCGTATGATAAGTACATAAACAACAGACAAAAAGATCTGTAAACGAAAGGGAGGAATAAGGGTATGATGAAAAAAAGAATGATGGCAGCAATGCTGGCAGGCGCCATGGTATTATCCATGACCGCATGCGGAAACAGCGGCGGCGCTGAAAAGCCGGCCAGCACAGAAGGGGATGCGGCAGAAGCAGAGGCTCCGGCAGCAGAAGCGGAAGCGCCCGCAGCAGACGCGGAGGCAGAAGCGCCCGCAGCAGATGCAGCAGGACCGGTAGAGCTGGTTGTAACCACCACCTTCGCAGGTGAGGATTCCAACGCACAGAACTACAAGGATGCTGTGAAGGCCTGGGAAGCAGAGACAGGCAACGCGGTAGTTGATACTTCCGCAACCGCAGACGAGACTTTCAAGACAAGAGTCGCTACAGACTTTGAGACAGGTTCTGAGCCGGATGTACTGTTCTTCTTCAACGGGGCAGACTCCAACAGCTTCATCGAGGCTGGCAAGGTGGTTTCCATAGACGAGATCCGCGCAGAGTATCCGGATTACGCTTCTAACATGAACGAAGATCTGATCACGGCTTCTCTGGTTGACAACAAGAAATATGCAGTACCGGCTAACGGTTTCTGGGAGGCAATGTTTGTAAACACCGAGATTCTTGAGGCAGCAGGCGTGGCAATGCCCGGCGCGGACTACACCATGGATCAGTTCAAGGCGGACTGTGAGAAGATTAAGGCAGCAGGTTACGCGCCTATCGCAGCAGCTCTTGGCAACATTCCTCATTACTGGTGGGAGTTTGCAATCTTTAACAACCAGTCTCCCGCAACCCATCTGGAGATTCCGGAGAACGCAGGCGACGAGAACGGTCAGGCCTGGGTACAGGGTATGAACGATATCAAAGAGCTGTATGAGCTGGGATATTTCCCGGAGAACACGCTCTCCGCAACGGATGACGAGACATTTGCAATGTTCACGGAAGGCAAAGCGGCATTCCTGATCGACGGTTCCTGGAAAGTAGGCGGTATCGTGGGCGCATGTCAGTCCGACCCTAACGATCCGGCAACTCTGGATTCCGCAAAGTTAGATAAGTTTGATGTAACTTATGTACCCGGCAAGGGAGACAGAAAGGCAACCGATCTGGTAGGCGGTCTTTCCTCCGGATACTTTATCACAAGAAAAGCATGGGACGATCCTGCGAAGAGAGCGGCAGCAGTCAGCTTTGTAGAGTATCTGACTTCTGATGAGATGGTTCCCAGGTTTGCACAGCACGGCGCATCTGCACTTAAGAATGCACCGGAGGTTGACGCTTCTGAGTTCAACGTTCTGCAGGTTAAGGCGATGAACATGATGGCAGGCACCACATCCCTGACGGGTGCGGTACAGGATCTGTTCGCAGGCGACTGCCGCGTATCTACCTTCGATGGTATGCCTGAGATCGTAACCGGCAGAGTAGCAGCCGAGGATGCGGTAGCGGAAGGCTTAGAGGCTTATCACAATCAGTAAATCACATAGGGGAGTATTTGAAGGGGCAGGGGATTACCCTGCCTCTTTTGAAAAAAAGTTTCTGGAAAAGTGTGGAGGTGGCTTATGGGAGCTAATATATATCGCAATAAAAAGCCGGCACTGGCGTTTCTTCTTCCGGCGTTTCTGTTCATGGTGCTGTTTCTCTATTATCCGTTTTTTAAAACAATTATCAACAGTTTTATGCACCTGAAACAGCTTGGCGCAACGGCAACAGAGTTTAACGCGCCCTGGTATACCAACTATGAGGAGATGCTGCACGATCCGCATGTGTGGACCTCCGTAAAGAACACGATCATCATGATGCTTGTCACGCTTGTGGGACAGGTTGGAATCGCCATCATACTGGCGCTTATGGTGGACAATATCGGCAGAGGAAAACAGATTTTCAGAACGCTTTATTTCTTCCCGATCGTGATTTCCGCGACGGCCTTAGGTCTGATGTTTAACCTGATCTTCCTTCGGGACAAGGGCATGGTCAATCAGGTGCTGGAAATGCTTGGCAAGCAGGAGCTGACGGACTGGAAGGCGGAAGGGATCGCCCTTATTACGATGATGGCGCCGGTTATGTGGCAGTATGTGGGATTCTACTTTGTCATCCTTGTTACGGGACTGAACAACATTTCCGACGAGCTGTACGAGGCGGCCACAATCGACGGTGCGACAGCCCTGCAGCGGGTGCGCTACATATCGGTTCCGATGCTCCACAATGTGATCTGTACGTGCAGTGTATTGGCGGTTACAGGCGCGCTCAAGGTGTTCGATCTTCCGTGGGTAATGTTCCCCAAGGGAATGCCCCTTAAGACGACTTTCTTAACCGGTACATATATGTACTATCAGACGATGGAAACGAAAAACGTGGACTACGGTGCAGCGCTGGCGGTTCTGATTGTGGTGCTGGGCGTGGTGCTCGCCAAGGTTGTCAATGCGATTTTCCGTGAAAAAGATTACTAGGAGGGATAGACTATGACGAAGAAAAAAAAGATGTCACCCGGACTGATCGTGGTGTATGTGATTTTGATTATTTGGGCTTTGACAACGGTCTATCCGATACTCTGGGTGATACAAAACGCTTTCAAGGCTAAAAATAAGATTCTGGAGAACTCTTTCGCGCTTCCTTTGGGAGATCTGTTCACGACGGCGAACTTTAGAAAAGCGTTTGATACGACGGACATTTTCGGGGCGTATAAGAGCAGCCTGTTTATCTCCACTATGGTGGCTCTGATGGTGGTGCTGCTTGCAGGTATGGGCGCTTACGCTCTTGCCAGATACAGGTTCCGCGGTTCGAACCTGATCAATTCTCTTGTGGTCGGCGCTATGATGTTCCCGGCTTTTGCAACGGTCATCTCTGTATATCAGATGGAGTTCAAATGGGGCATCGCAAGCACAGGAAGCTGGTTCCTCAACATGCTGTCGGTAATCCTGCCGCAGATCGCCGGAAATATGGCCTTTGCGATGGTGGTTCTGACCGGTTATATTAAGGGACTGCCCATAGAGCTGGAGGAGGCGGCCTACATGGAGGGCTGCAACGCTTTCCAGATTTATTTTAAGGTGATTATGCCTCTGACAAAGCCCTCTTTTGCGACGGTGGCAATCTTCTCTTTCCTCTGGAGCTACAATGATCTGTTTACCCAGTCCTTCTTCCTGAGAAGGCCGGATATGTACAGTATCACCATGATGCTCAACAACATCAGCGCCAAGGAGGGAACCGACTACGGTCTGATGGCGGCTGTGGTAGCGCTGATCATCGTTCCCGTCATTATCGTGTACTGTTGTCTGCAAAAGCAGATCATCAAGGGCATGACTGCCGGAGCGGTCAAAGGCTAGAGTGAAAAGGATTTCTAAAGCTCAGCAGCATAGGCTGCTTCGCTAAGAAGTGCTGTGTTTCACTCAGGAGAATGCTTGAAAAGAAGCATTCTCCGCAGTGGATGAAGATTATAATATATGGAAGTAGGATAAAAGAACGAATAGACATTTGGATGAGATTTGGGTATCATTAGATATAGTGATACCATGTGGGGGTAAGCATGTACAAAGTGGCAATTATCGATGATGAACCATTGATCGTAGAAGGATTGTCCAAGACAATGGCATGGGGGAAATGGAACTGTCAGGTAATAGGAACTGCCGGTGACGGAAAGGAAGGAATGGAGCTGATCCGCGAAAAGCGGCCGGATATCGTGATCACGGATATCTGTATGCCGAAGATGGACGGCCTGAAAATGATTGCCGGTTTGAAATCGGAGTTCCCCGATATGCAGCTTATTATCCTGACGGGTTACAGGGAATTTGAATACGCGAGGCGGGCGATTGAGCTGGGCGTATCCAGATTTTTATTGAAGCCTTCTAAAATGAATGAACTGGAAGAAGCAGTTGCCGCTGTGACGGAGCGTCTGGAGACGATGGGGCTGCCCGTGACTGAGCCTGTGCCTGTGGAAACTTACGCGCAGGATTGGGATACGGAGACGCTTTCGGAAGCGGAGGAGGAAAACGGTGAGGCCAACAGCTTTATCGTGAAAAACGCGCTGGAGTACATCAGGGAAAATTCAAGGGAGAAGCTACGTCTTTCTGATGTGGCGGATCAGGTGTATGTCAGCCAGTGGCATTTGTCGAAACTGTTAAACAGGCATACCGGAAAGACTTTTTCGGATATCTTAAACGGTGCCCGCATGGATCAGTCGAAGGAACTGTTAAAGGATCCGTCCCTGAGAATCTGCGATGTGGCAGAACAGGTGGGATTTCAGGATCTGGCGCATTTCTCCCGCGTATTTAAGAAGATGGAAGGAATGTCGGCCGGAGAATATCGGAATACCCACTGGGGAACGGAACAGAACGGAGGTAAAGGATGAGAGTTTATTGTGCAGCAGATTACAACCATGCGAGTCGTGTGGCCGCGAACATCATATCGGCGCAGGTGATTATGAAACCTGACTGTGTGCTGGGACTGGCGACGGGATCTACGCCCATCGGCACCTACGAGGAGCTGATCAGGCGGTATGAACAGGGCGACCTTGATTTTTCCGGGGTGCACAGCATCAATCTGGATGAATACAGAGGGCTTTCGCCGGAAAATGACCAGAGCTACCGGTATTTTATGAATACCCACCTGTTTGATTCCATTAACATTGACAAGAAGAATACCTATGTGCCGGACGGTCTGGAGCCGGATTCGGAGAAGGCATGCAGGGATTATGAAGAGATTATAAGGACGCACGGCGGTGTCGATCTGCAGATTCTGGGGCTGGGACACAACGGCCATATCGGCTTTAACGAGCCGGGAAGTACGTTTGAGAAGGAGACCCACTGTGTGACGCTCTCCGAGACCACAAGAGAAGCCAACGCGCGGTTTTTCAGTTCGATGGATGAAGTGCCCACAGAAGCATATACTATGGGTATCGGGTCCATTATGCAGGCGAAAAAGATCGTGGTGATTGTCACGGGAGAAGGCAAGCGTGAGATCGTAAAGAAAGCCTTCCTCGGCCCGATCACGCCCGAAGTGCAGGCGTCCGTATTACAGCTTCACAACGATGTGATTCTGGTAGGAGACGAGGCGGCCCTTGCAGGCTTTCCGCGATAAGCAGAGTCAGAAACCGGAAATATTCAATAACAGGCCAGGAAGGAGAGAGGGTATGCGTATAATCAGAGGAATGGTTTACACGGAAAAGATGTGTTTTGAACCGGGTGAAGTGGCGATAGAGGGGGAACGGATCGAGAGAGTGGAGCGGTGCGAGGCCGGTGCGCTTACGGAGAAAGAAGCGCAGACATACATTCTTCCCGGACTGGTTGACATTCATTTCCACGGCTGCGCGGGCTATGATTTCTGCGACGGTACGACAGAAGCAGTGCGCACCATCGCGTCCTATGAGATGACCCATGGCACTACCACAATCTGCCCGGCGACCATGACGCTTTCCGAGGAGCAGCTTCTGGGAATCTGCGCGGCTGCAGCAGCGGCGGTGGAGACAGAAGTTCTGGAGGAGGACGTTCCCTTAAAGGATGTCCTGCGGGGTATTTATCTGGAAGGGCCTTTTATTTCCGAGGAGAAAAAGGGCGCGCAGAATCCGGCTTATATCAGAACGCCGGACAGACAGATGCTTGAGGGGCTCCAGCAGGCGGCAAAAGGGATGATCCGCATGGTGGCGATCGCGCCGGAGACAGAGGGCGCGATGGATTGTATCCGTGAGTGCACGGGAGATTTCTGCTTTTCCATAGCCCACACCTGTGCCGATTATGAGACGGCCAGGGCGGCGATGGAGGCGGGCGCGCATCATGTGACGCATCTGTATAATGCGATGCCGCCATTCACTCACAGAAAGCCTGGCGTGATCGGTGCGGCGGCGGAGAATGAGGACACAAAAGTGGAGCTGATCTGCGACGGCATCCATATCCATCCGTGCGTGGTGAAGAGCACATTTAAGCTTTTCGGAGCAGAGCGGATGGTTTTAGTCAGCGACAGCATGATGGCGACCGGTATGGACGACGGGGAATACGCGCTGGGCGGTCAGCCGGTGACCGTGAAAGGGAACCGTGCGTTACTGAAAGACGGTACCATTGCGGGCAGCGCAACCAATCTGTTCGGCTGCCTTAGAACGGCGATTCAGATGGGAGTGCCGAAGGAGGAAGCAGTCAGGGCGGCTACGCGCAATCCGGCGGAGGCAGTCGGGCTGGAGGAAGAGTGCGGTATGCTGCTGGCGGGACGGCGTGCGGATATTCTGATAGCGGACGGGGAATTTGCGCTGCTTGAGGTGATTAAATCGGGACGTGCGGTGAAGGCATAAAAAGCCAATTTACTTTTCGGATGCGGTGTGATAAAATAAAACGATTTAGAGGATTTGCATTCGGGGAGGAAAATTATGAAAAAGAGAAACATGGCGGTGCCTGTGCTTTTGGCTGTCATGCTGTTGACAGCCTGCGCAAGGGCGGACGCTGCGGTGACGACGGGAGAGATCGTCGTGCCGGAGCTGTCATCGAAGGATATGCTGGTTAATTCACTGGAATATTTATTGGAAGAAGAGCCGGAGGAAGAAACCGGAGAAGAACAGACGGAGACGGAAGCGGCGCGGGATGAAGAGACGCAGGTGGATCAGGATTTAGAAACTGCGGATGGGAATCACGCGCCTGCGGCCGTGATCTGCTACGGAAGAGATATGGATTCCGATTTGACGCGGGAGGAAATCACATCGGGAGAGGTTACGCCGGATGTGCTTTTGAATGCGCTGGCAAAACATAATATTGTGCCGTTGCTGGACTTGAAGGCGCTCTCCATGGAGGAGCGGGAAGAGGACGGGAGAAAGCTTCTGTATCTGGATCTTTCCGGGAGCTTCCGGGAGTATCTGCTGACCATGTCCAAGGAGGCGGAATGCATCATTATCTCTTCCATCGTCAATACGTTTGTGTCTAATTATGACGCCGATGCGATGTACATAACAGTGGAGGGGGAGACGCTTGTCACCTCCAACGCGGCGTATACGAAGGCGATTTCAGGCGACATGCCAAGAGAGATTATGGCAGAGCTGATGGCGGCGGAGAAAGGAACGGATGTGGATGCCGCGGAGCCGGCAGAAGAGTAGAATCCAGACGGAAAGGGGACAGCGTATCATGGCACAGGTCAGTGAACGGGAACAGTTGATATTTGACATTGCGCAGATGGAGTGGGAGTTGTTTCAGCAGGTCTACAATACAGGCGGCAGAGCCTCCTGTCAGGATGATCCCGACACCTTCTTTAAGATGCGCATGAGTCAGTGGATGGTATACTCTGACGAGGTGCTTCTGAGCTATCAGGCGGATTGCCGTGAGGCGGTAAAAGAGGGGAGAAACCCGGTTTTCGAGAAATACGGTTTTATGATGGAGAGCACCTATCCGGAAGAATACGAAGAAATTAAGCAGCATCTTCCCGATGTGACCGAAAAGAAGGAAATTGTGGAACAGATCATAGCGGTCAATCTGGAGTGGGACGAAAGGATGGCCGAAGAATACCCGAACCTGCGAAAGCGGGGCCGGGTGTCCACTACCGCGGAGGACGGCATTATGACAGGCTCCTCTATGGAGAGCTATCTTCGCGGCGAACTGTACACCTATTCCATGAGGACGCTTTCGCTGATTCATAAGGAGACGGAGGAAGCCAGAGAAAGAGGCGAGAGCCTGTTAAAACAGACCATCGCCAATGAAACCGCCTTTTACGGGTATCAGTCTTTGGAAGACGCGGAAGAGCGGTACAGTAAATAAATACTCAGAAGTGAAGGCGTCTGCGCACCTCGTTGCGCAGGCGTTTTTTTACGAGGATCGTGACGAGGGCCACGTCGATGATGACGCAGACGGTCAGCACCACGGCGGACCAGGTCAGCCGCAGCGGCGACAGAAGCATCCGTCGGATCATCAGCTCCAGCGCGGTACAAAAGAGAGGAATCTCGATAAACAGGCATAGCGCGCCTGAAAGAATCGTGAAGGGTACTTTTTTTGCAAGCAGGGTAAAGACCTCCAGAGCCAGCGTGACGAGTGCGACGATGGGCAGTCCCAGCTCCCGGAACCATGTGGAGGAGGGGGTGAGATAGGAGATCATGTACAGATACACCGCCACGGCCATTCCGTCCGCAAACAGGGAGACGAAGAGCGGCATTTTGCTGTAGTAGACCACCGGGAAGGTGAATACAAACAGGCAGATACAGATGCCGATCACCAGAAGCGACCAGAGGGACCGGTCGAATACCAGCAGATTTAACAGCAGGCAGGTAGCGCCTGTGGCGGTCAGTACAACGGAGAGAAGGATGCCGAGATCTTTTCTTTTTACGACTTCCACCTGGCCTTTGTCAGTGGGATATGGGGAAGGGGGAAACTCTTTTCCGGCTTCCTTTAGATTGATAACAGGCGTGTGGCATAGCGGACATTCCCGCAGGGAGGCCTCCAGTTCCACGCCGCAGTTTACACAGTATGACATAGAATTTCCTTTCTTAAATCATGATTTAATTACGTTTTGTATCAAATATGCTGTTTTAAGAACGTGTGTTATTGTAATTCGGATGAACGGTTGCTCTCAATCTTCACATGAATGCCATCATGCACCAGTTTGCGGAAGAAATGGCGCTCCACGTCGCTCTCCACGATACTGCTGGCGAAGTTGATGGTCAGAATATCTTCGAAGCTGATGATGGCGCAGTTGGTGCGGGAGGAAAAGGGCTGCCCCATGTAGATATCGAAACGGTCGATATAGGGCTTCATATCCGCAGGCACCGGAAGCGCGCCCATGTTGGTAAGTCCGGCGGAGGAATTTTTATCCTGCACCCGGGTGTAGAAGGTGCGCACCACCAGATCCTTTATGAAAAGCGGTACGACGCGGATCAGGAAGTTGTGCTTGGTGGCGGCGTTGGTGGTGATATCGCCGCACAGGAATTTTTCATTGATATAATAACGCATGAAATTGTGTACTTCGGTCACGATCTCCTCAAAGCTGTATTCGCCCAGACGGGGATCAATGGAGGGATATACCATGGTGATAAAATTGCGCAGGGTTTTAGAAGGAAAGAAACGGCGCAGATTTACGGGCATGGCAATCCGGACGGGTTTGAAGGTCAGATGAAATTCCTGCTGCTGCTTCTGGAGCAGGGCGTAGAGCAGTACGGCGTTTAAGTATTCCGTGATGGTGGCGCCGTATCTTTTTGCTACCGCCATGACTTCCCTGACGGACAAAGTCCCGTTTATAATGTTCAGTGTGTAGAACGGCTCCTTGGTGCCGCGGACACGGTAGGTTTTTTCCGCCGGACGCGGCGGTTTGACCTTCGCCGTCGCATAGCGCATGTAGGAGTCTTCCAGCTCGCAGGGATCAGGCTCCTCGTCCAGATTTAACACAAAGCCGGAGGGGGTGATCTTATGACCCAGAAGCTCCAGATATACGGCTGTCAGCGTCTGTAAAAGGCTCATGCCGCCGGTACCGTCGCCGAGACAGTGGTGTGCCTCCAGGGAGATACGGCAGCCGTAGTAGTATATTCTGATAAGATAACGATTGTTGCTTTTAAAATGCATGGGCATACAGGGGTTTTTGATGTCCTCCTGCACGAAGGGGCCGGGCCTGTTGTTCGGTTCCAGATAACGCCAGAACAGCCCCTTTCGGATCGCCACTTTGTAGGTGGGGAAGCGGGGCAGCGTAAGCTCCAGCGCCTGTTGTAAAAGCGCCGGATCTACCGTTTCTTTTAATTTCACGCTGAGGCGGTAGACCGAGGAAAAATCCCGCCTCTGGAGCGTGGGATAGACGGTGGCGGACAGATCCAGCTTATACCAGACGTCTTTTTTGCCCCGGAGACCGGTTTTATTCACTTGTTTTTTTGTATGTTGTCTGCGCATGGAATAAGTATACCACAAATTCCCCTGTTTATGGTAAAATTGTTGCATATCAGGGAACGCGCAGAGCAGGTTGCCGGACCGGCCCGTTTTGTATGCGGGACGGACAATGCGCCGGAAACCGCAGGAGAAGGGAAACCGGAAAAGAAAGGGAAACCGCAGGAGAAGGGAAACCGGAAAAGAAAGGGAAACCGCAGGAGAAGGAAAACCGGAAGAGAAGAGGAAACGAAAGAGAAACAGAGAATGGAGGAAATAATGGGAAAGGCAGATAAAACGGATAAAAGAAACGCCAGTCTGATGAATCTGATTAAGCGGATGCACGGTGTGGTGGAGAACGTGGATATTGAGAAGCACCGGCAGTCGCAGGATCATTTCGGCGCCCTTCTGGGGAGCAGCAGGGATGTGATTGTGGAGGATGTGGAGATTGCCGCGCGTGGGGAAAGCGGCAGCCCGATTCATGGGGAGTGGATTTATGTAAACCGTGCGCATATGAAAAAATATATCATTCTGTACTGTCATGGAGGCGGCTATTCCACGGGCAGCAGCCTTTATGCCAGAACGCTGACGACGAAGCTGGCGGCCTCCACATCCATGGATGTGCTCAGTTTTGACTACAGGCTTGCCCCCGAAAATCCCTATCCGGCGGCCACGCAGGACGCCATGCAGATATGGGATTATCTGATGCTTTTAGGGTACGGCGCGAGGGATGTGATTCTGGCGGGGGACTCTGCGGGCGGAAATCTGGCGCTTTCCCTCTGCCTGCAATTGAAAGAGCAGGAGCGGCTTATGCCAAGAGGTCTTGTGCTGATGTCGCCGTGGACGGATCTGACGGCTTCGGGCAGGTCCCATGTGACTAAGGCGGAGATCGATCCTGTGTTAAACGCGGGCTATCTGCAGCAGATGATCGAAAACTATGCGGCGGGGCAGGATCTGACCGATCCGCTGATTTCCCCTTTGTTCGGGGACTATGAAGGGTTTCCGCCCGTTTATATTCAGGTGGGGACCAATGAAATCCTGCACGACGACGCGGCGCTTCTCTATAAAAAGCTGCTGAAAGACAATGTCAGTGTGAAAATGGATGTGTTTAAGGGGATGTGGCATGTGTTCCAGATGTCGCCCTTTAAGACCGCTTATGAAGCCATGGATAAGAACGCGGAGTTTATTTACGATATTTGTCGATGAGGCATGGACTCTGAATATTTGAAAATAAAAAAAGGATTTCGGCGGTTTGGGGCGAATATTAGAGGTATAGAGAGGTTACAGCCATGAATATACGGGAAAGTTTGGAACAGTGGGAGAAGGAATATCTGAGTCCCTACGCCATGCTCAGCATGAATTCCCAGGGAAGGCTTAAGGAGGAAGAACAGTGCGATATCCGCCCTGTGTTTCAAAGGGACAGGGACCGGATCATACATAGCAAGTCCTTCCGCCGCCTGAAAGATAAGACGCAGGTGTTTCTGACGCCTGAGGGAGATCACTACAGGACAAGGCTCACGCACACGCTGGAGGTAAGCCAGACGGCGCGTACCATTGCCAAGGCGCTTAAGCTGAATGAAGATCTGGTGGAGGCCATTGCCCTCGGACACGATCTGGGGCATACGCCCTTTGGTCATGCGGGAGAGCGGGCGCTGGAGCGGGTGTGTCCTTACGGCTTTAAGCACAATGAGCAGAGTGTGCGAACCGTGGATCTTCTGGAGAAGGATGGCAAAGGCATCAATCTGACGATAGAGGTGCGGGACGGCATTCAGAACCATCAGACGGCGAGTATGCCGCAGACGCTGGAGGGACGGATCGTCCGGCTTGCGGACAAGATTGCCTATATTCATCATGATATGGATGATGCGGTGCGTGCCGGGATATTGAAGGAGGCGGATGTGCCGAAAGAGATCGGGAGCGTGATCGGCTATAGCTGCGGGCAGCGTCTGGACTTCTTTATCCATAATATTGTGACCAACAGCCGCGGGCGGGACGACATCTGCATGTCGCCGGAAGTGGCGGAGGCCATGACGAAGATGCGTGAATTTATGTTCCGGCAGGTCTACAGAAACCCCTTAGCCAAGAGCGAGGAGGGGAAGGCGGAAAACCTGATTATCACGCTTTACGAGCATTATCTGGTGCATACGGAGCAGCTTCCCGACTTCCTGTTCAGGCTTCTGGACGCGGGGGAGCCGCTTGAGAAGATCGTATGCGATTATATCAGCTCCATGACGGACCGTTTCGCCATTGCGCAGTACGAGAGACTGTATATTCCGAAGACATGGCATGGCTAGAGTGAAAAGGCATTTATTTGGGAAGGAAAGAGTGACAGTTCGGGAGAGGAAGGTCGCGAGATAACATGCGTTATCCGGAGGAACTGATCGAGGAGATCAGAGCGAAAAACGATATCGTCGAAGTGATTTCGGGCTATGTGCGTATGCAGAAGAAGGGGAGCAGCTATTTCGGGCTTTGTCCGTTCCACAATGAGAAATCTCCTTCTTTCTCTGTCTCGCCGGTCAAGCAGATGTACTACTGCTTCGGCTGCGGGGCGGGCGGCAACGTGATCACGTTTTTGATGAACTATGAGAACGCCACTTTTCAGGAGGCGCTTAAGACGCTGGCTGACCGTGCGGGCGTAGCCCTGCCGGAGGCGGAGTACAGCGAGGAAACGCGCCGCAGGGAGAGCAGGCGTATAAAACTGCTGGAAGTCAACAAACAGGCGGCGAAATACTATTATTATCTGCTGCGATCCCCCAAGGGACAGACAGGGTACCGCTATCTGGCGCGCAGGGAGCTTACGGACGATACCATGAAAAAGTTCGGGCTGGGGTATGCGGACGGCGCAGGCTCCGACCTGACGGCTTATCTGCGGTCGAAGGGGTATGCGGACGACCTGATTACGGAGGCCGGACTGACCGGCTTCGACGAGAAACGGGGCGTTCACGATAAATTCTGGAACCGGGTGATGTTTCCGATTCAGGACGGCAATCACCGGGTGATCGGCTTCGGCGGCCGCGTGATGGGGGACGCCAAACCCAAGTACTTAAACTCACCGGAGACGGCGATTTTTGACAAAAGCAGGAATCTATACGGCCTGAATTTCGCCAGAACGGCGAGGACGGGAAACCTGATTTTGTGCGAGGGCTATATGGATGTGATCGCCCTGCATCAGGCTGGATTCGGACAGGCTGTGGCTTCCCTTGGAACGGCTTTCACTGCGGGACAGGCAAGTCTGGTCAAACGCTTTGGCGAGGAGGTGCTGCTTGCTTATGACAGCGACGGCGCGGGCACGAACGCAGCGCTTCGGGCGCTTGGCATCCTGAAAGAGGCGGGGCTTCGGGGACGGGTGATTGACATGACGCCCTACAAGGACCCCGATGAATTTATTAAGAATCTGGGCGAGGAGGCTTTCCGTGAGCGGATCGAACAGGCCCAGAACGGCTTTTTCTTTGAGCTTAAGGTGCTGGAGCGGGACTATCACATGGAGGATCCGGAGTCAAAGACCGCTTTTCACAGAGAGATTGCAAAGAAGCTCTGCGGCTTCGAGGAAGAGGTGGAGCGGGAAAACTATATTGCGTCGGTGGCGGAGCGGTATCATATCGGGTATGAGAATCTGCGGAAGCTGGTGAACAGCTATGCGGCGCGCACGGGGCTGGTGAAACCGGTAGAGCGGCCAAGGCCCACCACGGCGGGGAAGCCTTCCCCGGAGGACCATATCAGAAAATCCCAGCGCATTCTGCTGACATGGCTTTCGGAGGAGCCGGAGATCTACCCGAAGATCAAAGCCTATATTTCCGCAGCTGATTTTACGCAGGAGCTTTACCGGCAGGTGGCGGACAAGCTGTTTGCGGGACTGGAGCAGGGCTCTTTTTCGCCGGCGTCCGTTGTCAGCGCTTTTGAGGAGGAGGAAGAGCAGCGGGAGGTGGCGGCGATTTTCAACACCAAGCTGGAGCGGCTCAATACAAAACAGGAGAGAGAGAAGGCGCTTCATGATGTGGTGGTGGCCGTGAAGGATAATAGTTTTCATTTCTATTCGGCCAGAATGGGTGCGGATATGGAGGCCTTAAATCAGGTCATATCGGGCAAAAAGGCGTTGGAGGAGCTTAGGAAAGCGCATATTTCCCTGTGATCAGGGTAAGCTAATCGAAAAAAGGTACGTTTACAATCGGACAGAGGTTAAACATAGGAAGGATGGAGCAATTCATGGATGAAAATGTACAGGCAAAGTTTGAGGAGCGTTTAAAAGAGCTTCTGGCTGTTGCAAAGAAGAAGAAAAATGTTCTGGAGTATCAGGAGATCAATGACTTCTTTCATGATCTGACGCTGGAGGAGGAGCAGTTTGACAAAATCTTAGAGACGCTGGAGCAGAACAATGTGGATGTGCTGCGCATCACTGAGGAGGATGACGTGGATGATGAGGAGATCATCCTGACGGAAGAGGACGAAGTGGATGTGGAGGACATTGATCTCTCCGTACCCGACGGTATCAGCATTGAAGATCCGGTCAGAATGTACCTGAAAGAAATCGGCAAGGTGCCGCTTCTCTCCGCGGAGGAGGAGATCGAGCTGGCGAAGAAAATGGAAATGGGCGATTTAGAGGCGAAACAGCGTCTGGCGGAGGCCAATCTGCGTCTGGTGGTCAGCATTGCGAAGCGCTATGTGGGGCGCGGTATGCTCTTTCTCGACCTGATTCAGGAGGGGAATCTTGGTCTGATTAAGGCCGTGGAAAAGTTCGACTATCGAAAGGGATATAAGTTTTCAACCTATGCGACATGGTGGATCAGACAGGCCATCACGAGAGCTATTGCGGACCAGGCCAGAACCATCCGCATTCCCGTGCATATGGTGGAAACTATCAATAAACTCATACGGGTGAGCAGACAGCTCTTGCAGGAGCTTGGGCGGGAGCCTACCCCGGAGGAGATCGCGGAGCAGATGAATATGCCGGTGGAGCGGGTGAGGGAAATCTTAAAGATATCTCAGGAGCCGGTATCGCTGGAGACTCCCATCGGCGAAGAGGAGGACAGCCATCTGGGAGATTTTATTCAGGATGACAATGTGCCTGTCCCTGCTGACGCGGCGGCGTTTACGCTGTTGAAGGAGCAGCTTGTGGAGGTTCTTGGGACCCTCACGGAGAGAGAGCAGAAGGTACTGCGTCTTCGTTTCGGGCTGGATGACGGCAGAGCGAGGACACTTGAGGAAGTGGGAAAAGAGTTTAACGTGACCCGTGAGCGAATCAGGCAGATCGAGGCAAAGGCGCTCAGAAAGCTGCGCCACCCCAGCAGAAGCCGGAAACTCAAGGATTATCTGGATTGATGCGGCCGGTGGCTTTGTCCGGGCGGCTGCGTACCGTGGCGGGCATGGTGACGAGAGGAAACCGGGTCTGCGATGTGGGATGCGACCACGGCTTCGTGCCGATTTATCTCGTAGAGCAGGGCATCAGCCCGAAGGTGCTTGCCATGGATCTGAGGGAGGGACCTCTGGGGGCGGCCAGAGAGCATGTGGCGGCATACGGGCTGGAGGGACAGATTGAAACCAGGCTGTCTGATGGTTTACATAATTACAACGCGGGCGAGGCGGATACCCTGATCTGCGCCGGTATGGGCGGTGGTCTGATGATGCGGATTCTGGAGGCCCGGCGGGAAAAGACGGACTCTTTTCAGGAACTGGTTTTGCAGCCGCAGTCGGAAATCGAGCGGTTCCGGCGGTTTCTTCGGGAAAACGGCTACCGGATTCTCGATGAGGAAATGCTTGCGGAGGACGGGAAGTACTATCAGGTGATCAGGGCCGCGGGACAGGGTAGCGTGAAGGCGCCATACGACGCGGTTTTGGGAAAAGATGCGGGGGCGGAAGGGGCGCCGTGGGCCGACATGCCGCATGAGGAGTTATGTAAACTTGAAGACAGATACGGACCGATACTGCTGAAAAAAAGAACGCCTGTTTTTTTATCTTTTCTGGAACGGGAGGCCGCTGTCTATGAGAATATACTTGTACGTTTGCGGGATCAGGGGCTGACGGAGGAAAAGAGAAGAGCCAGATACGCGGAGGTGGAGGCGCTTTTGCAGGACAATCATCGTGCGGGAACCCTGACGAGACAGTTTACATAAGATATATTGCGGATAACCGGAAAATCTGCCACAAAGGCAGGTGCAAGAGAGATTCTGGGAGTACATAATATAAGTAATAGCGAAACTCGTTTAAGGCTGTTGATGATTGAAACACTTTTCAAGGGTCTGCTTATAATTATGCTATTTGCACAATAGAAGCCACGATTTGATGAGTTTCGCGATTACCTAAGTACATAATAAAAAAGGAGGGAAAGTCTATGGCTACAATTATGATCGGCGGAAAAGAGAAACGCTACGAGGACGGCATCAAGTATGAGATCATTGCGGAGGCGCACCAGAATGATTATGTCAGCCAGATTGCCCTTGTGACGGTGGACGGCAAAATTCAGGAGCTGATGAAACGGGTGGACAGGGATTGTGAGCTCGATTTTATCACTTATGCGGATGCCATCGGACATAAGACTTACGTGCGGACGGCGATCATGCTTATGCTGAAAGCCATTAAGGATGTGGCGGGCATGGAGGCGGCGGCCGGCGTGAAGGTGGAGTTTGCCATCGGCGCGGGCTATTACTGCGCGTTTCGAAATGGCTTAAAGCTGGACGAAAAGACCATTGAGAAGGTGAAGGACCGCATGGGCGAGCTGGTGGACATGGATCTTCTTGTGACGAAGAAGGCTTATCCGGCGGCGGAGGCGGTGGCGCTTTTTGCGGAGAACGGCATGAAGGATAAGGTTTCCCTGTTCCGTTACCGCAGAAGTTCCAATATTAACGTGTACTGTATGGGAGATTATTACGATTATTTTTATGGTTATATGCTGCCGAGTACGGGCTATATCAGACAGTTTGATCTCTTTGCCTACGAGGATGGACTGATTTTGCTCCTTCCGGATCAGGAGGACCCGGAGATTCTGCCGGAGTTTAAGCCGCGAAAGAAGCTGTTCCAGACGCTTCTTGCCACGGGTGCGTGGGGGCGCGACATCGGAATCGACACGGTGGGCGATCTGAACAACCAGATCTGCGACGGCAATATTGCGGATATGATACTGGTGCAGGAGGCGCTGCAGGAGAGGCGGATTGGTGAGATTGCCAGAGACATCGCGAGGCGTGAGGGTGTGAAGTTCGTTATGATTGCAGGGCCTTCCTCCTCCGGCAAGACGACCTTTTCCCACAGGCTTTCCATCCAGCTTCGCACTTACGGTTTAATGCCCCATCCCATCGGGCTTGACAATTATTATGTGGATCATGACAGGACGCCTTTAGACGAGGACGGCGAGCCTGACTACGAGTGTCTGGAAGCGCTTGATGTGGAGCAGTTTAACAAGGATATGACGGCGCTTCTGGCGGGAGAGGAAGTACAGCTTCCCACCTTTAATTTCAAGACCGGAAAGCGGGAGTACAGCGGGAAAATAACCACGCTTGGTCAAAACGACATTCTTGTCATAGAGGGAATCCACGGGTTAAACGAGAAAATGTCGTATTCCCTGCCGGCACAGAGCAAGTATAAAATTTATATCAGCGCGTTAACGACTCTGAACGTGGATGAGCACAACCGGATTCCCACCACGGACAACAGACTGCTGCGCCGTCTCGTGAGGGATGCGAGGACAAGGGGCGCTTCCGCTGCCAAGACCATTTCCATGTGGCCTTCGGTCAGAAGAGGAGAGGAGAAATATATTTTCCCGTTTCAGGAGGAAGCGGACGCCATGTTTAATTCGGCCATGCTTTTCGAGCTCTCCGTGCTTAAGCAGTACGCGGAACCGCTGCTCTTTAGCATACAAAAGGGAGAGCCGGGATATCATGAGGCCAAGAGGCTGCTTAAGTTTTTAGAATATTTCCTCGGGATCAGCAGCGAGGAGGTGCCGAAAAACTCCCTGTGTCGGGAGTTCGTGGGCGGAAGCTGTTTTGAAGTTTAAGAAGAAAAATCATGCGGATAAGTGGAATAAATGATCGCGGCTGCACAGACGAAAGGGTGCAGGTGAGGAAAGTCCGGGCTCCACAGGGCAGGATGCCGGATAACATCCGGTGGAGGCGACTCCAAGGCCAGTGCAACAGAAATAATACCGCCGCAGCAATACGCCGCGGTAAGGGTGGAATGGCAGTGTAAGAGACTACCGCCGTCACGGTAACGGGACGGGCTGTGTAAACCCCATCCGGAGCAAGACCAAACAGAGAGCAATGACCGGCCCGGTCCGCTTTCAGGTAGGTCGCTGGAGGGTTTCGGCGACGAAACTCCTAGATAGATGATCATTCACGACATAACCCGGCTTATCGTTCCGCTTATCAGTGTGAAATGCGTAATTATGGTTTTTCCGATCAGGGGCACGGGGAGCGGCGCGCAGTCCTCCACGTGCCCCTGATTGAAAGGTAAAAAGGGAAAACCGGCAAGGAGATGCCTGTGGTAAAAGGCGGAAGAATCTATAAAATATCCACTGTTATTATATTTTGTCTGGGATGGTTTTTGCAGGGGCTGTCCGTGCAGGCGGAGGATGTGTCCCAGCCGCCTCATCTGATCCAGAGCGTGAGTGAAGAAGATATTTATGAGGGGATGCTTGCGCTTGACCTGTTTCACTGTCCCGTTCTGGAAGAGCCGGATCCGGAAGCGGCGCTTGAGAACGTAAAGGACAGCGTGGTGCGGATTCAAATGGGGAAGGCCTACGGCAGCGGGGTGGTTTTCCGGCTGACGGTGGAGGGCGCGGTGATAGCGACGAACAGGCATGTGCTGGCGTACTGGCGGGAAGAGTCGGGGGTGATCCGGTTTCCGGCAGGTTATTACACGGGCGCCCGCGTGCTTGGAAGCGCCGAAAGCTGCGACGCAGGGTTTTTGCTTGTGGAGAAGGAAGAACTTGGCATGTCAGCCCTTTCCGGGCTTCGCAGCGTTTTTGCGGACGAGGAAATGTATGACGGCCTTAGGACGGGCGAGAAGATTTTTATTCTGGGAGCGGGTCCGGAGGCCGATGAGACGATTTTTCAGGAAGCTGTTTTGGAGGATACCGGCAGATATATTGAAACCTTTGGAGGAGAAATGCTCTACGGGCGCGGCTTTGCCAGAGAGGGCATGTCCGGCGGCGGTATATTTGACAGCCGCGGGAGGCTGGCCGGTCTGCTGGCGGGGGGCACCTATCAGAATGAGATCGCGGGGGTACCCGTGAATCAGGTTGTGGCGGCATACCGGGAGATCACGGGGGATTAAAAGATACCTTTTTTCGGGAAGCTGTGATACAATGGTCAAAGACAGGGGTTTTTCGGCGGATTTCGGGGAAGCAGTATAACGGGGTGAAGAAAAGGAGGAGGTTATGGCGTTATTTCAGATCAGTAATGACAAGATTACGATACAGGTGGACAGCATGGGGGCGGAGCTTAAATCCTTAAAGAGCCTGCCCGATCAAAGAGAGTACATGTGGCACGGTGATCCCGCCTACTGGGGGCGGACGTCGCCAGTGCTTTTTCCCATTGTAGGCGGTTTAAAGAACGGTACATACCGGGTGGATGGCAGAGAGTATACCATGGGGCAGCACGGCTTTGCCAGAGATATGGAATTTCAGTTAAAGAGTCAGGTGGCTTCGGAAATCTGGTTTACTTTGCGCTCTGATGAGGAGACCTTGCAGAAATATCCGTTCCCGTTCCTTCTGGAGATCGGCTATGAGATTTCCGGCCGCACGGTGGCGGTGAAGTGGCGGGTAACCAGTCAGGCGGGGGAACCGCTCTGGTTTTCCATAGGCGGGCATCCCGGATTTCTGTGTCCCATTGATCCGGGTACAGACCAGACACAGTATAAGCTGCTTTTTGATGCGAAAGAGCAGGTGATATCCACCTGTATTGACGCAGGACTGGCAGGTAAGGAGAAGAAGACCTACGCGCTGCGGGACGGGGCGCTTGCCGTCACGGCGGATCTTTTTGACAACGATGCGCTGGTGATCGAGGGAGATCAGGCGCACAGCGTGGCGCTGGCGAGACCTGACGGCACGCCGTACCTGACGGTTGACTTTGACGCGCCTTTGTTCGGCGTCTGGTCGCCGCCGAAGAAAAAGGCGCCGTTTATCTGCATCGAGCCATGGTACGGCCGGTGTGACAGTGTGGATTTTACAGGAGATTTTAAAGAACGGGAGTGGGGACAAAAACTGTCGGGGGCGGCTTTCGAGGCGTCTTATCGGATCACGGTTTCGTGAGACGGGAAAGGAAGGAATGCTATGGCGCCTGTGGTGCAGTGCATGGGTCTGACGAAGACCTACGGAAGAAAGATCGCGCTAAATCAGATCAACTTAAATCTGGAGAGAGGCAGGATTATCGGCCTTTTAGGGCCTAACGGCAGCGGAAAGACCACGCTGATTAAAATTATTAACGGTCTTTTAAAGCCGACGGCTGGGGATGTTTTAATAAACGGGCAGCATCCCGGAGTCGATACGAAGCTGCGGATTTCCTATCTGCCCGAGCGGACCTACTTACAGCCCGGTATGAAGGTGTTTGAGCTGTTACAGTATTTTCAGGATTTTTATCCGGATTTCCGGGTGGACAGGGCTTTTGACATGTTGGCAAGACTGCAGATCCCGCCGCAGGAGAGATTGAAAAACCTTTCCAAGGGCACGAAGGAGAAGGTGCAGCTCATCATGGTGATGAGCCGGGACGCGGATCTCTATATTCTCGACGAGCCGATTGCGGGTGTAGACCCTGCCGCCAGAGACTATATTCTTCATACGATTGTGAGCAATTATAACCGGTGCGGCTCCATTCTTTTGTCCACGCATCTGATTTCGGATGTGGAGAACATATTGGATGAGGTGGTGTTTATCAAGTACGGAAGCATTGTATTGCAGGCGGGAGCGGAGCAGATCAGGCAAAACGAGCGCAAGTCCGTGGATCAGTTTTTCAGGGAGGTGTTCGCATGTTAGGGAAATTGATGAAGTACGAGTGGAAAGCCACATGGAAGCTGCTTCTGTCTGCGAACGTCCTGATTATAGTAATGACGGGACTTGCGCGGTGTATGGTTTCCCTGATGGATCAGGCGGGTCGCAGCGATTTCAGGATGGTGGATTTTGTGGCGGTTATGGTGCTGCTCACTTATGTGGGAAGTATGTTTGCGGTATGTGTGGGTACGACGATCTTTCTGATCCATCGTTTTTATACGTCCACTTACGGCGATCAGGGGTATCTGCTGCATACACTGCCGGTAGATACGCATCATATTATTATCGCAAAGGTATTGGTCAGCGCCGCATGGGTCATCATTAATATGACGTTTATTTATATGTCCGCCATTTTTCTCCTTGCGACAACAAGCGAGATTTTCCGCTCCATGATGGAGGGGATGGTGGATATGATTGAATATCTGGGGGCGGAGAAGATTTCGGCCTTCACGGTTATTATGACACTGATTGCGTTTGTGTTTTCCGTGTTCGCGAAAGTGCTTAAGGTGGGGGCATGTATCTCTCTGGGACAGCTTTCCCCCAATCATAAGCTGCTTTTCTCCTTTGCATGGTATGTGGGAGTTTATGTGGTGGAGCAGCTTGTACAGAGCATATATTTCGTGATTACGATTTATTTTCAGGAGCAGATTGCAAACAGTGATTATTGGAGCTATGATTCCTATTTTGACCGCCAGTGGGAGACAGCGCTGCTTGCGGGGATCATAAGCTGTGTGGTGTATTATCTGCTGACATGGTATGTGATGGGCAGAAAATTAAATTTGGATTAATGGAAAGGAAGGATACGGCATGACTAAGATTGATATTTTTTCGGGGTTTCTTGGAGCCGGGAAAACGACGCTGATTGGCAAGCTCTTAAAGGAGGCGCTGGCGGATACGAAAGTGGCGCTGATTGAGAACGAGTTCGGCGAGATCGGCATAGACGGCGGATTTTTGCAGGAGTCCGGTATTGAGATCAAGGAAATGAATTCGGGCTGTATCTGCTGCTCGCTTGTAGGAGATTTCGGTGCATCCTTAAAGGAGGTGCTGGACACTTACGCGCCGGAGCGCATTCTGATCGAGCCTTCGGGCGTGGGAAAACTTTCGGATGTGATGAAGGCGGTGCAGGACGCCATGGCTGACAGGGATGTACAGCTTAATAGCGCGGTGGCCGTGGTGGATGCCTGCAAATGCAAAATGTATATCAAGAACTTCGGGGAATTTTTTATCAACCAGATCGAACATGCCGGGACGATTGTCCTTAGCAGGACGGATAAGATAAGCGGGGAAAAGCTGTCTGCCTGTGTGGCGCTGATCCGGGAGCATAACGGAAAGGCTGCGATCATCACCACGCCCTGGGATGCGCTTGACGGGAAGGATATTCTGGAAACCATTGAGGGCGCAAAGGACCTGGAGGCGGAACTGATGCGCGAGGTGATGGAAATGCAGGAGGCGCACCGTCATCATCATGACCACGGGCATTGCTGTCACGATCACGAGGGTCATGAGGAGCACGATCATGAGCACGGGCACTGTCATCACGATCATGAGGGCCATGAGGAGCATGACCATGAGCACGGGCATTGCTGTCACAATCACGAGGGTCATGAGGAGCACGATCATGAGCACGGACATTGTCACCATGATCACGAGGGTCATGAGGAACACGATCATGAGCACGGGCATTGCTGTCACGATCATGAGGGTCATGAGGAGCACGATCATGAGGGCCACGATCATGAGCACGGGCATTGCTGCCACGATCACGGGGAGCACGGCCACCACCATGCGGACGAGGTCTTTACGAGCTGGGGGCTTGAGACGCCTGCGGTATACACGAAAGAGGAGATCGCCCATATTCTGGAAGCGCTCGACCGGGAAGAGGAGTACGGCATCGTGCTCCGGGCGAAGGGCATGGTCGCCGGTTCGGAGGGCGGCTGGATTTATTTCGACTATGTGCCGGGGGAGAGCAATATCAGGGATGGCAAACCCGGCGTGACGGGAAAATTTTGTGTGATCGGCTCCGGGCTGCAGGAGGACAAGCTTGCGGTGCTGTTCGGGAAATAATAACGCATGGTATTTATAAAGGCATGAGAAAGGGATGAGAGAAAAGTGAAACCGGTCTATATGATTAACGGCTTTTTAGAGAGCGGCAAGACAGAGTTTATCACCTATACGCTGGCACAGCCTTATTTTCAGGTACGGGGGAAAACCCTGCTTATTCTCTGTGAGGAGGGGGAAAACGAGTACGACCCTGCGCTTTTAAAACAGAGCCGCACGGTGCTTGAGCTGATCGACGGGGAGGAGGACTTTACCCCGCACAGGCTGATTGAACTGGAGAAGAAACACAAGCCGGAGCGCATTGTCATCGAGTATAACGGCATGTGGAACTACAAGGAGATGAAGCTCCCGTGGCATTGGAAAATAGAGCAGCAGGTCACGACCATTGACGCCTCCACTTTTCCCATGTATTTTACGAATATGAAGTCTCTGCTGGCGGAACAGATCCGGAAGTCGGAGCTGATTATCTTTAACCGCTGTGACGGGGTGGAGGATCTTGGCAGCTACAAGCGGAATGTGAAGGCAATCAATCCCAAGGCGGAAATCGTGTTCGAGGATGCCAACGGAGAGATCAATGAAATTATGGAAGAGGATCTGCCCTATGATCTCAAGGCGCCTGTGATTGAATTGGATAACGAGTGTTATGGGATTTGGTATCTGGATTCCATGGATCACCCGGAGCGCTATGAGGGTAAAACGGTCTCCTTTGTGGGGATGGTGTTAAAGCCGGAACAGTTTCCGAAGGATTACTTTGTGCCCGGGCGTATGGCGATGACCTGCTGCGCCGAGGATATGGCTTTTCTCGGATATGCCTGTGAGTACGGGCAGGCGCAAGAACTGAAAGACCAGCAGTGGGTGAAGGTCACCGCGCGGGTGGAGACATCGTACTTTGAGCTGTATCAGGGAGAAGGTCCGGTACTGCACGCGCTCAGTGTGGAGCGGACGAAAGCGCCGAAAGAGGAAATCATCAGCTTCGTCTGATGCAGGAAAGGTTAAAGGTTATGTTTGGTTATACAGGATTTCAATGGTTGTTTTTGTTCTATTTTTACTGTTTTGGGGGCTGGTGTTTTGAGTCGGTCTTCGTGTCGCTTAAATCCGGTAAATGGGTAAACAGGGGCTTTATGAGAGGCCCTTTTTTGCCGCTGTATGGCACAGGTGCCATTATGATGCTGGTGGTATCCATGCCTTTCGCGGATAATGTGCTGCTCACTTATTTTGCGGGCGTGGTCGGCGCGACGTCTCTTGAGTATGTGACGGGAGTCGCTATGGAGGCGCTGTTTAAAATGAGGTACTGGGATTATTCGGGAAGATTTATGAACTATAAGGGCCATATCTGCCTGAGATCTTCGATTGCATGGGGATTCTTTACCATTTTGATGACAAGGGTGATACACAGGCCTATCGAGCAGATGATGTTTTCCATGTCAGAAAAAGCGCTGCATCATCTGACTGTGATCCTTACGGTTTATATTGTGGCTGATTTTACGCTTTCCTTCAAGGCAGCGCTCGACCTGCGGGACCTTATGGTAAGGCTTGTGGGTGTGAAGGAGGAGCTTATGCGTATGCAGAAGCGTCTGGATGTGCTGATCGCGTTTAACAACGATGAGAAGGAGCAGAAGCGTCTTGACAGGGGGGAGCGCAGAGAGACCCGTCTGCGGGATCTGACTTCCGGTCTGGAGCAGGGCTTTTCCATGATAAAGGAAGCGCTTCTGAGCAGGCCCACGGCTTACGGGGAGAGCGTCAGAGAAGAAATTGCCGAACTGCGCGGCAAGTTCAGCCTCTATCTGGAGCGCGAGACGGGGTATGGCAGACTTCTGGATTTTTATAAGCGTGACATGATCCGGAATAACCCGACCATGCGCAGCGAGGAATATGAGAGTGAGTTTGAAGAGTTGAAGGAGATAGCAAACGATAAGGCAGACAGGGAAAGAAAGATGGAAAAATAAGTGCGTCTGCCTTAGTCGTCTCCCAGCGGAATATAGCGCGGGTTCTTGCGCTTTCCCGCGCGGATGGAATCGAGAATCTGGGTTTCCATCAGCGCGAAATTGCGCGCCTTGCGGCGAAACAGCGCAAGAAACTTATTGTAAAGCCAGAAAGAGTAGACCAGCACATTATTCGCTTTTCCGAGTTTGGCTTTGGTGGTATGCAAATAGTGCTGGCCGCCGATCATAGTGGGTTTGCCGGCGCGGATATAACTGATTAACTCTGTTTCGTTGGTGATGTCCTCCTGCAGAACGGTATAGCCGAAACCGGCGCAGTCCTCCTTGTGGGAATCGCTGCCGCCAAAGCATGGCAGGTCGTATTTTTTTGCAAGTGACATGGCGCGCATGTTGGAATCCGCGTCCTCGCAGGCGTTGTAACCCTCCACAAAGTCAAATTTATTGTAAATATGCTCGTAGAGTCTGCCGCGCAGCGTGTTGCAGATGCTTAAAAACTTCTCGCCGCATGGGTGTGCCGGGCCGATAATCCCGCCGTGGAAGTGCACGATCTCTATGAGGAGAATGATGGGCAGTCCCCGCAGCTCCAGAATCGGCAGATTGACGCCGGTGGGCATGATAATGAGCATGTGTCCGGCGTTTATGGTATCGTATTCAATTCCTTTCAGGACAACAAAGTCGTCCGGTTTTTCCTTACATTTTTTATAATAGCGGTAGGCCTTGTAGGAATTATGGTCGGTAATGACCATGCCCTGATAGCCCTTCTGCTTTAAGATCGAAATGTTTTCCAGTAATTCCAGTTTCCCGTCGGGAGATCCTTCTTTTGTGTGACAATGCATGTCCAGCTTCATATCTGATCCTCTTTTACCGTTTTTCCTTATTTATTCTAACCTTTTTTTTCAGGAAATGCCACTGGTTTTTTTTTCAAAGCATAACTTGGACAAAGATTCATATATTGTAATGGGACAGTTACTGCAATCCATATCCGTGCGAAATCCGGTATGGCGTGAATGACGGCGCAGGACGGGGAGGGATGAACATGCGCGCAGAGGAGGTTCTTTCCCTGTTTCCGGAAAAAAGCCGGGACAGATGGCGGGAAGTGGCGAAACAGGCAAAGCGTCTGCAGGAGATCAGGATCCGGGCTGGTATGCCGCTTGGCGTCTTAATAGAAAACCGGGAATATTTTTTGGACATGCAGGGGAATGTGGTGGAAAGGCCTGAGACAGCGGCCAGACCTGCACCGGAAGAGCTGGAAGAAATACTGGGTCATCTGTGCAGATATTCTGTTTATGCCTTTGCAGATGAAATCAGACAGGGATTTCTGACCGTGCAGGGCGGGCACCGGGTAGGTCTGGCCGGACAGGTGATTCTGGATGGGGAAGGCCGTATTAAGAATATGAAATACATACGTTATTTAAATATCCGGATCGCGCATCAGATACGGGGCGCAGCGGACGCACTGATGCCCTTCCTGTTTGAGGAGGGGCGGGTGGCAAGCACCCTTTTGATTTCCCCGCCGGGCGGCGGAAAGACTACGATGCTCAGGGATCTCATCAGGCAGGTGTCGGACGGAACGGTCTATGGCCCGGGCGTAAATGTGAGTGTGGTGGACGAACGTTCGGAGATTGCGGGGAGCTATCTGGGCGTTTCGCAAAATGACGTGGGAATCCGCACGGATGTGCTGGACGGCTGTCCGAAGGTGGAAGGGATGATGCGGCTGATCCGTTCTATGGCGCCAGGGGTGCTGGCTGTGGACGAGGTGGGCAGTCTGGCGGACGCGCAGGCGCTGCAGATGGCAGGCGGGTGCGGCTGTAAGCTGTTAGCTACGATTCATGGCGGTTCCTTTGAGGAAGTAAGACAAAAAAGTTACATGCGTTATGTAATGGAGCAGAGACTGTTTGAACGGTATGTGATGCTGGACCGCAGGCAGGGCGCGTGCAGGATTGTGGGAATTTATGACAGGGAAGGGAAGTCATGTACAAAGCAGTAGGGTTTTTGTGTATTCTGGCCGGATGTGCCGGATGGGGGCACAGCCTGGCCAGACAGGAGAAGGAGCGGGTGAGGCACCTGCGAACGCTGTTTCAGATGCTGGGACAGATCAAAAGTGAGATTTCTTACGGGAAGCATACGATGCCGGAGATTTGTCTGCTGCTGGAGGAATTAAATGACGAGCGTTACTCCGAGTGCTTCGGACGCATATACAAGCGGACGGCGGTGGAGGGCGGAACGGATTTCCCGAAGGTGTGGGAGGAGGAGCTGGCAAAGTGCATGGCGTCCTTTCCTCTGCGTGAGGATGAGAAACGGACCATCGCTGAACTTGCCAAAAGTCTGCGGTTTCGGGAAGAGGGCGGACAGGCCGGCCGCGTCGGACAGGCGGAAGCTTTTCTGGAGGGAAGATACCGACAGGCGGAGGAAGCCTGTGAAAATAAATCAAAAATGATACACAGCGTCAGCATACTGACAGGGCTGCTTCTGGCAATTCTGCTGCTGTGAGGGACGGGGAGGACGGATGAGCGTTAGTTTGATTTTCAAGATAGCGGCGGTCGGCATCTTGGTCACAATATTAAATCAGGTTTTAAAACATAGCGGAAGAGAGGATCATGCCTTTCTAATCAGCCTTGCCGGGTTAATTCTTGTTTTAACCTGGATTGTCCCGTACATATATGACCTGTTTGTGATGATGCAGGAATTGTTCGAGCTGTGACTGGCGCGGGGAGGTAAAACGGTATGGATATGGTGAGAGCCGGGATGACCGGCGTGGTCGGGGTGCTGCTTGCGGTGTCTTTAAAGACCCATAAGGCAGAATACGGCATTTATGTGGCCGTCGCGGTCTGCTTTGTGATGCTGGAATATACCACGCGTTATTTTATGCAGATATTGTCGGGAATGGAGACACTGCGGGGGTATCTGCGGGACAATTACAATTATCTGGCGCTGCTTCTCAAGGCAGTTGGAGCCACTTACGCCTGTGAGTTCTGCGCGGGGATCTGTAAAGACGCGGGGTATGCCGGCGTGGCGGGGCAGGTCGAGATGCTGGGTAAACTTTATATTCTTTCCATGGGAATGCCGGTATTGTTTTCCCTGATGGAAAGTATACAGTCAATCATGTGAGAAGTGCTTCTAAAACTCTGCAGCAAAGGCTGCATCGCAAAGTCAGCAGGCTGACTTGGAAGTACGAAGTCTCACGTCAGAGAATGCCAAAAAAGCGGCATTCTCCGCGCGGCAGGGGATTAGAGAATCATTCAGGGAGGAGGCTGGTTGCGGATGGGTGCACAGGATAGCGCGCTGGTGTGGGAGCAGATGGAAATGGATACGGTTGCCAGAGAGTTCGACAGACTGTTTCCCGCCTATTCTTTTGACGGGGAGGCGGTGCTTGCCGATATCATGGGAGGACGGCTCTGGGAGGCGCTTAAGAAACTGGGCGGCGGCATATCGGGCGCGGTTCTGTTTCAGAAAGAAGAATTTCAGACGTTATTTTTTACCATTCTGATACTGGGCGTGGCGGCGGCTCTCTTTTCCAATTTTGCAGATCTGTTCCGGGATCATCAGGTGTCGGACATTGCCTTTTATTTCGTGTATCTGCTGCTCATAGCGGTGCTGTTAAAATTTTTCGCAGGGACGGCGGGAACGGTGAAGGAGATATTAACCGGTGTGGTCAATTTTGTCAGACTCTATATTCCCACTTATATGCTGGCTGTGGGCGGCGCTTCGGGAGCTCTTTCGGCTTCGGTCTGTTATCAGCTCTTTTTAGTGGCGGTCTGTCTGATCGAATGGGGCTATCTTTCGGTGCTGGTGCCCTTTGTATATGTCTATGTTCTGTTGACCATGATCAACGGAATCTGGATGGAGGAAAAGCTGACCCTGCTTTTAGAGCTGTTGGAGAAGGTGGTCAGGGGCAGTCTTAAGGCGTCCGTCTGGCTGATAACCGGTTTCAGTCTTTTGCAATCAATGATATCACCTGTTATAGATTCCTTGCAGTCGTCGGCCGTCAAGAAGGCGCTCTCCGCGATGCCCGGAATTGGCGGGCTGACGGAAGGCATGTTTGAGATGGTGCTGGGGTCGGCCGTGCTGATCAAAAACAGTCTGGGCATTTTTATGACGTTTACGCTGATCGCGCTGTGCGCGGCGCCTGTTCTGAAAATTGCCATGACGGCCTGTGTGATAAAACTGAGCGCGGCTCTGATCGGCATTATAAGTGACAAACGACTGACAAACTGCGCAAGCCGGGTGGGAGAGGGCAATCTGATGCTTTTGCGGATTGCGCTGACTTCTGTGGGGATGTTTTTGATTCAGGCGGCTGTCATCAGTTATTCCGCAGGACAGGCCGTGCGCTGAACGGGGGTGGGGAAATGCTCGACACGATCAGAGAGATCGGTATTTTTATGATTGCGGCGCAGGCAGTCGTACATTTTGCGCCGGGAAGACAGTATGAAAGGTATATCAAATCCGTTTCGGGCATGATTGTCCTCCTTCTTTTCTTAAAACCTGTTTTGCAGCTTGCCGGTGTCGTGTGGGAGGAGCCGCAGATGCTTGTGGAAAGGTGGGAGGCGTTTGCGGATATGCCGGATTTTTCGGGAAGTGCGCAGACGGCGGACGCGACGGGGGAGGTGGTGGACCGGATGGCGGAAAAGCTGAAGGAGCGGTTAAACAGAGAGCTGGAGGGGGAGCCGTATTTTGTGAGCCGTGTCTCCATCCGGTTTACGCAGGAGCAGGACGCGGAGACAGGAACCCTTCTGCCGGAGGTTGAGATCCGGATAAAAGAGAGAACGGGGAAGGAAGAGAGCGGGCAGATCGGGATTGAAGAGATTGTGATCGGGCAGCCACGGGAACCGGAGCAGGATGGGGTTTTATTGTTTTATCGAAAGCGGTTTGCCGCTGTTTTGGAGATGGAGGAAGAGAGCGTGGAGGTGAGGCGGGATGGGAGAGGCTAAGAAGTTTCCGGGATGGATAAGCGGCGGGAAGAAGCTCGGAAAAGACCAGTGCCTGATCCTGATATTGGCCGGTATTTTGTTTTGCGTCATTTCCCTGCCGGTGGAAAAAGAAAAAACAAAGTCCGGATTATTGGACACGACAGGCACTATAATAAAAAACGAACATACGTTTGATGAGAAAAAGACAAGTGCAGACTATGTGACATGCTGGGAAGAGAAACTGGAAGAAAGCCTGCGGTGCGTGGAGGGAGCTGGAAAGGTCAGGGTGCTGATTTATACGGGAGAGTCGGAGGAAATGATTCTGGCCAGAGACGGCGCAGAGGAGACATCGGACACCGTGGAGACGGACGCGTCGGGAGGAAGCCGCCGCATATCGGAGACCAGACTGGATAAAAAGGTCGTCTGTACGGTTGATGAGCGGGGAGAGAATGTGCCGCTTGTGGTCAAGACGACAGCCCCTGACGTAGAGGGCGTTGTGGTGATCGCGCAGGGGGCGGACAGGGCGCGGGTGCGCCGGGACATAATCGAAGCGATTCAGGTATTATTTGATGTAGACATGAATAGAATATCAATAATTAAAATGAAAACAAATAATGAGTGAAGGGGAGAAGAAATTGAAGAATATGATTAAGAAGAACCAGATGATGATTACGGCGCTTGCCATTATGATCGCGGTGGCAGGGTACTTGAATTTTGCGGGTACTAAGGTGACGGACGAGGAGCTGATGAGCGTGAGCGGGGAAATGGGGGCAACCGGACTTACGCAGGAAGATGCGGAAGCGGAATACGCGGCGCTTTTGGATTTGTCTGAGGAAGATATCGAGCAGGCGACAGGCGATATAGAAAGTCTGGACAGTGACGTGACCATGGCGGAGAGCGGCAGCGTGGATGAGGAACTGGCGCAGGCGCTTGCCGAGGAGCAGATGGATGAGGTGCCCGGCGAGGCGGTCTTTACGTCGGCGGAAACAGCGTCAGCCCTTTCCGGCGCGAAACTGGAGAAGGAGCAGACGCGGGTACAGAACAAGGAGACGCTGTTAGAGATTATCAATAACGCCAACATCAGCGAGACCCAGAAGCAGGAAGCCGTAAGCAGCATGATCTCCATGACGGACATTGCGGAGAAAGAGACGGCGGCGGAAATCCTGCTGGAGGCGAAGGGCTTTGACGATGCCATTGTCAGCATAGACGGGGACAGCGTGGACGTGGTGGTAAATACGGCGGAGCTTTCAGAGGCGCAGCGTGCCCAGATCGAGGACATCGTCATCAGAAAGACAGGCGTGAGCGCGGACGCGGTTGTGATCAGCACGGTTAATTCCGACGAGAAATAGGGAACAGAAGGTAACAGTTCAGCCTTGCACTATTCCGCGAGTAAAATCGCTCTGTATGCGATTTTGCGAGTTGTGCAAGCGCCAAAATGCGACTTTGGAGCATTTTGTGTGCATTGTGGTTACTTCGTAACCACGGTGACAGTGAAGCCGAAGGCTGAACTGTTACAACAGAAGCAGGCGGCGGAACAATTCCTGTGTACATTGTGAAAGGTTTTATGTTACTATAGTAAAGTATGGATTTCAGGCGGCCGGGGCCGCGGGCCCCGGATTTGCCGGCGCGTCCATGCGTAAGAAAAGTGTTGGAGGATAAAAACGTGAGCGTTTATGCGGACGAAATAAACAGAAGAAGAACATTTGCGATCATTTCGCACCCGGATGCGGGAAAAACAACCCTGACCGAGAAATTTCTGCTATACGGGGGTGCGATCAATCTGGCGGGCAGCGTCAAGGGTAAGGCTACGGCCAGACATGCGGTTTCCGACTGGATGCAGATTGAGAAAGAGAGGGGTATTTCCGTTACCTCTTCCGTGCTGCAGTTTTCCTATGACGGATTCTGTATCAATATACTTGATACGCCGGGGCATCAGGACTTTTCGGAGGACACTTACCGGACTTTGATGGCGGCTGATTCGGCGGTGATGGTGATAGACGCCTCCAAAGGCGTGGAGGCGCAGACGCGGAAGCTCTTTAAGGTATGCGTGATGCGTCATATACCGATCTTTACCTTTATCAATAAAATGGACAGGGATGCCAACGATACCTTTGAACTTCTCGACGATATCGAGAAGGAGCTTGGAATCGCCACCTGTCCGGTGAACTGGCCCATCGGATCCGGGAAGAACTTTAAGGGCGTTTACGAGCGGGAGAGCCGGTGCGTGATCACCTACGAGGACACGGAGAAGGGAACGAAGGAGGGACATGCTACAAGGATTCCGCTCTCGGAGACGGAGAATCTGACGGCGCGGATCGGGGAAGACTATTTATCGCAGCTTACGGACGAGATCGAGCTTTTGGACGGCGCAAGCGCGTCTTTCGACTTAGAGCAGATTCAGGCGGGAAATCTGACGCCGGTGTTTTTCGGATCGGCGCTCACGAATTTCGGCGTGGAAATCTTCTTACGGCACTTTTTAGAGATGACGACGACACCGCTGCCCCGCAGGGCGGACATCGGTCTGATTGATCCGGTGGAGCATGATTTTTCGGCTTTCGTCTTTAAGATTCAGGCAAACATGAACAAGGCGCACAGGGACAGGATCGCGTTTATGCGTATCTGCTCGGGAAGGTTTGACGTAAACGAAGAGGTCAGACATGTGCAGGGAGGCCGGGTGATGCGCCTGTCCCAGCCCCAGCAGATCATGGCGGATGAGCGCAAAATCTTAAGTGAGGCGTATGCGGGAGATATCATCGGTGTGTTTGATCCGGGGATCTTTTCCATAGGAGATACGGTCTGTATGCCCGGTGAACAGTTTGCTTATGAGGGAATCCCGACTTTCGCTCCCGAACATTTCGCGAGGGTCAGACAGGTGGACACCATGAAGCGCAAGCAGTTTGTCAAGGGCATTATGCAGATTGCGCAGGAGGGTGCGATTCAGATTTTTCAGGAGTTCAATACCGGTATGGAGGAGATCATTGTCGGCGTGGTCGGCGTTTTGCAGTTTGATGTGCTGAAATACCGTCTGGAGAATGAATATAACGTGGAAATCAAACTGGAGAATCTGCCTTACGAATATATCCGATGGATTGAAAATAAGGATATTGATCTGGACAAGCTCACCGGCACTTCGGATATGAAGAAAATAAAGGATTTAAAGGATAATCCGCTTCTGCTTTTCGTCAACCAGTGGAGTATCGGCATGACGGTGGAGCGGAATGAAGGACTGGTTCTGTCAGAATTTGGCAAAGCCTGAGAAATCGGGAAAGCCTGTGAAAGGAGGGTGACTGCGTATGAAAAAGACAGGGACATTACTGCTTGGTATGCTGGCTGTGACCGGCGCCCTCTATCTGATGGGTCAAGTACTGTCCGGGAGAGAGAGCAGTCACTACAGGCAGGAGGATATGGCGGCCGGCGGGACGAAGGGAAATCTGCCGGAGCAGGTGCTCACCCGGACGGATGAAAAGCTGCGGGAGGAGCAGGCGGAGTGTTATGCCTTCGGAAAGCTGTCGGAGGAGGAGCAGGAAGTCTATCTGGAAATACTCGGGGCGCTCATTGAATTTAAGGAAAACGTGAGGCTGTCCAGTTGCGACAAGGATCTGATTTCCCGTGTGTTCCAGTGCGTGTTAAACGATCATCCCGAGATCTTCTATGTGGAGGGGTATACTTATACCGAATACACGCTGGGCAGCATTTTAAAAAAGATTACCTTTACGGGCAGTTATCGGTTTGATCCGGAGGAAGTGGAAGAGAAACAGAAACAGATAGATAATTATGTAAACCAATGTCTGGCTGGAATACCGGAAGACGCGGATGAGTATGAGAAGGTAAAGTATGTCTATGAATATCTGATCCATCATACGGATTATGACGCCTCGGCGGATGACAGCCAGAATATATGCTCTGTCTTTCTGGAGCGCAAGTCCGTGTGTCAGGGATATGCGAAAGCGACGCAGTATCTCCTGAACAGGGCGGGTGTATTTGCGACGCTGGTGTTAGGCCGGGTTGTAGGCGGAGAGGGACATGCATGGAATCTGGTGCGCATCGACGGGGCATACTATTATGTAGATACCACATGGGGCGACGCGTCCTATCAGGCGGTGGGCGGCAGCGCCTATCCGGTGGAAAAGATACCGACGATCAACTACGACTATCTGTGTGTGACCACGGCGCAGATGGAACTGACGCACACGCAGGATAATGTGGTGGATATGCCGGAGTGTTCTTCTCTGGATGCCAATTATTATGTGAGGGAGGGCGTTTATTTTACGGAGTTCGACGAGGAGAAGATCGGGAAAATCTTTACGGACAGCTATGAGAGGGGAGATACCTATGTGACACTGAAATGCGAAGGCCCGGATATCTTCCGGAAGATGCGGGAGACGCTGATCGGGGAGCAGGAGGTTTTCCGCTACCTGGATTGTCCGGACAAAGCGGTATCCTATGTGGAAAATGAAAAACAGTACAGCCTGAGCTTCTGGCTTTGATGGGACTAGGCAAAAGCGGGAAATTTTGATATACTTAATCCAATATGGAGAAATATTGCTTGATGCGTCCGAAACGGCGCGGAAATGAGGAAAACTATGGAACTGGATGAAACGAAGAGCGGGTATGAGTCACAGGAAGAAAAAGCAGGGACGGTCAGGATCGCGGACGATGTGGTAGCGATGATTGCCGCGCTGGCGGCCACAGAGGTGGACGGGGTTGCGGCTATGGCAGGCAATCTCACAAACGAGCTTTTGAGCCGGGTCGGCGTCAGGGGACTTTCCAGAGGAGCCAGGGTGGAAGTGTCCGGGAAAAAGGTTAAGGTGGGTCTTGCGGTCACCATGGAGTACGGTTACAATATTCCGGCCACATGCCAGAGAGTGCAGACGAGAGTGAAGGGTGCGATTGAGAATATGACCGGTCTGGAAGTGCTGGACGTGAACATCCGTATTGCCGGTATCAATGTGACAAAGGATAAGTAGTTACTATTTATGGGGCAGGGATACGCATTTACTGCGTATTCCGTGAGAACATGATGCAGGAGTGAGGGGCGGTTTTTGCGAAGCAAAATCTGGAATACCGCCCCGAAATGTTACGAATAGTAACGACAAATAGGACGAGTGGCAGGCTATGAGCAGAAGAGAATTACGTGAACAGATATTTAAGCTGTTGTTCCGGGTGGAATTTAATAAAATGGAAGATATGCCGGAGCAGGAGGAGCTGTTCTTTGAGGATGAAGACGCAGCGACGGATGGGGACGCCGCATATGTCTCAGAGAAATATCACAAAATTTCCGGGAAGCTTTCTGAGATTGACGCGCTTTTAAACGAGAAAGCTTCGGGGTGGGATACCGGCAGAATGAGTAAAGTCGATCTGACGATCCTGCGTCTTGCCGTCTATGAAATCTGTTATGATGAGGATGTTCCCACCGGCGTTGCGATCAATGAGGCGGTGGAGCTTGCTAAAAAATTCGGGCAGGATGCTTCCTACGGATTCGTAAACGGCGTTTTGGCCAAATTCGCATAAGAGGCAGATGTATGCAGAACGTATACACAGTGGCACAGGTCAATTCCTATATCAGGAATATGTTCACACAGGATTTTATGCTGCAAAGAGTCCGGATCAGGGGTGAGGTCAGTAACTGTAAGTATCATACCTCCGGACATATTTATTTTACGCTGAAAGATGAAAAAAGTGCAATATCATGCGTTATGTTTTCTTCTGACAGAAAGGGGCTTCCTTTCCGCATGACGGAGGGACAGCAGATCATTGTAAGCGGCAGTGTGGACGTCTATGAGCGCGACGGAAAATACCAGCTATACGCCAGGCAGATAGAGTTGGACGGTATCGGCGCGCTATACGGGAAATATGAGCGGCTGAAAGCGGAGCTTGCGGAGCGGGGGATGTTTGCCGAAGAGTATAAGCGGCCGATTCCCCGCTATATCAGGGTATTGGGTGTGGTTACTGCAGAGACGGGGGCGGCGGTGCGCGATATCATCAATGTGGCGACCAGAAGGAACCCTTATGTACAGGTCATTCTCTACCCGGCCATCGTGCAGGGCGAGGCGGCGGTTCCCAGCATCATAAACGGGATCCGCGCGTTGGAAAGGCTGCGGGTGGACACCATCATTGTGGGGCGGGGCGGCGGTTCCATCGAGGATCTCTGGGCATTCAATGAGGAGGCGGTGGCGCAGGCCGTCTTCGACTGCAGCGTCCCGATTATCTCTGCGGTAGGGCATGAGACGGACGTGACGATCACGGACTTTGTGGCGGATCTGCGTGCGCCCACGCCGTCTGCGGCGGCGGAGCTTGCGGTCTGTGATTTCGGACAGCTGGAGGAGCGGATGAACGAGTATGCCTGCACCATGCAGCATCTGTGCAGGAGAACGGTATCAGGCTGCCGGAACAGGGCAGAACAGTACAGGGTGCGGCTGCGCTATCTGAGCCCGCTGTACACCCTGCGCACGAAAAAGACCCAGTCGGCATCGCTGGAGGAGCGTCTGCAGGGGGCGATGGAGAGAAAGCTGCAGGAGATGAGACACAGGCTTGCGCTGTATGCCGCGCAGATGAAAGGGCTGTCGCCGCTGGACAAGCTGAGTCAGGGGTACGCCTACGCGGCCGACGTGGACGGAAAGACCCTGTCCTCCGTGGAACAGGTGGCAGTTGGGGAACAGATCCGGGTCTATGTGAAGGACGGCAGTCTTTTGGCACAGGTACAGGAGAAAGAGCATGGCTAAAAAGAAGGAAGCAGATAAGACAGAAAAAGATAAGAAAGAAATAGATAAGATGGAAAAAGAACAGGCGTTATCATTGGAGGATGCGTTTGCGCAGATAGAGGAAGTGATCGGACGGCTGGAGACGGAGGACATCACACTGGAACAGTCCTTTGCAGAGTATAACCGGGGAATGGCGCTTTTGGCACAGTGTAATGCAACCATAGACCGGGTGGAAAAGAAAGTGCTTAAGATCAACGAGGACGGTGGACTGGATGAATTTTAAAGAGGAACTGGAGAAGAAAACGGGAGAAGTGGAGGCAGTCGTGAAACGCTATCTCCCCGCACAGGAAGGATATCAGCGCAGGGTGTTGGAGGCGATGGACTATGCGGTGTCAGCGGGAGGGAAGAGACTGCGGCCTCTGCTGATGCGGGAGACGGCAGCCCTGTTTGGTGAGGCAGGAGAGGGGTTGTCCTGTTTTATGGCGGCCATCGAATTTATCCACACCTACTCTCTCATTCACGACGATCTGCCGGCTCTGGACAATGACGATTATCGCAGAGGCAGGAAAACAACCCATGTGGTATACGGGGAAGATATCGCCGTGATTGCCGGGGACGGTCTTTTGAACTATGCCTACGAGACAGCCCTTCGCGCGTTCGACAAGGCGGAGACGATAGAGGCGTATCAGCGCACAGCGCACGCCATGCATATCCTGGGAAGAAAAGCCGGTGTCTACGGTATGGTGGGCGGCCAATGCGCGGATCTTCTGGCGGATAAGCCGGAGGCGGAAGTGACAAAGGACGTGCTTTTGTTCATCCATAAAAATAAAACCGCCGCGCTGATTCAGGCGGCAATGACGATAGGAGCCGTGCTTGCGGGAGCTGACGAAAAGGCGGTAGCGCAGATCGAACGGTGCGCGGAAAATATCGGCGTCGCCTTTCAGATTCAGGACGATATTCTGGATGTGACGGGCAGCCCGGAGGTGCTTGGGAAGCCGACGGGAAGTGATGAGAAGAACCACAAACTGACTTATGTGACGATGCATGGTCTGGAGGAGTCGAAAAGACAGGTGGAGGCGCTTTCCGGGGAAGCGGTCGGGATATTGCGGACGTTTCCGCATAGAAACGCATTTCTGGAAACTTTGGCGGAGCAGTTGATTTACAGAGAAAAATAAGGGGCACAGATTTAAGATTCCGCCGGGGCGGAATCATGGGGGTTAGTATGTTACTGGAGCAGATAGCACAGACAAATGATATCAAACAGATCGCGCCGGAGGATTACGGCGTACTTGCGGAGGAAATCAGGAAATTCCTGATTCAGACCATCAGTGTGACCGGCGGGCATCTTGGTTCTAATCTTGGGGCGGTGGAACTGACCATGGCGCTCCATTTGTTTTTAAACCTGCCGGAGGACAAGCTGATCTGGGATGTGGGACATCAGTCCTATACCCATAAGATCCTGACGGGACGCAGGGACGGTTTTGTGAACCTGCGGAAATTCGGCGGCATGAGCGGTTTTCCGAAGAGAAAGGAGAGCGACTGCGACTGTTTTGATACAGGGCACAGTTCCACCTCCATATCGGCGGGACTCGGGATGGTGAAGGCGAGAGATATCCAGGGCGGAAACAATACCATTGTCTCCGTGATCGGGGACGGGTCGCTTACCGGCGGCATGGCTTACGAGGCTTTGAACAACGCTTCCAGACTGGAGACGAACTTTATCATTGTCTTAAACGACAATAACATGTCTATCTCCGAGAATGTGGGCGGCGTTTCCAAGTACCTGAACAATATCCGGACGGCGGACATGTATCTGGATTTAAAGGAGGGGATTTATAATTCCCTGCGCGGCAAGCCAAAGTACGGGGATAAGGTGGTAAGCCAGATCAGGCGCGCTAAGAGCAGCTTTAAGCATCTGGTGGTGCCCGGCATGTTTTTTGAGGATATGGGGATTACCTATCTGGGTCCGGTGGACGGACACAATATTCAGGAAATGGTACATATCTTCCGTGAGGCAAGGAAGGTAAAAAAGGCGGTGCTCGTCCATGTCATTACCCAGAAGGGCAGAGGATATGCGCCTGCGGAGCGGCATCCGGCCAGATTTCACGGAGCGGAGCCTTTCGATGTCGAGACAGGAATTCCCAGCTCCCCCAAGGCGAAGGCGAATTACACGGATATTTTTTCTACGGTTATGTGCAAGCTGGGACAGCGGGACGAGAAGGTGGTAGCGATCACGGCGGCTATGCCAGACGGCGTGGGGCTAAAGCGGTTCCGCAATATGTATCCGGAGCGGTTTTTTGACGTGGGGATCGCGGAGGAACATGCGGTAACCTTTGCGGCGGGGCTGGCGGCGGGCGGATTAAAGCCCATCGTGGCAATCTACTCTTCCTTTTTGCAAAGAGCCTATGACCAGATCCTGCACGACGTCTGTATACAGAACCTGCCTGTGGTATTCTGCATCGACAGAGCGGGACTTGTGGGGAGCGACGGAGAGACGCATCAGGGGCTGTTTGATCTGTCTTACCTGTCGTCCATACCGAATATGCATGTGATGGCGCCCAAGAATAAGTGGGAGCTTTCCGATATGATCAAGTTTGCGGTGGAGCTTGGCGCCCCGATTGCCATCCGCTATCCGAGGGGGGAGGCTTTTGACGGTCTGAAAGAGCACCGGGCGCCCATTGTCTACGGAAAGAGCGAGACGCTGTTTGAGGAGAAAGATATTCTGCTTCTGGCGGTGGGCAGTATGGTGAAGGTGGCGCTCACGGTGCGGGAGAGACTGAAAGAAAAAGGATTTTCCTGCTCGCTGGCAAACGCCCGCTTTGTGAAGCCCATTGACGAGGAGCTGATCCGGGAGGCGTGCAGGAACCACAGACTGATCGTTACGATGGAGGAGAATGTGGCGAGCGGCGGCTTCGGCGACCGTGTCAGAGCGTTTGTGGATTCTCTTGGTGTAGAGACGAAAGTGCTCGGCATAGCCATTCCGGACGAGTATGTGGAGCATGGAAATGTAGAGCTTTTGAAGCAGGAGACAGGTATCGACGCGGTGTCTGTGGAAGAAAAGGTGACGGCACTCTGGCGGATGAAGGCGGATAAGCAGGAAAGATGAAAGAAAGACTGGATGTAATTCTGGTCAGACAGGGACACGCACCTTCCCGTGAGAAGGCGAAAGCGCTTCTCATGGCGGGAAATGTGTTTGTCGATAACCAGCGGGAAGACAAGGCCGGTACCCTGTTTGACGAGAGCAAAATAAAGATAGAGGTGAAGGGCAGACAGCTTCCCTATGTGAGCAGGGGTGGTCTGAAACTGGAGCGGGCCATCGGGCAGTTTCCGATTTGTATTCAGGATAAGGTCTGTATGGATATCGGCGCTTCCACCGGCGGGTTTACGGACTGTATGCTGCAAAACGGCGCGGGGAAGGTATACGCGATAGATGTGGGTCACGGGCAGCTCGACTGGAAACTGAGAAACGATGAGCGGGTGGTTTGTATGGAAAAGACCAATTTCCGCTATGTGACGGACGAGGACATCAGGGAGCCTGTTGACTTTGCGTCGGTGGACGTCTCGTTTATCTCCCTGACCAAGATCCTGATTCCCGCGAGGAAACTTTTGCGGCAGGGGGGAGAAATGGTCTGTCTGATCAAGCCCCAGTTTGAAGCGGGACGTGAAAAGGTCGGGAAAAAAGGCGTGGTGCGAGATCAGAAGGTGCATGGAGAAGTGGTGCGGCGGATTGTCGATTACGCGGATATGATCGGCTTTTCGGTGAAAGGGCTGACCTATTCGCCGATTAAAGGGCCGGAGGGAAACATTGAGTATCTGATGTGGCTGGAGAAGCGCAGCGAAATTCCGGCGGGGATTCTGGAGCTGTCGGAAAAAGAGGCGATTGACGCGCTTCTTGCCCTGACCGCATCCGGAAAGGGCATTTCACAGGAAGAAGAACAGGCGGCGCGGATTGTGGCGTTGGTTGAGGAGGCGCACGGCGCGCTGGACGAGGCGAAATAGCGGATGAAGAAGTTTTATCTGATTACCAACGAGTCGAAAGACCCTGCTGGCGTGTTTACGAATAAAATAACGGATATGATTAAAAGGCATGGCGGGGAAGCCGTCTGTGTCAAAAACGAGAGACAGGCTCTTGCAGAAACAAAGATGACGGGGGTGGACTGCGCGCTTGTCCTCGGCGGGGACGGCACGCTGCTTCGCGCGGCGGGAAATATGCTGGACAGCGACATTCCCCTTTTGGGCATCAATCTCGGCACGCTTGGCTATCTGGCGGAGGTGGAGAGCGGCAGCGCCGAGGAGGCGGTGGAGAAACTTTTAAAGGATGAGTTTGTCAGGGAGGAGCGGATGATGCTCTCCGGCAGGGTGCTGACGGGAGAGGGGGAGGAGCGGTACGCGCTGAACGATATCGTGATTTCCCGCTGCGGTTCCCTGCAGATTCTGAATGTCCGCATCTATGTGAACGACCGTTTTTTAAACGATTACTGTGCGGACGGCGTGATTGTGGCCACGCCCACGGGTTCTACGGGGTATAATCTTTCGGCAGGCGGCCCCATTGTGGAACCGTCGGCCAGACTGTTACTTTTGACGCCTATCTGTCCGCATACCTTAAATACCCGCAGCATCGTTTTCTCGCCGGAGGACGAGATTACGGTGGAGATTCCGGAGGGAAAGGACGGACACGAGCAGGTGGTGGAAGCCAATTTTGACGGCAGCAATACCATAACGCTTCGGACAGGGGACCGCGTCCGGATCCGCCGTTCCGATAAGACAACGGGGATAGTCAGGCTGAATACGGAGAGCTTTTTGACGGTGCTTCATAAAAAAATGAGTGAAGTAATATAGGAAAGGAGTAACTGTTCACCGTGAAAGCACTGAATAATTATGAAAAGGATTTGGGCGTGTTATGAAAAAGAAGAGGCACGAGAAGATTATAGAGCTGATCACACAGAATGAGATAGAGACGCAGGAGGAGCTGGTGGAGCGGCTGCGGGCAGACGGATATGAGGTCACGCAGGCTACCGTGTCCAGAGATATCAGGGAACTAAAGCTCTCCAAGATTCCAAACGGCAGCGGGAGGCAGAAGTATGTGGCCTTCGGCGGGGAGGAAGTGCATCTGGGCGACAAGTACGGCAGAGTTTTGAAGGAAGGGTATGTGTCCATGGAACTGGCGCAGAATCTCCTGGTATTAAAGACCGTGTCCGGTATGGCGATGGCTGTGGCGGCGGCGGTGGACGCCATGAAGATTGAGGAGGTCGTTGGCTGCATCGCCGGGGATAACACGGTGATGATGGCGATGAGAAGTGAGCAGGACGCCAGAATCGTGATGGAGAAGATCGGCAGAATGGTGGGTTAGTGTGAGAAGTACTTCTAATCGCTCGCAGCAAAGGCTGCTTCGCGAAGAAGTACTAGATTTGCTTCGCAAATCACTCTCACACAGGAGAATGCCGAAAAGCGGGCATTCTCCGTATCGATTTGATAGACAGACTGAAAAGAGGGTAGAATGTTACAGAGCTTATATGTGAAAAATCTGGCTTTGATTGACGAAACGGAGGTAACCTTCGGCGGCGGGCTCAATATACTGACGGGAGAAACCGGTGCCGGGAAGTCCATTATTATCGGTTCCATCAATCTGGCGCTGGGCGCCAAGGCAGATAAGGAGATGATCCGTTCCGGGGCGGAGTACGCGCTTGTGGAGCTGGTGTTCACCGTGGAGGATCCCGCGCAGGTCAGGGCCATTCAGGATATGGAGCTTTCGCTGGAGGAAGGACAGCTTATCCTGCAAAGAAAGATCATGGAAAACCGCAGCCAGTGTAAAGTCTGCGGGGAGACGGTGACTGCCAGACAGCTCAGACAGCTCTCGGAGATTTTGATTGACATTCACGGGCAGCATGAGCACCAGTCGCTGTTAAAGGAGGCGAAGCAGTTGGAAATACTGGACGCCTACGCAGGAAGCGGTCTTTCGGAGAAAAAGAAGCGGCTTTGCGAAGCTTACCGGCAGTATCGGGAAAAATGCCGGGAACTGTCCGAGAATGAGACGGATGAAGAGACGCGCAAACGAGAGTGCTCTCTGGCGGAGTTTGAGTGCCGGGAGATCGAGGAGGCGGCGCTTGTCCCTGGGGAGGACGAGGAGGTTGAGCGTGCATATCAGCGGATGAGCAATGCCAGAAAGATCGAGGAGGCGGCGGTTGGCGCACATGCCCTGTGCGGCTATGAAAACAGCGGTGCGGGAAGTGTGATCGCGCGGGCGCTTCGGGAAATACGGTCTGTCTCCGCTTATGACGAGACACTTAAGGAGTACGAGAAGCAGCTTCTGGACATTGACAGCCTTTTGAATGATTATAACAGGGGGATGGCGGAGTATCTTTCCGGACTGGAGTTTGACGCGGGGCTGTTTGAGCGGACGGAAACGCGGCTGAACCTGATAAACCGTTTGAAGTCAAAATATGGGAATACCGTGGAGGAGATTCTTGACTATCGGGAGCGCGCGCTGGAAACCATAGAAAAGTATGAGGATTACGATGCTTACAGGGCAGCTCTCGAGAAGGAGACGGCTGCGCTTAAGAAAAAGGCGGTGGCACTTTCGGAGGAGATTTCCGCCCGCCGGAAGAAAAATGCCGGGGCCCTTTCCGAAAAGATGCGAAAGGCGCTTACCGATCTGAATTTTGAACAGGCGGTTTTCGAGATTCAGGTGGAGGCTGAGGAGGAACGGCTTTCTGAAAACGGCTATGACAGGGTTCGTTTTTTGATTTCCACGAATCCCGGAGAACCGGTGAAGGAGCTTTCACAGGTGGCCAGCGGCGGAGAACTGTCCCGCATCATGCTGGCGCTTAAGACAGTGCTGGCGGATAAGGACGAGATCGAAACGCTCATTTTTGATGAAATTGATACCGGAATCAGCGGCAGAACGGCGTGGAAAGTATCGGAAAAAATGGGAATTTTAGGCAGGGGGCACCAGTTGATCTGTATTACGCATCTGCCTCAGATTGCGGCGATGGCTGACACCCACTTTGTCATAGAAAAGCAGGTGGAGGACAACCGTTCCATTACCAGAATCAGGGAGCTTGGGCAGGAGGAGAGCGTGGAAGAACTTGCCAGAATGCTGGGCGGCGACGCGATTACGGAGAGCGCGCTGAAAAATGCCGGGGAAATGAAAGAATTGGCAGGAAAAACAAAAAAAACTTAAAATGAAAAAATAAGATTCTTCACATACTAGAAAGGACATACTGTAAAGTGTGTCCTTTCATGCGTTACACAGAAAAAAAAGAGAGGAATGTGAAGAGTGGGCAATTCAGTATATATGAATGAACAACAGGAGAGAAAATACAGGGGGTTTTTGTGGCTGTTGCTTCTGGCGGGCGTAGCTGCGCTTCTTTTTACGATATATGTTTCCTATCTGGATAAGATTCCGTCGCAGATCCGGATCCGCGCAGGGGTGGAGCAGGAGTTCGACTTCCGGGTACCGGTGTCGGGTGAGATTTACCGCTCGGCCGAGGAGGCAGCGCCGGTGGCTTCCGTGACGGATGTGGACGCGCAGGACGAGGCGTATCTTCTGGCTGGGGAGGGCAAAGAGACGGAGAGTATTCATGTGGATTTTGCCCGCACCGTAAAATTAAAGGCGAATGAGATCGATACTTATCAGATGGATCTGAAACTGTTTGGCGTCCTTCCTTATAAAAATGTGGATATCGAGGTGATTCAGGATAAAATGCTGATTCCTTCGGGGCTGCCCATCGGTATTTATGTGAAGACGGACGGCGTGCTCGTGGTGGGAATCGGAGAGTTTGAGAGCAGCGGGGGAGACACCATATCCCCAGCCAGATATGTGCTGCAAAAGGGAGATTACATTCTGGAATGCAACGGGGAAGCCGTGGAGAATAAAAAACAGTTTATCAGCATGGTCGAGACGTCCGAAGGGGAGGACCTGGTGCTTACCATCAGGAGAAACAGTGAAATAACGGATGTTTGTATAAACGCCGGAAAGAACCGCATGGAGGAGTGGAAGCTGGGGATCTGGATTCGGGATAACGCGCAGGGAATCGGCACCATGACTTACGAGGGCACGGACAGTACCTTCGGCGCTTTGGGACACGGCATCAACGATGTGGACACGTCGATTCTGATGAATCTGGAAGAGGGGACGCTTTACCGGACGGAGATTGTGGGCATTACGAGAGGCGCAAACGGCGCGCCCGGGGAGTTGACGGGATACATCGAATATGACAGCGACAATGTGATCGGGGAGATCACGGAAAATACGGCAGAGGGGATTTTCGGGTACTGCGACGAGGAGCTGGTGGCAAATTCGGTTTACGAGCCTGTACCGATCGCCTTAAAGCAGGAGATCGTGCTGGGACCCGCCCAGATCATCTGTTCCGTCTCAGGGGAGCCGGAGTTTTATGACGTGGAGATCGTGGAGGTCAATCAGGAGCACGAGAACGTGAACAGGGGAATTGTGATCCGCGTGGTCGACGAAAAGCTTCTGATGCTGACGGGAGGAATCATTCAGGGCATGAGCGGCAGCCCCATCATCCAGAGCGGTAAGCTGGTGGGAGCGGTGACCCACGTGCTGGTAAATGATTCCACGAAAGGGTATGGTATTTTTATAGAAGAGATGCTGACACACTGACGCACTGTACAAATATAAATCTATCAAATTTCCTATAGACAAAGGTTGACAAGGAAAGAGATTTCTTTATATAATTTTTTTAGTAGCAGTAAAACGTTTAATCTACTATCATACAGTACGAATAATCAATCAGGACAAGGAGTGAGTGACATGAGAAAGGTAAAGTTTGGACTGAGTGGTAAGATTACAGCATGTATTTTGACAGTGCAGATTATTGTTATGGCGGCGATGGTGCTTTTTATCGGCAATGCGATTACCAACGACACGAGAAGAAGCACCACGAACAGCATGGAGACGGTGGTGGAGGAGCGAAGCCGGATCATTGAGAATTATGTGCAGGAAGTGGAGCAGACGCTCACGGCTTACAGCCGGGCCGGAGAGATTATGGCGGTTCTGAAAAATCCCACCGACGAAGCGGCGGTGGCGGCGGCGCAGGCTTACACGGAAAAGTTCTCCGCGGACGTGAGTAATCTGGAGGGCCTTTATGTGAGCGAATGGAACACCCATGTGCTGGCTCACACGAATGCGGCGGTGGTGGGAATCACCACCAGAGAGGGAGAGCCGCTAAAGGCACTGCAGGACGCGCTGCTCGCCGCGGACGGCGTATATAATACAGGTATTATCATCTCGCCCGCCAGCGGACAGCAGATCGTGTCGATCTATCGGGCGGTTTTGGATGAGAATGGCAGTCCCGTCGGTTTGGTGGGCGGCGGTGTGTTCACCACGGGACTGATTCAGGTTTTGGATTCCCTTACCATGCAGGGAATGGAAAATGCGCAATACTGCATGGTAAATGTGAAAGACGGTCAGTACATATTCTGCGAGGATAGCGAAAAGGTCGGGACTGAGGCAGAGGAGGAGTATATCCACAGCCTTTGCGCGAAATATGCCGGGGCAGCAGGAAACGACATGGGATTTACGGAATATACAAAAGACGGCAGGGACAATATCGCCACCTACTATTATATGGCGAACCGGGGCTGGCTCTTTATTGTGTCTGACAGAGAGTCAGAGATCTTTGCAACGACGGACAGACTGAAACGTATTATGATGTATATGGGTGCGGCGGCGCTTGTGGTTCTGCTTGTGGTTTCCGGCGTGATTATCAGAGGGCTTATGAAACCGCTTGGAGCCATTGAGGAGAGCATTGTGGCGCTGCAGCAGTTTAATATAGCGGACAATGCCGTGATTCAGAAGCATATTCAGAGGAGCGACGAGCTTGGCTGCATCGCGCAGGCTACCGACGGACTGATTCATTCCCTGCAGTCCATATCGGACACCTTAAACGACTGTTCCCGCTCCCTCAATGAGAAGGCCGAGAGTATGCGGGAATCTGCCCAGTCTCTGGCGGACGACACTTCGGATAACATTGCGGCTACGGAGGAGTTGTCGGCATCCATGGACAACACAAATACGCTTGTCCAGAATGTAAATTCGGAGATTGACAGCATCAACCGTCTGGTGGATCAGATTCTGGACGGTATCCGGTCCTCGGTGAACACCAGCGATCAGGTGATCGACAGTGCGATAGATATGAAGGACAAAGCGAATTTTGCTTATCGGAACGGAGAGGAAAAGCTGGATGAGACGAAGGCAGCCGTTGAGGAGGCGATTGAGAAGTTAAAGAGTCTGACTAAGATCAATGAACTTGCGGCGGAGATTTTGAGTATAGCAGGCAAGACCAATCTGCTCTCCCTCAATGCTTCTATCGAGGCGGCAAGAGCGGGTGAAGCGGGAAGAGGGTTTGCCGTGGTGGCTGGCTCCATAGCCAATCTGGCGGAGACATCCAAGGAGACGGCGTCCTCTATTCAGGATATCTGTGGGGAGGCCAACAGCAGTATTGCTACCGTCAATACATGCTTTGACTCGATTATCTCTTTTATTGAGCAGGATGTGGTGGTGCAGTTCAAAGGCTTTGCGGAGAAGTCGACAAATTACAGCGAGGCTGTGAGCGGGATCAAGGATAAGCTGGACGAGATGCTTGCGGCAGTCGGAAGGCTGGAGGGCTCCGTGGCGCAGATAGCCGGGAATGCCAGCAATGTGAGCGTAATTATGGCGGAGAATCAGACCGCCATCGGCACGATTGTGGAGAAGAATGAGACGACGGCTGTGATAGCGGAGGAAACGCAGGATCAGTCTATACAAAACAGGGATATGGCGGATCATCTTGGAGAGATTGTCGGAAGATTTCACAGGTAGATCCGAAGCGGGTTTACAATCGTAAGTGGACGCAGGCGTTTAACCTGCGTCCGTTTGCCCTGTGCGCATGTTTTCAATGGGTTAAAGTCCGGAATCCGTTCAGTAGTGGGAAAGATATAGCCGAAAGCAGCGGGCCCGTCGTGAGACAGAAGCTGAAACAGGTTATAAGGCATAGAAAGGCAGAGAGAGGTTATGGTGACAATCAGGGAGATTGCGGAAGAATGCGGTGTTTCCGTGGCGACGGTATCCAATGTCGTAAACGGAAGAGCGAATGTGGGGGTGGAGACAAGAAAGAAAGTGCTGGAGGCCGTCAGGCAGAAGGGGTATCGTCCGGATTACGCGGCAAGGGGGCTGCGAAAGAGAAAGACCAATATCATCGGTATTATCGCGGAGGATGTGGCGCAGTTTACCACGCCGGCCATTCTGGAAGGGGCGATGGCGTACTGTGAGGAGAAAAAGTATCGGACGATGATCCAGAATCTGCGGCTGTACGCCAGATGGGGCGAGAGCTGGTATGACAATGAGACCGCCTATAATGCCGTCGTCAGCGCCGTTATGCAGGAGATGCTCTCGATCAGGGTGGACGGTCTTCTTTTTATTGCGGGACATGCCAGAAACATAGGGTATTTTTCGGATGCCATGCCGATTCCCACCGTGATGGCTTACGCCTACACCCGTTCGGCTCACACGCCGGCTGTGGTCATAGACGATGAGAGGGCCGCCTGCGAGATGACGAGATATCTGATAGACATGGGACACCGCAGAATCGGCGTTTTGGGAGGCAGAGAAAATAACATACATACCAGAAGCCGCTTAAGAGGGTATCAGAAGGCCCTCTTTGAAGAAAATATCCTGTATAATCCGGGATGGGTGCGTTACGGAGATTGGGAGAGGGAATCCGGCTACCGGATGGCGGGCAGTCTCCTTAAAGAAGGTATAACGGCTGTTTTTTGTATGAATGACCGGATGGCCGGCGGTGTGTACGCGTATTTTAAGGAGCAGGGGGTCCGGGTGGGAGAGGATATTGCCGTGGCTGGTTTTGACAATCATGAGCTGGCGCAGTTTTGCAGTCCCGGACTGACAACGATGGAGCTGCCGCTTGGTGAAATAGGGACGGAGGCCGCGGCTATTCTGATCGAGCGTCTGGAGGCGGAGGAGGAAAATCTGATAAATACCGTTCTGGAGCGGCGCATTGCCTGCAGACTGGTTGAGCGGGAGTCCGTGAAACGGATTTTTATGTAATGCGATGCCTAAATATTCCCCATATCCTCAAAAACGTTTATAATAGTGGGAAGAGATGCTCTGGCGATAAAAAGGGGAAAATGGAGGAAACAGATGGAAACATTAAATGTGACGGCGGCGGGAGATCAGGAGCAGGTTTATCGGATTCTGGATAATCTGATCCGTGCAAACAAGGAATTTCGTATTCTGATAACGGTTCCCTCGGGCGAGCCGGGCAAAGAAAAACAGGAAAAAAGGGCGGAAGCGCCGGAGTTATCGGAAACCGGGGAACGGGATCTGGAAAAGGACGTGACGGACATGATTCACGAGATCGGCGTGCCGGCTCATATCAAAGGATATCAGTATCTGAGGGAAGCAATCATGATGTCGGTGGAGGATGTGGAGATGCTTGGCTCCATCACGAAGATTCTTTATCCGACCATTGCCAAGAAATACCAGACGACTCCCAGCCGGGTGGAGCGGGCGATTCGTCACGCGATAGAGGTGGCCTGGTCAAGAGGGCGGATGGAGACGCTTGATGCGCTTTTCGGGTATACGATCAACACGGGAAAAGGCAAGCCGACCAACTCGGAGTTTATCGCACTGATTGCGGACAAGATCCGGTTGCAATACCGGCGTTAAATAAATTTTAGCGTTTGCTAAAATTCAAAATAATCCTTTTATTGCCACCCGAAATATTGTATACTGTTGTTTAGGAGTTCATACGGCATGTCTGTATGAGGAATAGCATGTTACAGTTGGAGGGTTGTCATGAAAAAAATTTTATTTGTCGCGTCGGAGGGCGTACCTTTTATTAAAACAGGCGGGTTGGCGGACGTGGTCGGCTCTCTGCCCAAGTGTATTGACAAGCAGTATTTTGATGTGCGGGTGATTCTGCCGAAGTATACCTGTATGAAACAGGAGATGAAGGATAAGCTCACCTACAAAACCCATTTTTACATGGATTTTCACTGGAAAGAGGAGTATGTGGGGATTCTGGAGGCGGAAGTCGACGGGGTAAAATATTATTTTATTGATAACGAGAGTTATTTTAATGGGTTTCAGCCTTACAGCGATAACGCGCTGTTTGAGATCGAAAAGTATGCCTTTTTCTGTAAGGCGGCGCTGTGTATTCTTCCGGTGATTGATTTCAGACCGGAGCTGATTCACTGTCACGACTGGCAGACCGGTCTGATTCCGGTATACTTAAAGGAGCGGTTTCAGGGCGGAGAGTTCTACCGTGGCATTAAGACCGTTATGACCATTCACAATCTGAAATTTCAGGGCAAGTGGAGCGTGAAGGAAGTAAAGGAGATCACGGGACTTCCGGGGTATTTCTTTACTGCGGATAAGCTGGAGGCATACAAGGATGCGAACCTCTTAAAAGGCGGTCTGGTTTATGCGGACGCTATCACCACGGTCAGCGATACATATGCGGAGGAGATCAAGACGGCGTTCTACGGCGAGGGCTTAAACGGCCTGCTCTGTGCAAGGGCGGGAGATCTGCGTGGTATCGTAAACGGTATTGATTATGATGACTTTAATCCGGAGACGGATAAGCACATAGATTTCAGGTACAATGCGGCTAATTTCCGCAAAGAAAAAGTGAAGAACAAGCGCGCGCTGCAGGAAGAGCTCGGTTTAAATCAGGATGACAAGGCTATGATGCTGGGCGTCGTTTCGAGACTGACGGGACAGAAGGGATTTGATCTGATCGCCTATATCATGGATGAGCTGTGTCAGGATAATGTGCAGCTTGTGGTGCTCGGTACGGGCGAGGAGCAGTACGAAAACATGTTCCGCCATTTTGACTGGAAGTATCACGGCAAGGTGTCGGCGAACATTTACTATTCGGATGCGCTTTCCCACAAGATCTATGCGGCCAGTGATGCGTTCCTTATGCCGTCGCTCTTTGAGCCATGCGGCTTAAGCCAGTTGATGTCCCTGCGCTACGGCACGGTGCCGATTGTGCGTGAGACCGGTGGCCTGAAAGATACGGTGCAGCCCTACAACGAGTATGAGGGCAGCGGCACAGGCTTTTCCTTTACGAATTACAATGCCCATGAAATGCTTGGCACGATCCGTTACGCGGAGCATATCTATTATGATAAGAAGCGGGAATGGAATAAGATCGTGGACAGAGGCATGGCGGCAGACTTCTCGTGGCATGTGTCCGCGAAGAAATATCAGGAAATGTATGACTGGCTGATTGGATAGGGGCATGGAAGATCCGAAGAAAAAAAGCACGTTTGTGTTTCAGGCGGGCATTCTGGCAGCAGCCGGAATGCTCGTCAAAGTGATCGGCCTGATATACAGAAGTCCTCTTCTTTCCATTATCGGGATTGAGGGCAACGGGTATTACAACGCGGCGATCAATATCTATACAATTATATTATTGATTTCCTCCTACAGCATCCCCTCGGCGATCTCAAAGGTGATTGCCCAGCGGCTTGCGTTTAAGGAATATCGGAATGCACAGAGGGTTTTTGTCTGTGCACTTCTCTATGTTCTGGTGGTGGGCGGCGTCGCCTCGATTCTGACTTTCGTGGGGGCGCCTTTTCTCGTGGAAAAGAATCCGAATGCGGTGCTGGCGCTTCGCGTGTTGTCACCGACTATCTTTTTTTCGGGATTCTTAGGTGTGCTTCGCGGTTTCTTTCAGGCCCACGGTTCCATGGTACATACTTCCATTTCTCAGATTTTAGAGCAGATTCTGAATGCGGCGGTCAGCATTCTGGCGGCGAAACTTCTGATCGGGTTTGCGGTGAACGGGGACGCAACCACGCGCGCCATCTACGGTTCGGCAGGGTCAGCTCTGGGAACCAGCGCGGGCGTGCTGACCGGCCTTCTTTTCATGTTCGGGATGTACCGCTTAAACAGCGGCGTGCTTAAAAGACGGGTGGAGCGTGATAAATCCTGGCATGAGGAAAGCTACAAAGAGATTTTTAAGGTGATCTTTACGATTGTCACGCCTTTCATTCTCAGTACCTTTATCTATAACTGTACGACAGTGGTCAATATGTACATCTATCTTTATATTATGGATTATAAAAAGATGGATCCGATTCTGGCGAGCAATCATTACGGTATTTTTTCGGGGCTTGCGGTGGCGGTGGTAAACATTCCGATTGCCATTGCCTCCGCCATGTCCTCCGCCATTATCCCGGGAGTGGCGGCGTCCTATGTGAAAGGTACGGTTGCGCAGACAAGAAAGCAGGTGACGCGGGCGATCCAGATGACCATGCTGATTGCGATTCCGGCTGCGGTGGGCATTGCCGCGCTCCCCAAACCGATTATGCAGTTTATCTTTCCCCAGAAGGAATCCCTTGACATTGCTTCCGGTCTTCTGGCTGCTCTTTCCGTGACGGTCGTGCTCTACAGCCTGTCCACACTGACCAATGCGGTTTTGCAGGGGATCGGGAAGGTGAACACGCCGGTTATTCACGCGGCGTTGGCGCTGGCGATTCAGGTGGCGGGGCTGGCTGCGCTTCTTCTTTATACGGATATAGAGCTTTATGCGCTGGCGGCGGCGAACGTCATTTATTCGCTGGTGATGTGCGTCTTAAACCACCTGTCTGTGAGAAAGCATCTGGAGTACCGCATGGATGTGGTTAAATTGTTTTTGAAGCCATTGTTTGCGGCGGTTATCATGGGAGCGGCGGTTTTTGGCGTATATCACGGACTGATCCTGCTGATTCCGGTGAGCCGGGTGGTGCTTTTATTCGCCATCGGTATCGGGGTCTGCGTTTACGGTGCGGTGCTGCTTTTGATCGGCGGGGTGAGCAGGGAGGAGCTGCTTGCATTTCCCAGAGGATATACACTGGTGCATATCGCTGAAAAATTACACCTGTTATCAGATGAACCGGAAGGAACGGGAAAAAAGAAAAAGAGGCGGAGAAAGAGGAAAAGACGGAAAAAGAGGCGGGCATCGTTATGAGAAAAAGGAACCTGCTTTTGACGATTCTCCTGTGCCTTGCGCTTTTCATGGCAGGCTGCGGCGGTGGAGGAGCGGAAAAAGGCGCTTTACTGAAAATGACCTTTCTGGATACGGGCAAATCGGACTGCATCGTGATCGAAGCGGGGGAGAGCGTCGTGGTGAACGATACGGCGGATGCGGACGATGCGGCGGCGATCTGTGCCTTTCTGGATGAGCGGGGGAAAACAAAGATCGCATATTTGATTCTGAGTCATTTTGATAAGGACCATATCGGCAGTGCGGCGGATCTGGTTTCCCGGTATGAGGTTGGCTGTGTGCTGATGCCGGATTATGAGGAAGATTCGGAAGCATACCGCGCGTTGATGCAGGCGCTTAAGGAGTCAGATACGGAGAGCCGCAGGCTGCGGGCGGCTTATGCTTTTTCGCTTGAGGGGATCGGGTTTTATGTGGATGCGCCCCGTGAGAGGGTCTATGAGAATGACAACAATTACTCGCTGATCACATGCGTTACGAACGGTGAGAACCGGTTTGTGCTGATGGGCGACGCCAAGAAGGCGCGGACGGGAGAATTTCTGGAATCCGAAGAGGCGAAGGGCCGGTTTGATCTGATTAAGATGCCGCACCACGGGAACTATACCAGGAATCTGGAAGCCCTGTTTGAGACGGCGAAGCCCCGCTATGCCGTGCTCACCGCGGATCCGGCGCGTCAGCGGGTGGAGGAGAAGACGGTGAGGCTGTTAGACGAATATGGCTGTGAAGCGTACTACACGGATGAAGGAACCGTCACCGTCATATCCGACGGCAGTCAGGTGCAGGTAAGCCAGCCTTAAAGCCTCTCTGATGAGGCCGCAGTCCGGGAGACTGTACCGTGCAGAGCGAGCTGCCGCCGGAAAGCGTCCGGCAGACAGTCTTTCAGGATAATTCAGAAAGCCCTGAGATGTCGGAGTCGATTGCCATGGAGTAGTTGGTGTAGTACACCACGAATCCGGGCCTGGCCCCGGCCGGTTTTTTTACATGTTTTTTCTGTACATAGTCGATTTCTACCTTGTCCTGTTCGCGTCCTTTGGAATAGTAGGCGGCAAGCCTTGCGGCCTCCTCGAAGGCGCGGTCCGGCACCTCGGCTCCTTCTGTCTTTAAGATCACATGGGAACCGGGAATCTGCTTGGCGTGAAACCACCAGTCGCCCCCGTTAGCGAACCGGAAGGTAAGCTCGTCGTTCTGGAAGTTATTTTTCCCCACATAGATATGAAAACCGTCGCTGCTCACATAGTGGAAGGGCTTACTCGTGATTTTAACTTTTTTGGAACCGCCCTTTCTGCGGATGTAACCGCTCTCGATCAGCTCCTCGCGGATCTGCACAAGGTCTTCCTCATGCATAGCGATATCCAGCGCAGCCAGAATGGATTCCAGATGTGTAATCTCTTCTTTGACCTGTACGGTCAATTCTGAGAGCGCTTCATAGGTTCGTTTCAGTTTCCCGTATTTATCAAAATATTTCTGTGCGTTTTCCTGCGGCGTCAGCGTGTTGTCCAGCGGGATCGTGATGGTCTCGTCCGTGTAATAATTGAGTGCTTCCATGGACTTAGCCTCAGGATCCACGTTGTAGCCGTAGGCGTTGATCAGTTCGCCGTAAACCTTGTATTTGTCTTTCTTTTCCGTATCCTTCATTTGGCGCATCTGCAAATCGTATTTCTTTACATTGCGCTCCAGAGCGGTCTGGACGATTTTACGCAGATCCACGGATTTCTGGCGGATGCGGGTGACCACGCTGCGCTCCGCATAGTAACGTTCCAGCACGCTGCTGATGGAGGAGAAGGTCTGTGATGTTTTGTCGCTGTAGATCGTCAGGGGAAAGGCCGCGTATTCTAACGGCTCCCTGCCGTTGTAGACGATAACGGGAGAAAAATCCCCTCCGGCAATCTGCGCCGCCATGTCGGAAACCGCCTTGTAAACCGCCTGCAAAGCGGGTTCCTCCAGCACATTTGCGGGCATGTCCGCGTCGATGCCGGCCCGGTAGCACAACTCCTGAGCGATGATGGGAGACAGACCCGTGTAGGTGGTGTAGAGCGCCTTGTAGAGCGGCATGGGTTTCTCTTTCATATGGCCGCAGAGGTTTACATAATTCAGGGGTTCGCTGTCTTCCGGCGCTTTGATAAAGCGGGGCATGGCTTCGCGCGTATATTGCCCGGAAAAACGCAGGGGGTTTTGCTTATCCTGTGTATGCGGGATAAAATAAGGACGGCCGGGCAGCACCTCCCGCACGGAACTGACCATGCCGGAAATATGCTTGATGCTGTCTATGATCCGGTCGTGATCGTCGCAGAAGATGATGTTGCTGTGTTTGCCCATGATCTCCACGATCAACTGCTTTTCGCATAAGTCGCCCAGCTCGTTTAAGTGTTCCAGACGCAGCCGGATCACGCGCTCGAGGCCCGGCTGTGAAATAGCGGTGATGCGGGCGTTTTGGAGATGCTTGCGCAGCAGCATACAAAAGCCCGGCGCGGTCATGGGACCCGGCTTGTTTGTTTCCGTCAGGTAGACCATGGGAAGGGAGGCGTCAGCCGATAACAGCAGGCGGTACTGGCTGCCGCCGTTTTTGACGGTGAGCAGCAGCTCGTCGCTTTCCGGCTGGGCGATCTTGTAGATGCGGCCGCCGAGAAGCGTTTCCGAAAGTTCCCTTGTGATATTTGCAATGGTTATGCCGTCAAATGCCATATTTACCTCCGTGCCGGGGCATTTTAAAAAGCCCGCGGATCCAATTTTAAGCTGTTCCCTACTATAGCATAAACGGCAGGGCTTTTCAATCGCTGACGGGCCTGGCCGCGTATGTTTTCCGTCATATTTTTCGGGGAAAACCGGCGCGGTTTCTCTTTCTTGACTATTTTTTCTCTTTACACTATAATAAAAGCTGTATGCGTGGGTCTTTTTGCGCGCATAAGCAGAGTCAGAAAGAGGCACAGGCAGAGCGCATGCCTGCATGCAGATATGCCTGTGACGATTTATGACGAGCAACGCGAATGAGAGATGCGAAGCATCTCGAATCTGCTTATGCAATGTAACTGTGAAGTTTACGTTATGAGAAAGAAGAGTATGACGATGATTAAGAGCATGACCGGGTTCGGAAGATGTGAAGTGGCTGAGGGTGCGCGTAAGATCACTGTGGAGATGAAGTCTGTCAACCACAGGTATCTTGACGTGAATATCAAGATGCCGAAAAAACTGAATTTTTTTGAGACGGCAATCAGAAGCGAGCTCAAAAACTATATTCAGAGAGGCAAGGTGGATCTTTTTATCACCTGTGAGGATATGACGGAGTCCAATCTCTGTGTGAAATATAACAGGGAGCTGGCAGCGGAATATATGAAATATCTCTGGCAGATGTCGGAGGATTTTTCGCTGGACAACGACGTGCGTGTCTCCACGCTTTCCCGCTATCCGGAAGTACTGACCATGGAAGAACAAAATGTGGACGAGGAAGAACTCTGGCAGTTTCTTGGAAAGGCGGTGCGCGGCGCGGCGGAAGCTTTTGTGGAAACGAGAATCAGGGAAGGCGAAAACATTCGTGACGATCTGCTGGCGAAACTGAATGTGATGCTTGCGGGTGTGGAGTTTATCGAGCACCGTGCACCCCAGATCATTGCGGACTATAAGAGGAGACTCAGGGACAAGGTGAAGGAGCTTCTGGATGATACCCAGATCGATGAGGCCAGACTGCTGACTGAGGTGACGATCTTTGCGGATAAGGTGTGTGTGGATGAGGAGCTTGTACGCTTAAGGAGTCATATCGCCACCATGAAAGGGGATCTGACCGGGGGCGGCAGCATCGGGCGTAAGCTGGATTTTCTGGCGCAGGAGATGAACCGCGAGGCAAACACGATCCTCTCAAAGACCACCGATCTGGAAACTTCCAACAGGGCCATTGAGTTGAAGACGGAGATCGAGAAGGTGCGGGAGCAGATACAGAATATTGAATAACAGTTCAGCCAGACCCAAGTTGACCGACAAATCGGGCTTGCACGAATTTGACGGTCAGCTGATGGTCTGAGGGAACGCCCGCATAGGAGCAAAAGAAGCTGCAAAGCAGCGAAGAGCGCCGAAGGTGCGTTTTGCGAATGGCGTGGGCTGAACTGTTGTATCGAGTAAGGACGCTGTTATGGGTAAACTGATTCACATAGGCTTTGGCAATGTGGTTAACACAGGGAAGATTATCGCGATTGTCAGTCCTGATTCCGCGCCGGTGAAGCGTATGGTGCAGAAGGCGAAAGAGACGGGAATGGCGATTGACGCCACTCAGGGGCGAAAGACCAAGGCGGTGCTGGTGATGGAAAACAGCCAGATCGTGCTTTCGGCGCTTCTTCCGGAGACCATATCGGGCAGGGCACAAACTGAGGATGGGCAGACAGATGAGGAATGAAGGGATTTTGATTGTAGTCTCCGGATTTTCGGGGGCCGGAAAAGGTACTTTGATGAAGCGGCTGGTGGAGGCGTATGACGGTTATGCGCTTTCGATATCGGCCACTACCAGAAAGCCGCGTCCGGGCGAGGAGGAAGGCAGGGAATACTTTTTCCTGTCAAGAGAGCAGTTTGAGAAGCGGATCGCAGATCATGCGCTGATCGAGCACGCCGAATACTGCGGCAATTATTACGGGACGCCGCGGGATTACGTGGAGAAAGAGCTGTCCGAAGGACGGGACGTGATTCTGGAGATTGAGATTCAGGGAGCGCTTAAGATTAAGGAGCAGTATCCCGACGCCCTTTTGCTGTTCGTATCGACGCCGGACGCGGCCGAGCTTCGCCGCAGACTTTCCGGACGGGGAACGGAGACGCAGGAGGTTATTCAGAAGAGACTCTGCCGCGCGGCGAAGGAGGCCGGGGGGATAGAGGCATACGACTATATTGTGATCAATGACGATTTAGAGACTTGTGTGAAGGAGCTTCACGGCATTATCTGTGCGGCGCATCATGCGCCCGGGCGGAATGAAGCGTTCATAGAGAAAATGAGGAGAGAATTGGAAGGAAAACAGATTGAAAATTAAATTTTCAATCGCGGGATTTGTGACCGCGCGCTGCTTGTCACAAACCCGATAATGCGCAGAAAGCAGCGCAGAAATGAGGAGAATCTATGTTACATCCATCTTATGCAGATTTAATCAATGTAGTAAACAGCGGCGTGGAAGAGGGCGAAGATCCGGTAGTGAGCAGTCGTTATTCTATCGTGATGGCCACATCCAAGCGGGCGAGACAGATCATCGCAGGTGACGAGGAGCTGGTGGACGGAAGAGGTAAAAAGCCCTTGTCCGTGGCCGTGGAGGAACTGAATCAGGGCAAAATACAGATTTTGAATGAGGAGTTTGCGGAAGAGACGGAAGAGTCCGAAGCCGAAGCTTCCGAAACCGGAGTTTCCGAAACGGAGGAGGCGCAGGAGAGCGCGCAGGCGGAGGAGACGCAGGAGTCGCAGGAGGCGGACGCCTCTGACGGAGAGTAGGGCCGGGTATTTATTATATGAAGAAAAAGATACTGTTCCAGTCTCTGGGATGTGATAAAAATCTGGTGGATTCCGAGATGATGCTCGGTATGCTGGCGGAGAACGGATATGCGTTTACGGATGATGAGAACGAGGCGGACGCCGTGGTGGTGAATACCTGCTGTTTCATCGGCGACGCCAAGGAGGAGAGTGTCAACACCATTTTAGAGATGGCGGAACTTAAGAAAAGCGGGCGCGTCAGGGCGCTTATCGTGACGGGGTGTCTGGCACAGAGATATCGGGAGGAGATCCGGAAAGAGATCGAAGAGGTGGACGCCGTGATCGGCACCTCCGCCATAGAGGAGCTTCCGGCTGTTCTGGACGCTGCGTTTGCGGGAAAGGCCGGGGACTGTTACCACAGCCTTGAGGCGAAGCCCCTTACCGGTCAGAAGCGGATTCTGACAACGGGCGGGCACTATGCCTATCTGAAGATAGCGGAGGGGTGCGATAAACACTGCACTTACTGCATTATTCCGAAGGTGCGCGGCCCATACAGGAGCGTTCCCATGGAAAGTCTTCTTCGGGAGGCCCAGGCACTTGCGGATCAGGGCGTGAAGGAACTGATTCTGGTGGCGCAGGAGACTACGGTTTACGGACAGGATATTTACGGTTATAAGGCGCTGCCGGCGCTTTTGGAGCGGCTGTGCCGGATAGAGGGCCTTGTATGGATCCGGATTTTGTACTGCTATCCGGAGGAGATAGACGATGAGCTGATCCGGGTTATGCGCGAAGAGGAAAAGATCTGTCATTATCTCGACATACCGGTCCAGCACGCATCCGATTCCGTATTGAAGCGCATGGGCAGAAGGACGGATCGGAAAGAACTGACTGAGATAGTCAACAAGCTGCGGCGGGAGATTCCGGATATCTGTCTGCGGACCACGCTGATTGCGGGATTTCCGGGGGAGACACAGGAGGATTACGAAACCCTGTTTGCCTTTGTGGATGAGACGGCCTTCGACCGGCTTGGCGTTTTTCCCTACTCGCAGGAGGAGGACACACCGGCGGCCGGGATGCCTGACCAGATTTCCGACGAGGTGAAACAGGCCCGCTGTGACGAGCTGATGGCGCTGCAGCAGGAGATTGCTTTCGAGGCGGCGGCAGACATGGAAGGCCGGCTTGTGAAAGCCATGATTGAAGGAAAAGTGGCAGATGAGGACGTCTATGTGGCGAGAACCTATAAGGATGCGCCGGACGTGGACGGCTATCTGTTTGTACAGACGAAAAGGGAGCTGATGACCGGCGATTTCGTGCAGGTCAGGATTACGGGTTCCCACGAATATGATTTGATGGGAGAGTTGGAAGATGAATCTGCCGAATAAATTAACGATTTTCCGTGTGATATTGATTCCCTTTTTTGTGGTGCTTCTGCTGTTTGATCTCACGGCTTACGACAAGTGGATCGCGCTGGGGATTTTTATTGTTGCCAGCCTGACGGACTTTCTGGACGGTTATATTGCGAGAAAATACAATCTGGTGACCAATTTTGGCAAGTTTATGGATCCGCTGGCGGATAAGCTTCTGGTCTGCTCGGCGATGATCTGTCTGGTGGAGCTTGCGCGGATTCCGGCATGGGTGGTGATCGTTATTATCGCGAGGGAGTTTATCATCAGCGGCTTCAGGCTGGTGGCCTCGGATAACGGGGTGGTGATCGCGGCCAGCTACTGGGGAAAATTTAAGACGACCTTTCAGATTCTCATGATCTGCCTGATGATTGCGGACCTTCCGTCGCTTGCGCTTGTGACGCAGATTGTGATGTGGGTGGCGTTGGCCCTGACGGTGATTTCGCTTGTGGACTATCTGATCAAGAATAAGAGCGTGATGCAGGACAATCAAAAATAAATACGGACAGATGAAACTGGTGTAATGTTTTGGCAAAGAGGGTGATGGCTATGACAGTAGAGATTATTGCAGTCGGAACAGAGATATTGCTGGGAAACATCGTGAACACAAACGCCGCCTATCTCGCGGAAAAATGTGCGGAACTCGGGCTTTCCTGTTATCATCAGGACGTGGTCGGCGACAATGAGGAGAGGCTGATGGAGACCATCCGTCTGGCGCTTACCAGAGCGGATATCATTCTCCTTTCCGGGGGACTCGGCCCCACGCAGGACGATCTGACCAAAGAGGCGGCGGCGAAGGTGATGGGGAAAACGCTGTATCTGCATGAGCCTTCCAAAGAGGCGATCCGGCAGTTTTTTGCAGAGCGTAATCTGGAGATCACGGAGAACAACTGGAAGCAGGCCATGGTGCCGGAAGGGGCTGTTGTGGTGGAAAATCCGGGCGGCACCGCTCCCGGTATCATCATAGCGGAGAACGGTAAGCATGTGGTGCTGATGCCGGGACCGCCCGGGGAGCTGATCCCTATGTTTGAAAAGTCGATCATGCCCTATCTTGCGGGGCTTGCGTCGGGTGTTATCTATTCCCAGACCGTGAAAATCTGCGGCGTGGGAGAGAGCAAGGCGGAGAGCATGGTGGAGGATCTGGTGGATGCACAGAGCAATCCCACCATCGCGACGTATGCCAAAATCGGGGAAGTGCACCTTCGCGTGACGGCCACGGCGCCGGATGAAAAAGAGGCGAAAAAGCTGGTGAAACCCATGGTCAAAGAGCTGAAAGGGCGCTTTGGCAATCATGTCTACACGACGGACAGCGAAGTGACGCTGGAGAAGGCGGTGGTGGATCTGCTTGCGGCCAATAAGCTGACGGCCTGCACGGTGGAGTCCTGCACGGGCGGTATGCTTTCCGCCAGACTGATCAATGTGCCCGGTGTGTCGGAGGTGTTTAAGTCCGGCTATGTGACGTATTCCAATAAATCCAAGCGCAAACTTCTGGGAATCAAGAAAAATATTCTGATGAAGCACGGGGCGGTCAGTGAGCAGATTGCCAGAGAGATGGCAAAGACGGCGGCTGCCCTTGCAAGAACCGATGTGAGCGTCTCCACCACGGGCATTGCGGGGCCTGACGGCGGCACGCCAGAGAAGCCGGTGGGACTTGTGTATATCGGCTGTAATGTATGCGGAAGGGTTACGGTGAAGGAGTGCCGTTTCCATGGAAGCCGTGAGAAGATCCGGGAGAGTACGGTATCTGCGGCATTGTCTTTGCTGAGGGAATGCATTTTACAGTATTACAGTGAAGTGACTTTCGGCGGCAAGGAAAAGTAAAAAGGAGAGAAGAATGAACGAATCTGACAAGTTGGAAGGCATGCAGGAGGGCGGGGGAAGAGAGGACTATTATGCGAATCCCTATGTAACCGGAAGCAGCCGGGATATATATGAGACGCCGGAAGTGGTGGAGAGCGTTTCCGTTGTGGAGGAGGCGGCAGAGCCTCCTGTGGCAGTTGCGGACACGCACGGGCTTTTCTCCGGAAATCAGGCGGGGAGTCAGAACGGTGTATACGGCGCACAGCCTCCCTATGGGAATCAGGCAGGCGCATACGGCGCACAGCCTCCTTACGGAAATCAGACGGATGGCTACGGTATGCAGCCCCCTTATGGCAATCAGGCACAGGGCGAGGGCTACGGCGCGCAGCCTCCCTATGGAGGTCAGGCACAGGGCGAGGGTTATGGAGCGCAGTCTCCCTATGGAGGTCAGGCACAGGGCGAGGGCTATGGAGCGCAGTCTCCTTATGGCAATCAGGCGCAGGGTGACAGTTACGGTGTGCAGCCTCCCTATGGAAGTCAGGCACAGGGCGAGGGCTATGGAGCGCAGCCTCCCTATGGAAGTCAGGCGCAGGGTGACAGTTACGGCGTGCAGCCTCCTTATGGAAGTCAGGCGCAGGGCGGTTATGGAGCGCAGCTTCCTTACAGCAGCCAGCAGGGCAGCTATGGGGCACAGTCTCCCTATGGGAATCAGCAGGGCGGCTATGGCGTGCAGTCTCCTTGCGGCAGCCAGCAGGCGGGCGGCGGCTTCGGCGGGCAGCCTCCCTTTGGCGGACAGCCGCCTTATGATAATCCTTACAGCCCCTACGCCATGCCGCAAAAGAAGCAGAACACAGGGCTGATTGTGGGTATTGTCATCGGTATTATCGCTTTGTTTCTGGTGGCGGTGTTCGCGCTGGCAAGCAGGGCGGTGAACATGCTCTCCGAGAAGGAGAAGGAAGACCTTCGCCGTGATGTGTACGATTTCGATGATGACTACGATTATAATTATCATGACGATAACGAGTATGACTTTGACTTCGATTATGATTATGATGACGGTTATGATTACAGCGATTTCTTTAGCGATGACGATTTTTACGACGACTATTATGACGACGAAGTGTATGACGACTGGTATTACAATCTACATAACGAAATCAGATCGGATCTTTCCTATCAGGTGGAACTGGAGGATTTTGAGTATGAGTCGGATTATGAGAATGTCATCATTGCAGCGAGCATTCCGGTTGTCTCCGGGGAGAATGTGTCGAATTTAGATAAGATTAACGGGGATATCCGAAAAGAAGTGGAAGAGATTACGGCGCTCTTCGAGTCGGAGTACGAGTCGCACATCAGGGAGAGTGAAGAAAATTATTTCATGGCTGCCCTGATCGGCTATGTGACCTATATGGACGAGGATAAGCTGAGCATCGCCTGGCAGGAGGAGATGTACAGCGACAGGGACGGCGGCGTCTATCTGCGGAGCATCAATATTGACATGAAAAACGGGGTGATTCTGGACAATGAGGATATCCTTGCGGTCGACGACGAATTTTCCGTGGAGTTCCGCCAGAAGAGCGACGAGCAGAACGGGGAAATTTCCTATCTTACATATATGACGGATCAGCAGATCACGGAATATTTTAAATCCGACGATATCATTGTCCTGTATACGCCAATGGGTATGGAGATCGGTTTTAACTATGAGGAGGGCTGGGTGACAGTCACCTACGAGGAGTATGAGAAGTATCTGAAAGTATTTTAAATAAGGAACGAAAAAGGGGTGCGGCGTCGAAGGATGCTGCGCTCTTTTTGTTGTGCAAAATAGCCAATCAGATGTCAATGATATTGTATAAAACAGAGAATGGAAAATGAGTTGGATGAAAGGCGACACATGTCGTATCTTGTTTTGGAAAATTTGTATATAACATAGATATAACAAGCGGTCACAATAGTAAATGTGACGAACGAAGGCGACGCTTTTCGAAAACGGCATATGAAAAAAGTAAAAAGGAGGTGGCAAATGGAATCGAAACAGGAACTGGCACAGGTGATTGCAAGGCTGGGCGGTGAGCGGCGGCAATATCTGAATGATTTTTTTGAGGACTGTCCGGAGGAGCTGGTGCAAACCATACAGTACGAAAGGATTTCCAAGGGAGAGGCGATCCTGCAGGCGGGAATGGACTGCAAGTATGTGTGGGGGATCATAAACGGGGAGATCAGTGTGACGGATATTCAGATGCTGGGCGATGCGTACAGTTTTGTGGAGAGTTCAGGTTTCAGTATCGTTATCATCGGAGACTATGAACCCTTTGCCGGACTGACGGAATTTCAGAACACGATCTATGCCGTAACGGCGTGCGAGGCGCTTAAGATTCCTACGGCCGGTTATATGCGGTGGATGAGGCGCGACGGGAAGGCGCTCTTCATGCGGGCGCAGATTTTTGCAAAGACGCTGGCGCAGGAGATCTCAAACGAACGCAAGTATCTGCTCTTAAACGGCAGGGACCGTCTGGTGCTGTACCTGACACAGGCTTACGCAAAATGGGAGGGCGAGGGAGAATATGTCCTGAAAAAGACACAGGCCCAGCTTGCCCAGCGCATCGGGATGAATGTGCGGACGGTACAGAGGAGCATTCAGAAGCTGGAAGCAGACGGGTTCGTGTCCTGTCCGGGCAGCAAGCTGTGCATCTCGCGGGAGCAGTACGAGAGATTAAAGTCCTACAGAGAGGAAAATCTGCTCCACTAAAATGACACAAACAATCAAAAACCAACAACGGAAGGAGAAACATATCATGGGAAAAACACCTACACCACACATCGGAGCAAGCAAAGAACAGATCGCAAAGACGGTACTGATGCCGGGAGATCCGCTGAGAGCGAAGTTTATCGCAGAGAATTTCCTCACGGATTTTGAGTGCGTCAACACGGTAAGAAATATGCTGGCGTTCACAGGAAATTATCAGGGCAAGAGAGTGACGGTCGCGGGCGGCGGCATGGGCATCCCCTCTGTGGGTATTTACACATATGAACTTTTTAACTTTTATGAGGTAGAGCAGATTGTCCGGATCGGCACGGCGGGCACACTGAGCGACAAAGTCAACCTGCGGGACGTGGTGATCGGTGTGGGGGCAAGCACGGATTCTTCCTATGCCGCACAGTACAACCTGCCGGGCACCTTCGCACCGATTGCGGACTTTGATCTGGCCAGAAAGGCGGTGGAAACCGGGGAGCGTCTCGGCATCAGAACCGTGGCGGGCAATATCCTCTCCTCAGACATTTTCTACAACAATGACGGGGACGCACTTGGCAAGTGGGCAAAGATGGGCGTACTTGCGGCTGAGATGGAAGCGGCGGCGCTTTATATGAACGCGGCGCACGCGGGCAAAAAAGCGCTCTGTATGCTGACCATTTCCGATGCGCCTTTCCGCGGAGAATCGCTGTCGGTGGAGGACCGTCAGACAGGGTTTACGGATATGATGAAGATTGCGCTGGAGATAGCGTGAATAGCGATTTGAGTCACAGCGAAGCTGTGACATGACGATTAGTGTGGAAAGAAAGCAGGTGGGCAAATGAAAAAATGGAAAAAGGTAATACCGGCAGTCCTGACGGTATGTATGCTGGCAGGCTGCGGTATGGCTGAAAAAGACGATTCGGTTTACCGGGTGTCCATGGTAGCGGGCACGGGCGGCATCAATGACCAGTCCTTTAACCAGTTATCCTGGGAAGGGCTGCAGAGCTTCGGAGAGCACACAGGTGCGGACGTGCGGGTGTTAGAGTCCAAGCAGGCATCGGATTACCTGACAAACATTGACAGGGCGACGGATACATACAGCGACCTTGTATGGGCGCTCGGCTACTCGCTGGCCGACCCTATGCTGACCATCGCGAAAATGAATCCCGATATCAATTTTGCCATCGTAGATTACGCGTTTGACGACAGCCCGCAGAATTGCACGGGCGTGGTGTTCAGGGCGCAGGAGTCGTCCTTTCTGGTAGGTTATATAGCGGGGCTTACCACGAAGACGGATAAGGTGGGTTACGTGGGGCCGATGAAGAGCTTCTTAAACGACCAGTTCCAGTACGGTTATATGGGCGGTGTGGCATACGCCGGATATGTACAGGGGCGTGAGATTGAGGTGCATTCACAGTTTACCGAGAGCTATTCCGACGCGGCGAAAGCAAAGGCGATCTCAAACAAGATGTATTCCAACGGCTGTGACATTATTTTCCACTCTGCGGGCGGTGCGGGCTACGGCGTGATCGAGTCCGCCAAGGAGAACGGCAAGCTCGTGATCGGCGTGGACACGGACCAGTCCCACCTTGCGCCGGACAATGTGCTGACTTCCGGTATGAAGAATACGAACATTGCGGTGGAGCTTGTGTCCACCATGGCGATGAACGGTGAAGAGATCGGCGGCAACACTTACAGCTACGGGTTGAAGGAAGGGTGCGTGGGCATTCCGGAGGAAAATAAAATCATGGATCCGGCGGTTTACGATCAGGCCATGGAACTGCAGCAGATGATTATCGACGAGGAACTGACGCCTCCGGTATCGGAGGAAACTTACCAGGCCTTTGTGGAAGGGCTGGGGAAATAGGAGAGAAGGACATATGGAAGTAAGAAAAGACTATGCGGTTCAAATGCATGATATCACGATAAGATTCGGCTCCTATACGGCATTGGATCAGGTGCGGCTTGATGTGAAAAAGGGTTCCATTCATGCGGTTTTAGGAGAAAACGGCGCAGGCAAGACCACGCTGATGAACATTTTGTATGGCTTATATCAGGCAAATGAGGGAGATATTTACCTGTACGGGGAAAAGGTGGATATGAAAAATCCCAACGTGGCGATTGCCCACGGGATCGGCATGGTGCATCAGCACTTTATGCTCGTGGATAATTTCACGGTGACGCAGAATATTATTCTCGGTCATGAGACGACGAAACCGGGTGGCGTGGTGGATTTGAAAAAGGCCAGGGAAGAGGTCATGGGGATCGTAAAAAAATACGGACTCGAAGTGGAGCCGGACGCGTACATTTCAGATATTTCAGTGGGTATGCAGCAAAGGGTAGAGATCTTAAAGGCGCTGTACCGGGGTGTGGATATATTGATTCTGGATGAGCCTACAGCGGTGCTCACACCGCAGGAGATTAACGACCTGATTGATATTATGCACAAGCTTGTGGACGACGGGAAGACCATCATCATCATTACCCACAAGCTCAAGGAGATCAAGGCCTCCGCGGATTATTGCAGCATCATCCGCAGGGGAAAATATATCGACACCGTGGAGGTGGCTAAGGTGTCCCAGGAGGAGCTGGCGGACATGATGGTGGGACACCGCGTGAAGCTGGTGGTGGATAAGGAGGAGGCGAAGCCGAAAGACGTGGTGTTTGAGGTGAAAGGTCTGACAGCCAAAGACAACCGGGGCGTATACGTGCTCAAAAACCTGTCCATGCAGGTGCGGCGCGGGGAGATCTTCGGCATCGCCGGGATTGACGGCAACGGGCAGAAGGAGCTGGTGGAAGCCATCACCAACCTGATTAAGGTGGAGAGCGGGACCATCCGCATTAACGGAAAGAACATTGAGAATAAGACAACAAGGGAAACCATGGATTCCGGCATAGCCACGATCCATGAGGACCGTCAGAAGCGCGGGCTGGTTCTGGACTTTTCGGTGGAGGATAACGCGGTGCTCGACACGTTTATGAAAGATCCCTTTTCCAGAAAGAGTATCTTAAACAGAAAAGAAATCCGTAAATTTGCATCAGGTCTTTTGAAAGATTACGATGTGCGTCCCGATTCCTGTGAGGAGCTTGCCATCAGGGGGCTTTCCGGCGGTAACCAGCAGAAGGTGATCATCGGCAGGGAGATCGCCAACAATCCGGATCTTCTGATCGCGGTGCAGCCCACCAGAGGACTTGACGTGGGAGCGATTGAGTATGTGCACAAGATGCTTGTCAGGGAGCGGGACAAAGGCAAAGCGGTGCTTCTCATCTCGCTGGAGTTAGACGAGGTGATGAATGTCTCAGACACCATCGGGGTCATTTACGACGGCGCCATCCGCTGCACTTTTAAGCAGGGAGAGGTGGATGAAAAAACCATAGGATTAATTATGGCAGGAGGAACATTAGATGGAAAAAACAGTTAAAATCTTAAAGAAACCGATTACCGCCACTCTGATTGCCATATTCTGCGGATTTCTTGTGGCTACGGTAATTCTGGCGGCTTCGGGGTACAATCCTTTTGAGGCGTTTGGCGCGCTGCTGGGCGGTATTTTCGGGAGACCGAAGTATGTTTCCAACGTGATTATCAAGAGCACACCTATTATCTTAACCGGTGTCAGCGTGGCTTTTGCCTACAAGATGGGACTTTTCAACATAGGCGCGGAGGGACAGTTCATCGTGGGCGCAGTGGCGGCCAATGTGGTGGGTATCGTCTGCGATTTTCCGGCCATCATCGAAGTGCCTCTCGTGCTGTTCGTGGGCGCAGCGGCGGGCGCGCTCTACGGAGGAATTGCCGGGTGGCTGAAAGCAAAATATAACATCAACGAAGTGATTGTGGGTATTATGCTCAACTGGATGGCGCTCTATTTCTCCAATTTCGTGTGCAACATAGAGCGGTTCCATAAACCGGACTCCGACGGTACCTACGCGATCAATGAGTCGGGATTTATCTCCTTTTTTACAAACTGGAAGACCACGGAAGCGGCGGCGGAGTTTGTACAGGAGCACCCCATAATCGGCGATATTCTGCGGACGGACGCCAACGCGGGTATCCTCATCGCCATTGCCCTCACCTTTGCGGTTTCCTTCCTGCTCTATAAGACGACGAAGGGGTATGAACTGCGGGCCGTGGGCAGCAACAGGGACGCGGCGGAGTTTGCGGGCATCAACGTAGGAAAAAATATGGTGCAGACCATGCTGATTGCGGGCGCACTGTCCGGAATCGCGGCGGCAATCTCCATAGCGGGCAACAATCCCCACGGGATTTCCCAGCTTTCCGCTTTTGAGTCCAACGGCTTAAACGGCCTTTCGGTGGCGTTCATTGCGGGCGGTTCCCCTATCGGATGTATCTTTGCAGGACTTCTGTTTGGCGGACTTTTGTACGGCGGCCAGTCCATACAGTATGTGGTGGGCGCACCCTCGGAGATCATAAGCATCCTGATCGGCACGATCGTATTTTTGATCGCGCTCAAGGATATGGTGCCTGTAATTGTCGATAAAATGGGGAAAAGAGGTGTAAAATAATGATGAATACAATTACGTTGTTACTCGGTGTCACGCTGCTGTATTCCACACCTATGGTATTCGGCGCGCTGGGCGGTGTGCTGTCGGAGCGTTCCGGTGTTGTAAACATCGGCATTGAGGGCATGATGACCTTTGGCGCGTTCGCAGGGGCAGCGGCGGGGTATTACAGCGGGAGCCCGTGGATTGGTGTGCTGTGCGCGGCTTTAGCCGGCGGCATTTTAGCACTGCTTCACGCGGTGGCGGCGATCACCTGTCAGGCGGATCAGACCATCAGCGGTGTGGCGATCAACCTGCTCGGCCCTGCGCTTGCGGTATTTTTCTGTCGTCTCGCCTTCGACGGCGCCACCATGTCCTATCCGGTGGCGAATAAACTCCCCAAGATATTCGGAAGCGGCGCGGAAGGGATCCGGGCGAACCTGAATGTGGATATCATGGTGATTGTGGCGCTGCTGTTCGCTGTGGCGATGTGGTTTGTGCTCTACCGCACCAAATGGGGAATGCGCATTCTGGCGGTAGGTGAGAATCCTGCGGCGGCGGATACGCTCGGCATCAATGTATACAAGACCCGTTATGCCTGCGTCATTCTGTCCGGCATACTGGCGGGGATCGGCGGCGCGACAGTCACCCTCGGCATTGTGGCGCAGTTTACCCAGACTTCCATTGCGGGGCAGGGATTCATCGCGCTGGCAGCAGTGATCTTTGGCAAGTGGAAACCGATTGGCGCCTACAAGGCGTGTCTGATCTTCGGCTTCTCTCAGGCGTTGACGGTGGTGCTTGGCGGCGGGGCGATTGCGGTTCCCACGGAAATTCTGGCGATGCTGCCTTATGTACTGACCATTGTGATCCTGATTCTCTTCATCGGCAAGTCCGTTGCGCCTAAGGCAGACGGCGTGCCCTATGTGAAGGGAAGGAGATAAATACTTGCCAATAGAACAGGAAATAAGCTATAGTAAAAGAGCAATGACTTGCGCGGCAAAGCAGCGCGGAAATGGAGTAAAAAATGAGTAAGTATAAGAGAATATTTACGATTGTAATTGATTCGCTTGGCGTGGGCGCGCTTCCCGATGCGCAGGCTTACGGCGACGCAGGTACGGATACGCTCGGGCATATCGCGGCGAACACCGATTCGTTCCGGGTTCCGAATCTGCAAAAACTCGGTATGGCGAATCTGCATTCCCTTAAGGAAGTGGAGCCTGTGGAGAAGCCCCTTGCATATTTTGCGAAGCTGAACGAGGCGAGTGCGGGCAAAGATACCATGACCGGCCATTGGGAGATGATGGGGCTGCATGTCACCACACCTTTCCAGACCTTTACGGAGACAGGGTTTCCCAAGGAGCTGATTGATGAGCTGTCAGAAAGAACCGGGCGGACCATCATCGGCAACAAGAGCGCCAGCGGCACGGAGATTTTAGAGGAGCTGGCGGAGGAGGAGATTGCCACCGGGCATATGATCGTGTACACGTCGGCGGATTCCGTATTGCAGATCTGCGGCAACGAGGAGACCTTCGGACTCGAAGAGCTGTACCGCTGCTGCGAAATCGCAAGGGAGCTGACCATGCGGGACGAGTGGAAGGTTGGCAGGGTCATTGCCAGACCTTATGTGGGAAAGAAGCGGGGCGAATTTAAACGGACCAGCAACCGCCACGACTATGCGCTAAAGCCTTTTGGAAGGACGGTTCTCAACGCGTTAAAGGATGCCGGGCTTTCCGTGATATCCGTGGGAAAGATATTTGATATTTTCGACGGGGAAGGGCTGACCGAGTCCAACAAGTCGAAAAGCTCCGTGCACGGTATGGAGCAGACCATAGAGATCGCGAAGAGGGACTTCACGGGTCTGTGTTATGTAAACCTTGTAGATTTCGACGCGCTGTGGGGGCACCGCAGAGACGTGGCAGGCTACGCGAAAGAGCTTGAAAAGTTCGACGAGAAGTTAGGGGAGCTTTTGCCGCTCTTAAAGGAGGACGATCTGCTGATTCTCACGGCGGACCACGGAAACGACCCGACCCATACAGGGACGGATCACACGCGGGAAAAAGTGCCGTTTCTGGCATATTCCCCGTCCATGCAGGGAGCGGGCAGTCTGCCCGACGGAGACTGCTTTGCACAGATCGGCGCCACCATCGCGGACAATTTCGGCGTGCAGATGCCGGAGGGGACAATCGGTAAGTCTGTGCTCGGGGAACTGAAATAGGCGCGGCATCATGAAATTATAATTCAGGTAGAAAGAGGTATTGCTATGGACAAGAAAGAGATTTTAAAAAAGGTAGATCACACGCTGCTTGCACAGACGGCCACATGGGAGGAGATCAAGGCGATTCTGGACGCGGGTATACAGTATGAGACGGCGTCGGCCTGTATTCCGGCTTCCTATGTGAAGCGGGCGGCGGACTATGTGCAGGGAAAACTGCCCATCTGTACCGTGATCGGCTTCCCCAACGGCTACAGCACCACGGCGGTGAAAGTGTTCGAGACAAAGGACGCTGTGGCAAACGGTGCGGCGGAGATCGATATGGTCATCAACGTCGGCCTTTTGAAGGACGGTCTCTACGACGAGGTGGAAGAGGAAATCCGTCAGGTACATGAGGCGTGCGGCGGAAAAATTTTAAAGGTGATTATCGAGACCTGTCTTTTGACGGAAGAAGAAAAGAAGAAGATGTGCGAGATCGTCACGAATTCGGGCGCGGAATATATCAAGACTTCCACCGGTTTTTCCACGGGAGGCGCCACCTTTGCGGATGTCGCTCTTATGAAAGAGCATGTGGGTGAGCATGTGAAGATCAAGGCCGCGGGCGGTATCGCAGACTTTGACGATGCGGAAGAATTTATCCGGCTTGGCGCGGACAGACTGGGAACAAGCCGGCTGGCGAAAGGAGTATAACGAAAAGTGGATACACATATGATTGTGGAGATGATCGGCTATTTTTCTTCTCTGCTCGTACTGGTGTCGTTTCTGATGACTTCGGTGATCAGACTCAGGATTGTCAATTCCATAGGAGCGATTATTTTTACCGTCTATGCGACGATTATCGGTTCCTACCCCACGGCGCTTATGAACCTGTGTCTGGTCGGGATCAACATGTACAATCTGTATAAGCTGTTAAAGTCCCCGAAACGTTACGACGTGATCACCGAGGAGCCGGAGGCGGCAGGACTACGGTACTTTTTAAATCACTATGCGGAGGATATCAGGAACTTTTTCCCCGATTTCAGTTTTGAAAAAAGCGGAGCTGACGCCGCCTACATGGTTGTGCACGACACGGTTCCGGCGGGGGTACTGCTTGGAAAGAAGAGGGCGGACGGAAATCTTGAAATCCTTCTGGACTACACCACGCCGCAGTACCGGGACTGCTCGGTGGGACGGCATCTTTACGGGGCGCTTGGCGGGCAGGGCATTGCGAAACTTACCTTCCCGGACGCACCGGAGGGACATGTGGATTATCTGGAAAAAGTCGGATTTGTGAAAACAGACGGCGCTTACGAGCGGAAGATATAAGCGGGACAGCCGGATAACCGCGATACATGAATGAAATTCAGATTGACAGGATACTCTTTTTGGGGGTATCCTGTTTTGCCGTATCAGAAGAGAATACTGGCTGGTTTCTGATAGGAAACACTTGCAGGTTTCCGCTTTCTCTGGTAGACTTATTTTATCTGAGAAAGTGGAATCTGTTATGCATTTGCATGTCCGGCATTTCGCCACGATTTCCATATTTTTTCAAATTTGCAGAGGAAAGGAGGGTAAAGTGTCATTTATGGGACATAGAAAATGGTAAGATCGTTTTATAAAATTTGAAGTTGACAAAAACGAACGTTTGTTTTATTATTTTATAGTAAGAACAAATGTTCTGCAAGGAAGGGCGGGAGAAACCGCTCCGGCATGGAGGGAAATATGGAAAGAGATGAAAAATTAAAAGCGTTGGATGCGGCCTTAGGACAGATAGAGAGGCAGTTCGGAAAGGGAGCCATTATGAAGCTTGGCGATCCTTCCGTGCAGATGAATGTGGAGACGATTCCCACGGGATCCCTGAGTCTTGATATTGCGCTGGGACTGGGCGGCATCCCGAAGGGCAGAGTGATTGAGATTTACGGGCCGGAGTCCAGCGGTAAGACCACGGTTACGTTACATATGATTGCGGAGGTGCAAAAGCGTGGCGGCATTGCCGGATTTATTGACGCGGAACATGCGCTGGATCCCGTCTATGCGAAAAATATCGGCGTAGACATAGACAATCTGTATATTTCCCAGCCGGACTGCGGAGAGCAGGCGCTGGAAATTACGGAGACGATGGTGCGCTCCGGCGCGGTGGACATTATTGTGGTGGACTCCGTGGCGGCTCTGGTGCCGAAGGCGGAAATTGACGGTGATATGGGTGACAGCCATGTGGGTCTGCAGGCCAGACTCATGTCGCAGGCGCTCAGAAAACTGACGGCGGTGATCAGTAAGTCCAACTGTACGGTTATTTTTATCAACCAGCTTCGTGAGAAGGTCGGCGTTATGTTTGGTAATCCGGAGACGACCACGGGCGGCCGCGCCCTGAAATTCTACTCTTCCGTCAGACTGGATGTCAGAAGGATTGAGTCCTTAAAACAGGGCGGTGAAGTGATCGGAAACAGAACCCGTGTCAAGATCGTTAAGAATAAAGTGGCGCCGCCCTTCAAGGAGGCGGAATTTGATATCATGTTCGGCGAGGGAATTTCTACGCAGGGCGATATTCTGGATCTGGCGGCGGAGAATAACATTATCAGCAAGAGCGGCGCATGGTATGCCTATGACGGGAACAAGATCGGGCAGGGCAGGGAGAATGCGAAGCAGTATTTGAAGGATAACCCGCAGATTTGTGCCGAAGTGGAGAGAAAGGTCAGAGAGCTTTTCAATATGGAGACGGATTCCGTGGCGGAGGCGCCCGCGAAAGACGCCCCTTCCGAAGCGGCAGCCAAGCCTTCCAAGGCAGCAAAAGCCGATAAAGAGGCTGGAAAGTAACAGAGTCCTGACAGGATGAGAAAGAGGTCGGGAAGCAGCAGGAGCCGGGCCGGAAGAGAAAGAGTCCTGGAAGTAGCAGGAGCCGGGCCGGAAGAGAAAGAGTCCTGGAAGCAGCAGGGGCTGGTCCGGAAGAGAAAAGGTCTGATGAAGAACAGGGAGAGTATGCGGAGGAAAGTGCAATGCTCGTCACGAAGCTTACCGGCATGGGGAAAGGCCGTTATAAAGTATACATAGAGGATGGTCCCGTTTTTGCGCTTTACAGAGGAGAGCTTAAGCGTCTGGGCATCCGTGAGGGAGAAGAAATCACGGAGGAGAGTCTGCGTGAGATCCGGGAGGAGATTCTGCCGCTGCGGGCGAAAAAGCGGGCGATGAATCTGCTGCAGAAAAGAGAATATACGTCGGCCGATCTGCGCGGGAAACTGCGTGAGGGGGAATATCCGGATGCGTGTATCGGGGAAGCGATAGCCTATGTGGAATCCTACGGCTATGTGGATGATCTGCGCTATGCGAAAGATTTTATTTCCTATAATCTGGACAGAAAGAGCCGGGTGCGGATCGAACAGGATCTGATGAGGAAAGGAATCCGAAAGGATACGATCCGCAACCTCTTTGAAGAGCTGGAGGAGGAAGGTGCGAAACAGGATGAGGCAGCTATGATACGGCGCCTCCTTGAAAAGAAAAAATATGACGCCAAAACGGCCGACGGACGGGAGAAACAGAGAATGTACGCTTTTCTCTATCGAAAAGGCTTTCATTCTGAGGCGATTAACAGAGCTCTTTTGCTTGACATAACATAAAATTCAGTATAGAATTAATTTGTTGTAGTTTTGCTAACTATCGGGCTGTCAATAGTTGGAAACGGATGACAGCCGTCAATAGATTTGGTAATGTACAATGAAAACTAAATAAGGAGGTGCTCCTGTAATGTGGCAAGTTGTGGTAGCAATAGTCGTCACGCTGGTGATTGCTGTTCCCGTTTCCGCGCTGATTGCGATAAACTATCAGAAAAAGATGGTGGAAGCAAAGCTCGGTAATGCGGACGAGAAAGCCAGAGAGATTATCGACGAAGCTCTCAAAACTGCTGAGACGAAGAAGCGTGAGTCGCTGCTTGAGGTCAAGGAAGAGTCCATTCGCACGAAGAATGAACTGGACAAGGAAATCAAGGAACGGCGCGCCGAGGCGCAGCGCTATGAGCGGCGCGTTCAGCAGAAGGAAGAGAACATCGATAAGAAAGCGGACGCTATTGAGAAGAAGGAAGCAAGTCTGGCTCAGAAGGAAGAAGCTCTGGCTAAACAGCGGGAAGAAATTTCCAAACTGAGCGAGCAAAGATTACAGGAACTGGAACGAATCTCTGGATTAACCTCCGAACAGGCAAAAGATTATCTGTTGAAAATTGTTGAAGATGAAGTGAAACATGAAACTGCTGTCATGGTGAAAGAGATGGAGAGCAGGGCGAAGGAGGAAGCGGACAAGAAGGCGAAGGAATATGTCGTTACTGCCATTCAGAAATGCGCGGCAGACCATGTGTCCGAGACCACGATTTCCGTGGTACAGCTTCCCAATGATGAGATGAAGGGCAGGATCATCGGAAGAGAGGGACGTAATATCAGAACTCTTGAGACGATGACGGGCGTGGACTTAATCATTGACGATACACCCGAAGCGGTTATACTCTCCGGCTTTGACCCGATTCGCAGAGAAGTGGCGAGAATCGCGCTCGAGAAGCTGATTGTGGACGGGCGTATTCATCCGGCCAGAATTGAAGAAATGGTCGAGAAGGCGCAGAAGGAAGTCGAAGTTATGATGAAAGAGGAGGGCGAAGCGGCCACCCTCGAAGTCGGCGTACATGGTATCCATCCTGAGCTGGTGAGACTGCTCGGTAAGATGAAGTTCAGAACCAGCTACGGTCAGAACGCGCTGAAACATTCCATTGAAGTGGCACAGCTTTCGGGCTTGCTGGCGGCGGAAATGGGGCTGGATGTCAGAATGGCCAAGCGTGCGGGACTGCTGCATGATATCGGAAAAGCAGTGGATCACGAGATGGAAGGATCTCATATTCAGCTTGGCGTGGAACTTTGCAGAAAGTATAAGGAAGGGCCGGTGGTCATTAACGCAGTGGAATCCCATCACGGTGATGTGGAGGCCCAGACCCTGATTGCATGTCTGGTACAAGCGGCTGATACGATTTCTGCAGCGAGACCGGGTGCAAGAAGAGAGACATTAGAGACATATACAACAAGACTGAAACAATTGGAAGACATCACAAACAATTTCAAAGGTGTGGATAAATCTTTTGCTATTCAGGCAGGTAGAGAGATTCGTGTAATGGTAGTTCCGGAACAGATCAGTGATTCTGATATGGTACTGCTCGCGAGAGATATCTCCAAACAGATTGAGGCTGAGTTGGAATATCCCGGACAGATCAAGGTAAATGTGATCAGAGAGAGCCGTGTCATAGACTATGCCAAATAGTACAAAACCCCGCAGATTTTATTCTGCGGGGTTTTTTGCGCGCATAAGCAGAGTCAGAAGCGGCTGGCAGCATGCGCATGCTTGCATGAACGCATGGTGACAGTTGCTTATGACGAGCAACGCGAACGAGAAATGCGAAGCATTTCGAGTCTGCTTATGCGCACAGACCGATACATATTTAACATTTTTACCATAAAATGGCCTTATAAGTAAAGAAAATTGTCGTATATGCATACTTGTGAAATTGGTATACTTATAGTAGAATAAATACCAGTGTATGATTGTATACAATTATTCAATGGCATGATTACGAGAATGCAGGAGGGTACTATGAAAGCGTACAATGTGATGACCAGAAAAGAGCTCATGGCGCAGAAGGCGGAGCTTGACAGACAGTTTGCCGAGGCGAAGGGAAAGGGTTTGCAGCTTGATATGTCCAGAGGAAAGCCGGAACCGGCACAGCTTGATATGGGCATGGGCCTTTTGGATGTCCTGAATTCCGATTCGGATATGAAGTCCATGGAAGGCATAGATACGAGAAACTATGGTCTGATGGACGGTATCACGGAGGCGAAGCATCTGATGGCGGACGTGATGGATGTGCCGGCGGAAAATGTGATCGTTTACGGCAATTCCAGTCTGGCAGTCATGTATGATACGATTTCCCGTTCCTATACACACGGTGTTATGGGAGCGACCCCCTGGTGTAAGCTTGATAAAGTAAAATTTTTATGTCCCGTGCCGGGTTATGACAGACATTTTGCGATTACGCAGCACTTTGGAATCGAGATGATTCCGATACCGATGACGTCCACAGGGCCGGATATGGATCTGGTGGAAAAATATGTGTCGACGGACGCGGCTGTCAAGGGAATCTGGTGTGTGCCCAAGTACTCCAATCCGCAGGGCATCACCTACTCCGATGAGACGGTAAAGCGGTTTGCGGCTCTGAAACCGGCGGCGGAGGACTTCCGCATTTACTGGGATAACGCATACGCGGTACATCACCTCTATGAGGATAAGCAGGATACGCTTCTTGAGATATTGAGCGAGTGTGAGAAGGCGGGCAATCCGGATATGGTTTTTGAGTTTTGCTCCACTTCCAAAATCACCTTCTCCGGCGCGGGTATGGCGGCTATGGCATCTTCTCCGGCCAATCTGGCTGATACGAAGAAAACGCTTACCTTGCAGACCATCGGTTATGATAAGGTGAATCAGCTTCGTCATGCCAGATATTTTAAGAATCTGGAAGGGATGCTTGCCCATATGAAGAAGCACGCGGACATCATCAGACCCAAGTTTGAGGCAGTGCTGACGGTTCTGGAGCAGGAGCTTGGCGGCTTAGGGATCGGTGAGTGGACGAAACCGCTTGGCGGTTATTTCATTTCCTTTGAGGCGATGGAGGGATGCGCGAAGGAGATCGTGGCGAAATGTAAGGAGCTTGGCGTGGTTCTCACAGGCGCGGGCGCGACGTTCCCTTACGGAAAAGACCCGAAAGACAGCAATATCCGCATTGCGCCTACCTATCCGACGGCGGAGGAGATGGCGCAGGCCACGGACGTGTTCGTGCTGTGTGTGAAGTTAGTCAGTGTAGAGAAGCTGTTGCAGGAGGCGGTTGCCGAGACTGCTTGAAAGGAAGCGGGCGGGATGCCCGGCTGATGCAGAACGGTCAGCGTTGCAGAAGGCAGCGATTGGAGAAGAGGAAACGGATAAAATGGCGGACAACAATTACGAGCGTTTGGGAAGAGAATTGATTTATAAGGGCGCGATCATTGATTATTATCAGGATACGATCCGCGTGGCAAACGGCAACATAGCCAAGTGGGATCTGATTGACCATAAGGGCGCGGCGGCCGTTGTGGCGGTGAAGGACGACGGAAAGCTTTTGATGGTGAGACAGTACCGCAACGCGTTGGACCGGGAGACGCTGGAAATTCCGGCGGGCGGTTTAAACAGCGTGGATGAGCCGACAAAAGAGGCGGCGGCCAGAGAGCTGGAGGAGGAAACCGGTTATGTGGCGGGGAAGCTGGAGCTTCTGCTGACGCTTCGGACGACAGTCGCTTTCTGCAATGAAAAGATTGACGTGTATCTGGCGACGGATTTAAAACCCGGCTGCCAGCATCTGGACGAGGATGAGTTTTTGAATGCGGAGTCCCATGATCTGGAGGAGCTGGTGCAGATGATTTATGACTGTAAGATTCAGGACGGAAAGACTGTGTCGGCGATTCTGGCATATTATAACAAAGTGAACAGGAAGTAGAGACATTTGAAACAGACTTGAGGAACAGCTATGAACAGTGATAAGGGAAAAACGAGGGAAGACTTCGGGGAGAAATGCAGACAGCTCAAACCGGCGTATGTGATTTGGACGGCCTTTTGTTTCATGCTGTTTATCTACGAGCCTCTGTTGATGTACAGTACCAATAAAAATGATTTCTGGTTTGATCTCGGAATCATGATATTTCCGACACTGGTGATATTTGCACTGTTTCTCCTTGCGGGAGCAGTGCTTATCACCGCGTTTTATTTTATAACAGTCAGGTTTTCAAAAGGAAAAAGGGAAGTGTACCAATGTGCGGTGACACTCCTTTTTGTTGTTTTTATAGCTACTTATATTCAGGGCGTTTATCTGAGTACATCCCTGCCGGTGCTGACGGGAGAGCCGATTGCGTGGGACGCGTATCTGAAAGAGGATCTGTTTACAGCGGTTCTCTGGCTGGTTTTGGAGACGGCGGCCATCGCTCTGATCGTGAAATTCGGCACGGAGCCGGTGGTTAAATGGGAGACCCGGATTTCCGGGGTTATTGTGGCTTTGCTGTTTGTCAGCCTTTTGCCGCAGATGCTTATGAACAACGCGTTTGAGAAAAAGGATGCCCTGCTTACGACCAACGCCCATTTCCATGATATTTCCCAAAATAAGAACTTTCTGATTTTTCTGGTGGACGCGGTGGAAGCCGGAGGCTTTGAGGCGGTGCTTGAAGCCAATGAGGAATATAAGGATGTGTTTCGTGATTTTACTTATTATTCCAATACGGCGTCCGTGTACCCTTACACCCGCGACAGTATGCCGCTGCTGTTATCGGGGGCAGTGAACAGAAATGAGCAGGAGTTCGGGGCGTTTTCCAGCGAAGCGTACAACAATTCCCCGCTGTTTGAAAGGCTGGATGAGGAAAACTACGATATCGGTCTTTACATGGATGAGCCGGTCTGGTACGGGGAACAGCGGTTTCATATAACGAGTGATATTAAAAATGAGATATCGTCACCTTACAAGAGTATGGATTTTTCTATGTATTTCAGGCAGGAAATGAAATATATTCTGTTTAAATATCTGCCCTACGCCTATAAGCAGTATTCCCAGATAGAGGGCTTTGACTTCGGAATGGCTCTGGAGATGTACAATTACCGCTATGAAGGTGTGTATAACATGCTGCTTGAGAATCCTGAGCTTGAGAAGACGGACCGGAATGTGTTTCAGTTCATACATGTGGAGGGGGCGCATCTGCCCTTTGAATATGATAAGGATCTGAACCCAATAGAAAAGGGAACCTACTCACAGAAGATAGAGGCGACGATCAAGGTGATCGATACATGGCTCTCCAGACTGAAAAATAACGGCGCTTACGATAACTCTGTGATTCTGATTATGGCAGATCACGGTTATTATGACGTGGATCACGACAGTTACGGGGAGGAAGTGCTGGAGCGCTTTCATCCGGTTCTGCTCGTAAAAGGCAGGCAGGAGAACCACGAGCTTGTCGAATCGGATGTGCCGGTTTCCCATTTGGACCTGATGGATGCCTATATGGAGCTTTTGGACGGGAAAAAGGGCGGAGAGATATTCCGTGATACAGATCCGGATAGAAAACGACAGGTGATCTGGTATGAATACCGCAACGAGGAGCATATGGTTGAGTATCAATTGGAAGGGAACCGCTTTGAACGGGAGGATTTCAAACCCACCGGCAGAGTTTTTGACAGATGACATTTGCCGGAAGAAATGCTGTCATGCCTCGTCCTTTCCGGACATATACTGTCCTATAGGAGCTTGGAAGAGGCGGTGTAATCTTGCGAAGACAGTTTGGGATCAAAAACGGCTATCATATGGCGTATCTGTTTATGATCGGTCTTTTTATGGGAATTTTGCTTGTCAATTTTGGACATGATACCTGGATCAAAAACGGCAGCCTGCTGGGGGCGGAAATGATGAGCAGACTGAAAAACAGCAGACCGGTGGGAGAGGGGCTGGTGGGATATGTTCTCAGACACCGTCTCTTTACGGGCTGTCTGTTATGTCTGGTCTCCACGACGCTGATCGGGATGCCGCTTCTTTGTGCGTATATTTGTTATACAGGGCTATCGGCAGGGTGTCTGCTGTCCGTGGCGGTAGTCCGCTACGGGATCAGGGGATTGGTATTTATGGCGGCCGTCCTGTTTCCGCAGGCGCTGCTGCTGGTTCCTGCATATATTCTGCTGTTTTTCTGGGCGGCGGAGGTAAACCGGACACTCTATGCGCCGGGAAACCGGCTGGAAGGTTACGAGCGCTACAGCAGGCATTTCTATTTGAAGAAAGGGGCGCAGATCATCGGTATTATGGCAGTTGTCATAATGGGATGCCTGTTGGAGAGTTATGTCAATCCAGGTATTCTGCATTTCGTTCTGAAAATCTTTTAAAAAATTTTTTTATTCTATTTTTCAAGATGTAGTAGACATAAAATCATATGCGGACGATATGTTGTGCCTCGGGGAAAAAAGGGCGCAAATGCCCGTAAAATCAAGAAAAATTCCATTTGCTTTTCTAAAAAAATCTGATTATAATGGTACTCAGACAATGATTTGATTTACATAAAGAGAACGCACAGGGAAGGGCTTCCGGGTAAATGGAAAAAGAGATTGGCGCATTTATTATGTATTTACATAATGTAAAGAATACCTCCGAAAATACGGAGATGTCTTATAGACGGGATCTGGAAAAGGTATCGCATTTTATGGAGTCGAGAGGCATCCGTGAGACGAAGGACGTGAAGGCGCAGGATCTGGCTGACTATGTGAAGTACCTGGAGGAAAGTAAGTTTGCGGCGGCTACGGTATCCCGAAACATTGCATCCCTGAAAGCGTTCTATCATTATATGGTGCAGGAGGGGATGGCGCAGGAGGATATTTCCGAGAAACTCAAAGCGCCTAAGATTGAGAAAAAGGCGCCGGAGATTATGTCGCCGGATGAGGTGGTGCGGCTTTTGGAACAGCCGTCCGGGGACAGCCCCAAGGAAATCCGTGACAAAGCGATGTTAGAGCTTCTCTACGCCACGGGAATCCGCGTGACGGAACTGATCACGCTGAACCTTTCCGATGTGAATATGCAGATGAGCTTTATTCTCTGCCGGGACCGCAACAAGGAGAGAATCATTCCTTTCGGCGCGGCGGCCAAGAATGCGATGGCCAGATATCTGGACGGCACCAGAGAGGAAATGCTCGAGAATAAAAAGTCGGAGGTGCTGTTTGCGAACTGTTCCGGACAGCCCATGAGCAGACAGGGATTCTGGAAACTGATCAAGCACTATGCGAAGAAAGCGGATATTCAGGCTGACATCACGCCCCACACGCTGCGTCATTCCTTTGCGGCGCATCTGGTGGAGAACGGCGCGGATCTTCGAAGCGTGCAGGAAATGCTGGGGCATTCCGATATTTCCACCACACAGATTTACGCAAATTTAAACCATAACCATATCAGAGAGGTGTACGCGAAGGCGCACCCGCGCGGTTGATCAGGCAGGAGACACGGCAAAAAATCAAAGAAGAGTTATTTGCTTTTGAGAATGTACAAGGGCGGCGGGATCGTTGACAGTTCCCGCCGCCCTGTTTATGTTTCTCTATTGAAAATTGTAACGGTGTGAACCATGCAAGGAGAATGCGCCGCATACGATGCCGGTTCACTTATGCTTGCTTTCGCTGTTTCTGCCGGGAGGCAGTTTCTCCTGTTCTTACATATAGTGGTACTTTCCGCGTTTCGCAAACAGGAATGCGGCGGAGAGCATGCAGGCGAACACCTCGGCGGCAGTGATTGCCCACCAGATGCCGTCCACCCCGAAGACGAGCGGCAGGATCAGTACGGACGCGGTCTGGAAAATCAGCGTGCGCATAAAGGAGATCGCCGCCGAAACCGCACCGTTGTTGAGGGCGGTAAAAAAGGAAGAGGCAAAAATATTAAAGCCTGCCAGCAGGAAGGAAAAGGCAAAGAGCCGGAACGCATGGCAAGTCAGCGCAAACAGCTCTGCGTCATAGCCCACAAATATGCCGGAGAGCGGAGCGGCCAGAAGAAAAGCGGCGGTGGTCAGCACGATGCTTGTGCCGGTCATCAACAGCACGCTCTTTTTGAACATATTTTTCAGTTCTGCGTCGTTTCCCGCGCCGTAGTGGTAGCTGACGATGGGAGAAGCGCCGATGGAGTAGCCAATGTAGATGGCGATGAAGATAAACTGCACATACATCAGCACGCCGTATGCGGAGACGCCGTTTTCACCGACATACTTTAAAAGCTGAAAATTATAGATCATACTGACAACGGAGGCGGAAATGTTGCTCATCAGCTCCGACGAGCCGTTGGCACACGCCTGCAGGATCGGCTTGATTTCCAGCTTTGTCCTGGTGAGCCGCAGAAGGCTTGTGTTTGGGCGGATAAAATAGAGCAGGGGAAGCAGACCGCCCACGCACTGGCTGATGCCCGTGGCAAGAGCCGCGCCTGCCACACCCCATCGGAAGACGCCCACAAAGAGCGCGTCCAGAAACATATTGGTCACACCTGCGCCGATGGTTGCCATAAGGCCAAGCCTGGGTCTTTCCGCCGCAATCAGAAAGCTCTGGAAAACATTCTGCAGCATGAATGTGGTGATAAAGCAGAATACGATGCGCCCATAGAGGACACAGTCCTCCAACATTTCCGGCGTCGCGCCCAGAAAAGAAGCCATAGGGCGCGTAAAGACGAAACCGATTGCGGACAGGACGATGCCAAGGAGCAGAGTCACATATATCATCATGGAAAAATAGCGGTTCGCCTTCTCACGATCCCCGGTGCCAAGCACCAGAGAAACCAGAGCCGTGCCGCCTGTGCCGATCATAAAACCCATGCCGCCGAGGATCATAATGAAGGGAAAGATGAGATTGACGGAGGCAAAGGCGGTCTTTCCCGCGAAGTTTGACACGAAGAAACCGTCCACCACACCGTAGATGGAGGTAAATACCATCATCACGATGGAGGGAAGGGTGAAGCGCAGAAGTTTATTGTAAGTAAAGTGGTCTGATAACTGTATATTTTTTTCCATAAAATCACATCCTTTTTATATCCAAAAACATTATGTAAACTAATCTTGTTTCAAGTGCCGTAAATGTTCCCGAAAATCCTGTAAATAGCGTTCTGTCAGCGACAGATACTGCTTCACGTCTTCATTTGTCCATGAGGCAAAAATTGCATTCTCTATGGCAATGACTTTGGCGGCGGTCCGTCCGGCCAGCTTTTGGCCCTCACTGGTAAGAAATACGGTTTTATTTTTGCCGTCGGTGTTTTCCAGATAGATCAGCCCTTCTGCTTCCAGCCTGCGGAGCGCGGAATTGATGGTCTGTTTGCTGACACCGGCGTTGCGGCATATGTCCCGGAGCGGGCAGGAAGTTCCGGCGTGACAGACGGCGTAGAGAACCATCATGGAGCTTTCGGGAAGGCCAAGTCTGGATGCCGCTTCATGGTAGGCGGACTCCGTTTCGCTCAGCAGATAATTGAATCGTCGCAGTTCTTTTGAAAAATCAGGGATCATTTCCGCATCCTCCATGTTCCCGGCGTCAGTGTGTATGAGGGTTCGTTAAAATAGTATGAAATCATACTATTGAAGGGATTATAGTACGATTTCGTACCAAAGTCAAGCAAAAAATGCGCCCCGCAAAACGGGGCGCAGCAGTCGGTTTTTTGTTTTATTCGTATTCCGCAATATCATAAATCAGCCGTTCCGACGCTTCCCAGCCAAGGCAGGGGTCGGTGATGGATTTGCCGTAAATGCCTTCGCCGATTTTCTGGCAGCCTTCCTCGATATAGCTTTCAATCATCACGCCTTTGACCATGCTGTGAATGTCCTTGTTTAATCTCCGGCTGTGCATGACCTCTTTGACGATACGGATCTGCTGCTCGTACTTCTTGTCGGAGTTATTATGGTTTGCGTCGATGACACAGGCCGGATTGACCAGATCGTAGTCCTGATACAGCATATACAGGGTATTTAAGTCTTCGTAGTGGTAATTCGGAAGGCTTCTGCCGTGCTTGTTCACGGAACCACGAAGCACCGCGTGGGCAAGCGGATTGCCGCCTGTGCTGACTTCATATCCCCGGTAGGTGAACTCGTGGGAATGCTGCGCCGCGTAGATGGAGTTTAGCATCACGGAGAGGGTGCCGCTGGTGGGATTTTTCATCCCGGCGGGCACATCGAAGCCGCTGACGGTCATGCGGTGCTGCTGGTCCTCCACGGAGCGCGCGCCGATGGCCACATAGGAGAGAATGTCCTCCACATACCCCCAGTTGTCGGGGTAGAGCATCTCGTCGGCGGCGGTCAGGCCGGTTTCCTCTATGGCGCGGATATGCATTTTGCGCATGGCGATCAGGCCGCTTGTAAAATCGGGTTTCTTTTCCGGATCGGGCTGGCTGACAATGCCTTTATAGCCCTCGCCTGTCGTGCGGGGCTTGTTCGTATAAATCCGGGGGACAAGTATCAGCTTGTCCTTCACTTTTTCGCTGACTTTTGCCAATCGGTTTACATAATCACATACGGCTACCTCGTTGTCAGCGGAACAGGGACCGATGATTACAATAAATTTCTTGCTTTTTCCGGTGATCACGTCCCGGATTTCGATATCTCTTTCTCTCTTTACCTCCACCAGATGGGCGGGCATGGGAAAACGCTCGCGGATCTCGTCGGGGGTAGGTAATTTAGCTACATATTGAAATGACATGGTTACCTCCCGGCGCAGACGCTTTCGCCGCACTGTGGGGACAGACGGGCTGTCCTCTGGCGGTCCGGCGGCCGCTTCGTCTGTATTTTGTATGTGTTTTACTGGAAAAACACATATATTATAGTATATAGAGAGAAGAATCGCAAGTATAAGTGCAGGGAGGATTTCAAATGCGGATTTCAAAGAAGGACTTCAAATTGCGGAAAGGACATCTGAGCGGGCTTCTTATGCAGTTTCTATACTGTGTAATGCACTTGATGTACTCCCGGAATCTCTCCTGTACCTGCCTTGGTGGCAGATTTTCCGCCATACAGACCGCACCCGGTGCAGTTTACGGTCTGTGTGTCCGGCGCGAGACATGGAGCGCCGATACGGTGCACAGAATTGTCTGCAGCATCTGGCTTGCCAGCATACCCCACAGATATCCTTTGATGCCGTAGAGAGGGATAGCAAAAAAGACGAACAGCAGGCGCAGAAGAAGGCTGACCACGCTGAACAGAAAGGTCTGGATGGTCTTTCCAAGCCCGTTTAAGATACTGTTTAAGGTGCTTGCGATGTACATAAAGGGACAGATGAAACTGAGGGTCAGGATAAAACTGCCGGCCAGCTCCGAGTGAAAGAGCAGCCGTCCGGCCAGTCTTCCGAACAGCAAAAACAGGGCGGTGCAGAAAAAGCCCAGCAGCAGGCAGCAGCGGATCGAGGTGAAGATGGCGCGGCGCACCGCATTCTGGTTGCCGCCTGCGTCTGCCTCCGATACGATGGGCAAAAGCAGCACGGAGACGGAGCCTGTGATGGCGGACGGAAATAAAATCAGCGGCAGGCTCATGCCGGTGAGCACACCGTAGACGCTCAGGGCGTCCGCGTTGCTTAAGCCGTATGCCATCAGACGGTTCGGTATGTAGATCGCTTCCACACTCTGCAAAAGGTTCAGCACCAGACGGTTGGCCGAAAGCGGGACGGCGAGCTGCAAAAGCTGTCCTGTAATGCGCCGGTATATGGCGATCACGGAAGAGAGAGGCCGGGCGGTCTGACGGCGACGGAAAAAGAGGGAAGCAGGTGTCTGACCGGCGGGGAAGACAGAAGGCGTGTGCGCGGAAACAGGACCGCCTGCCGGAAATACCTGATGGGCGCGCGCAAGGATCGCCACCACAGAGACGATCATGGAGGCGCTCTCACCGATTACAAGACCCACCACGGCGAAGCTGATGGTAGGCGTAAGGCCGTGTTTCCGGCAGATAAAATAGATCAGGTAGACGCTTCCCACGCGGCAGACCTGCTCCGCGAGCTGGGAAAAGGCGGGGATGCCGGTTTTCCGGATCCCGTAGAAATAGCCGTTGATGCAGGAGTGCACGCTGGCCATGGGGATGGAGAGCGCGATAATGCGAAGGAGCGGGGCGGTTCTGGACTCCAGCAGAAGGCCTGCCGCGATGGGTTCCGCGTACACGTAGATGCCAGACGCGCAGGCAGCGGAGAGCGCCATTGCAAGTACAAAGCCCGCCCAGAGCGTGCGGAAGGAGCTTTTGTAATCGTGGGTGCTTGTTTCGCTGGCCACATACTTGGAGATGGCTGTCTGTATGCCGGACACGGTAAGCGAAAACGAGAGGGCCAGAACGGGGGAGATGAGCTGGTAGAGGCCCATGCCCTCCGCGCCGAATACATTGGATAGGAAAATACGGTAAAAAAAGCCGATAAAACGGCTGACTAATCCGGTTACGGTCAGAATAACGGTTCCGGCCACCAAAGGGTGATTCCACTTTTTAAACGTCATAGAGCACCAGCTAAGTGTGAGATATGGTCTATGTTTATGCCGGAAAAATGGAGAATAGAATTTTAACCGGTAATTTGGGTCCTGGTGTTGACAAAAATAATACTATATAGTAGTATTTTTGCAGGAGGAGTCGATATGGAAACACAGGCGGGCTTTCTGATCTCGCAGATCAAACAGGTCGGGGGAAGGGTGTTTGATAAGATACTGCAAAAAGAAAATATAAGAGAATTTAACGGTGCGCAGGGGAAGATCCTGTACGTTCTGTGGCAGTGCGATCATATATCCATTATAGAGCTTTCGAGGCTTACGGGGCTTGCCAACACGACGCTTACAAGTATGCTTGACAGAATGGAGGAGGCAGGGCTTTTGCGGCGTCTGCCGGACCCGGGGGACAGGCGGAAAAACCTGATCGCGCTGACGGAGAAAGCGGCGCGTCTGAAGGAAAGCTACGACAAGGTTTCCATGGAGATGCATGGGATCTATTTTAAAAATTTCAGCACGGAGGAGATACTTGCGTTTGAGGGGTATCTGCGCAGAGTGCTCGACAATGTGAAGGAGGAATTGTAGCTATGGCTAAGATATCGAGACAGGGAACCAATGATTTTTGTCCGCAGACTTTGTTTTTATACGGCACATACAAGGAGGACGGGACGCCTGATTTCGGCCTGTTCTGCTGGTTCAGCTACTGCTGGGACAAGACGCTCGGGGCGATGATATGCATAGGCGGGGAAAAGATGACGAAGGACAGGATCAAGGCCGGGAAGGTCTTTTCTGCGAATCTCGTCACGGAAAAACTGCTTCCCATGGCTGACTATCTTGGCTGTAAGCCGGGATATGACGGGGACAAGATGAATTTTGACGTAAGGATCGGCAAAGGAGCGGTTCTTGACGTGCCGGTTCTGACGGAGAGCCCCGTCAACTTCGAGCTGGAGGCCGCGCAGAGCATTCCTCTTGAAGACGGCGAGGTGTTTTTATGCCGGATAAAAAATGTGCTTTACGACGAGATGCTTGCGGATGAAAGCAGCCCGGTGGGCGAACGGCTGAGAACGATTGCCCCCGTCTCGACGACCTGTGAGACTTACTTTTCTTATACGGGGGAAGTTCTGGGCGCGTGGGGAGAACCGGGCAAGGACTTTATGAAAAAATGACGCAGACAGATGCAGGCGCGCCGCAGCACATTTGCGGTTGGCGGCGCAGATATAAAAACGTTTCGCAACGGAGATCAGTATGGCAGAAAAAGTAGTGGTGGGCATGTCCGGGGGCGTGGATTCCTCTGTGGCAGCCCTTTTATTGAAAAGACAGGGTTATGACGTGGTGGGCGTCACGATGCAGATCTGGCAGGAAGAAACGCCCGCGGAGACAGGGGAGCAGGGAGGCTGCTGCGGGTTCAGCGCCGTGGAGGACGCAAGAAGGGTTGCGGAGGCGCTGGACATACCCCATTATGTGATGAATTTCAGACGGGAGTTTCGGGAAAAGGTCATGGATTACTTCGTGGCGGAGTATCTGGCCGGGCGCACGCCCAATCCATGCATCGCCTGCAACCGCTATGTGAAGTGGGAGGCCATGCTCCACAGGAGCCTGGAGATCGGGGCGGACTATATCGCCACGGGACATTACGCGGGGATCGTGCGCCTTACAAACGGCAGATATGCCATTCGGAACGCGGTGACGGCGAAAAAGGATCAGACTTACGCGCTCTACAGCCTCACACAGGAGCAGCTTGCCCATACGCTGATGCCGGTGGGGGCGTACACGAAGGAGGAGATCCGGCAGATGGCCGCGGAAGCGGGACTCATGGTGGCGCACAAGCCGGACAGTCAGGAAATCTGCTTTATCCCGGACAATGACTATGCGGCCTTTATCGACAAAGAGGCGGGAGAGCGGGTGCCAAAGCCCGGCTGCTTTGTGACAAAGGAGGGGGAGACGCTTGGGCATCATCTGGGCATTACCCACTACACGGTGGGACAGCGCAAAGGGTTAAACCTTGCCATGGGACGTCCTGTGTTTGTCACACAGATCAGACCGGAGACGGACGAGGTGGTGATCGGCGAGGCGCAGGACGTGTTCGGAGATACGCTGTACTGCAGCCGCATCAATTATATGGGGATGGCGGATCTGCCGGAACCGAGAGAGGTGACCGCCAAGATACGCTATGCCCACGGGGGGGAGAAATGTGTGATTGAGAAAGCGGGAGAAGACCGGATCCGCGTTACGTTCAAACAGCCCGTCCGGGCGATTACGCCGGGACAGGCCGTGGTATTTTACGAGGATGATTATGTACTTGGCGGAGGAACCATCATCTGAGCCGGTGTATGCGAATCATTCTCAGAGTCTGCCGCAGGCATACGCTTAATGTCCGCTGTCTGGCGACGATTTTTTAATGGCCTGCTTATTCTCATACATCCGGTCGTCCGCAATCTGATATATTTTTTCTATGTTGTATTCCTGCGGACCGCAGGAGGCATAGCCGTAGGCGATAGACAGGTGGAGATCCGGAATTTCCACATTTTTTTGGCGGATATTGTTTTGGAACTCTCCTATCATGGCAGAGATTTTGTCCGGGCTGTTGGTTTCAGCGATGGCGATGAACTCATCGCCGCCCATACGCGCAACGATGCCGTGCGGTTCAAAGGTTTTGACAATCACGTCGGCCGCGCTTTTGATCAGGATATCGCCGTGCGCGTGTCCGTAAGTATCGTTGGTTGTTTTCAGATTGTTCAGGTCAAAGCAGAAAACCGTATGATCCGGCTTTTCCATTTCCCTGACACGGTTCATGTATTCCATACAAAAACGGCGGTTATGTATCTGTGTCAGCTCGTCCGTGTATGCGCTTCTGATCAGGAAATTCCGCTCTGTCTCCTGCATCATTTTCTGCGTCATGTCGATATAGAAGGAGATCAGGAGCATAAAGATAAAAATGACGAGTCCTACGGAAGCGATTCCCTTCGTGGAGGAAATGGCGATACCGAAATAGCGGTGAAAGTAATAGAAAACCAGATCATAGCACACGCAGCCGGAGAGGATCAGCATACCGATCAGAAACAGCCGGTGGACAATCTGGCGGGTGATCCGCAGATTTATGGATTCTACGATAGCAGAGTAGATCAGATGGCACAGAATAAGCATCTGCATGTATTTCAGCGTGGCTGCGCAGTGGACCAGATCCACGGCGTGAAGACCCAGAAAGAGAGAAGTGGCAAAGATCTGCACCGCGAGGAGTATCCGGTATATCATGCGTATGAAAGGGCGGTTTAAGGCCAGCACATCCTCCCGCATATAAATGAGTAACGGAATGGGGGTCAGATAAAGCGTCAGATATTCCAAAAGACTGATGGTATAGAGTGGCATGGAAAAAATCACAAGCACATTATAGTAGCACAGTGTCCACAGGCCGATGCAGACGGAGAACAGGGAGACACATAAAATGCGCGAAAATTTCCCGGAAAATAACATGGCAAAGATCGTGATGCAGAATGTGACGAGACCGAAAATGGTCAGAAAACAGCCGAGAAACAAAGGAACCCTGTTTTCGGTCAGTATGGCGCGGTAAAAGTTTTTCCACTCATAAACGCGAACCGGCTCGAAGCGGGAGAACGCCTTGTCTTCTGAAATGGTAAATTGCAGTGTCAGTGTTTTGCCAGCGTAGTTGTCAGGCAGGTCGACGGGCAGATAGCCGCTGCCGACCGTTTTGTGCTGGTCCATCCGGTCCAGGCCATACTGGTGGATCAGTTCCGAACCCAGATACGCCCTGATGGCGGCGTGTTTGAGCTGCAGGACAAGCGCGTGTCCGGTACAGTCCGTATCCGCAGGGAATGTTCTTGTCATGGTGATGGTATCGCCCCTGCTTACCGGTGTGAAACGGAAAGTGTCCAGTGAAACGTTTTGCCGGACATTGTCGTTGATTGCAATATCCCAGGCATCATTCAGGGAAAGATATTCTGAAGTGGCGGAATAATCGCTGGAAAACATGCCGTCGATAAAACGTGTGGTAAAATAGACGCTAAACAGCGCATAAACGATAAGCGCTGCTTTTAAAACGGTTTTCCGGGTCAGTGTTCTCTTATCTTTTGTGTCTTTCATGGCGGCGTCCTCTGTCGGTGGCTCTGATCGCTTATAGTTTATGGAAGGAAGGCGTTCTCTTTGCGTAGGTGGCGTAATAGTCAAACCCGCAGTCCTTTAGAATCCGGGCAGCCTGATCAAAGGCGTGGGCGATCTGCCCCGGTTCGTGGGCATCGCTTCCCACAGTGATGATTTCTCCCCCCAGCGCGCGGTAGCGTTTCAAAATGCCGATGCAGGGATTGGGTTCCCGCATCCCTCTTGCCAGAGCGGCGGTATTGATCTCGATCCCCTTTCCCATGTCAATCAGTGTAGATAAAATCCGGTCAAAGATTTCCCGATACATTTCATAGGAGTACCCCTGATCCTTCGTCGGGCCGTAACGCACCACATAGTCCAGATGCCCGTATACGTCGAAGCTGCTGTAAACCTTTAAGTTCTCCAGAACAGACTCGAAATATTCCAGATAAGCTTCCTCCTGCGGGCGTCCTTCATAAAAAGCGGGATAATAGGGGTCTTTCCCGTGGCAGATATGGGAAGAGCCGATGATAAAGTCGTAATCGTGCGCCAGGACGAAGTCGGCGTTTCTCTGGGCAAGATGAGGCTGCAATCCAAGCTCAACGCCGAAAAAGAGGGCGATCTGATCCGCGTATTTTTCACGGAGTTTCAGAAAATCACAGAGACAGGCGTCGGTATTTACTTCAAAAAATCCGTCCGTTTCGCGGTCTGTCACCGGATAGTCGAAGTCGTTGTGCTCCGTGAAACACATCCGGGTAAGTCCGAGTCCGATCCCCTTGAGAATCATCTGCTCCATGGGTGTGTCGGAATCCCCCGAAAAGGAGGAATGTAAGTGAAAATCTGCTGTGACCGGCATGGGAAACTCCTTTCTGAGCGGATCTGGTATCGTTGTTTATCCTTAACTATATAGTATAGTAGATAGGGCAGACAAATACAAATGTTTTATTGGTGCAAATGCATATGAATGGGCATTTTCTGGCGAATGGCTTCTGACGGGTGTATTTTTTGAGAAAGATTATGTATTTCCCAAATATTTTTGATTTACGTCTTGAATTTTTGGGACAAATTGGGTAAAATAAAGTCGTTGACAAAATTTTGTCAATCTTATCCAATCTGGTTGGCAAAATGATATAGCAAAGTAACAAAAAATCAAGATTCAGGAGGAACGAAAAATGGCAGTAAGAGTAGCAATTAATGGTTTTGGCCGTATTGGTCGTCTGGCGTTCAGACAGATGTTCGGAGCAGAGGGTTATGAGGTTGTAGCGATCAACGATCTGACAAGCCCGAAGATGCTTGCACACCTGTTAAAGTACGATTCTTCCCAGGGTAAATACGCTCTGGCTGATACCGTAACCGCAGGCGAGGATTCTATTACGGTTGATGGTAAGACATTAAAGATCTACAAAGAGCCCGATGCAAACAACTGCCCTTGGGGTGAGCTCAAGGTTGACGTTGTTCTGGAGTGCTCCGGCTTCTACACCAGCAAAGAGAAGGCTCAGGCCCACATCAATGCAGGCGCAAGAAAGGTTGTTATCTCTGCTCCCGCAGGAAACGATCTTCCTACCATCGTATACAATGTAAACCACGAGACACTGAAAGCTGACGATACCATCATTTCCGCAGCATCCTGCACCACGAACTGCCTGGCTCCCATGGCTAAGGCACTCAACGATCTGGCAGGCATCAAGTCCGGTATCATGAGCACCATCCACGCTTATACTGGCGATCAGATGATCCTTGACGGTCCTCAGAGAAAGGGTGACCTGAGAAGATCCCGCGCAGGCGCGATCAACATCGTTCCCAACAGCACCGGCGCAGCTAAGGCTATCGGCCTTGTTATTCCTGAGCTGAACGGCAAGCTGATCGGTTCCGCACAGCGTGTTCCTACCCCTACAGGTTCCACCACGATTCTGGTTGCAACCGTAGAGAAGTCCGTTACCAAGGATGAGATCAACGCAGCGATGAAGGCAGCAGCTACAGAGTCTTTCGCTTACAATGAGGATGAGATCGTATCTTCCGATATCGTAGGCAGCACCTATGGTTCTATCTTCGACGCTACCCAGACCATGGTAGGTGAGGACAATCTGGTTCAGGTTGTTTCCTGGTATGACAATGAGAACAGCTACACCTCTCAGATGGTTCGTACCATCAAGTATTTCTCTGAGCTGGCATAGATCAAAACGTAAAGCGTAATTTTAAGAGGCTCGGCCGCTGGGCCGGGTCTCTTCTTTTATTTTATAGGAAATTGCGACAGTGTAAACCATTTAAGGAGAATGCGAAGCATTCTCTGAAACGTCGCTGTCTGGCGACGATTTTTTATATAAAAAATCACAATACAGGAGGATTCAAACATGTCATTAAATAAGAAATCGGTAGATGATATCAACGTTAAGGGCAAACGCGTTCTCGTAAGATGCGACTTTAACGTGCCCTTAAAGGAAGGTAAGATCACGGACGAGACCCGTATCGTGGCTGCTCTTCCCACCATCAACAAGCTCCTTGCAGACGGCGGCAAGGTAATCCTCTGCTCCCACCTTGGCAAGGTGAAAAACGGCCCCAACGAGGGTGAGTCTTTAGCGCCCGTTGCGGAGAGACTTTCCGAGAAACTCGGCAAGCCCGTTAATTTCGTAAAGGACGACAACGTGACTGGCGAAGCTGCTACGGCCGCTGTGGCTGCTATGAACGAGGGCGACGTGGTGCTCTTACAGAATACCCGTTTCCGCGGCAAAGAGGAGACCAAGCCGAAGGAGGCAGGAGAAGCTTTCGCGAAGGAGCTGGCTGAGCTGGCTGACGTATATGTGTGCGACGCTTTCGGTTCCGCTCACAGAGCGCATGCTTCCGTTGCGGTTGTTACTAAGTTTATCACAGAGAAGGGCGGCGAGAATGCTGTCGGTTATCTGATGCAGAAGGAGATCGACTTCCTTGGTAACGCGGTGGAGAACCCGGTAAGACCTTTCGTTGCGATCCTTGGCGGTGCGAAGGTTGCGGATAAGTTAAATGTAATTAACAACCTGCTTGAGAAGTGCGACACCCTGATTATCGGCGGCGGTATGGCGTTCACTTTCCTGAAAGCAAAGGGCTATGAGATCGGTAACTCTCTCGTAGACGAGGAGAAGATCGACTACTGTAAAGAAATGATGGAGAAGGCTGAGAAGCTCGGCAAACAGCTCTTACTTCCCATCGACACCGGTGTGGCTTCCGGTTTCCCGAATCCCATCGACGCACCCATTGATGTAGCGTATGTGGACTCCGACCAGATTCCTGCCGACAAGGAAGGTCTGGATATCGGACCCAAGACGCAGGAGCTTTTTGCGAATGCGGTTAAGAGTGCGAAGACGGTTGTTTGGAACGGCCCCATGGGCGTATTCGAGAATCCCACTCTGGCAAAGGGTACCATCGCTGTAGCGAAGGCTCTGGCTGAGACGGATGCTACCACCATCATCGGCGGCGGCGATTCCGCAGCGGCATGTAACCAGCTCGGATTTGCAGACAAGATGTCCCACATTTCCACAGGCGGCGGCGCTTCCCTTGAGTTCTTAGAGGGCAAGGAGCTTCCCGGCGTTATGGCAGCGGATGACAAATAAGTCTTGCGATATTGTAGAAGCTGCCATTACGCCGCGTTGTAGGCAGCGGATGACAAGTGATGCGATGAGCAGAGCGAGAATAATCATAGCTGAGAGAGAACGTGCTTGCACGGGTTCTCTCTCGGATATGGTTGTTTGAGGGTACAACGCACCCGAAGGAATTGCGGAGCAATTACGAGGCTCTGCCTAAAAGTGATTAAAAAAATAGAAAATAAGGAGATTATTATCATGGCTAGAAGAAGAATTATCGCCGGAAACTGGAAGATGAACATGACTCCCAGCGAGGCGGTTGCGCTCTGCGCGACTTTAAAAGATCTGGTAGTGAACGATGCGGTTGACGTGGTTTACTGCGTACCCGCGATTGACATTGTACCTGTGGCCGAGGCTGTCAAGGGTACGAACGTACATGTGGGCGCTGAGAATTTCTACATCGAGGATAAGGGCGCGTACACGGGCGAGATCTCCGCTCCCATGCTGAAAGATGCGGGCGTGGAGTACGTGATTATCGGTCACTCCGAGAGAAGAGAGTATTTCAGGGAGGACGACGCTTTCTTAAACAAGAAGGTGCTTAAGGCGCTGGAGGCAGGCCTTGTGCCGATCCTGTGCTGCGGCGAGTCCTTAGAGCAGAGAGAAATGAACGTGACCATGGACTGGATCAGATTACAGATCAAGTCCGATCTGGCTGGCGTGACCGCCGATCAGGTGAAGGGTATGGTTATCGCATATGAGCCGATCTGGGCAATCGGAACCGGCAAGACCGCTACTTCCGATCAGGCGCAGGAAGTATGTAAGGGCATCCGCGACTGCATCGCTGAAATGTACGACGAGGCTACCGCAGAGGCAGTGCGCATCCAGTACGGCGGCTCCATGAACGCGTCTAACGCGGCTGAACTTCTGTCCAAACCTGACATCGACGGCGGCCTGATCGGCGGCGCTTCCTTAAAGCCTGATTTCGGTCAGATCGTGAACGCATAAGAAAAAACAAATTAGATACTGCATCAACTGCAGCCGCTTTGGCGGCACATGGAATGGGGTGAAAAGCCCTGCGAGTCGGTCACTGTGAAGCCTTGTAAAAGGATAAGTCAGATACATGGCAGTCTGATGGCATTCTGCCGAAACCGGAATTGCGTGATATTCGGCCTTGCCGCGTTTGCGGCAGGGCCTTTGGCGTTCCGGGCTTCGGCACGGGACGCATTTTGCGTCTGCTGATGAAGCAGAGTCAGAAAGCGACAGAGGCAGAAGGAAACGAGGAGAAGAATATGAAAAGATTAACCAAAACACAGTGTAGGAAAAAAACGAGGATTACAGCATGTCTGCTTTGCATGCTGTTTGCCCTGACAGCCTGCGGCGGGGCAGTGCCGGAGGCACAGCCTGACAAAACGGTAACGCAGCCTGCGCAGACGGAGTCGGAAGCATCTGCAGAGCAGCCTGTGCAGACGGAGCAGGAAGCATCCGCAGCACAGCCTGCGCAGACAGAACAGTCTGCGGAAACAGAGTCTGCGGCAGAACCGTCACAGGGACTTCCCACGACAGATCCGAGCGGCGCGTCTATCGCCATCCCCGATCAGGTGGATTCCGTGGTGGCCCTTGCGCCCTCGATCTGTGAGACGCTGGTGGCTCTTGGCGTAGGGGAAAAGATAACCGGTTACGACTTGCAGAGCGTGGGTCTTGCGGGACTGCCGGAAAACGTGCCCGTCTTTGACACGGTGAGCCCCGATGTGGAACAGTTAGCGGCCCTTGCGCCCGATATGCTTCTGGTGTCAAACCTTTCTCTCTACGATCAGGAGGCGCCCTATCAGCCATTGATTGACGCCGGTGTGTGCGTGGTCTGTGTGCCGACCAGTGAAAGCGTGGAGGGGGTGCGAAGCGACATCCGCTTTATGGCGGCGGCCCTGAGCGTGCCGGAAGAGGGGGAGCGCGTGGTGGCGGAGATGGACGCAGAGCTTGCAAGACTGTCTGACCTCGTTTCCGATGTGACGGAGGAAGAGCGCAAAAGCGTCTACTTTGAAATTTCACCGGCGCCTTATATGTACAGCAGCGGCAGCGGTACCTACCTGCATGAGCTGATTGAACTGGCGGGCGGCAGGAATGTGCTGGCGGACCAGAGCGGCTGGCTGGCTTTAGAGGGCGAGACCGTGGTTGCTGCCAATCCGGATGTTATTTTTACGAATGTGAACTACACGGATGCGCCGGTGGAGGAGATTCTCGGTAGGGAGGGATGGGCCGGAGTGGCCGCCGTGCAGAATAAGGAGGTCTACTATATTGACAATATGGCGTCGTCTCTGCCTGACCAGAACATCGTAAAGGCGGTGGAGCAGATGGCGCAGGCGCTCTATCCGGCGCGCTTCGAGGCGAAATGAGGACGGGGATAAAAACGGGGCTGCTTCTTCTGGCAGCCCTGACTGCGCTGCTTTTGGGAATCGGTGTGGGCAGTGTGTATGTGCCGCCCGGAGATATTCTGGCGATTGCGGCGGGGCGTATATTTGACATGCCGCTTCCGGATCATATTCCCACAGGCTACAGCGCTATGGTGCTCGATATGCGTCTGCCGCGGGTGCTGCTGGCGTTTTTGACGGGGGCGGCCCTCGCCGTGTGCGGCGCGGTGATGCAGTCTCTCTTACAAAATCCGCTGGCGTCGCCCTTTGGGCTGGGGGTGTCGTCCGGCGCTGGACTCGGCGCGGCGGTTGTCATTGTGATGGGAGGCGCTGTGGCGGGCGTCGGTACGTTTCTGATGCCTGCCGTCAGCCTTATGTTTGCCCTTGGCACCGTATGTCTGGTGCTGTTTCTTTCGGCAAAGCTGGACCGGAACATGTCCAACGTGACCGTGATTCTGCTTGGCATGGTGATTTCCCTGTTTTGCAACGCGCTCATGTCTCTGCTTGCGACGGGTTCTCCCGCACACGCACAGCGCATCCAGCTCTGGCAGCTTGGCAGCTTTTCCATGCGGGAGTGGAGCGCGGTGTGGGCGCTTTTTCCGGTCACGGTTGTAATCTGTCTCTATTTTCTGCGCTATGCAGGAGAGCTTGACGTGATGACGTTCGGGGAGGAGCAGGCGCTTTCCATGGGGGTGGATCTGCGCCGGGTCAAGGGGAGACTGATGGCGGCAGTGGCGGTGCTGACAGGGACGGCGGTAGCCTTTGTGGGGATCATTGGCTTTGTGGATCTCATTGTGCCCCATATTGCAAGGCGTTTTTTCGGCGCAGCACACAGGCGGACGCTTCCGGCCTGCGCTCTTTTCGGAGGGAATTTTCTGGTGCTCTGCGATCTGGCGGCCAGAACCCTTACGCCGCCCCATGAGATACCGATTGGCTCCATCACGGCATTGCTTGGCGCGCCCTTTTTTCTGTATCTCTTTTTCGGCGGGCGAAAGAATGGGTGAAAGAGATTTGACGGGCGACAGGAGGCTGACGGAAGCCGTGAAATAAGAAACAACAGGAATTGGAGTAAATCATGAACGGAATAACGATGCTTAAGGCGGAACATTTATCCTGCGGTTACGGAAAAACACGGGTGATCCACGATTTATCCTTTCAGGTGGCGGCAGGTGGGCGGCTGTGTATTCTGGGACCTAACGGCTGTGGAAAAACCACGCTTTTGCGCGCCCTTGCAGGGGTAATTCCGTGGCAGGGCCGTGTGGAGGCGGATGGTGTTTCTCTGCGGGGGGTGTCACCGAAACAGCGGGCGCAAAAGATCGCGCTGATGAGTCAGTTTTCTCAGGCGGTTTTCGACTATACGGTCTACGAGGCAGTGATGCTGGGACGTTACGCACACCACAGCGGTTCGCTGTTTCCGGTGGAGACGCCGGACGACCGTGCGGCTGTGGAGGACGCCCTCAGGCGTACGGGTGTTTGGGAATTGAGAGAACAGTTGGTGACAAGACTTTCCGGCGGCCAGCTCCAGCGGGTGTTTCTGGCCAGAACCTTTGCACAGGAGCCGCAGATCATTCTTCTGGACGAACCGGCAAATCATCTGGATCCGCGTTATCAGGAGGCGCTTTTGGAGAGCCTGCGGGAGTGGACGGCGGATCAGGGACGGTGTGTGGCGGGGGTGTTTCACGATCTTAGTCTGGCGCTTGTCTTTGCCGACACGGCGCTTTTATTGGAAGAGGGAAGGGCGCTTGCCTGCGGTCCGGTGGAAGAGCTGGATGAGAAGCTGCTCGACCGGCTTTACGGGATGGATGTGCGCCGCTATATGAAAAAAATATACGGACGGTGGAAGTGAGGAGGAGAGAACATGTCGGTTTACAGAAGCCCCTATGAGGCGTACCCGTTTTTATGCGATGCGGACGAGGATTTGCGCTGCGACTTTGAACTGCTGACAGACGAAATGGCAAGCGCGGCCGGACTGCTGCGAAGCCAGATCGCGGAACCGGCTCTGGCGGAGGAGCTTTTATGGGTCTGCGAGCTGATTTATCATATGAATCCGACCCTGCGCACCACCTTTACGGTGACGGCGGAGGAAACTGCCCGTCTGGCTTTGGCGGTGGACAGGCTGCAAAAGGAAAGCCGGGTACACGGTTTTGTGCTGCCATGCGGCTGTCAGAGCGCGTGCACGGCCCATCTTCTGCGGGTAAAGGCCAAGTGTCTGGTGCGGCTGCTGTACAGATATATACAGCGGGGCTGCGGGGTTCCGGACGGGCTTTTGGATCTTGGCAACCTGCTCTCCGGTTATTTCTTTTTGCTTGCGCTTAAGCTCAATGCCATGAACGGGGTGGAGGAGCGCGCCTATCACAGTCGGAATTACCAGTAAATTAAATACGGCGTCAGCCTATTTTCAACTTCACAAGAGCGGCGTTATTTGTTAGAATAAGGTTATGGACTGAGCGGGGTATGGAAGGTGCATAACGAAAAAGCGTGGACAGGAGAATTGGGGACATATGGACTATAAGGTAATTCCGTTTGAACAGAGAATTAAGGAGAATATCAGAAGCTATGCGCTGGATAATCTTTATACGCTGGATGTGCTGACAGAATACTGCAAGGCGTTCTGCGCGGCAACGGATGTGGCGATTCTGATTACCGAAAGACATGGGGAAAAGATTGTGTCGGTAGGCGGTTTTGCGGGCTTTACCCCGGATGTGGTCGGGGAACCGGGACGCAAGGTCAGAATATACGGCAGGACGATTGCGCATTTGTATGCGGAGACTGGTAAGGTGCCGGAGGAAAAGCGGCAGGCTGTGGAGAGAATGCTGGACGGTTTTGCGGCTATGCTTTCCCATTGGGGGGAGGAGACCTATTTACATACGGAGACGGCTATCTATGCGGATGAGCTGGAGCAGAAGCTTGGCGTGCAGCATGTGCAGACGGCCAGAGGAGAGAACGAGGATGCGCTTACAGGGGTGTACCATAAGCTGTATTTCGAGGAGTGCATGAGGGTGGTAGACAGGGCGGAAGCAGTGCCTGTAGCTGTTATCAATGTGAACATAAACGACTGGAAGTATGTGAACGACCATTTTGGGGACGAGGAGAGCGACCGGCTGATTAAGACCATTGCCGATATTTTGAAGCAGGAGAAGAAGGCGGATTACATCATCGGCCGTGTGGACGGGGATGTGTTTATCGTGCTGATCCCCGGAGCGGAGGACGGCGAGGCGGAAGCGTATTGCAGCAGGGTGCAGCAGGCCTGCCTTTCATATGAAGATGAGATTCTTGCCCCGTCCGTTGCCTGCGGCGTTGTCTATAAGACGAATGTGGAGGAAACCATTGAAGACAAGCTCGACGATGCGGAGTACGAAATGTTTGACAATAAGTTTGAGATTAAAAACGCGCCCGGATACAGGGAACGGCTGGAAAAGAAGAAGTAAACTTTTCCGTGAGAACAGACAAAGGAGGCCGGCTGAAATGCCAGCCTCTTTCCATGTACAGCTGAGAGTGGGACGGGAAATATGATTTATTGCGAAAACTGCCATGCGCCGATAGAGGAAGACAGCGCGAAGTGTCCGTATTGCGGTGCGCTGAATGCCATTGGCGGCGAAAAACAGTATATGGAGCGGCTTTATGATATCAGGAAGGACGTGGAGGAGCTGTCCGCGGTGCCGGAAGAGGAATACCGCAGGGCAATCGGAAAAACCGGACGGGTGATCCGGCGGACGTTTCTTCTTGCTGCGGTTTTGGCGGGGGTGGCTGTGCTGGTTCTTTTCGCCGGCCGGAAATTGACGGACTATGAGCTTTCGGCGGAGGAAGTCCGCGCGCAGATGCAGTGGGAAAAGGAAATGTTTCCCAGGCTTGATGCGCTGTACGACGAAGGGGACTATGACGGCGTCGTGGAATGCGTATATGGGAATCAGGAGGATGTTTACTATTCCATATCCAACTGGGAGCACGCGGATTTTATCAATGTATATTCCAGATATCAGTACTGTACGGAAGGTCTGGCGCAGGCCGTGGCAGAGGGGTACGACGCGGCGGATGCGGCCGACTGCATCATAGATACCCTGTTTCTCATACAGGAGAGAACATATGATTCCTATACGGAGGCGGAGGAAACGCTGATCGCGTCATATCAGGAGGAAGTGAGAAAACAGGTATGCACGGTGTTTGGCATAGCGGAGGAGGATATTGACCGTCTGTATGAGGAATGTTGTGTGGAAGATGCGTACGGTGTTTATTTAGACTACCAGACGGCGAAAAAGAAGGTAAAAGACTTCGTTAAGGCACATGTGAAAACAGATTGAAGAAAGGGTGTATCAGACGATGAAATGTCCCGCATGCGGCGCGAATTTACAAATTGAAGATGAGAAATGTCCTTTTTGCGGTACACCGAATCCCTTTGCGGTGAAGCACCAGCAGGATATGCGGCATTATCAACAGGAATTTCAGCAAACAAAGCAGGATGTGGAGAAAAAGACGCTGCATTTTAATTCCTTTACGGCGAGAATTGCGGTGATTGCGGTGCTTCTTGCGATGATTGTGGGGATGATTTATGTCATAAATGACGGGCCTTATTATCTCTGGTCGAGCCGGGTAAACAAGGATATTGCGAAGAATCTGGAGAATTACCGGGCGGAGCTTCGCGCCTGTGAGGAGGCGGGAGAGTGGAGAAAGCTGTATGCCCTTCACGATGCCAAAAGTCTTGACCATACCCGCGATTTTCAGGATTACACGGTACTCTCCTTTGTGATTTTCGATTATAAGAGCATCCTTAACCAGATAACAATTTTCATGGAAGAGGAGGGGGAGGACGATACGGCCGCGGTTTCCTCCAGAATGGCATCGCATCTGGACAGCTTTTATAAGTCAACCGGCCGGCTCACTTACGAGAGCTCGGATTACGATAATAATTATACGCCGGAGCGTATGGAGTCCTACCGGCGGATGCAGGAGGATCTGGAGGCGGCGTTGTCTGTCTACTGCCATCTGACGAAGGAGGAGGTGGCGGCGCTTGCGGATTATTCGGTGATGAAAAAGGCCGCGCTGATCGAGGAGGGACTGCGCAGAGAAGCGGATGAGGTGAAGGAGGCAGAAGAATGAACGGGAATCAGAACGTGGAAGAGAAAACGGGTGTTTCGGGAAAAAACCTTCTGTTGAACGGCATTGTAATCCTGCTTTGTGTGATCCTCTTTTCACAGGGCGTCACGTTTATCAGAGAGGCTTCGGGCTATATGAAAGCGTATGAGACTGAGGAAGAAACCCTGATTCAGTCGGTCAGCATCGGGAACTATGAAAGGCTTGTGGAAAACGTGTACCGCAATGAAGCGCTGGGAGTGCCGGTGACGGGAGACATGCCGGAGCTTTACGCGGCCGCTTACTACTATGAGGCGGCGATGCTGTATAATGCCCACAAAAAAGCGGGCAACGCAAAGCAGGCTGAGGAAAAATATGCGCAGATGCAGGCGTATGAGGGACAACTGGGAGACTATGCTTTCGTAAAGGAAGAAATTCAGGCATTTCTCGGGATAGATCCCGAAAATATAAAATAAGTATTAAATCCCTTTTTCTGGATAAAAACGAGATAACGGGAGAAAATAAGAGGAAAGAGAAAGAAACGGGAGATAAATGCACATATGCCGACGTGAAACCATTTGCAAACACCCGCATATGAAGATAATATATGTTGCAGAGTTAGCACTCGTAAGAGGTGAGTGCTAACAAGTAAAAGGATAAACATTAAGTGTGTCACATAATTTAAGAAGGAGGCAGTTATCATGAAGTTAACACCACTTGGCGACAGAGTTGTATTAAAACAGTTGGAAGCGGAGGAGACCACGAAATCCGGCATCGTGCTGCCGGGACAGAGCAAAGAGAAGCCCCAGCAGGCGGAAGTGATCGCGGTAGGCCCCGGCGGCGTTGTAGACGGCAAGGAAGTGAAGATGGAAGTAAAGGCCGGCGATCAGGTTATTTATTCCAAATATTCTGGCACAGAGGTGAAGCTGGGCGAGGATGAGGAATACATTATCGTGAGACAGAATGATATTCTTGCAGTCGTAGAGTAGTGTGAGAAGTACTTCTAGTCACTCGCAGCAAAGGCTGCTTCGTGAAGAAGTACTAAGTCTCACACAGGAGAATGCCAAAATACGGGCATTCTCCGCACTGATTTGAGTCACAGCAAAGTTGTGACATGGAGGTTAGCGTGAGAAGTACTTCTAATCACTCGCAGCAAAGGCTGCATCGTGAAGAAGTACTAAGTCTGCTTTGCAGACTTTTCTCACACAGGAGAATGCCTGAAAAGCGGTATTCTCCGCATTGAACTAAGAAGTAATCAAAATCGAAAAGCAGGAGGACATAAAATTATGGCTAAGGAAATTAAGTATGGTGCAGAAGCCAGAGCGGCTTTGGAATCAGGTGTAAATCAGTTAGCGGACACCGTAAGGGTGACCCTTGGCCCGAAGGGCAGAAACGTAGTTCTGGATAAGTCCTACGGCGCACCCCTCATCACAAACGACGGTGTAACCATCGCCAAGGAGATCGAGCTTGCGGATGCGTTTGAAAATATGGGCGCACAGCTTGTCAAGGAAGTGGCAACCAAGACCAACGATGTGGCGGGCGACGGCACCACCACAGCTACCGTGCTGGCACAGGCTATGGTGAATGCGGGAATTAAGAATCTGGCAGCAGGCGCAAATCCGATTATCTTAAGAAAGGGTATGAAGAAGGCGACTGAGACGGCTGTAGAGGCAATCGCAAAGATGAGCTCCAAGGTAAACGGCAAGGAGCATATCGCGAGAGTGGCGGCTGTTTCCTCCGGCGACGACGAGGTAGGCCAGCTTGTTGCAGATGCGATGGAGAAGGTTTCCGGCGACGGCGTGATCACCATCGAGGAGAGCAAGACTATGCTCACAGAGCTGGATCTGGTGGAAGGTATGCAGTTTGACAGAGGCTACATTTCCGCATATATGGCAACCGATATGGATAAGATGGAGGCGGTTTTAGAGAATCCCTACATCCTGATTACAGATAAGAAGATCGCGAACATTCAGGAGATCCTGCCCCTCTTAGAGCAGATCGTACAGTCCGGCGCGAAGCTCCTCATTATCGCTGAGGACGTGGAGGGCGAGGCGCTCACGACCCTGATCGTGAACAAACTGCGCGGCACCTTCAATGTGGTTGCTGTCAAGGCGCCCGGATACGGCGACAGAAGAAAGGCTATGCTTGAGGATATCGCAATCCTTACAGGTGGGCAGGTAATCAGCTCCGAGCTTGGCTTAGAGCTTAAGGATGCAACCCTTGACCAGCTTGGCCGTGCGAAGTCCGTTAAGGTACAGAAAGAGAACACCGTTATTGTGGACGGCGAGGGCGAAAAGAACGACATCGAGGCAAGAATCGGTCAGATCAGGAAACAGATCGAGGAGACGACTTCCGATTTCGATAAGGAGAAATTACAGGAGCGTCTTGCGAAGCTGGCAGGCGGCGTGGCTGTGATCCGTGTGGGCGCGGCGACAGAGACCGAGATGAAAGAGGCGAAGCTTCGTCTGGAGGACGCGCTGGCAGCGACCAGAGCGGCTGTGGAGGAAGGTATCATCGCAGGCGGCGGTTCCGCATATGTGCACGCGGCTAAGGAAGTGGAGAAGATGGCAGAGAAGCTGGAAGGCGACGAGAAGACAGGCGCACAGATCGTTCTGAAAGCGCTTGAGGCGCCTCTGTACCACATCGTTGCCAACGCGGGTCTGGAAGGCTCCGTGATTATCAATAAAGTAAGAGAGTCCGAAGCAGGCGTAGGTTTTGACGCCCTGACAGAGGAGTATGTGGACATGGTGAAGGCAGGTATCCTTGATCCCGCCAAGGTGACCAGAAGCGCGCTGCAGAACGCAACCAGCGTGGCAAGCACCCTGCTCACCACCGAGTCCGTAGTAGCCAACATCAAAGAGGCTGAACCCGCAATGCCCGCAGGCGCAGGCGGCGGCATGGGGATGATGTAACGCACTATCCTGCGCCGTGAACGAGCAAAGGTCCGTCGGAGACGGACAGAGAGCGCGGAAGCGCGGCTTTGCGAGTGATAACGTAGAATACACAAAGAATACGCCCTCCGGGCTTGCTCGGGAGGGCGCGTTTTTTGCGGGCAGTATTTCTTATTTGTTTCTGTTTTTATTGGCCATCTGCCGGCTGACCACAAAAAGTCCGATCACCATCTGACAAATGGATAATCCCAGCATGAAACCGGAGAGAAAATCCTGAAATTCTGTCCCGCCAAACAGTTGGGACAAGGTTAACATAACAATACCTATTATAAGCAGAATATAGCCGGTAAACGTGATTTTGGCGCTTTTCAGCTCCTGCATTTCTTTCATCATCGCCACAATCTGTTCATTATCATAAGTATGTATACTTTTATCATCCTCTTCTCCGTTCATCAGTTCGGCAAGAGTTGTATTCAGCTCTGTACATAACGACTCTATGATAGAATAGTCGGGCATACATTTTCCTGTTTCCCATTTTGATATCGTTTTGTTTGAGACACCTAACTTCTGAGCGAGCTGCTCCTGTGTCAGATTCAGTTCTTTGCGTTTCTTAGTAATAAACTTACCGGTTGCCGTTTGATCCATGATCGTGTACCTCCAATTGTTTTTTCTGTGGTAAAGTATAGCATTTGGGGGCGCACAATGACATCCCCTGTTGGGCGAATTTGGGTGGAATGGCCGTGAAACCGCTTTCTTTGGCTACTTTTCGTACATAACAGAAAGAGCATGTATTTTGCGCTTCATGTTTTCACGAACATGCGGCGGCTCCAGACACTCACATTTATTTCCAAATCCAAGAAGCATATCATAGTGGTAGTCATTCTCGACGAAAGGAAAATCAACGAGATAATACGAGTCACCGTCCGGCGAAAAATCTTCATAGGTACAATAGTCGAGTACCCGGTCCAGTATGGATTCGTGAATGCGGATTTTGATTTTTATCTGCATGGTTTCCAAAATTTCCGAAAAGTCCGGAATCGGTTTTCGATATGCCTGCGGTGTAAAAGTCTCATCCTGTATTTTCAGATTTGACATGCGGGATATCCGGAACAGGCGAAAATCATTTTTGGCATGGCAGTATCCGTACAAATACCAGTTATGCCCTTTTAATACAAGCTGATATGGCGCCACTGTCCGCACTGTTTTATGCCCGTGGTGAGCCACATATTCGAACAAAAGCAGCCGGTTTTCCTGCAAAGCGGATTTGATTGTTTCCAAATATGGCTGTATGCTGCTGCCGCTCCATTGACGCAGATCTATGTAAATCTGATTTGATTTCAGTTCGATTTCTTTCGCTCTTTCAGCGGGAATAACGCTTTTGACTTTGGCAAGCGCATGGACCACTTCGTCGCTTCGCACGATGCTTGAGAGACTGGAAAGCCCCATTAAAAGTGCGGAAAGATCATCGGCAGAGAAAAACTTTTTATCAATTTTGTATGCCTGCATAATTTCAAAGCCGCCGCCCACTCCGGACGTCGAGCGAACCGGAATGCCCGCCATGTTGATGGCGTCTATGTCACGGTAAATGGTGCGGGGTGAGACCTCAAACATATCCGCTAATTCCTGTGCGCCTATCCGCTTTTTTTCAAGGAGTATCATAATAATACTGACAAGTCTGTCAATTTTCATCTGATATGCGCCTTTCGAAATTCTTTTTTCTAAATTATAGATTGTTGCCATACTGATGTCAACAATTGAGGGGTATAATAAACGAAGTAACAACAAAACAGCCTGTCAGGAGGAAACCGTATGCAGAAGAAAGCCATGGTAGTAATTGACATTCAGAAAGACATAACAAAGAATTACAAAGAGATTATTGACAATATCAATCAAGCGGTTGACTGGGCTGTACAGAATGAAATTCCTGTTGTTTATATCAGACATGAAAATCTGTCGCCCGGTACACGGACATTCAAGCCCGATACAGCCGGCGCGGAATTTGCTTCCGATTTGCATATCGTGTCGGAAAACATTTTTACAAAATATAAAGGAAATGCATTGACCAGTGAAGCATTTACGGAATTTATCAGACAGAATGAAATCAGTGATTTTTATATAACCGGCGCGGATGCGGCAGCCTGCGTGAAGTCGACCTGTTACAATATGTGTAAGGCAAATTACGGGGTTTATGTGCTGGCAGATTGTATAACCAGCTATGACAAGAAGAAAATTGATAAAATGCTGTGCTATTATGAGAGCAAAGGTTGTAAGATTATAAACCTGTGTGATTTGTTGTCATAGGAGCGCGGACTGTCAGAATGAACAGAGCATGAAAGTTTTGAGTAACAGCCGTTTATGAACCTGTGTATATGAACATTGTTGAATCTGATTTTGACGGTGCTTCTAAGGAATTGGTATGGTGTGACAGGAAAGATTTTTCATACGGGGAAGTAAAGTGACAGGCAGAGTGCGCTTTATGCCAGAAATATCGGGATAGAAACTGGATTGCGGTAAGATATCCGTTTGTAGCAGGAAAAGATCATTATACAAAAAACTGGCATTTTATGTGGAACATACCATGAAATCTGTTCCGATGGATATTGACAATTTGAATAATCAGATGGGATTTATCCGTTCTGATGAAGCCGGAAAATTTATGGCTTTTTTGGCTGGGCAGAATATCAGGGGTGCAGTCGATGGAAGCGCCGAAGGAACTATTTCCATAAGAGAAATAATTGAGTATGTTGAGAAAAAGACCGGAACGATAAGTTATAGGTCGAAATCATGCATAAAATCAAAGACGGGGCATAAATAATTATGCTTGAATATACCACCAATTTTGCATATAATATAGATATCAATATGAAAGAGGGTGTTTTCGTGAGTGAGAGAGAACAGGCAAAACAGATTATTGATCAACTTCCGGAATACAAAATTACAAAGATTTTGTATTTATTAAAAGGAATACAGATTGACGATGAAATAGAAGACGATTTATTCTGTGAGAATTTAGCAGAAAGATATTTAAAGGATCCAGACCATGAAGTGATTTCGTTTGAAGATGCTATAAAAGAAGCGGGGCTGACGATTGATGACTTACAAGATTAGCATTGATAAAAAGGCGCAAAAGTTTATTTTAAAGCAGTCTAAAAACAAGCAAAAATTAATATATAAGGCAATTTATAATTTACCATCTGGAGATATAAGACCATTAGAAGGACATAAGGGTTTAAATCGCTTGCGTGTTGGTGATTATCGGATTATCTATTCAGTGGATAATGGTAAATTGATTGTTTTTGTTGTAGATGCCGGGAACCGTGGAGACATATACAAAAGATATTGATTGGTAGATAATAATATTTTGTTGTTGGCAAGGCAGTACAAAGGGCTGCCGAAAAACAGGTAAAAGAAAATCAGAATACATAAGGCAGTAGCTGAGAGATTAGAGAAGCAAGTGGAAAAGAAATATATTTCTACTTGCTTTATCTTATGGGGCGGGGCAAAAGCGCTAAATTATTTTAATTTTTCTTGCAAATAATACGAGAATGGCGTAAAATTGCTAATATGTAATATTATGTAATCCGATAAGGGTTTGGTGGAATGTATGGCGACAGAAGAAAAGACTGAACTGGTATTTGACGACGGCAGAATAGAATCAATAGAGGAATTTCAGACTCCCGGACAGCTTTACGAGGAGCTTATTGCCCGTGTGCGCAAATACCATCCTTCGACGGATATCAGTCTGATCAGAAAAGCCTACCAGGTCGCTTCTGACGCCCACAAGGGGCAGGCGAGAAAATCCGGGGAACCCTATATCATCCATCCGTTGTATGTGTCTATTATTCTGGCGGATCTGGAGCTGGATAAGGAGACGATTGTTGCCGGACTTCTGCACGATGTGGTGGAAGACACCATTATGACAGACGAGGAGATCGGCGAACAGTTCGGGAAGGACGTGGCCCATCTGGTGGACGGCGTCACGAAGCTGGATAAGCTGAACTTCCACGGAGAACATGGAAATTACGATAAGGACGCGGAGAAGCTGGAGCGGCAGGCGGAGAACCTGCGCAAAATGTTCCTTGCCATGGCGAGAGATATCCGTGTCATACTGATAAAGCTGGCGGACCGTCTGCACAATATGCGGACGCTGCAGCATATGCGGCCGGAGAAGCAGCAGGAGATCGCGAGGGAGACGCTTGACATTTATTCTCCCATTGCCCAGCGCTTGGGCATTTCTAAGATTAAGGTGGAATTAGACGATTTGTCATTAAAATATCTGGAGCCCGAGGCTTATTATGATCTGGTGGATAAAATTGCCGTCAGAAAAAGCGAACGGGAGCGTTATATTCAGGCTATTGTGGACGAGGTCAGCGTGCACATCAAAAATGCGGGGATCAAATCCCAGATCGACGGCCGCATCAAGCATTTTTTCAGTATATACAAGAAGATGAAGAACCAGAATAAGTCCATAGACCAGATTTACGATCTGTTTGCGGTGCGTATCATTGTGGACTCGGTGAAGGACTGTTATGCCGCGCTTGGCGTGATTCATGAGATGTATAAGCCGATTCCCGGCCGTTTCAAGGATTACATCGCCATGCCGAAGTCGAATATGTACCAGTCGCTCCACACCACGCTGATCGGTGCAAGCGGACAGCCCTTCGAGATACAGATCCGCACCTATGAGATGCATAAGGCGGCGGAGTACGGTATTGCGGCTCACTGGAAGTATAAAGAAGCCTCTGACGGCAGGAAGGTGGAGACGCAGGAGGAGGAGAAGCTTGTCTGGCTGCGCCAGATTCTGGAGTGGCAGCAGGATATGACGGACAATAAGGAGTTTATGAATCTCTTAAAAGATGACTTAAACCTCTTTGCCGACACGGTATTCTGCTTTACCCCCACAGGGGATGTGAAGAGCCTGCCCGCAGGATCCACGCCCATTGACTTTGCCTACAGCGTGCACAGCGCGGTTGGAAACAAGATGATCGGCGCGAGAGTCAACGGCAAGCTTGTGACCATAGATTACGAGATCAAAAACGGCGACCGGGTGGAGATTATGACTTCCCAGAACTCCAAGGGGCCGAGCCGTGACTGGCTGAACGTGGTGAAGAGCACGCAGGCCAAAAATAAAATCAACCAGTGGTTTAAAAACGAACTGAAAGAAGACAATATTGTCAAAGGGCGCGAGCTGATTCACGCCTACTGTAAAGCGAAAGCGATCAACGCTGCGGACGTTCTGACGCCTAAGTATGAGGAGGCAGTCATAAAGAAATACGGTTTCCAGAATTGGGATTCGGTACTGGCGGCGGTTGGACACGGCGCCCTCAAGGAAGGGCAGATCATCAACCGTATGCATGAGCTTTACGAAAAAGACCATAAGCGGGAGATGACGGATGCCGAGGTGCTGGCAGAGATCGAGGAGAGTGTCCGGATCAACCGCGCCAAGCCGGGTAAGAGCACCAGCGCCATCGTGGTGAAGGGCATTCACGATGTGGCGGTCCGGTTTTCCAAATGCTGCAGCCCGGTGCCGGGGGACGAGATCGTAGGTTTTGTCACCAGAGGAAGGGGTATTTCCATTCACCGGACGGACTGTGTGAATCTGATGAATCTGCCGGAAATAGACAGAAACCGTCTGATCGACGCGGAGTGGCAGCAGCCGGAAGGGGCGGCTGTCGGCGAGAAATATCTGGTGGAAATCAGTATTTACGCCAATAACAGAAACGGCCTTCTGGCGGATGTGTCCAGAGCGCTCACGGAGAAGGAGATTGATATTCAGGCGCTCAATACGCGGGTGAACAAGCAGGGAACGGCAACCATTATGGTCAGCTTTGAGGTCGGCAGCAGAGAGGAATTGCAGCGGATCATAGATAAGATCAGAACCATAGAGAGTATTATAGATATCGAGAGAACGAGCGGTTAACAAAGCGAAAAGAACTTCTAAAGCTCTGCAGCAGAGGCTGCCTCGCCAAGAAGTTCTATGTTTCGCTTGAGAGAATGCCTGAAATGCGGCATTCTCTGCATAGGAGAAGAGAGAGGAACAGGGAAGATGTCAGATTTAAAAATAGGCAGGCTGATGCTTGGCATCTGTCAGACAAACTGCTATTTTGTGTACAGAGAGGGCACGAAGGATGTGATTTTCTTCGATCCGGCGGACAAGGGCGACTATATTTACGACAGCCTGCAGGAAAAGGGATTTCAGGTGAAGGGCATTCTTCTGACCCACGCTCATTTTGACCATATCTGGGGCTGCAACAGACTGCGGGAACTGTCGGGTGCGCCGGTCTATGCCTATGAGGAGGAAAAGCCGCTCTGTGAGGACGCGGTCACGAACGTTTCCGACCAGGTAGGGCGTCCTTACACAGTGATTCCCGACAGATATTTGAAAGCGGACGAAGAGATTACGATAGCGGATATGACCTGTAAGCTGATCGCCACGCCGGGACATACGGTGGGAAGCTGCTGTTACTATTTCGAGGAGGCCGGAATACTGCTTGCGGGAGACACGCTGTTTCAGGAATCGGTGGGCAGGACGGATCTGGCGACGGGCAGCATGAGTGCACTGACCAGATCAGTCAAAGACAGGCTGTTTGTACTGCCGGATGAGACAAAGGTTTATCCCGGGCACGGGGAGTCGACGACCATCGGCCACGAGAAAGAATACAATCCGTTTGTACAGTGATGAATGCCGGCGGACGACATCGCGGCAGGCGGTGGAAGGCAGTATAGGATACCGCCATGGCAGGCGGCGGAAAGCCGTATAGGATACAGAACAAAGAAGGGCCGGATAAAAAGAGACAGGAATAAGCAAAAGATGGGCGACCGCAGCGACTGTGGATCGCCTATCTCAATGTAATGAGAGCAAAGCGGCCGGATGCCCGGCTGTGGAAAAGCGGCGGGCAGAAGAAAGCGGCGTCTGCAAAACAGGAGAGTGGCATATGGGTGGACAGATACAGAGGGACACAGCGGAAAGTGGTCTGCGGGTATTGAACCGTGATGTAATCAAATATATTGCCATGTTTACCATGCTGCTCAATCACACGGGGCATGTGTTTTTGACGAGAGGGATGCCGCTCTATGAGATTCTGGAGGATATCGGGTTCTTCACCGCGCCGGTGATGTGCTTCTTTTTGGCGGAAGGTTATGACTATACGCGTTCTAAGGTGAAGTACGGGCTGCGATTGTTTTTGTTTGCGGTTCTGTCCCAGATTCCCTTCCAACTGGCAATGGGGCAGCGCGGCCTTAACATGATTTACACGCTGTTTTGCTGCTTTTTGATTCTGGTTGTGATGGAGCGTGTGGGCAGCAGGACCTTGCAGGCGGGATGTGTGATGTGTCTCATCCTGGCCACGGTGAATGGAGACTGGCCGATTGTCGCGCCGCTTCTGACGTTTCTGCTTTACAGGAACAGGGGGAACCGGAGAATGCAGGCAGCAGGGTTCTTTGTGGTTTACCTGCTTTTTACAGTACTAAATACACAGAATTATATGTTTGGCCAGAAGGGAGACTGGACATGGTATGCTGTCACCCACGCGGCGCTTTCCGGCCTCGGCATTCTTGCCGCGGCGGTCGTGGTACTGGTGTTTTACAATGGAGAGCGTGCGCAAAAGGGCAGGCATTTTTCCAAATGGTTTTTCTACCTGTTTTATCCGGCGCATCTGCTTGTGCTGTATTGGATAAAATGGTTAACATAACTATTAAACGCGCTGCCGTGACATAAAACATGAAATTGTCCGGGCGAAATTTGGTTTACATAAAGCAGGATTTGTGCGGCTGCGATGGCAGAGGGGAGGAGGATTGGCATGGGAACACAGAACATTTCCGACAGACAACAGAAAATAGAGCGTTTGGCGGATGAAATTCTGCGTCTGGCCCATGACGGCCTTCTGATTAACATGCGTTTTCTGGACGTGGCATTGTCAAAGCTCAGGCTGGAGTGCAGGCAGCAGACGGGCGCGCATCTGTTTGACGGCGCAGCATTGTACTATGACCCGGTGCGGCTGCTCAGACAGTATAAGGCATCGTCGAATTATGCGGCAAGGCTCTATCTGCACACCCTTCTGCACTGTGTCTTCTTTCACGGTTATGAGACAGATAAGCTGAACAGGCTGTATTGGGATATGGCCACAGACATTGCGGTGGAAAACACGATTCTGGACATCAATCTGCATCTGACCGGCTTGCAGACGGACGATACGCTTAAGAACAGGCTGGAGATTTTAAAGAAGCGGGCGGGTGGTCTGACGGCGGAGAAAATTTACCGCCACTTCCGTGTGGAGGAGCCTTCCGAAAAGGCAGTGGAGGAGTGGCATAAGCTGTGCCATTTTGACGAACATATTTACTGGGACAGGCGGGAAGAGCTGGAGCTGTCCCAGGAGGAGTGGCGCAAGGTCAGCGAACGCATCAAGGCGGATTTAAAGAGTTTCAGCCGGGATAAGAATAACGCTGAGAGCATGGAGCAGAATCTGAAAGAGGCCACAAGGGAGCGCTACGACTACGCAGGTTTTCTAAAGAAATTCATGGTTATGGGCGAATCCATACAGGTCAATGACGACGAGTTCGACTATATCTACTATACCTACGGACTGGACACTTACGGCAATATGCCGCTGGTGGAGCCGCTTGAGTATAAGGACAGCAATAAAATCCGTGACTTTGTGATCGCGCTGGACACCTCGGCATCCTGCCGCGGAGAGATCGTACAGGCTTTTTTGCAGAAAACTTACAATATCATGCAGGACGCGGAAAGCTTTTTCACGAAGATTAATGTGCATATTATCCAGTGTGACAGCAAGGTGCAGCAGGATATAAAGATCACGAAGCGGGAAGAGTTTGATCAGTTTATGTCGCAGGGGAAACTGACGGGATTCGGTTCCACGGATTTTCGGCCGGTGTTCTCCTATGTAGAGAAGCTGCGGGAGGAGGGCGAGCTTGCGCGGCTTAAGGGAATGCTTTACTTTACCGACGGATACGGGATTTATCCGGAGCAGATGCCGGACTACGACGTGGCATTTGTGTTTCTGCATGACGATGACAATGCGCCGAAGGTGCCGTCGTGGGCGATCAGGATTGTTCTGGAGGCGTGCGAGAAGGACTTCTAAAGCTCAGCAGCAGGGGCTGCATCGCAAAGCCAGCAGAGCTGGCTTGGAAGTACTAAGTCTGCTTTGCAGACTTTTCTCACACAGGAGAATGCCTGAAAGACGGCATTCTCCGTATTTGAGATGAATGACAGGAGCGTACAGATATATGAATATTAAGGATGCGAAGAATTATATCAAGGATTCGGTCAGGATTTATCTGAAAAAGGACGAGGAGGGGGAGTACCGGATTCCCGTGGTCAGACAGCGGCCCATCTTTCTGCTCGGTGCGCCGGGTATCGGCAAGACGGCGATTATGGAGCAGATTGCACAGGAGCTTGGAATCGCGCTTGTTTCCTATTCCATGACCCACCACACGAGACAGTCCGCGCTTGGGCTTCCCTTTATCGTGCACAAGGAGTATGAGGGAAAGACCTACGATGTGTCGGAGTATACCATGAGCGAGATTATCGCCTCCGTTTATGATGTGATGGCCCAGAGCGGTATCCGCGAGGGAATTTTGTTTTTAGATGAGATCAACTGTGTGTCCGAGACGCTGGCGCCCTCCATGCTGCAGTTTTTACAGTATAAGGTGTTCGGCAGGCATCAGGTGCCGGAGGGATGGGTGATCGTGACGGCGGGCAATCCGCCGGAATACAATAAGTCGGTTCGTGAGTTCGACATTGTGACGCTGGACCGGCTAAAAATTCTGACGGTGGAGGCGGACTATGCGGTCTGGCGTGAATATGCCAGAGAGCAGGGTGTGCACACGGCGATTTTAAACTTTCTGGATATGAAAAAGGAGGACTTCTATCAGGTAGAGACTACGGTGAAGGGCAGAAGCTATATTACGGCCAGAGGCTGGGAGGATCTGTCCGGGATGCTTGCGCTCTACGAGGAGGAGGAGATTCCGGTGGAAGAGTCCTTTGTGGGGCAGTATCTGCGAAACGACAGGGTGGTAAAAGAGTTTACAGCCTACTATGACTTGTATCGGAAATATCAGAACGACTATAAGGAAGAGGAAATACTGACCGGAGTAGTCAGTGAACAGGCAAAGGACAAGGCGAGAAAGGCGGATTTTGACGAACGGCTCTCCCTGATGGGAATGCTGATCGACAGGATGCAGCAGGATATCCGGGAAAATATGCAGGATTCGCAAATGCTTGGCGAGCTGATGAATCCGCTCAGGGCGTTGAAGGCGAAAGCGGAGGCAGGCGAGACGGCGCAGGCGCTTTCAGCGCTTGCAGGGAAACAGGCGCAGGGCAGGCAGAAGGCCATGGAATCGCTGCAAAAGGCGGGGGCTTTGTCCACCCGCGACAAACGGCTGCACAAGGCAGTTTCGGGTTTCCTTTCCGACTGCGAAAAGAGTCTGCGGCTTTCTGAGACAGCGGACGGCGGGGCAGCATTTGCGCGTGTAAAGGAACAGTTTGACGCGAGAGTGTCCGACTATAAGCGGGACACAGAGCGGGTGAAGGAGCGGATGCACTTTCTCTTTCAGTTTGTGGAGGACACCTTCGGCTCCGGCAATGAGATGCTGATACTGGTGACGGAGTGTACGGTGCAGGCGGACTGCGCGAAGTTTATCGGTCTTTACGGATGTGAGGATTACCAGAGACACAACGAGGAGCTGATGATCACCGAGCGGGGAACGGAGCTGGCCGCCCGGATTGAGGAGCTGGAACTATAGGCGCGCGAAAAGTACTTTTAAAGACGTTCTGCCATAGGACAGAATGCCGGGAAGTACTTTTCGCGCAAGAGAATGCCTGAGATGCGGCATTCTCCGCACGGATTCCGCAGAGTGAAGCGATGGTAATGAAACGATGGAACGAAAAATAAGATATGGGGAACTGAATATGCCGCAGGGCGTCCTGTCATATAAGACGGACGGGGAGGCTGCAGAGATCACGGGGTACCGGGGGAAAGATACGACGCTTTCGGTGCCGTCTGTGATCGCTGACTGTCCTGTAACCTGTATCGGGAAGAAGGCCTTTTTGAGCAATAAGATGTTGAAGGAGATTTCTCTTCCCGCATCCGTTGCGCGGATCGACGACTGGGCGTTCGCTTACTGCGCCAGACTTAAGCGGGTCATCCTGCCCTATCACCGCATGGAGATCGGTCAGGGTATTTTCAGGGACTGCTTTCTTCTGGAACAGATCGTGGACGAGCGTGCGGACGAGGAGGAGAAAAAGACTGTGGACACCGCTTTTCTTCTGGCGGCTGTCATGAGCAGACTGGACGCCTTTTATCTGTTTGACTTCGAGAGCGCGGGTTCGCCGGAATGGCTGGCACAGTGGGACGGGCGCGCGAAGACGATGATGGAGAGAGCGGATGCGGAAGGGTTTTCCAGAATGCTTCTGTGCGGGGAGGAAGACTACGGCAGCAGGGAGAACAATCTGGATTACTATATGGAACAGCGCAGGCGGGAAAAGGTGAGACTTTCCATGCTGCGTCTGATGCACGATTATGGGCTGGAGCAGACTATGCGGGAGAAGTTTGAGCAGTATCTGCTCTCCCATGTGAAGGGATGCGGGACAGAGGAAACGTGGAAAGTGGTGCTGGAGGAATACGGGGATGACCTGCGCTATTATCAGTTCCTGACACAGCTTGGCGGCGTCACCGCAGAGAACTTTCAGCCGATGATGGAGGATATGGGCCAGACACACACCGAAATGAAGGCGTATCTGATGAAATATCACGGGCAGCAGCACAGACAGGCGGATGCTTTCGACGCGTTTGCGTTGTGAGCGGAGTAAAAGCGCACGGGCATGTCTGAAAAGTGATTTTTTGCGGCGGTCTGCACTGATTTGAGGTTTACGGCGTCATTTGCGGTAATTTAGGGCTTGCACAATGCACGTTTCTGTGGTATTATGTAATCTGTTTGAACAGCAGAGGAAGAATTTGGTTTTTTCTGGAATGGAGGATAAAGATGGGCGTATTGCGAATCATACTTACAGTGATTTATATTCTTATATGTATCGCGTTGGTGGTATTAGTGCTGATGCAGGAGGGAAAGGCAGCCGGTCTTGGCGCGATCAGCGGTGCGGCTGAAACCTACTGGGGCAAGAACAAGGGCCGCTCGATGGAAGGAAAGCTCGTCAAGATTACGACGGGGCTTGCGGTCGGGTTCATGTTACTGGCGGTTGTTTTGAATCTCACGTTATTCTAAGGATTAGACGATGAAAAGCACTCTTGCATATGCGTAAGGGTGCTTTCTTGCGCGTATAAGCAGAGTCAGAAGCTTCCGTGCATAGCCGTCATGCTTGCATGTAAGGCTGTGTACGGGAGCTTCTGACGAGCAACGCGAACGAGAGATGCGAAGCATCTCGAGTCTGCTTATACGCAGGAACAGCAGAAACGGAAGGCGAATGGACACACAATTGGAAAAACGGAAAAATTTAATATGCGAGCTGGTGGCTGACGAACAGTATGTACCGATGAAGGAAAAAGAGCTGGCTGCATTTATGCAGGTGGCGCCGGCGGACAGAGGAACGTTCCGTGAGGTGCTTGGCGCGCTTTTGGCGGAGGGGAAAATACAGCTCACGAAACAGGGCAGATATGTGAAGCCGGATGGCAGCCGTCCGGTGGGCGTCTTTCTCAGCCATGCAAAGGGGTTCGGTTTTGTGCAAGTGGAGGGATATGAGGAAGACTTTTATATTCCCGTGGACAAGACAAACGGCGCCTTTCACATGGACCGGGTGCAGATCGCATTTTTGCAGGGAAGACACGGCCAGAGCCGGGAAGCGGAGATTGTCCGGATTCTGGAGCGGGGTACGAAGCAGCTCGTGGGCACGTACGAGCAGTCTCAGAATTTTGGTTTTGTGATTCCGGATAACACGAAGATCGGCACGGATATCTTTGTGCCGAAGGAGCGCTCCAAAGGAGCAGTCACGGGACACAAGGTTATAGTGGAGTTAACTTCCTACGGGGACGAGCGGCATAAGCCGGAGGGAAGGGTGGTAGAAATACTCGGGCATATCAATGATCCGGGCGTGGATATCATGTCCATTGTGCGGGGCTTCGAGCTTCCCGTGGAATTTGGCGAGAAGGTGATGAATCAGGCGAACCGGACGCCGGACGAAGTGTCGGAGGCGGACCGTGCGGGGCGCATGGATCTTCGCGGCCTGCAGATGGTTACCATAGACGGGGAGGACGCCAAAGATCTGGACGACGCGGTAAGCTTATACCGTGATGAGGCGGGACTTTTTCATCTGGGTGTGCACATCGCGGATGTGGCCAATTATGTGCAGGAAAATTCCGCGCTTGACAGAGCGGCTCTGGAGCGGGGGACCAGTGTATATCTGGTGGACAGGGTCATTCCCATGCTGCCCCACAAGCTCTCCAACGGCATTTGCTCCCTGAATCAGGGCGTGGACAGGCTGGCCCTGAGCTGTCTGATGACAATTGACGAAAAGGGCAGCGTGGCGGATTACGAGATTGCCGAAACCGTGATCCGGGTCGACCGCAGGATGTCCTACACGTCCGTCAGAAAGATTTTGCAGGACAGGGACGAGGCGGTGCGCAGGGAATATGAGACGCTGGTGCCCATGTTTGAACAGATGGAAGAACTGGCGGCTCTTCTCAGAAAGAAAAGACATAAGCGGGGTTCCATCGACTTTGACTTTGCGGAGAGTAAGATTCTTCTGGATGAAAGCGGGCGGCCTGTGGAGATCAGACCTTACGAGCGCAATGTGGCCACCAGAATGATCGAGGATTTTATGCTGATCGCCAACGAGACGGTAGCGCAGCACTTTTTCTGGCTGGAGACGCCCTTTGTATACCGGACGCACGAGAATCCGGATCCGGATAAAATAAGGAAGCTGGCGACCTTTATCAGAAATTTCGGCCTTCATATCAAGCGGACCGGGGAGGAAATCCACCCGAAGGAGCTGCAAAAGCTCCTCGATAAGATCGCGGACACCGATGAGGAGACTCTGATCAGCCGCCTGACGCTCCGGAGCATGAAACAGGCGAAGTATACGGTGGAGTGCACGGGACATTTCGGGCTGGCATGTCAGTATTACTGCCATTTCACCTCGCCCATCAGACGCTATCCGGATTTACAGATTCACCGCATCATCAAGGAGCAGCTTCGGGGCAGACTTTCCGCAGAGCGTACCGGCCACTATACGGAAAAACTGCCGGAAGTGGCAAAACACGCGTCCAGAATGGAGCGGCGCGCCGCGGAGGCGGAGCGGGAGACCGATAAACTGAAAAAGGCGCAGTATATGGAGGAGCGCATCGGTGAGGTATATGACGGCGTGATCTGCAGCATTACCCAGTGGGGCCTTTATGTAGAGCTGCCAAACACCGTGGAGGGACTGATCCATGTATCCACGCTTGCAGGCGATTATTTCTATTATGATGAGGAAGCCTGCGAGATGGTGGGAAAGGAGAGTGGCGTTTCCTACAAACTGGGGCAGCGCGTTACCGTACAAGTAAAGGGCGTAGACCGCCTGGCAAGGACAGTGGATTTTATATTTCCAGTTCAGCCAGACCGAATCTGACGGGCAAATCGTGCTTGCACGAATTTGACAGGCGGATGAAGGTCTGAGGGAACGCCCGCAAATGAGCAAAAGGAGCAGCGAAGCAGCGGAGAGGGGCGAAGGCCCGGTTTTGCGAATGGGCGTGAGCTGAACTGACAGAAGCCAGACCGAATCTGACGGGCAAATCGTGCTTGCACGAATCTGACGGGCAAATCAAAGGGAGGAGAGACTATGGCGAAGGAGGCCATGAAGCTGGTGGCGAACAATAAAAAAGCCTACCATGATTACTTCATAGAGGAGAAATACGAGGCGGGGCTTGCGCTTCACGGCACGGAGGTGAAATCCCTGCGCATGGGCAAGTGCAGCATCAAGGAGGCGTTCGTGCGGATTGAAAACGGGGAGGCTTTTGTCTACGGCATGAATGTGAGCCCCTATGAGAAGGGAAATATATTTAACAAAGATCCGCTCCGCACAAGGAAACTGCTGATGCATAAGTTTGAAATCCGGAAACTTGCGGGAAGAATGGCGGAGCAGGGATATACGATTGTGCCGCTGCAGGTTTACTTTAAGGAGGGAAGGGCGAAGATAGAGATCGGCCTTGCGAAAGGCAAAAAGCTCTATGACAAGCGGCATGATATCGCGAAAAAGGATCTGCGCAGGGAACATGAGCGGGAATTTAAAATAAAAAACCTGTAGATTGCATCGCATAGAGAATAGTGGTATAATTTCTGTAAATTCAGAGACAATCTGATGAATACGGGCCAGTCAAGGTTTCGACAGGGGTCTTGCAGCTGGAGAAGCTATCCGCAGGCTGATGCGTCAAATCGCAAACTTAAACACAAACGCTGAAGATAATTTAGCATACGCTGCCTAATGGCAGCTGTCCGCCTTAGTGCACCTACACATTAAGATCCGGGCATCGACTATGTAGGAAACGACGCAGGGGACGCCTCTTACCTGCGGGCGTATCAGAGGCTACTGAATCCACCGGGGTGTCGCTCTCCTTGTGGAGGAGGGAATGAGGAGTCATCCGGAATGAGTGACTATGATAGTAGAAGGACAGGGAATGGGCTTTTGGACACGGGTTCGACTCCCGTCTGGTCCATCAGTGAAAAGTTCTTAAAACGCTTGCCATGCAGGCTTTTAGGAACTTTTCTTTTTGGACGCTTTCTGGTGTTCCTGTTCACAATTCGCTGGACATCGTTACCATTTGGCGGTAAAATAAGAAGAAATATGGTGAACTTTTACCAAGGGGAGAGAGGATGTATAATGGCGGAAGAAAAAAGGGTTATGAAGAGCGGGGGCAGGGGGAATGTTCTGAATTCCCTGCGGACAAAGATTGTCGGGGTTATGGTGCTGGCGATGGTTATTCTGGCGGTATGTCTTTCGGTTGTGCTGATCAGGAATCTGCGGATTCCGCTGATGAATCTCAACCAGACATATCTCTATGATCTGGCGCTGGCCTACGGTGAAAAAATGCAGTCGGAGATTGAGCAGAAGGGATATAATACGGCGACACACTTTAACAATCTGGCGGATTCTCTTGGGGAGGTCGGGCTGAAAGGTGTGGAATCGAGTTATGCCTATCTGGTGTCGTCGGACGGAACGATGCTCTACCATCCGACCAAGGATAAAGTCGGGCAGCCGGTAGAGAATGAAGTGGTGAATGCCGTGGTGGCGGAGATCGCCACAGGCGTGGTTCCCGGGCCGAATGTTGTGGAGTATACGTTTAACGGTTCCGCGAAGTACGCAGCCTATTATGTGACGGAGAGAGGACATTGTATACTGGTAATCGCGGTGGATAAGGACGAACTGATGAGCACCGTGCACCGGGTTACGATTACGGGAACATGCTGCACGGTTGTTATGGTTATCCTTGCCAGCATTATCGGATTTTTCTTTGTAAGCAGGATTATAAAGCCTATCATTACGGTGACAGGTGTGGTGGGACAGCTGGCGCATATGGATTTCTCTGAGATTGAGGGGCAGGAGAAGCTGACGGCGCGGTCGGATGAGACGGGGCAGATGAGCCGGGCCGTGGCAGAGCTTCGGAGACAGCTTGTAGAGGTGGTGACGGATCTGCGCAGGCAGAGCGAAACACTGTTTGAGGCTTCCGACGTGCTAAACAGCAACGCCTCCGAGACGGCGACCACAGTGGAACAGGTGGAGAAAGCAGTTTCGGAAATATCCGACGGTGCGTCTTCTCAGGCGGATGAGACACAGAAGGCCACGGAGAATGTGATTCTCATGGGCAGTATGGTGGAGGAGACGGGCAGACAGGTGGAGGAACTGACCGACAATGCCAACGATATGAGAAAGTCCGGCGACGAAGCGTTTGAGACATTGCAGAATCTGGAGAAAATTAACGATAAGGCCAGAGCGGCCATTGATGTGATCTATGAGCAGACAAACACGACAAACGAGTCGGCTATGAAGATCAGGGAGGCCACTTCTCTGATTACTTCCATTGCGGAGGAGACGAATCTCTTATCCCTGAATGCCAGCATAGAGGCGGCAAGAGCGGGCGAACAGGGAAGAGGATTTGCGGTGGTGGCGAGCCAGATTCAGAAGCTGGCTGAACAGTCCAATGAATCCGCCAGACAGATTGAGAATATCATTGATTCCCTGATCGAGGATTCCCAGAAGTCCGTGGCGACGATGGAGGATGTGAAGAAGATCATGGAGAGCCAGAGCGAGAGCGTAGGCCGGACAAACGAGCGCTTTATACAGGTAAGACAGGGCATTACCCAGTCCCTTGAGGGCGTGAATCAAATTGCGGATAAGACAAGACGGATGGATGAGGCCAGAGTGAACGTGGTGGATGTGGTACAGAATCTGACGGCTATCGCTGAGGAGAATGCGGCGAGCACGGAGGAGACTTCCGCTTCCGTCACGGAAGTGAGCACCATTGTGTACAGCATTTCCGAAAATGCGACGAAGCTCAAAGAGGTGGCGGAGCATCTGGAACAGAGTATGAGTATTTTCAAAATCTGACGGACATCTCTGAGAGGTATTTATGGAAAAGCGTGAGGACGATCTGGTTGTCGGCGGTTATCGTTTTGCTACGATAGCGGATGCGGAGACGGCCAGAATGGAAATTAAAAAGGTGGAAAATCTGGAGGAGCGGCTCGATTACCGCAAGCCCCAGAATGTGCTGCTTGTCTATAACAGGGCGGTGGAAAATCAGGTGTTTCTGACGCCTATCGGGCTGGGCTATCTGCAAAAGATGCAGAAGGAAATGGCGAAGTGGGGGGTGCCGGTGGATAAAATACAGCCGGTGCCGCTTCGGGGGACGTTCAGCAACAAGACGGCAAACAGCCGCTCCATCAGGATGAGCGTTGCCAACAGACACCCGGAATATCAGGGACGGTTCGTGACGTCCGTGCTGATCAATGTGGTGCTGGTGATTCTTGTGGCGGCGATGTTTGTGATTGCGTGGAACAGTGAAACGCCCAACATAGTGAATTACAGGCAGGCAGTGATAAATGAATATTCGGAGTGGGAGCAGGAGCTTTCCAGACGGGAGCAGGCCGTCCGGGAGGCGCAGCGCAAACTGGAATCCGATAAGTTAAATGAACAATGAACAACGACGTAACAATTCAGGACTTTGCACTTGCTGCAAAGTCCGTGAGAATGTGCAGAGGTTGTGAAGAATCCGGTCTCTTTGCCGAAGGCAAAACTGGAATAGACCGGAATCCGTAACTAGAAGCCGAAGGCTGAATAGTTACAGAGAGGAATGGCGGTATATGGATAAGTCGAAGATCCTTGTGGTGGACGATGAGAGCCGTATGCGTAAGCTGGTTCGGGATTTTCTGGTAAAAAATAGTTATGAGGTTGTAGAAGCGGCTGACGGAGAGGAGGCGCTCGACCTCTTTTTTCAAAAAAACGATATGGATCTGGTGATTTTGGACGTGATGATGCCTAAGATGGACGGCTGGCAGGTTTGCCGGGAAATCCGCGCATACTCCAAGGTTCCTATTATCATGCTCACGGCCAAATCTGATGAGAGAGACGAGCTTTTGGGCTTTGAGCTGGGGGTGGACGAATATATTTCCAAGCCTTTCAGCCCGAAAATTCTTGTGGCGCGGGTGGAAGCGATCCTTCGGAGAACCGGTCAGGCCGGGGCGGAAATGATTGTGGAGGCGGGCGGCATCCGTCTTGACAAGCAGGCGCACAGTGTGACGGTGGATGGAAGCCCGATAGATTTAAGTTACAAGGAGTTTGAACTGCTCGCCTATTTTATGGAAAACAAAGGGATTGCCCTTTCCCGGGAAAAGATTTTGAACAGTGTATGGAATTATGATTATTTTGGCGATGCGAGAACGATTGACACCCATGTGAAAAAGCTGCGCAGCAAGATGGGAGAGAAGGGCGAGCTGATCAAAACGATCTGGGGTATGGGATATAAATTCGAGGTGGAATAAAGTGACAGCAGGGCAGGACGTCAGGTCCGGAATGTCGGATACAGTCACTGGGAGGTGGGAAATGTCTAAGCGCTGGTTTTATAAGGAAGAATTATTTCTTACTGCGGAGGAACAGAGTCTTTCTGATGAAAATCAGGACAGGATTATAGAGCTGCTCGGTAAAAATGTGGCGGTCGGTGTGGTCGGCGGATTTTACGAGGAGGGATATCCTGTCTGTTTTATCAGCTCTTTTGCACTCAACAATATAGGGATGACCTTTGAAGCGTTTATGGAAAAAACAGGCGGCAGCTTTCTGCAGGCTGTCTATGAGCCCGACCGGAAAATATTTACGGAGGTTTTTCTTCCCGGAGAGGAGGAAAACAGGGAATATCGTATCGTAAACGGCAGGGGCGAGCCGGTGTGGGTTCGTGAGATCCGGATGGAGTCTGTCGCGGGCGATGGCAGGAGAATCTGGATCAGCGCAGTCAGGCTGATTGACGCGGAGCGAAGGGACAGCCAGTTGTCCAATGAGGCGTTCCGGATGCTGCGGGACAGTTATTTCAGAATCAGTGAGGTGAATCTGAACAAGAATACCGTTGTGGATCTGAAATTCGTGGAGAGTGAAGCGCTGGAGGTAGAGCGGTTAAACGGTGATTTCAGAATGACCGTCGCATCCTGCGCACAGAACCATGTGGAGGAAAAGGACCGGGTCAGCTTTGCCAATGTTATGTCGGCGGAAAACCTGAAAAGAGTATTTCTGGATGACGCTTCCCCCATTCATTTCAGCTATCTGCGTCTGGTGGAGGGCGAGTGGAAATGGGTGCGGACCGATCTGGTACCGGTGGAAAATTTCAGTGAAGAAAATGCCAGATTGATGTGGTATGTAAAAAATATCACGGAGGAAAAGGCCAAAGAGACAGAGATGACAGATCAGATGCTGCGAAAAAATGCGGAACTGTTTCAGGCCAAGAAGGAACTGGAGAAAGCAAATGCGAAGATCCGGGAGTCGAACGAAAAACTGCGCCGCGCGCTGAGCGTGGAGGAGCAGTACCGGCAGGCGATTGTCTCCGAGGCGGTCTTTGTGTTTAATGTGAACGTAACGAAAAATCTGATAGAGGAAGAGTTCTATGAGCTCGTAAACGGAGAGATGGAGCCGGTGCTGTCCCGTATGGGAATGCAGGCGCCCTGCAATGCGGATGACTTTTTCCTGCGCTGGGGGAAGGAGCGCATTTTCCCGGAGGACAGGGAAGTCTATGTGCAGACCATCAACACGAGACACCTGCTGGAAGCTTATGAACGGGGTGAGAATGAGCTGATCATGGAAATCGAGACTTCCGGTGCGGATGAGCAGCCTCTGGTTTTAAGACACACGATTCTGCTCACGAAGAACGGTATCAGCGGTGACATTCTGGCGCTCAACACGGCCAAGGATATCACGGATATCCGCAGGAAGGACAGGGAGACGAAGAAAGCGCTGCTAGACGCTTACGAGGTAGCGGACAGGGCAAGCTGTGCCAAAACGGATTTCCTTTCCAAAATGTCCCATGATATCAGGACGCCCATGAACGCGATTATCGGCATGACGGCTATCGCAGCGACCAAGCTTCACGATCCTGACGGGATGGAGGAATGCCTCGCAAAGGTTTCGACGGCGAGCCAGCACCTGCTCTCGCTCATAAATGAGGTGCTCGACATGAGCAGGATCGAGTCGGGTGCGCTGACGCTTGACGAGGAGGAGTTTAACCTTCTGAATATTATAGACAGCATGGTGAATATGCTTTCGGCTGCCGCGCGGGATAAGAAGCAGAAAATCGTATTTCGCGCCCATGGTGTTCAGAATACCAATGTGCGGGGAGATGCGAGACGACTGCAGCAGATCTTCGCGAACGTGATAAGCAATTCTATCAAATATACCGGAGAGGGAGGGGCAATCAGCATAGAAATTACGGAAAAACCCTCACCGCAGGAGCATGTCGGATGTTATGAGTTCATATTTAAGGATAATGGCATCGGCATGACAGAGGAGTTTTTAGAGCATATTTATGATCCCTTTGAGCGGGCGGATGACGTGCGCACCAGCAAGATTCAGGGCACAGGGCTTGGCATGACCATCAGCCGGAATATTGTCCAGATGATGGGCGGAGATATTCAGATTGAGAGCGAATTGGGAATCGGGACGATTGTAACGGTTACCGTGCCGTTAAAGTATCAGGTACCGGGCGTGGTAAATAGGGAAGACCTTGCGGGAAGGACGGTTCTGGTGGTGGATGACTCACCTTTTGCCGGGGAGACAACCAATGTTCTTTTGAGCAATCTTGGAATGCGCGGTGAGTGGGTGCAGTCCGGAGAAGAAGCGTTAGACTATATGAAGGAAAAACGGCGGAAATTGGAAGATGTTTTTGCCATTTTGCTGGATGTGAATATGCCGGGTATGAACGGTATGGAGACAGCGAAGGCGATCCGCAGACAGGAAGGCGTGGAAATTCCGATTATTCTCGTTTCCGCTCACGAGTGGGTGGATATCGAGGTGGAAGCGCGGCTGGTCGGCGTAAACGCGTTTATCAAGAAACCGTTTGATAAGACCAGACTGTTAACGGCGTTCCGGAATTTTATTCCCAGAGAGGTAGTAAAACCGGCGGAAGGGACGCTCGAACAGATTGGAGAGGCGGACTATTCCGACAAACGGATTCTGGTGGTGGAGGATAACGATTTAAACAGGGAAATCGCCACGGAGATCCTTTCCATGACGGGCGCTATGATCGAGACTGCGGAAAACGGAAAGGAAGCCGTAGATATGGTGCTCGCCTCCGAGGAGGGATATTATGATCTGATTCTCATGGACTTGCAGATGCCGGTCATGAACGGATATGAGGCGACGACGGCGCTGCGCGCCATGGACAGAGGGGACGCCAAAAAGATTCCCATTGTGGCCATGACGGCGAACGCCTTTTTGGAAGATATTCAGCAGTCGAAAGCCTGCGGCATGAACGAACATATGTCAAAGCCATTGGATATTGATCAGCTCCAGCGGATGCTGGCGAGATGGCTTTGTGCAAAAAGAACATAAACGAAAGAAGTGTCGGTTTCCGGAAAACAGGGAAACCGGCACTTTAATATTTTTAAGAAAGATAAAAAAAGTCTTAAATATGGTATGACATACTTTACTTTTACGGATAAATGGATGTATTCTAAAAAACGGATATTGGGTTAAAGATTCGGAGGAGACAGGATGAAAAGACATTACATAAAAGCCGCACGTAGAAATGCGGCGGTTTTGCTTGCGGCAGCATGTGCTTCTGTGATGCTTGCCGGGTGCGGGGAAACAGCGGCAGTGGAAGAGGAGGAGCCCCTGGGTGACTTGATCCCCGTGGAAGCTCTGACGCCGTCGGTGGGAACGCTTACCCTGAAAAATGAGTTTGTGGGAACGGTCAGTCCGGAAGAGTCGGTAAATGTGATTCCCATGGTGACGGCGGAGGTACTAAACACGAGTATCAGCGTGGGCGATACGGTGACGGCAGGTCAGGAGTTATGTAAACTCGATACCGAAGCGGCGGAGCTGCAGCTTGCCAGCGCGCAGGCGCAGTATAACAGCGCTGCGGCAGGGGTGCAGGCAGCCGAGGTGGGATATGAGATTGCGCAGGCCCAGTATGATAGTGCGGTGGCGCAGCTCGATGTGCAGAATGAGCAGACCCAGAGACAGAAGGATCTGACCATGTATCAGATGCAGATGCAGATTGACGGGATCAATGACGGGATAGACGATATCAACGAACAGATTTACCAGTTGGAGGAAGACCGGGAGGACGCCAAGGATCAGAGGGATGACCTGAACAAAGCCAGAGGCAAGGCGAATGAATATGTGAAGCAGGCGCAGTCGGCGTATCAGGCGGCAGCGGTAGCGTATGGTTATGAGAAAGCACAGCGGGAGTATCAGGCGGCGCTGGCATTGGTTACAGGGATGGAATCCGGGCAGATAGAGCATGATGAGGCGGCGCTGGCAGCGGCCAAAGCCGATTTGGAGGCGAAGAGAACGGCCCTGGAGGAGATCAAAGAAAAGCTGAAACCATACGAGGAAGCCGTACAGGCGGCCCAGTCCGCAGCTTCCCAGACAAGCGCGGCATACGAGCAGGCGAAGGCCGGCATCGAATCCATAGACGAGGGAAAAGAAAAACTGGAGGAGTCTCTTTCCGATACATATAAGACCAAAGAACAGACCGAGACGGTGAAAAATCTGACGGAGGCACAGCTTAATATCAATACGCAGGAAGTGCAGGAAATCAGTAAGAAGACGGCGGCGCTCGGTGTGGATTCCGCGGCGGCGCAGGTAAACAGCGCGAAAGTGGGCGCGGCAGGCGCTAAAGTAGGGATTGACAGTGCGGAGTATCAGCTTGATATGTATACGCTGACAGCGCCGATTGACGGCGTGATCGAGGCAGTGAATGTGAAGGAGCATGATTTCGCGTCCCCGCAGACACCGGCTTTTGTCATTTCCAATAAAAAGACGATGACGGTCACCTTCGGCGTGAGCGAAGGCATCCGCGGTACGCTCCGGGTGGGACAAAAGGTTCAGGTGGACAGGAACGGCAAGCTTTATGATGCGGCGATCACGGAGATCGGCAGCATGGTGGATCAGACCACCGGCCTGTTTATGATTAAATCCTGTGTGAGTACGCCGGACGACAGCCTGCTGACGGGCAGCAGCGTGAAGGTGACGGCGGAGACATACAGTCAGGCGGATGTGCTTTTGATTCCTTATGACGCGGTGTATTACGACGACAGCCAGCCCTATGTTTATGTGGCTGAGAACGGAACGGCAAAGCGCAAGGATGTGGAGACCGGAATTTTTGATATGGATACGATCACGGTGCTTTCAGGTCTTACCACGGAGGATACGCTGATTACAAGCTGGTCTGCAAACCTCAGGGAAGGGGCGGAGGTGTCCGTCCGGATGAAGACGGAAAGTGAAGCGGACAGCGAACAGACGGCAGCCGGGGATGAAGCGGACGGTGCGCAGACGACGGCTGGGAATGATGTGGACAGCGAACAGACGGCAGCCGGGGATGAAGCGGATGACGCACAGACAGCAGGCGGAGAGTAGGAGGCGGCGATATGGGATTGACAAAATTAGCTCTTAAGCGTCCCGTTTCGATGGCGCTCGTCATTCTGGCTCTGGTGGTGTTCGGCCTTTCCTCCATACCTGGTTTCCGATTGGAACTGACGCCCGATATGGAAATGCCGATGCTTCTTGTATACACAATTTATCCGGGAGCGGACCCGGAAAGTGTGGAGGAGCTTGTGACAAAAGAGATAGAGGCGGCAGGCTCGGAGCAGAGCGGCGTTTCTACTTATACTTCCCAGTCAGCGGAAAATATGTCCATGGTTATGTTCCAGTACGATTACGGGACGGATCTGGACGATGCCTATATGGATTTAAAGACGGCGCTTGACGCGGCAAAATCTTCCATGCCGGATGATGTGCAGGAGCCGAATGTGATAGAGATGGCCATGGACCAGATGGAAACCATGGATATCTCGGTCACTGCTGTGGGCGACAGCGACGTGTTAAGCTATGTGAATGATACCATGGTGACGGAACTGGAGACGATCTCCGGTGTGGCGGACGTTCAGGTATACGGCGGACGGGAAAATTATATACGCGTGCTGCTCAATTCGCAGGCGATGAAAGAGTACGGTGTAACCATGAGCGGAATCGCCCAGACAATCGGTGCGATGGATTTTACGGTGCCTGTGGGCAGCGTGTATCAGGGTTCACAGGATATTGCGGTATCGAGCAGCGCGGATATCTCAGGCGTGGTGCAGATTCAGAATATCCCCATCACCACGGCAAGGGGGCAGGTGATACCGTTATCAGAACTGGCGCAGGTAAGCGAAAGCCAGAAAGCCGCCTCCAGCATCAGCCGTTATAACGGACAGGACAATGTGACGATTGCCATTACGAAAAAGAAAAGCTACGGCACTGTGGATGTGACAAGAGACGTGGACCGGATGCTGGAACGGCTGCAGGCGGACAATGACGTGGTTGTGATCGACACCATCTACAACGCAAGCGATATGATTATTTCCTCGCTTTCCTCAGTGGGAAGTACGCTGGCTCTTGGCGTGCTGTTTTCCATGCTGGTGCTCTTCCTTTTCTTCGGAGATATCAGGGCCAGTCTGATTGTGGGAAGTTCCATGCCGATTTCGCTGTTTGCGACGATGATCGGTATGAATATGCTTGGCTTTACCTTCAATGTGGTGACCATGGGTGCGCTTGTAATCGCCATCGGCATGATGGTGGACAGCTCGATTGTGGTGCTGGAGAGCTGTTTCCGCCTGAAAGATAAGACGGGAGAATACCACGACGCGGCGCTTGAGGGAACCGGGGTGGTGACGGCTTCGATTATCGCTTCTACGATCACGACGGTGGTCGTGTACGCGCCTTTAAGTACGATGAAAGGTCTGTCGGGGCAGATGTTCTCGCAGCTTGGCATGACGATCATTATGGCAATGCTGGCGTCGCTTATTATGGCGATGACGATTATTCCGCTGCTCTTTAGAAAATTTAAGCCGGTGGAGAAAAAGGAGCTGCCGATTAATAAGCTTCTGCGCAAAATCAACGCCGGGTACGACAAAGTGCTTCGCAAAATCCTGCCGAAGAAGGCGCTGGTGGTCGTGATATCCATATGCCTCCTGATTGCGGCGTTTATGCTGGTCAGCCAGATCCATACGGAGCTGATGCCCAGTATGGATGAGGGCGCTTTTTCCGTGACGGCCAGCTTCCGTTCCGGTACGAAGATGGAACTGATAGAGGAACAGACGAAGTTTTTGGAGAAAATGGCTGAGGAAGATGAAAACGTAGACCACTATTCGTTCAGCGTTTCAGGGGATACGGCGACGCTGACGGGCTATCTTCCGGACGACTGTGAACTGTCCACGGCGCAGGTGATCGAGCGGTATGCGAAGGAACTGGACGGACTGACCAACATGGATATCAGCATCAGCGCCAGCGGAGCCAGCATGACAAGCATGATGGGTAGCGGCATTGAGATTGATCTGGAGGGCCGCGATCTGGATGACCTGAGGGCGACGGCCAGACAGGTACAGCAGATGCTGCAGGGAATCCCGGGTGTGCTGCAGACCTCCTCCAATCTGGCGGAGGCTACCACGCAGGCGAAGATCATGATTGACCCGCTAAAGAGTATGGCGGCCGGACTTCCGCCGGTGCAGGTGGCGGGAGAGATGTACAATACGTTAAGCGGCATGAAAGCGGCTACGCTTAAACGGAGCGGTGAAGAATACGAGGTGCGGGTGGAATACCCGGAGGGCGAGTATGAGGGCATGAATGACCTGATCAATATGACGCTCACCACGCCTTATGGAACACAGATTCCGCTTTCGGAGATTGCTTCGGTGGAATATCAGGATTCGCCGGTAACACTGATCCGCGTGGACGGTATCTATCAGGTGGCGGTGACCGCGAATACCACAGAGGAGACAAGATTTACGGCGCAGGATGCGGCGGACGAGGCGATGGAGCAGATGGTGCTTCCCAGAGGCGTTTCCCGTGCGACAAACATGATGGATGATATGATGATCGACGAGTTTAAGGCGATTATCACAGCTATTTTTATAGCGGTATTCCTGATTTTCCTTGTAATGGCCATGCAGTTTGAGTCACCCCGGTTTTCCCTGATGGTGATGATGAGTATTCCGTTCGCCCTGATCGGATCGTTTGGGCTTTTGTATGTGACGGACTCCACACTCAGTATGGTATCTCTGATGGGTGTGCTGATGCTGGTCGGTATTGTGGTAAATAACGGTATTCTTTATGTAGATACAGCAAACAGACTGCGTGAGGAGATGCCGCTGGAGGAAGCGCTGATCCAGAGCGGACAGCTCAGACTGCGGCCGATTCTGATGACAACACTGACGACAATACTGTCCATGGTGCCGATGTCTCTGGGAATCGGAGACGGTTCTGTGATGATGGAAGGTATGGCCATGATCATTATTGGCGGCCTGATCGCTTCCACCGTGCTGATTCTCCTGCTGATGCCTACCTTCTATCTGATCATAGACAGACGGACCAGAAAAGAGAAGAGACTGGTCAGAAAAGAGGAAAAAAGGAGCAGAAGAGAAGAGAAAAAGGCGGAAAAGAGAGCCAGAAAGGAAGAGAAAGACAAAGAAAAATAAGAGATAAAAAGACCGGTTCCGGATCAGATTACCTGATCTGAAACCGGTCTTTTCCGTTCCATTTCGCTTCATAGAGCGCCTTGTCGGCATTCTGGTAAAGCAGCTCGTAGGTGTCGTTGCTGGCAGCCAGACCTATGCCGATGCTGACCGAGAGCTTCTGGTCGGGATATTCGGCGTCAAAATTCTGGTGTACGATAGAAATAAATTTATTAAGCATACCCTCCGTCTCTCTGGTGGAAATGTCGCGCCCGACAAAGACGGCAAATTCGTCGCCGCCCAGACGACCTACAATGTCTTTGTTGCGGTTAAAATAGTTTTCCAGAATAGAGGAAAATTTCCGCAATACCTGATCGCCTACAGGATGCCCGAGCTGGTCGTTGATCAGCTTGAAATTATCCATATCCATGATCATCAGCAGGCCCTGTTCCGGGCGTTCCGTCAATGCCATCCGCACAAGCTCTTCAAACCCTTCCCGGTTAAGCAGCCTGGTCAGAGGATCCATTCTGGCCTTCGTGCGGATCGAGCTCATTTCTTTTGAGTACAGAGACGTCAGGAAGAATAGCAGGACAGAGGCGATTACCGCAAAAAACAGCATGGGAAATTCAATCCGCCACAAATCCTTTAACAGCTCGTTCCGGTTCATGCAGGTGATGAAGTACCAGTCGGTGTCCGGGATCGTAGTGATATTTACAAAATAGAGGCTTTCGTCTCCGAGCACATCGTATTGTCCGTTTTTTTCCGCGTCCAAAAGCCTGTTTACGTTCTGGTACAGCATAGATTCATGTTCGGCGGATAAGGTCATGCCGATCATGGAGGCGTCGGAGTCTGCAATGATAAGCCGGCTGTTTCCGGTGACAAAAAAGGCGTGTTCGATTTTGCCGGAAGTGACTTCTTCCGACAGCCGGGAGGCATAGTCAAGATAGACGTCGGCGGAAAGAACCGTTACGGCGGGGCCGGTTTTTAACCGGCTGCTGACACTTACACATGTGCCGCCTGTCATGGCATCCACATAAGGCTCACCGAAGGCAAACTGATCGTGCAGAAGACCCTCTTTATACCAGTCCCGCTCTGTCACGATGAAATCCTCACCCGGTTCCCAGCCGGAGGCATCGAAGTAGCTGCCCCGGTCGTCACCCATATACAGACCGAAAGGGTAGGCGTCATGGGTGTTTGCACTGGTGTACATCAGCTCATAGGTGTCCGGATTTTTCAGACCGAGTCTTTCGATCATGTCCTTGTAGATCGTCACTTCACTCATGATGGAATCGACCCATGCGCCGATCTCTTTCGCATAGTAATTGGACTCCAGAACCAGCTTTTCCCTGGAAAGAGTCAGCACTTCCCGCCTGACAAGCATAAAGTAGATGATAATCATTACCAGAACAATGGGAACGATGGTGCAGACCAGTTTTATATTCGTCCAGATATAACGGTGTTTTGCCTTCACTAGAAGCCCTCCCACGGGAAAGGATAGATACGCTCGGTTTCCCACAACAATACTTGTCATAATTTTATCATATGCACTGGGAAAGTCAAGGAGGCGCTCTATTGACAAACGGGTGAGGAAATGCTACCGTTGTGAAAAACAACCATCGGACAAGGGGCGGATTTTTAAGCAATGAAATATTCGATGAAAAGGCAGTTCGCTTTTATTTTCATATCGCTGATTACAGGTACGATTCTTTTATGTCTGATTCTGAATACGACTCTTCTTGGAACCTATTATCTGAATAAGAAGCAGAATGCGCTGGTGAGCGCCTATTACAGTATCAACGAGGCGTCAAACGCCGGCGATATTATCAGTGAGGAATATGATATTGAACTGAAAAAGATATGTGAGAAATATAATATTCAGGTATTGGTGGCGGACGGGGAATCGGAGGCTGTCAAGTATACCATGAATGACCCCCGCACTGTGTTGAAACAACTCTTCGATCATATCTTTCTGGGTGTAGATGAGGAAGGTCTTCTCCTGAGCACGGCCAATTATAAAATGCAGGTAGTCAGGGACTTTAGGACGCAGACGGAATATATCGAGATGTGGGGTATGCTTGACAACGGTTACCTCTTTATGCTGCGAAGCGCATTGGAAGGAATCAGGGAGAGTGTGTCCATCTCCAACCACTTTCTGGCATACGTCGGCTCGGTGGCTATTCTTGTCAGTATACTTCTGGTGGTCTGGCTTTCTAACCGCGTTACGAAACCGATTATGGAGCTTGCGAAGATTTCGGAACGGATGAAGGAACTGGATTTTGAGGCGAAGTACACAGGAAAGGATAAGACGGAAATAGCCATACTTGGCAACAATATCAATGAATTGTCGGAGACTCTCGAGGAGACGATATCCGAGCTGCGCACGGCAAACAATGAGCTTTTGAAAGATATCGAGAGAAAGAATCAGGTAGACGAGCGGAGGCGGGAATTTCTCTCCAACGTTTCCCACGAACTGAAGACGCCGCTTGCGCTGATTCAGGGATATGCGGAAGGGTTGAAAGAGGGGATCAGCGAGGATCCCGAAAGCCGAGAATTTTACTGTGACGTTATTATGGACGAGGCAGCCAAAATGAATGCCATGGTGAAAAACCTTCTTACCCTCAATCAATTGGAGGCGGGCAATGAGATCATCAACATGGAACGTTTCGACGTGACAGCCCTGATCAAAAACTATATTGCCTCTGCGGATATCCTGATCCGGCAAAAAGAGATATCCGTCCGCATGGATGACTGCGAGCCTGTCTATGTCTGGGGCGATGAGTTCCGGGTGGAGGAGGTGTTTATGAATTATTTCACAAACGCCATCAACTATGCCGGGGGAGAGAAAATTATAGACGTAAAGCTGCGCAGGGCAGGCGGTCTGGTGCGGGTGTCGGTTTTTAACACCGGAAATCCCATTCCGGAGGAGAGTGTGGCGCACTTATGGGAAAAATTTTATAAGGTAGACAAGGCCAGAACAAGAGAGTACGGCGGAAGCGGGATCGGTCTTTCCATCGTAAAAGCGATCATGGAATCCATGAACCGGGAGTATGGTGTGATCAACTACGACAACGGTGTGGAGTTCTGGTTTCAGCTGGATATGGCATAACCGCGCAGCCAAACCGGCCGTATCGTCAGGTTTTGACTTGTAAGAATAAAAAATGTGGGGTATAATGTAATAACGCAAAGCGTGCGAGGCGCGAATTTGCGGGTTTTCATGTAAACTAAATTTACAACAGGGAGATACGGACGTGAAAAAGGCGAATGTTCTTTTGTGCAGTGTGGCAGTGGCTCTTTTGATGACGGGATGCGCTACGGTGCCTGATCTGACACAGACCGAGACTGAATTGATATCGGAATACGCTGTGGGCGTGCTCTTAAAATATGACAAAGGGCACGGCAGAAAGCTGGTGGACACATCGGGGTATGAAACCGAGGAGGAGACGGAGGAGCCTGAGCCGGAGCTGCCGGAGGAGGAAACGCCGGAAGAGCCTGAACCGGAGGAAACTGCCGGGGTGGTGGATGTGAGTCAGGATGAGGAAGCAGCGCAGCCGACGCTTACCTCGGTGGAAGAGTATTACGGTATCTCCAATATTATGATAAGTTATACTGGATGGGAGATGACGGATTCTTATCCGCCGCAGGCGGAAGACGCAACGCCGTTTTTCTCGATGGATGCGTCAAACGGTATGCAGCTTTTGGTATTAAAGTTTAACGCCCAGAATCTGACGGGGGAAGACCAGACTTTAAATATGATGAGCTACGGGGCGACGTTCCGCGTATCCGTTAACGGGGAAGCCAGCAAGGGGGCGCTTGCCACGATGCTGGTGAATGATATGCAGACTTACGACAGTGTGATTCCGGCAGGTTCTTCCGTGGATATGGTGAGTATCGTGGAGGTGCCGCAGGGTACAAACCCGAATACGATAGATTTTATTCTCAGAGGCGGCGAACAGGATGGGACACTCCATCTTCAATAAAAACAGGCCGCATCCGAAGCGCGAAAAATGCACTTTTCTGTAAGGTGAAAAAGATTTTTGTAAGAATTTTAAAAATGCCGTTGACAGGGAAGGAAACTTCTGCTATTATATGAAAGTCGCCTGCGGGAAACACTTGAAAGCGGGATGACACATAGAAGAATGCAAAGCATTCTGAAATAGTTTCGCGAGGCGAAACTGCGGTGAATCCAGAAGGGATTTACTCGGGAGTTAATCATGTAGTGATTTACTCAGGAGTTAATCATGTAGTGATTTACTCCGAAGCACCTTGACAAATAAACAGTAATGCAACCCTGAAAAGATTCCAAAAGAAGATTTTCAGAAAAGTATCGAACGATAC